>Ga0209024_1000908_pt1 | contig 34507 bp, 33 predicted proteins | sample AutmiccommunBRH5_FD_187380 | JGI IMG/M metagenome (GOLD analysis project Ga0209024, IMG submission 187380) | Deep subsurface microbial communities from Mt. Terri, Switzerland - Autotrophic microbial communities BRH/5 (SPAdes) (version 2) | ecosystem: Environmental > Aquatic > Deep subsurface >...
CAGTCGACGAAATGATGGACGAGCTCACCCGCATCGCCACCGCGAGCCCGTTCTCACTGCCGCCCGAGCAGGCCCGCCTCTTCGAGGACGACATGGACGCCCTTATCCGCGGCGAGATGCCTCGGCCACACGACGAGACCCCGTCGGGCACGACCAGCGCCCCCCGGGCGGCGGAACCCACCTCCGATGCAACGGAGGACGACGAGGATCGTGAGCCCGTCCTGCTGGAGGCGCACCGCACGGCCCGCTAGGCCGACACCCCGCTCGACTGACCTCGAGCACACCGATACAGCTCGCTCCCGCCACATAGGAAGCCCCGCATCACCCGCCCGCGGGGCTTCCGCTTGTCCGGGACAGAGCAGACTCCAGTGCCATTTCGGGCGTCGGTTCCTACCCGCGGTGTGCGATCCTTGATCCATGGTCACCTCCGCCGATCTGCGCCTCACGCCGGTCACACTGACTGAGAACGCCCGCACGGTCCTCGAGCGGCGCTATCTGCTGCGCGACGCCGAGGGCAACGTGACCGAGACCCCGGAGGAGATGCTGGCGCGCGTCGCGCTGCACATCGCCTCCAGCGAGGCGACCGAGGAAGCGCGCCGCGAGTGGGCGCAGCGCTACTACGACGAGATGGCGGCGCTCCGCTTCCTGCCGAACTCGCCGACGCTCATGAACGCCGGCACCGGCCAGGGCACCCTCGCCGCGTGCTTCGTGCTGCCGGTGGAGGACACCCTCGAGTCGATCATGGCGACCTCCGAGGCGACCGCGATGGTGCAGAAGTACGGCGGCGGCACCGGCTTCTCGTTCTCGCGCCTCCGAGGCAAGGGCGAGGCCATCCGCACCACGCACGGCGCCGCCTGCGGCCCCGTGAGCGTGCTCAGGCACTACGACGACGTCTCACGCCTCGTCACCCAAGGTGGGAAGCGTGACGGAGCCAACATGGGCGTCCTGCGCGTTGACCACCCGGACATCGAGGAGTTCATTCACGCCAAGGATGACGGCGTCTCCGCCGCACGGTTCAACATCTCCGTGGCAGTGACGCAGGAGTTCATGGACGCGGCCACCGAGGGGCGCACGTTCACGCTCCGCGACCCGCGTGACAGCAGCCCTCGCGGGGAAGTCGATGCGGCAGCGCTGCTCGAGGCGGTCGTGGACTCGGCGTGGCAGACCGGCGACCCGGGCCTGATCTTCCTCGACACCATCAACGCGACGAACCCGACGCCCGCCCTCGGAGAGATCGAGGCGACCAACCCCTGTGGCGAGGTCCCCCTGCTCCCCTGGGAGGCGTGCACCCTGGGATCGGTGAACCTCGGGCTGTTCTGGGACGACGGGCGCCGCGACTTCGACTGGGACGCCCTCGCCCAGACCGTGCGCATCGCGGCGCGGTTCCTCGACGGAGTGGTCGAGGTAAACGAGTTCCCGGTGCACGAGATCACGGAGGCCGTGCGGGGCAACCGCAAGATCGGCCTCGGCGTGATGGGGTGGGCCGACGCGCTAATCGGAGGCGGCATCCCGTACGCCTCGGACGAGGCGCTCGCCCTCGGGCGTCGCGTGATGGCGCACATCCAGAACGCGGCCGACGAGACCTCCGAGGCGCTGGGCGCGGAGCGCGGCGTGTTCCCGAACTGGGAGCAGTCGGTCTACGGTCCGGCCGGTGCCAACCGCCGTTTCCGGAACGCCACCCGCACCTGCATCGCCCCCACCGGCACCATCGCCATCATCGCCGGCGCCTCCTCGGGCATCGAGCCGTACTTCTCGCTCGCCCACTACCGCCGCATGGGCGACGGCACCGTGCTGCCCGAGGCCAACGCACGCTTTCAGGAGATAGCCCGCGAGCGCGGCTTCTGGAGCGACGAACTCATGGACGACCTCGCGCATGGCGACCGCCTCGGCGACCGCGCCGAGGTGCCCTCGGACGTGCGTGCGTGGTTCGCCACGGCACACGACATCGAGCCCTCGTGGCACGTGCGGATGCAGGCGGCGTTCCAGGAGCACACGGACCTCGCCGTCTCGAAGACGGTGAACCTCCCGCGCGAGGCGACGGCGGCCGACATCCGCGAGGTCTACCTGCTGGCCCACCAGCTCGGCTGCAAGGGCGTCACGGTCTACCGGGACGGCTCCCGCGCGGTCCAGGTGCTCGCCCACGAGACCCGCGAGGCGCCCACCTCGACGGGTACGGCAACGCCAGCCCCCTACCGTCGCCACCTGCCGGACGAGCGCCAGTCGATCACGCACAAGTTCCGGGTCGGCGAGCAGGAGGGCTACGTCACGGTCGGCCTGTTCGAGGACGGCACCCCCGGCGAGGTGTTCATCAAGATCGCCAAGGAGGGCTCGACGGTCTCGGGCCTGACGGATGCCGTCGCACTGCTGACCTCGATCGCGCTGCAGTACGGCGTCGGCCTTGAGAAGGTCGCAGCGAAGCTCGAGCAAACCCGCTTTGAGCCCTACGGCATCACAGCGAACCCCGACATCCCCTTCGCCACGAGCATCCTGGATTATGTCTTTCGCTGGCTGCGCCTGCGCTTCGGCATCGAACTCCCACGCGTCGATGGCGAACGCTCGCTCTCGGGCCTCACCTGCCCCGACTGTGGCGAGCAGCTCGAGTACCTCGAGCGGTGCCTCACCTGCCAGGCGTGCGGGTACTCGAAGTGCTCGTAGCGATCGGGATGATCGAGGGCGCGCGCTAGGCCGGCAGGATCTCCAGGCGCTTCACGTGCCTCGGCTCGACGATCGAGAAGTGCCGCCGGTCGAGGGTGGCTACCTTCTTCTCGCCGAGCCGTTCGCACAGCGCGATGACCGATGCGTCGACGAACCCGAGTTCGAGGTCGTCGTACTGCTCTTCGAGTTCGGCAGCCCTCGACAAGTCTCGCTCGTCGGTCGCGTCGAGCAGGTAGGCGCCGCGCGCGATGTCCTCGACAAAGATGCGCCAGGCGTACGTACTCAACCGCTTGCGTACCCAGTAGTCGACCTCGACGAGCGTGGCCGCCGGAACCACGAGCGGCTCGCGCGAGCCCTCTGCGAGGGCGACACATCGCGCATGGGCGCGATCGCCAGCATCGAGGAGCGCGACGATCACTCCCGTGTCGAGGATCAGCGCCACTAGGCGTCTCGCTCCGACCAGGGCGAGTGTTCACGTGCCGGTGCGTCCTCATCGTCCACGCTCAGCTGCGAGAGGTTCCCGGGACCATGCGCGACGCCGAAGCGGGGCCTGTTCTCCGCACGGACGCGGACGACGTACTCGGCCACGGCCTCACGGATCATGTGTGCCACCGGCACACCGCGCCGTTCCGCTTCCCGCTCCAGCGTGAGGTAGTCGTCATCTTCGGTAGTGAACGTAGTTCTCTTGCTCATGATGCGTGATGCTAGCACCAAATATCACGCATCACAAGGGAACCCGGCAACCGTCCTACGCCCGTTCGAGCCCCTCGACCGCCTCCACGCGGTAGGCGTCTCCATCACGCTTGAGGCGGGCCGGGGGCCACGGCCAATGTGCGCCGAGCACCAGCGTGTCCGTATCCGCGTACCGTTCGAGGAGGGCCCGCCTGGCGGCGGCCGGAGCAGCCTGCTCGCGGTCGAGCGGCGGCTTGATGTCGGGGAAGGCGGCCTGCATCGGGGAGTGCATGACGTCGCCGATGAGCGCTGCCGTCCGCCCGCCTGCGCTGACCTCGACGGTGACGTGGCCCGGGCTGTGACCGTGCGAGGGCACCAGCCGGATGTGCTCGCTGACCTGGTGGTCGGCAGGCACGAGGTCGACGAGTCCCGCCTGGAATACCGGCGTGATCGAGTCCTCGAGCAGCCGTGCGGTCGCCTCGGCGTCCCGGGCGATGTCGTGCCAGTGCATCCACTCGGACTCGACGAAGAGATGGCGGGCGTTCGGGAAGGTCGGCACCCATTTACCGTCCTGCAGGTGCGTGTTCCACCCCACGTGGTCGGTGTGCATGTGCGTGCAGAGCACCGTGTCCACCTCGAGGGGGTCGACGCCCACCTCGGCGAGCCGCGCGAGGAAGTCCGTGTCGAGCTGGTTGAACGCGGGGATGCCGCCCGCCCGGTCCTTACCGTTCCCGACGCCCGTGTCCACGAGCATCACTCGATCCGGTGTGCGAACCACGAGCGTGTGGATGCTCTGCAGGAGGTAGCCGTCTGAGTTCTGGTAGTGGGGCTGCATCCACCCCGCGCATGCCTCGGCAGCCGCGCGCTCGACGCCCTCGAGCATCCAGCGGACTGAGGTCGGAAGCAGAAGTTCCTCGACGTACGTGATCTCGACCTGGCCTGCTGGGTCCAACCGGAACGAATCTGGCATCCCTCACCCCCTCGGGCGGGATGCTACACCTGACTCCACAGCGCCACTGGGCTGTCACTCTGGCGTCGTGCACACGCCTTACACTGAGTGCATGTACGGATATCAACCCCCACAACAGGACCCCGAGGGCTCGTGGGGTGACATCTTTGTCATCACACGCGTCGTGTTGGGGCTCCTCGCGCTCCCGATGCTCATCATCTTTGCCGTGCTGGCGCTGTTCGGCTCCGCTATCTGGCTGCTGTCGTTCCACCCCCTGCTGACGCTGCTCCCCCTCTCGGTCCTCGGACTTGGCGTCTGGAGGTTGATCGAGCGCGACAAGAAGGCGCAGAAGACCCTCGAGGAGGAGATCTTCCACCGCCGCCGGCCGTAGCCGAACCTCGACGATGACCACTCCGACAGCACTCGCTCCCCGGATTGCCGAGGTCCGTCGACGGATCGAGGCAGCCTGTGCTCGTGCTGGTCGCCGCGCGGACAAGGTGACGCTGGTCGCGGTGTCGAAGACGTATCCAGCCGAGACCGTCGGGGAGGCCGTTGCCTCCGGACTGACCGCGTTCGGCGAGAACCGAGCGCAGGAGTTCGTGCCAAAGGCGCAGGCCGCGCGCGAGCGCGGCTGGGCTGCGGAGTGGCATTTCATCGGCCATTTGCAGCGCAACAAGGTCCGCGAGGTCCTGCCCTACGTCGACGTCCTGCACTCCCTCGACTCGGAACGCCTCGTGCGGGAGATCGTCGCGAGGGCGCCCGAAGCCCGTCCCGGCCACCGCCGGGTGAAGTGCTTCCTCGAGGTGAACGTCGCTGGCGAATCACAGAAAGAGGGCATCGCCCCCTCCGAGGTCGGCCCGCTGCTTGAGGCCGCCCGCGCTGAGGAGATCCTCGACGTACGCGGGCTGATGACCGTTGCACCTCGCGCTGAGGATCCCGAGCAGGTCCGCCCCGTGTTCGTCGCGCTCCGTGAACTCGCCGCCGAGCACGGGCTGGCGGAACTCTCGATGGGGATGACCGACGACTTTGAGGTCGCCATCGAGGAGGGGGCCACCCTCGTCCGGGTCGGTCGAGCGATCTTCGGCGACCGCCTCGCCTGACCTGGTCACCCTTTCGTCCCGCAAGACAGCCAGTAGGCGGCGAGATCGCTTAGGCTGCTGATTCACGTCCGACAGTCAGGACGACAGCATCGACGAGGGGTCACGATGCGCATCGGCATCATCGGCGGCGGCTTCATGGGCGAGGCGTTCCTCCGCGGGATCCTCCGCGCTGAGGTGGCGTCGCCCGGCGACATCGCCGTGGCCGAAGTCATGGGCGCGCGTCGCACCCAGCTCAGCGAGCACGGCGTGCGCGTGACCGACGACGCTGAGAGCGCCTGCATCGGCGCCGACGTGGTCATCCTCGCCGTGAAGCCCCAGGATCTGCCGAGCGTCGCTGAGGGCCTCAGCGGCAAGTTCGGACGCGACTCGGTCGTCATCTCGATCGCCGCCGGCGTCCGCCTGGACGACCTCCGCCGCCACACCGGCCATCGCGCGGTCGTGCGTGTCATGCCGAACCTTCCGGCCGCCATCGGCGCCGGCGCTGCCGTCTACTACGCCACCTCGGACGTCACGGCATCACAGCGCGACCAGGTGGACAGCGTCATCGGCGCCGTCGCCACCGGATACGTCGAGGTGCACTCCGACGACGAGGTCGACCTCGCGACGGCGGTGCACGGCTCGGGGCCTGGGTACGTCTATCTATTCATCGAGGCGATGGCAGACGCTGCCGTGCGCCAGGGCATGAAGCGGCCAGACGCCCTCAAGTTGGTGCTCTCCACCGTGCGAGGATCCGCCGAGTACGCGATGGAGACCGGGCAGCACCCCGCGGCGCTGCGAAACCAGGTGACCTCGCCGGGTGGGACGACCGCTGCGGGGCTCGCTGAGCTCGAGGCTGCGGGCTTCCGCACGGCGATCGACTCGGCAGTGGAAGCGGCATACGAGCGCGCGCGCGATCTGGGGGAGTAACCCATGGAAATGCTCATCCTCGCGGTGGGGTACCTCGTCCAGTTCCTGGCGTTCGCGATCTTCGCGCGGGCGATCGTGTCCTGGTTCCCCATCGACCGGAACGGCCCCATCGTGCAGTTCCTCAACGCCGTCACTGACCCCGTGCTCGAGCCGCTCCGGAAGGTGATTCCACCGATCGGCATGATCGACATCACACCAATGGTGGCGATGCTGCTCCTGTTCTTCGTCGCCTCGGCGCTGCTGAACTCCGCCGCCAGCTTCTAGAACCCCAGCCGGCCCCGCGCTTCGGCCTCGTCGAGGCCGGCGACTTCCACCACCTTCGTCCGCGAGGTCTCGCCCGAGATGATCGCGACCGCGCCCTTCGGCACACCAAGCGCCTTCGCCAGCAGCCGCACGAGCGCCGCATTCGCCGCCCCGTCCACTGGCGGCGCGGTCACCCGCACGAGGATGGCGCCCTCCCGCACCCCGGCGATCTCCTCCCGAGAGGCGCGTGGCGTCAGACGGACCGTGAGGCGACTGCGAATGTCGGGCATACGGGGATCCTCGGACGCTGCGAGGCGCACGTCGAGCCGGTAGCATGAGGGGTGACGGCGAGTCCTCGGGACAGAACACCGGCTCTTGTGACAGCGGGTGTTGACACACATAGAACGCACGTTCTACTGTTCCGAACAGTCGGGCGGGGGCCTGCACTACCTGACTCGAACCCATCGAGAGAACGAGAGGCGCAAGCCATGGCCGTCGACGAAAAGAAGCAGCGCTCGGACCTCCTCGCGAAGGCGCTGGAGCAGATCACCAAGGACCACGGCAAAGGCGCGATCATGCGCCTCGGCGACCCGGGTGCGTCCGTGAACGTCTCCGGTATCCCGACCGGCGCCCTCTCACTGGACATCGCCCTCGGCATCGGCGGCGTGCCGCGCGGCCGCATCACCGAGATCTACGGCCCCGAGTCGGCCGGTAAGTCCACCCTTGCACAGCACATCATCGCCGAGGCCCAGAAGCTCGGCGGCACCGCCGCCTACATCGACGTCGAGCACGCCCTCGACCCGGAGTACGCCGCGCAGTGCGGCATCAACGTCGAGGAACTCCTGATCTCCCAGCCGGACACCGGCGAGCAGGCGCTCGAGATCTGCGAAGCCCTCGTGCGGTCGAACGCCATCGACATCGTCATCGTGGACTCCGTCGCCGCCCTCGTGCCGCGCGCGGAGCTCGAGGGCGACATGGGCGATTCGCTCCCGGGCCTCCAGGCGCGCCTCATGTCCCAGGCGATGCGGAAGCTCACCGCCGCGGTCTCCCGCACCAACACCTCCCTCGTCTTCATCAACCAGCTGCGCGAGAAGATCGGCGTGGTCTTCGGCAACCCGGAGACGACTCCCGGCGGCCGCGCGCTGAAGTTCTACTCGTCGGTCCGCATCGACATCCGTCGCGTCGAGTCGCTGAAGGACGGTCAGACGTTCATCGGCAACCGCGTGCGCTGCAAGGTTGTCAAGAACAAGGTGGCGGCCCCGTTCCGCCAGGCCGAGTTCGACATCATGTTCACCGGCGACATGCACGGCATTAACCACTGGGGCGATGTCATCGACCTCGCGGTCGAGCATGACGTCATCAAGAAGGCCGGCGCGTTCTACTCCTACGGCGATGTCCGCCTTGGACAGGGCCGCATGGCCGCCGTGAAGTTCCTCGGCGAGAACCTCGACATGGGCGACGCCATCGAGCAGCGCGTGCGCAGCCTCGCCGGTGTGAAGGGTGCCGCTCCCATCGAGGCGGCCGCTCCGCCGGTCGAGGAAGACGCCCCCGTCGAGGCCGAACTCTCGATCGACGCGTAGCGGACGGTTCGGGGTAGCTCGATGAGCCCGGTCATCGTCGAAGTCCAGGTCAAGAAGAACGGGGTCGCCGCTGTCTCCATCGACAGCGACGACCCCGTCGTCCTGCCGCTCGAGACGGTCATCCTCCACCACCTGCGCGAGGGCAATCACCTCCCGCCCGAGGACTGGTCCGAGGCGTACTCGCATGGCCGCCGGATGCTGGCGGTCCGCAAGGCCCTCGATCTCCTCTCCCGACGCCACCGCACCGTCCGCGAGCTCGGGACCGCCCTCGGCAAGTCGTTCGGGCCCGAGGAGGTCGAGCACGCCGTCGAACGGATGCGCTCGCTCGGCTACCTCGATGATGGCGCGTGGGCAGCGAATTATGTCTCTGGTCCTCGTGCGACCGGGCGTGGCCGCCGGCTGCTGAAGCACGAACTCGGCCAGCGCGGCGTCCCCGACAACCTCGCGCAGGAGGCGGTGGCCGAACATGACGACCGCGCGGCAGCGCACGAGGCCGCCCTCAAGCGTGCGCGCTCGCTCCGCACGACCGAGGAGCCGAAGCGCTCTCGCCGCCTGTACGACTTTCTGCTCCGCCGCGGATTCTCCAGCAACGTCGCCCGCGACGCCATGACGGCCGCACTCGCCGAGGTCGACAGCCCCGCGGGCCACTTCGGTGAGGCGGCTTCCTAGCCATTCGCCCCGATCTGCCTGTGTCAGTCAGGCCTCGTTCGGTCGTCCGGTGCGACAGCGCGACAGCCTCGCTCGTTCGGACTACTGTGTCCGTAACAGGTCAAGAGAACGTAGTTAACTGCGTGATACGATTCTGTTAGTCGACGACTCGCTCGTCGGAAACAAGTCAAACTTCGGCCCAGAGCGACCGGCGGTCCAGCACACGCTGCCGTCCCGAGGCGCCCGGCCGATCGTCCTGATACGGAGATCATCAACATGGATGCTGTGATCCCTGTCGCGGTAGGCGTCATCGCCTTCGTGCTAGGTGCGGGTCTGACCTACTTCATGGCCCGCCAGGGTGCCAACAGCGTGACCCAGCGGGCGCGCGACGAAGCTCGCATCATGGTCGAAGAGGCCGAAAATCGCGCCCGCAAAGTCGAACTGGACGCCAACCAACAGCTCCTGGCCAAGCGCGAGGAACTCGAGGCCGAAGCGAAGGAGCGTCGCTCTGAGCTGAGCCGCGCCGAGCGTCGACTCGAGCAGCGCGAGGAAGCCCTCGAACGCCGCTCCGAGAACCTCGAGCGCTCGGAGCAGTCCGTCCGCGCCCGGTCGGAGAACCTCGACCGCACCGAGTCCGAGATCGAGCAGATCCGCACTGACGCGCGCAACGAGCTCGAGCGCGTCGCCGGACTCACCGTCGAGGAGGCCCGCGCCGAGCTGCTGGAGCACCTCGACAGCGAACTGCGCGAGGAGTCCAACCGCCGCGTCCGCGCCATGGAAGCATCCACCCGCAACGAAGCCGACGTGCGCTCGCGCAAGATCCTCGCGACCGTGATGCAGCGCATCACCTCCGAGGTGACCGCCGAGACGACCGTCACGGTCGTGCCGATCCCCTCGGACGACATCAAGGGCCGCATCATCGGCCGCGAGGGGCGGAATATCCGCGCCTTCGAGTCGGCCACGGGCTGCGACCTCATCATCGACGACACGCCCGAAGTGGTCACCGTCTCCGGGTTCGACCCGGTCCGGCGCGAGATCGCCCGCACGGCCCTCGCACGGTTGATCCAGGACGGCCGGATCCAGCCGACCCGCATCGAGGAAGCCGTCGAGAAGGCGCGCTCCGAGGTCGACAAGCTGATCGAGGCGGCCGGCCAACAGGCACTCGTCGACGCCGAGGTCACGAACGTCCACCCGGAGATCGTGAAGACCCTCGGGCGGCTGCGGTACCGCTACTCCTACGGCCAGAACCAGCTGCGCCACTGCATCGAGACGTCGTGGCTCGCCGCCGCGCTCGCGCACGAGATCGGCGCCAACGTCGAGATCGCGCGCCTCGGTGGCCTGTTGCACGACCTCGGCAAGGCCGTGGACCGCGAGATGGAGGGCACCCACGCCCGGCTCGGCGCGGACATTGCCCGCCGCTTCGGGGTGCCTCGCGAGGTCGTCCACTGCATCGAAGCCCACCACGAGGAAGTCCTGCCGGAGACGGTGGAGTCCCTCGTCGTGATCTGCGCTGACGCGATGTCGGGCTCCCGCCCGGGCGCGCGCCGCGAGTCCGCCGAGGAGTACATTAAGCGTCTCGAAGCCCTCGAAGCGATTGCCAACTCGTTCGATGGTGTCGAGCAGTCGTTCGCCGTGCAGGCCGGCCGCGAGGTACGCATCATCGTGAAGCCGGACCGCGTGGACGACCTCGGCGCTAGCCGCCTCGCCCGCGATGTCTCTCGCCAGATCGAAGAGACGATGCAGTACCCCGGCGAGATCAAGGTCACCGTGGTCCGCGAGACCCGCGCGAGCGCCGTCGCCCACTAGCGTCGGCGGCTCACCTTGCTAGCACTCCGTTAGCAATCAAGACCGCGAGGCAAGCCCCCCTCGTGGGAAACTGAACGTGCCAATCGCCACGGCGACACCTCCTCCAGCGTCGTGTCACGTCGACGCAGCAGAGTCATACGCACCAGTGGATGGAGATTCCGTGAGCAGCGCAGGCGATTTCCACTGCCACTCGAACCGCTCGGACGGCACTCGTTCGCCCGCTGACCTCGTCGACCTCGCCGCCGCGAACGGCGTCCGTGTCTTCGCCCTGACCGATCACGACACGCTCGAGGGCATCGAAGAAGCGTGCGCCGCCGTCGCCCGCCATCCCGGCATGACCTTCGTCCCCGGCGTCGAGCTGTCGTGCGACGTGCCCGGCACCGAGGTACACATGCTCGGGCTGTTCGTAGACACCTCGAACACGGCGTTCCGCGCCGAACTGGACCGCATGCGCAATGGGCGCATCCAGCGCGGCGAACGCATCGTTCAGGCGCTCGCGAAGTTGGGCGCTCCGGTGGAGTGGTCGCGCGTCCAGGCGATCGCGGGCGAAGGCTCGATCGGCCGTCCTCACATCGCTCGCGCGCTGATCGAGGCAGGACACGTCGCCGACGTGGACGAGGCGTTCGCGCGCTACCTCGACCGGAACTCGCCCGCCTACGTGGAGCGCGAGCGGCTCCTGCCGGCCGAGGCCGTGGCCCTCATCCACTCCGCGAACGGCCTCGCCGTGTTCGCTCACCCGCCCTTCACCGACAACCACGAGGTGGTCGCCGAGGAACTGGCGGCCGCCGGCCTCGACGCGATGGAGGTCTACTACCGGCACTACGAGCCCGAAGTGGTCGAATCGCTCCGCCTGCTGGCGGAACGGCTGGGGCTGGTGCCCTCGGGTGGCTCGGACTTCCACGGGCTACCGCGCGAGAACGAGCACGAGCCGGGCCAGTTCGAGATGCCCGCCGAGGCGATCGAGCGGCTGCTCGAGGTCGCGCGCGAGCGGGGGTGCGCCGTCCCCGAGGCTGCCCGATGACCGCCGAGCCCGTCGTCTACTGCAGCCGTCACCCCGAGGTGGAGACCGCCCTCGAGTGCGGCCGCTGCGGCACGCCGATCTGCCCGCGCTGCATGATCCACACGCCCGGCGGCATCCGCTGCCCCGACTGCGCGCAGTTGCGCCGCCCACCGATGTACGAACTCGGTCCGCTCGACTACGCGAAGGCGATCGGGGTCGGCCTCCTGCTCGCGCCCGCCCTCGGGTTTGTCGGCGCGCTGCTCTTCCCGTCGAGGGGCTTCGGGGGGCTGTTCCTGCTGCTAGCGCTCTTCGTCGGGTCAGCCGTCGGCGGCTTGGTGGCCGAGGCGATCCACCGCGTCACCAACGGCAAGCGCGGTCTGGGCATGCAGCTCGTCGGCGCCGGCACGCTGGTCGCCGCGCTGCTCGTGCGGATGGTGCTCTCAGGATCAGGGTTCGAGGTCGACATCGCCGGACTGGCGATCGTGGGAGTAGGGGCCTTCGCGGTCTGGGGCCGCCTGCGCTAGCCGCGCGGCAGCCCTCGGAGCCAGCGCCCTACTGGAGGCGGTCGACCACCACGAGGACTGCAAGCATCCCGAAGCAGACGCCGGAGACGAGCGCCACGCGCTTGATCTCGCTCATCATCGTCGCCGCCTCGCGGGCGAGGACGCGGTCAGACCGCACCTGGACCGGCGCCGTGGCGACGGCAGGCCGCGAGGTCGGCTGCGGGACGGTGGCGCCCACGACGGGCGGCGTCGAGGTACCGGCGGTCGCGCCGGATGACGTGCTACTCGTCGAGCGTCGGGTGCGGCGGCGGCGTTCGCGTCCCATGGAGCCTCCTCGTTCCACTCGAAGTGTACGGACGCCCGGCCCTGCGAGACAGCCACCGAGGGCTCCGGTCGCGACTTCGTTGACCGAGATCGAGCGGGCAGGATATTCTCAGCGGACGCACGGCCCCGTGGTGTAGCGGCCTAACACGCCACCCTGTCACGGTGGAGATCGTCGGTTCGAATCCGATCGGGGTCGCCATAACCCGCCAGGCCGAAAGGCCGAGGCGGGTTTTCCATTTGTGCGAGGCATCCGGCACTCAGTCGGCGCAACCGCCCCTATCGCCTCGAGCAACGCTTCGTGGACGGGCGTTCCATCCAGCTTCACGGATGTCTTCGCCGCAACGTCAGTCCCAAACTCTGCGAGTGCAACTCGACCTGCTAACGCGACCGCGTCTAGCGCGAACTCCAGCAGTTCGGTGGTTGACGGGTGCTCCGCGCTCATAGCCGGGCACCCTACCATCGAGTTGCACGCGAACGTCGAGGCCCTCGGCAGAGCAACAGGCCCGCTGCACGTGAAGCGCAGCGGGCCTGCGGCCAGGCGCCCGAGGGCGAGCCTCCGCCGAGAAGCGAACCTAGTGTCCGACCTCCTCAAGCGTGACTCCCTCGGGGACCACGATCTTGAGTTCGCCGGGGTCATCCCCGGATCCGGGTAGGACCGTCACGATGACACTCGGGAACCACTCCTGTCCTCGCCAGTAGGGCAACAGGCGCCGAGCCTCCTCGAGCCATTCGTCCTTCGGGAGTGCGGGGAGCTGCTCGTGCTCGTCTCCTGCGTAAAGCGTCACACCGACGACGTCGGGCACCGAGTAGTACGGCGGGAGCTTCGGCAGATCACCGGTGCCCTCGCCCGGCGGATCGACCGGTGGCGGATCGACCGGTGGTGGATCGACCGGTGGTGGATCGACCGGCGGCGGGTCGACGGGCAGGAACGCGCCGCACGCCGCGTCCGCGCACCAGGGCGAGGCGTCGACCTCGATCGTCCCGGCGTGCGTGCCCACGTACGTGAACGTGTCCGTGCCGGGCCCGGCCGCGCTACCCCACCAGTTCTTGGTGAGGTCGATGTGCACCGGATCGTCGAAGTCGGAGCGCAGCACCACCGGCCCGAGGATCTGGTTCGAGTGGATCGTGTGGCCGAACGTCGGCTCCTCGAAGATTGCCATGGCCGCCACGGAGCCCTCGAACCGGCTGCCGGTCACGATCGCTGAGGCGGGCGGCGTGGAGTCAACGCCCGGTCCAGGACCTTCAAAACCGAAACGGCCGCCGATCGAGATCGCCGTCTCAGCCCCGGTGACCGTGACGCCCTCGATGAGGGCGACGGCACCTGGGAGCAGCGAGATGCCCGTCTGGGCACCGGTGACAGTCACATTAGTGAGCGTGAAGTTGGGGCCGGAAGGCGTCCACCCGCCATAGTGCGGGCGGCCATCGCGATCCTCGGTCTCAGAGGAGGACCGGAGCCCGACGACGACGTCGCTCCCGAATGTGAACGACGAGTTGCGGACCACAATCGCGGAGGAGTTGTTGTTGACGCCTCCTGAGGACGAGATCTCCTCCACGACGATGTCGGACGCGATGTAGGTGTCGATCCGACCCTGGACATTGAATCCGCGCACGGTGATGCGGTCAGCGTTGGAGATATCGATCCCGCCGGTGATCGTCGCATCACCCTCGGCGATGACGGCGACGTTCTGGTTGAAGGCGAGATCAACATTCCCCTCGTATGTACCGGCGGCGACCCTTACCTCCCGGCTCGGAGAAATGGGTGGACAATCAGGAAAACTGCAGTCTCCAACCTCGATCGCGTAGTTGATCGTTTCGCACGGCTCCGCCGGACCGGTGCAGTCGCCGACATCCTCGCCGTCCGTCGCGACGTAGTAGAGGACGACCTCTTCTTGCGCGGACGCAGGGGTCGTGAGGACTGCCCACGAAGCTAGTAGAGCGACGAGGAGGCCGATGGCGATCGTCCATCTTCGTGCTGCGTTGGGTGGGTGGGCTCTATCGATGGAAGGTGGCAAGGGATCCTCCTGACCGTCGTGTCTGCAGCTGCGCCACTCCCGAGCTGGGTACGACGCCGAGGCGACGCTATGGTTCGCGCTGATAAGGAACGGTGAAGTAGTAGTGACAGACGGCGGCGGGAGGGCGGCGACAGGGGATGTTCGGTCTCACGCCGCGCAATTCTGCCGTCGCCGAGCCGCCACGGCGGCGCTCCCCGCTGCCACCGTCTGGTTGCTCGTGCGCCGGGGTGGCGTGCCTAGTCTGGGTCCACTGACGCGCTCCCCCATCAACTCTCCGGGGTACCCCATGGCTGTCCCTGCCGCACTTATCAGTGCCTCGCCGGCTCGGCATCCGCGGGTCGCACTGCCGCCGCTCTTCGGGCTCGACGCGCGGAACACGAGACGCACGAAGGCGACGGCCGCGATGACCGTCGCCTGGTGCACCTCGGCGGCGCGGTGGCGTGGACCGTCCGCCGAGGACTCAGCGGTGCGAATGACGGCGCGGCGGCTGGACTGCCGGCCGGCTCCTGATCGCTAGCTCATCTGACCGCTAGCTCATCTTCCCGAACGCCTCGCTGACATCGTTCGGGCTGTTGAACCTGTCCATGGGGAGGTTGCGAAGCGTCTCCATGACCCGCTCGTCCGCGCCCTCCTCCTGGGCGTGGGCCACCAGCGTGTCCTTGTCGGTCGGGTAGTCGATCCCGCCGAGGTACTTCTGCAGTTGAATCGGGTTGCTCACGCCACCCTGGCTCTGGTTCTGGTCCGGCATTCGTCGTTCCTCTCGCGCGGTGGGGTGGAGTCGTTCGCCGACCGTAGGAGGCATGACGTTGCGAAGGAGCGGCGCATGCGCCTGAGGCGTACGCGTTCCGCAAACCTAGAGGGGGCCCCTCAGACTGTTAGGAGACCGACGCGTGACGTCGCCCTCGCGTAGTCGGCCAGCATGCCCCGAACCGCATGCTCGGAGCGAGGAGGTACGTGTATGCAAAACGAAGAGGAACGTCACGAACGACGCCAGCGCGACGAGCAGGCGACGCTTGCCGATCGTGAGCGGCCGGGCGGGCCCGGCAGCGAGACCGGTGGAGCGCTCGAGGATCGCGCGAGCGATAGCCCCGAGGCTGGCTACGCACCGAGTCCAGATCCGATCCCGCCGGGCGCCGCAAGCCAGCCGTCGACCGAAGACGCCGAGGACGAGCCACTCGACGAGGAGTAGCGACGAACGCAGCTCGGCGTAGTGCCTGCACCCAGGAGGGCCTCACGCGATGTGAGGCCCTCTTTGGGTGCAGCTAGCGTCCCAACTCGTCGAGGCCTACTCCCTCGGGGAGCTCGATGCGGAGCGCGCCGGGATCCTCACCGGCCTCCGAGACGACCGTGATGACGATGTCAGTGAACCAGTCTTCGTCGCGCAGGTTCGGCAGGAGCCGCCGGCCCTCCTCGAGCCACTCCTCCTTCGGGCGCGCCGGCAACTGCTCCGTCTCACCGTCGCCCGCCTCGATGAGCACGCTCACGACATCCGGGACCTCGTAGTACCGGGGCATCGTCGGGAGGTCTTCGGGATCCGTGGGCGGCGGGGCGGGCGGCGTGGGATCCACGGGCGGCGGGACGGGGCGTAGGAGCGTCGTACATGCCGGATCGCCACACCAGGGGGTGAAGTTGACGCCCATCGTCGAGTCCCCGTCGCTGGTGAATCTCCCCGGGTTTGCCCCGGGATCAGGGCCGGCATCCGTGCCCCACCAGTTTTCCTCGAGGTCGAAGGAGATGGCGCTCGGCGTGTCCGCCCAGAAGTGCACCGTGCCGATGATCTGATTGGAGCGAATGTTGAGGCCCCCGGGGGCGTGGCCATAGAGCGTCATGGCGGTTGTGCTGCCCTCGAAGTAGCTGTTCGTGATGTGGGCCGAGAAGGGGGCCGCGGGGACGCCGACGGTGGCGGCCTCGCCGACGAAGAGGCTCCCCACCTCGATGGCGGTCTCCGCTCCGGTCACTGTGACGTTGTCGACCGTGGCCGCGCTCATCGCTGCGACCTGGATGCCGACCTCACCGCCGGTCACGGTCACGTTCTGCACGACGGCCTCGAAGCCACTCCCGGTGTAGTCGAGCTCGCCACCGACATCTGCCTGGAGTCGCACGGCCTCCGCGAAGTCACCCGAGAAGGCCGAGTTGAGGACAGCAACCTCCGAGGCGATCCCCCAGACACCAATAGCGCCGGGCGGCGGCGAGGTGACCGAGATGTCATCGAGGATCACATTTGTGCTGTACGCCGCCACGATGGTCCCACCGACGAAGTCGATTCCGCTGACGGTGATCGCGTTGGAGTTCAGGATCAACAGGTTGTCGAGGACCGCGACATCGCCTTCGCCGACGATCGTCAGGCCGTTCCCGTCGATCAGGACGGGTACCGCGGGCGCGGGGTCCGGGTACACACCCTCGGCCAGTCGCACCTCGTCACCGTCGTCCGCCTGTTGGACCGCGTAGTCCAGCGTGCCGCATGGGACGGTCGGATCGCTGCAGTCGCCCGCGTCGACGCCATCGACGGCCAGGTACCGCACGGGCGCCGTTTGGGCGCGCACCGACCCGACGAGGATCAACCAGGCGCCGAGGACGACGCTCGCCACGAGCGCGACTCGCGCGGCAGACACGCAGAAGGACCGTGTGGTGAACGGCATTGGCGACCTCCGAGGGACGGACGGCTGGGGCACGTCATAGCGCGGCCCGGCAGGAGTGGTCCGCAGACGCTAGGGGTCTGCTCGGTGAGCGCTGGTTGAGCACGGGTCGGCTGGCCCTGCACCGTCGAGCCCTCGATGCGAGTCGCCGCGCTCGAATCTCACGGTTCCCCGATGGCTGCCGTGAGAAGGGACTACGTTGGTAGGTACAGGTATCGCTTCCGCGACCCCGCAATCAGGCGGGCAACGGGCGGGCCGAAGGGAATCCTTTGCTTCTCCGAATCGGCTACGAGTTCGTCTATGAGTGTGAGCATCCGACGCCGATGCTCTTCCTGCTGAACGTCCACTCCAGTCGTGCGGCTGACATGCTCGTCCCCGACCACGTCCTCACAGACCCGCCGTTGGCGGTGACTCAGTACTACGACGCGTTCGGAAACCTCTGTTCGAGGGTCCTCCTGCCGGCTGGTCGGACTCGCGTCACCGCCGACGCCATCATCCGCGACGAGGGGAAGTTCGACGAGTTCGTCCTTGATGCCCGACAGCATGCCGTGCAGGACCTCCCGGAAGAGACGCTCCAGTACCTCCTCAGTAGCCGCTACTGCGAGGTGGACCTGCTCAGCGACACGGCGTGGAACCTCTTCGGTCAGACCGCCGAGGGCTGGCCACGTGTGCAGGCGATCTGCGACTTCGTGCACGAACGGATCACGTTCGGGTACGAGCAGGCACGCTCAACTCGCACGGCCTCCGAGGCGTACGACGAGGGTGTCGGGGTCTGCCGTGACTTCACGCACCTCGGCGTCGCGCTCTGCCGTGCGATGAACATCCCGGCGCGCTACTGCACCGGCTACCTCGGCGACCAGGGGATGCCGCCTCCCTACGGCCCCGGCGACTTCGCCGCCTGGTTCGAGGCGTACCTCGACGGTCGCTGGTACACCTTCGATCCGCGGAACAACGTTCCACGGATGGCGCGCGTACTCGTTGCCCGCGGCCGGGACGCCGCAGACGTCCCGCTCAGTCACTCCTTCGGGGCGAACACCCTCACGAGCTTCAACGTCTGGACCGACGAGGTCGACCAAGCGACCGCGCGTGCGGCGCAGGTGGCGGCGAACCTCGTGCCGAATGCATGACGCCCTCGCCGTTGCCGCCATCAATCCAGGGGAAGTCGATTGGGGACGCGTTCGGCTGAGCCAGTACCTGGTCCACCAGGTCTTCACCTACGAGTATCCGGGCCGCATCCACGACCTCCGGCATCGCCTGATGGTGATTCCGCCTGTGGCCTTCGGCACCCAGCAACGCACGACGTACAGCCTCAAGGTCTCCGAGCCCGCCGAGGTCATCACGAGGCTGGACAGTTTCGCGAACCCGGTGCTGGACGTGCATGTCTCGACCGCCGACCGCTCGCTGCGGTTCGACGCGTGGATGACCGTGGAACGCAGTGGCCCCCCAGGCCCGCGCGAACTCCCGTCAGCATGGCTGCAGGATCCGCGCTTCCTGACCCACACGCCTCGGACTGCTCCGGACCCTGCGATCGAACGCGCGGCTGACGAGATCCGCGGTGCGGGCCTCGAAGGGCTCGAGCTGGCCGAGTTCGTGAGCGCGTGGGTCCATCGACAGATGAGCTACGTCGGGGGCGTTACCGGGATCCACACGACCGCCGCCGAGGTACTCGCTGCAGGCATCGGGGTGTGCCAGGACTACTCCCACCTGATGATCTCGATCTGCCGGCTCCTCGGGCTGCCCGCCCTCTACATCTCCGGCCACCAGCTCGGCGAGGGCAGCACGCACGCCTGGGTCGAGGTGCTCCTCCCCGCCGCCGATGGCTCCGACCACGCCGAGGGCTGGGCTCTCGATCCGACGCACGGGACTCGGGGCGACCTGACGTACCTGACCGTCGCCGCCGGCCGCGACTACGGCGACGTCGCGCCCACCTCTGGGAGCTACCGGGGCGGCCTCGGCGGCACTCTCCTCGGGCGACAGGAAGTGTTCGTCACCGAAGTCGAGTACGCCGACTGAGCAACGGCGAGGGCAGAGGGAAACCTCGCCTGGCCGCCTCTCGGCCCGGCGGGGAAGACCACGGGCACGGATGGCGGGCTACTGGTTGCCGTAAAGCTCGGCGAGAGCGTCACGGTCTGCCTCGGTGAGTTCCTGCGGGCACTCAGTGGTGGCCGGCGCCATGACCGCGGGGGACTCAAGGTGCGGGACGCCGAGGAAATGACCGGTCTCGTGCAGGAGCGTTGAGAAGAGGCACTCCTCGGTGCGAAAGCGCTCGGGCGGTTCGGGTGTGAGGAGGATGTCTGCCTCGACGATGCGCGACTGGGCCTCGCCGTCGCAGTCGTTCAGGCACTCTCGGAACAACTGACGGGTGAAGCCGGCCTGGAAGACGCCGCCATCGGACGAGGCGCCGGCCGGTGCTGCGCCCTCGCCCCCCGGCGCTTCCCAGGCGATCTCGTTGCGCTCGTTCCCCTGCTCCACGGTGTCGCACTCACCGTCCGATGTGACCTGCACACCCCACGCCGCGAAGGCCTCGTCGACCAGTTCCGTGAGGCGCGAGGGATCAACGAATCCGGCGTCCGTCGGGACGATGCAGTACGAAACCGGGAGCGACGGCCAACGGGCGTCGCGGATCTCCTCGGGGACGGTGCCCGGCGTCACATTGACCTGTGTCTGCCGCTCGATCTCGAAGCAGGCGGTGCCAGCGAGGAGTATCCCGACACCGAGGAGCAGGACGAGGTGACGCACGCGGCCTCCCGGCTCGCTCACGACCCCGATTCGAGTGTAGGCAGCCCCCGGGCCTCGACACGGCTTCGCAACTCCGAGCCTGAAGCGCGAGAGCCCTCGGCAGTCACTCCGACTGCCGAGGGCTGTGCGTGTGGCTGCGCCGTGCTCGGCTAGCGGACGACGAGCATCAGCGTGCCGGCGGGAATGCCGTCCGCGTAGAGCGTGAGGAAACGGGCGTTGACGAACGCCGGGGCGTCCGGGACATAGGAGACGTAGTCGCCATCGACCGTCACCCAGTACGACTCGGCGTCCGGCAACTGCTCGGCTGGGCCGCCACTCCACGACGAGATCGTGACGCCGGAGGGAGCCGGCGCAGGCGTGAGGGTCCCGGTCTCCGCTGCCTCCTCGACTGTGTAGGTCAGGCGGAGCGTGAACTCCTGGCGCGCCCCACCGTTCGAGGGCTCCCAGCCGATCGTCTGGTCGACGACGTAGGTGCCGGGCTCCAGCGCGAGCGGACCAACCTCCGGGTAGATGCGGACGGGGTACTCGTGCGTCTCGCCGGGGGCGAGGTCGACGAGCTGGAGGTCAGCGGTGCAGATGTGGCTGACCTCGCTGCTGTCGGCATTCCAGTCCGCGCCGCAGCCCCGTCCCGCGGTCACGAGGTCGCCCTCGCCGTCGATGACGTGGTGCGTGAACCGCGCGTCGTCGAGCGTCACCGCCGAGGTGCCATTCCAGGTCACCTGCACGCCGTGGCTGGGCTGGCCCTCGGCGTTCGTCGTCACCGAGGTCGTCGCGACGGTGGCCGGGACACCCGACTCCACGATTGACGCGCTCACTTCAATGTCGAACGCCTTCGCTGTGTCGTCGGCCTCCTGCGCGCTGACCGACCCCGCGAGGGCGGCCGCCAGCATCAAGCCGCCGACCGTGACACCGAAGCTGCGGAAGAGCCTCGCTCGTAGTTGAACCATGTCTGACCTCATCCATCCCATGCAGACCCCTGAACATCCATTGTGAAGGGAAACGCCAGGAGCTCTCATCCGGTTCCCGAGGAGCGAGCAGGCGAGGATCCTCAGAGCGCATGCGCGATGCCCTCGTTCGATAGGATGCGCGCGCAACCGACCGCACAGCGACAGGACTCGAGTGATGCGAAAGATCGGGATCGGGCTCAACTGGCAGGGCGCGTTCAGCCTCAGCGACGCCGTAGAGCAGGCGAAGGTGGCCGATGACTCCGGGGTGGACCACCTGATGGTCGCGGAGGCATGGGGCCGGGACGCCGTGACGACGATGGCGATCCTCGGCTACGAGACGAACCGCATCCGCATCGGCACGGCGATCATCAACGTCTTCTCGAGGACGCCCGGCGCGGTCGCCCAGCAATTCTCGACGCTCGACGCGCTGACCGACGGCCGCATCATCATCGGGATCGGCTCGTCTGGCCCCCAGGTGATCGAGCACTTCCACGGCGTACCGTTCGACCGCCCCATGAGGCGCATCAAGGAGTACGTCGAGATCATCAACATGCTGCTCGCCGGCGAGCCGCTGAACTACCACGGGCGCATCTTCAACCTCGAGCGTGGGTTCACGCTGCGCCACCTCGACGAACTGCCGAGGAAGCACATCCCGATCTTCATCGGCGCGTTCTCCGAGAAGTCCGTCCGCCAGACCGCCGCCATCGCCGATGGTTGGCTCCCGGGACACACCACCCGAGACCGCTGGCGCGACGAGGTGTCCACGTTCCACCAGTACGCCCGCGACGCGGGGCGCGACCCGGCGGAGATCGAGATCAAGGCGTCCGGAGGCGTCGAGGTCACCGACAACCCGCAGCAGGCGTACGACCGCATCCGCCAGACCAACGCGTTCTACATGGCTCGCATGGGGGAGCTGCACTACAACGCCTACCGCGCGTTCGGCCTCGGCGAGGTGGCCGATGAGGTGCGTCGCGCCTGGCGCGAGCACGGTTCCGAGGCCGCCTACCGCGCCGTCCCGGACGACGTCGTCCAGTCGCTCGGCTACGCCGGCCCGGTGGAGGGCGCCATCGACTGGATGGAGGAGCAGCGCGACGCCGGCTACACCCTCCACGGTGTCTCAGTGGACGAGCCAGACCCGGTGAAGCGCGCGGCGATCTTCAAGAAGCTCGTCGGCTAGCGGTCGTCCGAACCTGCGCTCCTACGGCTGAGGATCGCGCCACGTCCGGCCGTCGCCGTCATCGTGGAGGCCGGCATGGCCTCGCGGGAGGCGACAGCGGATCCGGGCGCACTCCTCGTCGACGGTCTCGGCCAGGCAGAGTTCCGGGGTGCGCTCGTGCATTCGCCCAGTATGCACGAGATTATTCTCCCGTCCGCGTGCAGAGGACCTCAGGTACGGCCGCCGCGAGGCGTATGCTGACTACAGGGAGAGTCCCACGATGAATGATGAACAACACGAGAAGCGGCGGGCGTTCGAGTCCGCCAAGGCCCACCAGCGCGCCTACTACGAGCGCTACTACCCGGTCCGCACCATGGGCGGACGTCCCGCCGAGGCGGTGACACCCGACGTGCTGACGGAGATCGAACGGCTCAAGGCCGCCTCCGAGTCAGCCCGCGTCGCCTGGGAGTCTGCACGACACTCGTAACCACCGGGTCTGGCTGAATCGCGGGGGTCGCACCTCGCCAGCATCGACAGATCTGGTGTGAAGAAGGAGAAGTCGATCGCTCAGACGCTCTGCCAGAAGTGCTTCGGTGGCGTCGTTGACGCATGCAACTGCACTGAGACCGCCAGGGACTGGGAGGCACCGGCGCGCGAGGTCGCCCGCCGGCCATCACGACCCGGCAACCGCCAGGGGAGGGGTACCTCCTCGGCATCCACACCTGACCGCAAAGGAGCCAAACATGGGTGACAAGAGTCCCAAGCAAGCCGAGAAGCGCAAGAAGAAGGCCGCCTCACAGAAGGCCGCGAAGGCTGCGCCTGCGCCGATGCCGCGACCCGAGATCGTCGTGAAGCAGAAGCCGGCGCGCTAGTCGCTCACGAGTCGTCGAACACAGAAGGAGGCCGCCCGGTGGGCGGCCTCCTTCGTTCTCGTCGCGCTGCCCAGGGCTAGTCGGGCCGGTGCCGGCGGAGGAAGTCGAGGATGGTCGCCTCGCCCTCGGGGGTGTTGCTCGCGGCCGCGTGCTCGAGTCCCTCGAACAGCGCGAGCTCGACGTTCGGCTTGTCGGCAGCGAGCTCGGCCCACGGGACGTCCGGGTATACCGTGTCACCGGTGCCGTAGACGATCAGTACCGGCATCTCCAACTCCGAGAACCGCGAGCTCGCATCGAACTCGAGGTGCGCCGCGTAGGTGCGCAGTTCCGCACCGTACTTGTAGATGCGCTCCTCCCTCGGCACCTTCGAGAGCTGCGCCTGGATCGCGGCGCGGCGCTCATCTCGCTGGCGCTGCTCTTCCTCAGACTCCGCCGGTCGCGTAGCCGCGAACAGGTTGAGGCCCACCGTGCCGCCCTCGCGTCGGGCCTCGTAGGCCGCATCGACGCCCTGAGTGTTCAGCACCTCCACGCGCTCACGCAGCTTGCCGAGGAGCTCCGGGTCGCGGGAAAGCCACGGTGCGGTCTCGGCGACGACGAGCCCGGCGGCAGCGTCGGGATGCTCGAGGCCGAACGTCAGCGCGATCGGCCCGCCTGCGGACGTGCCCCACACGAACGCTCGCTCGTGCCCGAGGTGTCGGAGCAACTCGCGGATGTCGCTCGCGAACAGCGACATCGTGTGCGGCACGTCAGGGAACGCGGAGCGGCCCGAGGATCGCCGGTCCGGCAGGATTACCTGGAAGTGCTGGCTGAAGCGCTCGACCCAGCCCGGCACGTTGCCCCCGGCGCCCGTCCCGAGGCCGCCGAACCCGCCGTGCGCGAACACGAGGGGGAACCCCTCGCCGTAGGTCTCGTAGTAGATCTCGGTGCCATTGATGGTCGCGGTCGGCATGGGGGTGCCTCCCTCTCTCGTCTCGGAGGAACACGTTCGTAGTGAGGCGATTATGCCGCCCTCGGCAAGTGCAGCCGCAGGCCTCACCTCGGAGGCCGCGGCTCGTTGCCCTCGCGCTACGGTTCGCCCTCCTCAGTTCCCTGCTGGGGGCGAGGGCGTTCCGGGCGGCTGCGCCGGCGGCGCGGACGGCAGGAGTTCCAGGTTCGCTGGGTCGAACGCCTCGACCACTGGCAGGAACACCTGCTCGAAGTAGACATCCCGACGCAGCGGCGTGGTCGCCAGTTGGATCATCAGCAGGGAACCCTCGTGCTCGGCCAGTGCGAGGTCGACCGACTGTCCGAGGTCGCTCAACTCGTAGCGCTGCCAGGCGACGCCGTTGGACTCGATCTCCTCCGCCGGCTGAGGCACCTCGTCGACGCCCAGCTGCATCGCGATCTGCTGCATCACCTGGCCCACCGTCGCGCCAGGGAGCGCTTGCTGGATCAGCGCGACCAGCACCGACTCCTGGAATACGCCGGGGACGGCCTCGTCCCAGCCCTCGGGCCGGGCGCTCTCGAACCCGGTCGGGCTGGTGTACGGCACCATTTCGACATCGACGTCAGCCGTGGTGAACGGCGGCGCCGGGATCGAGGCGATGCAACTGTCGTCGACGTCTGCCTCGGGCCCGTCGAGGAACGACTGGGTCATCTCCACGGCGCAGTCCCGCGCCACCAGTGTGCCGTGCCCGGTGTACGGGAACTCGAAGAACTGCGCGGACGACAGACTCGACGCGATCGCCTCGCCCCAGCGCGGTGGCGTAATCGGATCGAGCTGCCCCGTCATGACCAGCGTCGGGATGCTGCTCTCGACAGGTTCGTTCTCGACAGCCTCCGGCTCGGCCGTCCCCCAGTCGTCACACAGTTGGAGCATCTGCGGGCCGAGCGTGGCCGCGGAGGCGAAGAACCCGTCGACGAGCGGGTAGTCCGAGGCCGCGGCCTCAATGTCCTCGCGCGTGGCGAACGGCACCTCCTCCTGACATTGCACGGCCAGCTGCATGCCGAGGCTGACGTAACTCAGCTCGGCGACGAACGCGCCCTGGAGCAGCCCGATCGTCCCAAAGTCTCCCTGGTCGGCTGCGACGATGATCTCGGGCAGGAACTGGATGAGGTCCGTCGCGTACAGGCTCTGGAAGAGGAAGCCGACCAGCCCATCACCGGTCATCGGGCTCTGGAAGCGCTGCCCCCCGGCCATCGGGTTTGGGTTGGGGATCGTCACGGACGCCGGCTCGTCGTTGAGGCGCTCCACGAGATCGGTGAACGTCCGCTTGAGGTTGGGGAACTGCTCGGAGCAGTCAGGATCGGCCTCGCACGTCGCGAAGAACTCGTCCATCGCGCGCGCGGCGTTCTCGGGCGCCTCGGCGTACAGGTTCGCATCCAGCGGGTAGGCGGCGTCGAGGACGACGGAGCGGATGCCGTCCGGGTGGTCTCGCATCGCGGTCAGCGCGAGGCGCGTGCCATACGAGTTCCCGTACAGGTTCCACTGCTGGTACCCGAGCGCCGCCCGGAGGTCCTCGAGGTCGGCGGCGGAGGCGGCGCTGTCGTAGTTCCCGAAGTCGATGCCCTCGTCGATCAGACGCTGGCGACAGTCCTCGAGCGCCTGCTCGGCTTGGGCCGCCTGCTCCTCGGGTGTCGCCTCCGATCCAAGCGAGTTCATCGCCCAGGAAAAGTACTCGTCGCAGAACAGCGAGGGCTCCGAGAACCCGGTCCCGCGCTGATCCAGGATGATCAGATCGCGGTCGCCGGCGAGCGGCTCGTAGAGCAAGCCGTAGGCCTGCGGGATGAACTCCATCGCGCTCTGACCGGGGCCGCCGGCGAGGTAGACGATCGGATCCTCCGGAGCGTCGCCGTCCGCAGCGACTAGCCCGAACCGGAGCCGGACCGTACCGGCGTCGGGATCGTCTCGATCAGCGGGGACGACGAGGGCGCCACACTCGATGCCAATCCCCGGATCCTGGAACGGGCACTGCTCCCACTCCACTTCACCGGTGACCTGGTCGGACTCGCCGGGATCGGCCGTCGCGTCTCCTTGACCGGCGGTTCCGGTCGCTGCGGCCTCCGTGGTCGCCGGCGTGGTATCGGAGTCTTCGTCGTCGCCGTCGCAGGCGGCCAGGGCAACCGTGGCTAGGACCAACAGCACGGCGAAGAGCGCGGCGAACCGAGGTCGCGGCATCGAGATGGTCATAGGCGATCGGCTCCCGGGAACTCTGTTAGTTCATGCGCCAGCGTGTCATTCGAGACGAACCCCGGGAGTAAACAGGACGTGAGGGAATCGTGATCGGAATGCCAACCGCCGGCCACACCTGTTACGCCTCGAGCGTTGGCTCCCGCAGCCGCCAGAGCACGAGCGCACCCACGGCGAGAAACAACCCGCCGAGGATCACGAAGCCCGTATTCATCGAGATCGCGGCAAACCACGCGGCGGCCATCGGCCCGACGATGAACGCGAGGGCCTGCGCGCTGCCTGCCAGGCCAAACGCCGTGCCTCGACGCTCGCGCGGGACATTGGAGGCGATGAGGGTGTTGCTCGCCGGCAGCATCGCGGCCTGCAGGAGCGAGATGGCGGAGAAGACGACCACATAGGCCGCGACCGCGGGCGACAGCGCGAGGAACACGTGGGCCAGCGCCGTCAGCGCGCAACCACCGGCGAGCATCAGGCGGAATCGCCCGGGTGAGACCCAGCGCCGTCCCACGATCAGCACCCCAACCATGCTCGCGATGCCGGCCAGCGTGAACGCAATCCCGATGATGCCCTCGACGTCCGGGTCGCCCTGCAGATCGGCGAGGGCGAGCGGCGTCGCGAGGCGTACGAGCTGCGTGCCACCGAAGAGAAAGAAGTAGAAGAACAGCGCGAGGAAGAACTGGAAGCCGAGCGAGCGCCAGAAGTTCGGCGGCGGCGGGAGGACATCGCTCGCGCTGCCGGCTTCGCCCGCGTCGCCGTCGGCGGGCGCGGGACGCGCAGGCGCCCTCGTCTCGTCGCGGGGGACGATCGCGATCACCATGATCGCGGCGAGCGCGGGCATGATCGCGGCGGCGAGGATGGCGCCCCGCATACCCAGGACGATCGCGAGGACTGAGCCAACGGCCGGTCCCACAGTGTTGCCGAGGTACTGCGCGCCGGTGACAAGGCTGAGCGACGAGTTCAGGCGGGAGTCGGGGACGCTCACGCTGGTGAGGGCGACCGCAGCGGGGATGAACCCTGAGAAGATGCCCTGGCAGGCGAACGCAATCGCGATGTGCCACGGCTCCCTGGCGACAGCCGCGATCGCCGTCGTCGCGCTGGCGAAGCCCAGGGCGCGGATGAACATGAGCCGCCGGCCGTAACGATCCGAGAGGATGCCCCACATCGGCCCGGTCACGAGGCGTCCCACGCCCTGTACCGAGGTGGCAACGCCCACCCAGAACAGCGCGTTCGCGTCGCTCGTCGCCCCGAGGTCCAGCATGTAGAGCGGGATGAACGGGATCCAGAAGTTCATCGCGAAGCTGGCGATGCCGGCACCGAGGGCAATCGCGAGGACGACGCCGGACCCGCCGGGCTCCCTGAGGCGCCACAGCCGCAAGGCAGGGCTCGCGCTGCCGCCGGCTGCGCCCGGAGTTCCCGTCACCGACCGCTCCCACCGTCCTCGGACGCTGCTGGCCTCGTAGGACTTGTACACCATGCCCACCACACGGGCAGGCGCGCCGAGGCAGGAGCTAGTGGCCGGTTGGCAGGGTCGCGTTCGCCTTGTCGTGGATCGCGTGCACGCCGACGAAGGCCGCGCTCGCCTCGTTCATCCCGATGACCTGCACGTCCGCGCCGAGCCGGCGGAAGTCGAGGACGACCGCATCGAGGGCGGCAACGGAGGACACGTCCCAGAGGTGCGCCTTGGTGGCGTCGATCGTGACGCGCTTCGGCACGTTCGTCATGCTGAAGGCGGAGCGGAACGTGTCTGCCGAGGCGAAGAAGACCTGCCCGGAGACCTCGTAGCGTCGTTCGTCCTCGTCGGGCCCGTCGTGCGTGACGATCTGCATGTCACGCGCGACCTTCCATGCGAAGAACACGCCGCTGAGCAGCACCCCGACGAGGACGCCCTGGGCGAGGTTGTGGGTGAGCACCACGACCGCCACGGTCGCGAGCATTACGACCGAGGACGTGCGCGGGTTCACTCGCAGCGCCGGGATCGACTTCCAGGAGAACGTGCTGATCGAGACCATGATCATGACGGCGACCAGGGCGCCCATCGGGATCTGCTTCACCCACGGGCCGAGCGTGATGATCAGCAGCAGCACGGCTACGCCTGCGGTCAGCGAGGACAGTCGTGACCTGCCTCCAGACCGCACGTTGATGATCGACTGGCCGATCATCGCGCAACCGGCCATTCCGCCAAGGAATCCGGTCACGGTGTTCGCCACACCCTGACCGATGCTCTCGCGGTCCTTGTTGCTCGACGTGTGCGTCAGGTCGTCGATGACGGAGGCGGTCATCAGCGACTCAAGCAGCCCGACCACGGCGAGCGTGACCGAGTACGGCAGGATGATCTGTAGCGTCTCGAGGCTGAACGGCACGTCCGGGATGAGGAACACCGGCAGCGACGAGGGCAACTCGCCCATGTCGCCGACCGTGCGCACCTCGAGGCCGAACGCCATCGACACGGCGGTCAGCGCCACGATGCAGACCAGCGGCGAGGGCACGGCATGCGTGAGGCGCGGCAGCAGGTAGATGATCGCCAGGCCGCCGAGGATGATCGGGTAGGTCAGCCACGGGACCCCCGTCATCTCCGGGATCTGCGCCATGAAGATGAGGATCGCCAGGGCGTTCAGGAACCCGGTGATCACCGAGCGCGAGACGAACCTCATCAGGACGCCGACGCGCGCAAGCCCCACCACCACCTGGATGAGCCCGGTGAGGATTGTCGCCGCGAAGAGGTACTCCAGGCCGTGATCGCGGACGAGCGAGACCAGCACGACTGCCATTGCCGCCGTGGCGGCGGAGATCATCGCGGGTCGTCCCCCTGTGAAGGCCGTGATGACCGCGATGGAGAACGAGGCGTACAGGCCGACCTTCGGATCGACACCGGCGATGATCGAGAACGCGATCGCCTCCGGAATGAGTGCGAGGGCCACGACCAGGCCTGCAAGGAGGTCGCCGCGTGGGTTGGTGAGAAATCCTGTTCGAATGGCCTGAGCCACGCCGCGACCATTCGAACTTCTCACGGCGGTAAGCGCCGCCATGCGGGTCCCTTCTATGTCGTCCGTTGTTGTGCCGGTGAACAAACGCGCTGCCAGCCAGCAGCGCCCCACGACCGCGAGGGGCCGCGCCAGCAGGATCGTCTGCGTCTGTCATGTCCGAGGGGTGAAGCCGAAATGACGATGCGGTGAACGCGCGCTCTCGGGTCGGCTTCGCCTCAGCATCAACGGCCCGCCGCCTGTGAGCAACCTGCGCCGAGGCACCGGAAATTGTGGCGCTGCGAAGTGGTCGCGTCGTTTTGGCGATTGAACAACCGGAGGTGGCACTGAGTGTTTCTCAGGTGCACTATTCTCCGCACATGGCTGCTCCCCACATCGGCCTGTGGCCACCTCCGGGCGGAGAGACAGGCGCGCTGATCCGTGAGCATGACTGGGCTTCATCGCCCCTGGGGCCGATGGAGCGCTGGCCCGCTGCGCTCAAAGTGGCCGTGGGCATGATGCTCGGATCACCGAGGGCGCTCGCGATCTACTGGGGCCCGGACTACATCTGCCTCTACAACGACGCGTACCGAGAGCTTCTCGGCGAGAAGCACCCGATCGCCCTCGGACGGCCCGCGCGCGAGGTGTTCCCCGAGGCGCGAGAACTCATCGGCCCGATGTTCAGGCGCGTGCTGGAGACGGGAGAGCCCGCCTCAGCCGAGTCGCAGATGCTGCCGCTGGAGCGCGGCCGGGCGTCCCTCGAGGCGTGGTTCACCTACACCGCCGAGCCGATCTTCGACGAGGACGGCTCCGTGGTCGGGATCCTCAACCCCGCCTCAGAGGTCTCGCTCATCACCCAGGAGCGTCGCGAGCGACGTGCGGCCGAGGCGCGCGGCGACGAGTTGGCGAGGCAGATCGAGTCGCAGCGCCGCGCCTCCGAGGCGTACCGCGAGCGCGAGAGCCACTTCCGCCGCATCGCGGACGCCGCCCCCGCCCTCCTCTGGGTGACGGGCGAGGACAACAAGTGCACTTACCTGAGCCGCACCTGGTACGAGTTCACGGGCATGGAGGCCGACGAAGCCATGGGCTTCGGGTGGTTCAAGGCGATCCACCCCGAGGACCGCAAACGCACCAGCGATCAGTTCATGGAGGCACGTACCGCCGAACGACCGTTCCAGCTCAACCACCGCATGAGACACCACGACGGCGGGTATCGCTGGGTGCTGGACTCGGGCGCCCCGCGGTACGACCAGTTCGGCGCGTTCCTCGGTTACGTCGGCTCGATCATCGACGTCGACGACCGGCAGCGAGCCGAGGAGGCCCTCCACCGCAGTGTCGAACGCTCTGAGCTCCGCCTCCACCTCGCTGACGTCCTGCGACTGACGGATGACGAGGAGGCCATCCAGGAGGAGGCCACAGCTCTGCTAGCTCGCAACCTACACGCCGATCGCGTGTTCTGGGGCGATCTGGACGCGGATGGAGACCATGTGCATATCCGGGTGGAGCAGCGCTCCGCGCGGGCGACGGGCAGCGCCATCGGGGTGCGCGAACTCCGTGAGTTCGGGAGGTTCATGGTCGACCTCCTGATGTCTGGCCAGACCATCACCTTCGACGACGTTGCCACCGACAGCCGACTGAACCAGGCGCAGCGGGAAGCAGCTCAGCGCCTCGGCATCGGAGCTTCGATCGAGGTCCCCGTACTCCGAGCCGGCAGCCTGGCCTCAATGCTCGTCGTCTACCAGTCCGAGCCCCGTGCGTGGACGCCGGACGAGGTTGCCTTCGTCGAAGAGACGGCCGAGCGAACCCAGACGGCCCTGGAGCGCACCGCAGCCGAGCGCCGCCTCCAGGCGAGTGAGGAGCGGTTCCGCCGGCTCGCGGACTCCATGCCACAACTCGTGTGGATCGCGGACCTCGATGGCAGCGTGACGTATTACAACGTCCGGGGTGACGGGTACGACGGTCTCGTTCACGAGTCGGACGGCACGTGGGACTGGCAGGCGGTCGTCCATCCCGAGGACCAGGAGTTGACCACCGAGGCGTGGGAGGCCGCCGTCCGTGGCGATGCGCCGTACGAGTGCGAGCATCGCATCCGGCTGAAGGACGGCTCCTACCGGTGGCACCTCAGCCGCGCAGAACTCGTCGAAACAGACGGCGTGACCCAGTGGTACGGGACTGCCACAGACATCCACGAACTGAAGCTGGCTGACGAGCTCAAGGACCGGTTCCTTGCCATCGCCTCGCACGAGCTCCGGAACCCCGTCAGCGTGATCCACGGCACCGCCCAGCAGATCCGACGCGCGAGGAGCCTCGGCACACTCAGCGAGGAGCGCTTCGAGACCTACCTCGACTCCCTGGTCGAGACGAGCGCGCACCTCGCGACGCTCACGAACGACCTCACGGACGTCTCTCGCCTCCAGCGTGGCTCGCTGCCGTTGAACCTGGAGCCGACGGACATCGCCGCCCTCGTGCGTGACGTGGCCTCGCACGAGGACTGGGCGCCACGGGTGCGCCTCGCGCCGATCGAGGGCGCCGTGGTGATCGAGGCGGACCGGCACCGGATGCGCCAGGTGGTGACCAACCTCGTCGACAACGCGCTCAAGTACTCGCCCGAGGAGACACCGGTGGAGATCAGCCTGCTCCCCGACCGTGACGGCGCCCTCATCGAGGTCAAGGACTATGGCATCGGCTTCTCCCCCAACGATCTCGATGCCATTTTCACGCCCTTCGGGCGTGCAGCGAATTCAGGCGCCGTCCCCGGACTGGGGATGGGCCTGTTCATCGCGCGCGAGATCGTGGAACGGCACGGCGGCGATCTGCGTGCGATGAGCGAGGGAGAGGGACTGGGAGCGACGATGTCGCTCTGGCTGCCCGGAAACGTCCCGACGAGGTTGGCTCAGGACTCCTGAGAACCAGCCCGCGTGCCTGATCGCGTCCGCGACATCTGCAGCCAGGACTCCCTCACCCATCGGTAATGCATTCGCTACACGATCCGCTCCGACCCGGCCTAGGTTGGGGAGGTAGATCGTTCGTCGGTTGGGCAGGCCAGTTCTCGCCACTGATCGTTCGGGGCGAGAGACAGGAGAGCCAGATGCCAACCATCCTGATCGTTGACGACGACCGCGGGATTCAGACCCTGCTGCGAGATGTACTGGCGGATGCCGGATTCCAAGCGGTCACTGTCGGCACCATCAACCACGCGCTCGACGCCCTCACTGAACATCAGCCAGAGGTCATCGTGCTCGATCTCTCGCTGCCGGACAGCGACGAGTCGTTGCTCCGGCGAGTCGTGGCCTCCTCCAGTGAGTCAAGGCTGCTCGTGCTGTCAGGGTCGGTACAGATCCACGAGCGCGCGCGATCCCTCGGCGCCGACGCAAGCCTCGCCAAGCCGTTCGACCTCGACGCGTTCGTGACACTCGTGACGCGGCTGTGCGAGTCGCAAGTGCGCCGCGAGGACGTGGGCCCTGCTGCCTAGCCCTCGGTGGGGACGCGGGAGCCCTCGCGGGTACAAGTGAGGGACGGGCACCACCGGATCTTGCATTGTCGTAACATGCGGTCGCTTCACGCTCTTCGCTGAAGGAGATCAGGTTGCCGCAGCCACCCAGCACGATCGTCCACGACTCGCAGCCCGGCATAGACGCCGCGACCAACGAGGCCATGCCTCGCTTCGGTGGTCGCGCCAACCCCGGAGAAACCATCAAGATCTCCGTCGACGGTGAGACCACCACCGTCGCTCCCACGCCAAACGGCTCCTGGGAGTGGACCTCCCCCGAGCTCGCCAATGGCGAGCACGAGTTCGAGATGTGGACCGAGGACGCCGAGGGCAACGAGTCCGACCACATCGAGTGGGAGAACGACATCGACGCGGACGAGCAGACGCGCGAGTGGCAGCGCGCCCGCAACGAGCAGTGGAAGCAGCAGGGCGCCCAGGAGTTCCTCGGGGCGAACGACGCATTGACCCCGCCCAAGCCGATCTCCGCCGGCGGCGGTGGAGCCCCGGAGCCGATGACCGATCCCGCGCCCACTGGCCCGACGCAAGAGCGGCCACAGACGGGGGACGCGGGTGGCGGCGCTCCAGGCGGTGCAGGAGCGGGAGCGCCATCTCCCCAGGGGCTCGAGAAGGGGAACGCGCTCCAGGTCGGCTAGCCGAGCCAAGCACCACAGACCGTGGTCCTCCACCCTGACTCCTCCCGCTCCGCCGAGGCGCGCCTCCGGGCGCTGCTCGACATCGGCACGACCGAACGGTCGGCGCGACGCGTCGGCGTGGAGCACGAGTACGCGGTGTACGAGGGCGACTCGCAGGTCGACTTCCGCACGCAGGTGCACCGCCTCGGCTTTCCGGGCGGCGTCCTCCATCCGACGAACACCGACGCGATCCTGACGCCCTCGGGGCTCGCCGTGATGGCCGACGGCCTCGTGGCAGAGACGGCGTCCCCTCCCGAGGAGCTCGGCCCCCGGTCCGCACTCGCCCTCGACGGCTGGGCCGCACGAGGGCGGACGCTGATCGAGGAGCGCCTCCTGACGGGGATGCGGCTGTATCCCGGCTCGACGCACGTGAGCGTTGAAACCCGTGCGTCGAGGGCGGACCAACTGTGCCTCTGGTTCGCCCAGACGTTTGCTCCCTCGGCGATGCTGCTGATGGACCGCGCTGACTCCCCGGGAGTCCTGATCCGCCCTCGGCCCCACCGGTTCGAGCTGGGCGGCGAGTTCATCACCGGTGAGCGCTTGCAGGCGCTCGTCACGTTCCTCGCGGGCGCCGTCATCGCACTGGAAGAGGCGGACAGCCTGCCCCCGGCCGTGGAGGTCACTGCGGAGCCCGCCCGACGTCGTTTCGGCTGGTACCTCGACCGGAGGGCGTTTGGCCCCGACCTCTACGCCGAGGGTCGTGGAACCCTCCTGCGCCTTCGCTCGGGCGGTACGACCACGGCGCAACAACAGCTCGAGAATTGCTGGGCGATCGCCCGTCAGGCCGTCGACCTCCACGCATCGCGCGAGGAACTCGCGGCGGTCGACCGGCTGGTGCGCGGCGAAACGCCGTTGCCCTTGGAGGATGCCGACTGGCAAGGCGTCCCGCGGCCACCCGAGGTGCGCGACAACCCCTTCGGCCGCCTCGCACAGTCGCGGCCCGCGATCTCAGTCGAGCCTGCGAGCGCCACCTGGGATTATGTCGCCTTTGCTGCTGGCGCATCTGGCGATTCGGCGATCGTGAACGTCCCCTACCCCCAGCTCCCGAGGTTCCTCGATGCGTTCGAGGCTGGCGACCTCGACGGCGTGCTGATCGACGCAGTGCGGGAGGCTGACCCGAGACGCATCCTCGCGACGTACGCGCAGACCGGCGAAGTCGGCGTCTTCGGTAGCGTGGCCGCAGGTGACGCCCTTCTCCCGCGCGATCGCATGGGCATCGGTCCCGGCATTGTCTCGACGGTTCGCCCCGGCAAGATCGAGGCGCCCCCACCGCCCGGCGTGCAGCCACCACCGGTCACACAGCCGCCGCCGAGCACACAGCCGCCGCCGAGCACACAGCCGCCGCCGAGCACACAGCCGCCGCCGAGCACACAGCCGCCGCCGAGCACACAGCCGCCGCCGAGCACACAGCCGCCGCCGAGCACCCAGCCGCCGAGCACGGGCTTGTC
>Ga0209024_1000911_pt1 | contig 34481 bp, 28 predicted proteins | sample AutmiccommunBRH5_FD_187380 | JGI IMG/M metagenome (GOLD analysis project Ga0209024, IMG submission 187380) | Deep subsurface microbial communities from Mt. Terri, Switzerland - Autotrophic microbial communities BRH/5 (SPAdes) (version 2) | ecosystem: Environmental > Aquatic > Deep subsurface >...
GCCGCCCTCGACGACCGCCAACACGATGACCCGGTTCTTGTCTGCATCTGCCATAAACCATCGTGACCAGGCCTGGGGTGTAAACGATGCCGCGACACATATGTAACCAAGGCGGTGACATCAGACACCACCGGCACCGCCAAGAGCAACGGCCCGGTCTCCTCGAGGGGAGCCGGGCCGATGCCGTTTCGGGGCCCCTCTCGGGGCGGGCGGCGCGGGGTGCCTGAGGTCTGGCGCGCGCAGCGCCGTGCGCCTACGGCGCGGGAGAGGGCGACGGCGACGGAGAAGGACTGGGCGTGACGATAGGCGCCAAAGGGTCCACGGGAATGATGCGCGGCGCGGGCTCCAGCGGCACCAAGTTGATCGGCAAGCACGGTGCCGGCGCCGTCAACTCCACGGTGCGGTCGAGCTCGGGCGCATACTGCGGGCGGATCTGCTTGGTATCGAACAGGTCGCCCAGAATGATGTCGACGACTGCACCCTTGCGGTTGTCCAGCACCATCACATAGGTCGGGAAGTTGGCGGCCACTGTGTACGCCTGGCGCAAGCCCTCCTCGCCAAACTGGATGCGAACGTACTCGCTGTACGTACGGCTCCAGTTGGTGGCGCCCACGCCCACGTAGCCGCGACCCGTCAGCACCTCAAGCGTTCCGGCCGCGACGCCCGATTTGGGCTCGGAGGACCCGACGGTGCCATTCAGCACCCTCACCGTGACCTCGCTCGGCGACATGGGCATGTTTTCGTGAACGGCCTCGGGGTCGTCCGCGTCGTTCCCTTCATCCAGCGGCGGGCATGGCAACTTGATGGTCGACTCGAAGTCTGGCGGCGGGGTCACGAAGGCATAGTCGATCGGCGGGTCGATGCGCCCCTGGTAGATCGCGTACGCAATCACCGAAACGGTGGCGAGCAACCCGATCAACAGCCCGAACACGAGGAACTGGCGTTCCCTCCGGTGACGGCGCACCACCTCGCGTCGCGTGCGCAAGATGCGGGAGCGAGACGACACGGTCACCTACCTCGGGTTCGGACGGGTCAAGTGGCGGAGGATGGGGGATTCGAACCCCCGAGGGCTTGCACCCAACACGCTTTCCAAGCGTGCGCCATAGGCCACTAGGCGAATCCTCCAGGCCCAAGCATGTTACCCGAGCGGCGCGAGGTCGGCGAACCAGGGGGATGGGATCCTGTCGCGCTCGACGTTAGACTAGTGGCGACCCCTCACGTGGCGTCACCTCGCCCAACTCCCCCAGGTCAGGAATGAAGCAAGGGTAAGCGGGCTCTGGCGGGTGCGTGGGGGGTCCTTTCATGCCCGCGCAAGGCTCGTGTCTTGTCCCACCGGGCGACTAGGCTCATCCCGTGACCACCGCCTTGTACCGCCGCTATCGACCGGACACGTTTGCCGATGTCGTCGGCCAGGAACACGTCACCGAGCCGCTCATGCAGGCGCTACGGGCCGACCGTGTTGCCCACGCCTACCTCTTCTCCGGTCCCCGTGGCTGCGGCAAGACTTCGTCGGCGCGCATCCTGGCGCGTTGCCTCAATTGCGCGGAAGGTCCCACTGACACCCCTTGCGGAAAGTGCGACTCGTGTGTGGAGTTGGCGCGCGGTGGTTCGGGCTCGGTCGATGTCGTGGAGATCGACGCGGCCTCGCACAACGGCGTGGACGATGCCAGGGAATTGCGGGAGCGCGCCGCCTTCGCCCCCGCGCGTGACCGTTACAAGATCTTCATCCTCGACGAGGCGCACATGGTCACGACGCAGGGCTTCAACGCCCTGCTCAAGTTGGTCGAGGAGCCGCCGCCGCACGTGCGCTTTGTGTTCGCCACCACGGAGCCTGACAAGGTCATCGGCACCATTCGCTCGCGCACGCATCACTACCCATTCAGGTTGGTGCCGCCCGGCATCCTTGTCGACTACCTCGCCAAGCTCGGCCGCGAGGAGGGCGTCGAGATCGCCTCGGGGGTGCTTCCCCTCATCGTGCGCGCTGGCGGAGGTTCCGTGCGCGACTCGCTGTCGGTGCTCGACCAGTTGATCGCCGGTTCGGACGAGCGTGGCGTGAGTTACGAGCGGGCCATCTCGCTGCTGGGGTTCACCGACGCCACCCTTCTGGACGATGCCGTTGACGCGATAGCTGCCGCCGACGGCGCCTCGCTGTTCTCCGTGGTGGGGCGCGTGGTGGAGACCGGCCACGAACCTCGCCGATTCGTCGACGACCTTCTTGAACGGCTGCGAGACCTCATCGTGCTGGCCGCTTCGGGCACCGCGGGCGCCCAGGCATTGGCCGCCGCTTCTGAAGACCAGCACGAGCGCATGGCGGATCAGGCCCGGCGACTGGGGCTCGGTCGGGCGTCCCGTGTCGGCGACCTCGTCAACGATGCGCTCACCGGCATGATCGGCGCCACGTCCCCCCGCCTCCACCTCGAGCTGCTGTGCGCGCGTCTGATAGCGGCGGAGACCGCCGTGACGGGATCGACTCCTCCCCGCACACCAGCCGACGCCCCCTCCCCTGCAGCATCGGCGCCGCGCGCTCCTCGCGACGGCGCGGGCGCCGACCACAAGGGATTGGACGCCGCGCGCGCGGCCGTCGCCGCTGCACGCGAGGAGTCACACACCTCGGCGATCCCCCAAGCACCGGCCGCCACCACACCCAAGGCTCCCGACGCGGCCGCCGCCCCTGCGCCGGCGAAGCCCGCTACTGCGAGCACGCCGCAGACGTCCGTCGCAGCCGTGCCCACCGACTCAACGCCCGCCAAGACGCCGGCACCGGACCAGCAGCCCGCCGCAGAGGACCTAGTGCGAGCGCCCACGGGCGATGTCGCGGGGGGTCCGGCCGACTCCGAGTTGGTGCGTCGGCGCTGGCCGGAGGTGCTCGGCACGTTGGAGCGTCGGCGCGTGACGTGGGCGATGGTCAGCCAGAGCGCGCAGGTCAGCTCCGTCGAGGGCGGGGTGCTGAAGCTCGCATTCGACAACCCGGCCATGGCCGCGCGCTTCGGGGCCGGCGCCCACTCAGAAAACCTCGCACTGGCCGTCCGGGAGACGCTGGGCCTCCACGTGCGCGTGGAGCCCATCGTGGGCCCAACTGAGCCCGCAGCAGCGACCGCGACAGGCACGTCGGCGTCGTCCGCGCCCCCGCGGGCATCGTCGCAGGAGCCTCCCCTTCCCAAGGAGCCACCCGCTGAGCACGAGGACATGGCGCACGAGGACATGGCGGACGATGACGACGCCGCGCCCGCCGCGCAACTGAGCGGGGCAGACGTGATCGCCTCCATGCTGGGCGGCACCGTCGTCGACGAGTAGTCGCGCCTGAACCGCGTACGGCCGTACGCCGCCTACGCTGGAGCACATGTATGACGGCGCGGTGCAAGATCTCATCGACGAACTCGGTCGCCTACCCGGCATCGGCCCCAAGAGCGCCCAGCGCATCGCGTTCTACCTGCTGAGCGCGGACGCCACAGACGTCGCGCGGCTGGCCGACTCCATCACCACGGTCAAGGAGAAGGTGCGTTTCTGTGATGTCTGCGGCAACGTCGCTGAGGGCGCACTGTGCCGCATCTGTGCCGACCCCCGCCGCAAGGAAGACACGCTGTGCGTGGTGGAGGAGCCCAAGGACGTGGTCGCGATCGAGCGCACGCGCGAGTTCCGCGGCAAGTACCACGTGCTGGGCGGCGCGATCGATCCCATGAACGGCGTCGGGCCCGACGACCTCCGCATCCGCGAACTGCTCACCCGGCTGGGAGACGGCAAGGTCGAAGAGGTCATCATCGCCACCGACCCGAACATCGAGGGCGAGGCAACCGCCACCTACCTCACGCGCATGCTCGCGCCGATCGGCATCACGGTGTCACGCCTCGCGTCCGGCCTACCCGTGGGCGGCGACCTGGAGTACGCCGACGAGGTCACGCTCGGCCGCGCGTTCGAGGGTCGTCGCGTCGTCTCTTAGGCTTGAAGCTCCCCCTCGCGAACCCGTTGGACCCGTATCTTTTGACGGCGAGAGCCAGCGGAGGGACGATGCTGACGTAACCCACGGTCGGGGCGAGGGAGCCGCGGCCACACCTTCACCCTTGTCCCCTTTGCGTGGAGTCTCCATGGTAGCCGCGGTGAGTTTGCGCATCAGTGTTCTTGGTACGCCGCACGTCGACCACAGCGGCGCCCGAGTCGCCCTATCCCCAGCCGCCGCCCTCCTTCTGGCTTTCGTCGCCATCGGACCCCGCGAGGGACGAAGTCGTCGCGCCATCACCAGCCAACTCTTCGGCAATTGCGCGGAGGCGGCAGCCAAGAGGCGTCTCGCTACGGCCTTGTGGCGACTGCGTTCCGAACTGCGAGCCGGAGTGGGCCACGACGTGATCGACACCAAGGAGAGCGGTGTGGTGTGCGTCTTTGCCGACATTCAACTGAGTGTCGACGCGACCGAATTCTGCGAGGAGATCGCTCCGTTCCTTGCCCGGCCAGCCTCGGCGTTGAGCGCGCGCGACGCCAGCGGTCTGGCGAAAGCCGTGTCGCGTTATCGAGGCGCCTTGCTCGAGAGCGCCTACGACGACTGGGTGCTCGAGGAGCGCGACAGGATTTCCAATCTCTATCTGACCGCGCTCGACTACCTGATCCAGTATTTCGGCAAGGCCAAGAAGCCGGACCAGTTGGCTCCGTTCGCGCGGAGGGCACTCGAACTGGAGCCCTTGCGTGAGGACTTCCACCGGCACGTGATGCAGGCCTACGCGGATGCCGACCGCCCGGACATGGTGGAACGGCAATTTGAGACCTGCCGCCTCGCGCTTCTGCGCGAGTTAGGGGCCGATCCGATGCCCGAGACGGTCGCGCTGTACGCGCGTCTCACCGCACGTAGGGACGACGCTGTCCCTGACGACCTGGCTGGGCTTATCGCCGACTTGCGCCGGGCCCGGCGCGACGCGCGAGAACTTCAAGCGCTCGTGGAGCGCTCGCTCGACGCGGTGCAGCGCCTTCGCTGAGGTGGCGCCGCGCCGGTGACGTCGCGGTGACGTGACGGTGATCATGCCGTGACCGCTCAAGGTCAACCCTGGTCGCAACAGAAGGGTCGCGACCGGCGTGGAAGTTCCAGCATGGACCTACAGGTTCCTCATTGAGGTCTGGGCTGAACCCCGTTCCGCACCGGAGCTTCCCGCACGGATCAGGGCAAGGGTGCGTGACATGGAACGCAAGCGCGAGCGCTACGTCGGTTCCGTTGGCGAGATCGCCGCGGTGATTGACGAGCGCTTGGACGACGCCGGCGTCGTGCCGCGGGCATGGGAGCGGGACTCGTGATCGCCGATGTGTCCGACGCCCTTGTCGAGGTGATCCACGCGGCGACCCCGGACCTTCCCGCCTGGGTGGAGGTCCACTCGCTCAGCACGTCCGAGACCGGCGCGCCAGGTGGCACCAAGGCGGCACTCGCACTCGTCGCGATCGAGCCCCACCCGCACATGATCAACAGGCCACTCATCGAGAGCCCCGCCGGCCTTGTGCGCGCACCACTCTTCCTCAAGTTGCGATACCTCATCACCTACATGGGCGACCACGTGGAGTCCCAGAAGCGGCTCGAGCGCATCGTGCAGGCTTTCCACACCACTCCCGTTCTCAACGGCCCGATGCTACAGCCGCCCTTGGCGGGCGCGGTGGAGTCGATCGCCATCCGGATGTTGAGCCCCACGGCCGACGAAAGGAACCAAATCTGGGGTGCGCTGGGGCGCCCCGCCCGGCTGGCGCTGTTCTACGAGGTCGACATCGCCCCTGTCCCCGTCATCGCAAGAGACGGCGCAGGCATCGTCAAGTCCCACGAAGTCCGCTACGTGGACGCTCTATGACCACACCACCCGTGATCGCCACGTCCATCACCACACTGCGGCACAGGGTGCGCCTCACCCACGCGTCGACAGGCGAAGTCATCGGAGGCGTCCGCTTGGCTCCCGTCTTGTGGCCGCTTGGGTGGTCGGCGCGCGTGGTCGCAAGCGAGGTCATTGTGGTGTCGCGCGACGACGCCCCCGCGGCATCGGTGCCCACCATCGACGTGGTCATCACCGACGGTGTGTTGCGCCATCAACTCGTGTTGCCCATTCCGGAACCCGATCAGCCGCCCGACTCTGTCCGCGTGCCGCTCGTGGGCCCGATCATCACTCAAGCCCTGCCCCCTGCAGACATGGTGCTCATTGTGGCCCTCGTCGACGAGGGCACGGGCACGCCGAGCGGTGGCAAGACCGTCACGGTGAAACCCAGTTCCGGCTCCGCAGTGAGTGTGCCGGAGACCACCACACCAGGCACCTACAGTTCCGCGCCCCGCGCGTGGGGCTCCGCCTTCACCAACGCCGATCTGCGCATCGGCACCACCGCGGTGCGCAAGGTCTCGATGGACTTCACGCGTTCGCATACCCGCATCACCGTGGTCGATCCCACCTAACGCACGAGCCAAGGAGGCTGTCGTGACCTATCTATCGCCAGGCGTCTACATCGAGGAAATCCCCTCGGGGCCCCAACCCATTTCGGCGGCCTCGACCTCCGTCGTCGCAATCCTCGGCACCACCCGCAAGGGCCCCGTCGGCAAGCCGACGCGGATCACGGGTTGGTCCGACTTCGTCCGCACCTTTGGCGCGGCCACCCCACGCGGCTACACAGCCGAGTCGATGTACGGATTCTTCGAGAACGGCGGCCCCGCCGCGTGGGTCGTGCGCGTCGATCCCTCCCAGTCCGCGACTTGGACCGCCTTCGACGTGGGTGGCAACGCGAGCTTTGTCATCACCGCGAGTTCGCCAGGCGGGTGGGCAAACCGCTTGAACGTGGGCGTTGCGGCCGACGCTGGGGCCGCGGCGGGAACGCTGTATCGCGCGACGACCACCGCAAACGCGACGGCCGTGGCCGCAGTGGCGTGCACCCTGCAGGTCGCCTCGACCATGGGACTGCGACCAGGAGACAGCGTCGTCGCCGTGCCGCCGGCAAACGGGGGGCCAGCCGCGACGGCTCCCGCTGGCACGGTGCAGAGCGTCTCTGGCACGTCAGCCGACGTGGTGTTCACGGCGGGCGCCACTCTGCCAACAGGCACCGTGCTGTCAAGCTCAATCCCGGCAAGCACCACCGTCTACCTGCCCACCGCCAAGGGCTTCAAGGCCGGCGACGTGCTCGCGATCACGGCCGCGAACGGCGCGCGCACCAGCGCCGTCGTTGCCGCGGCCGCGGAGGCGGGCAGCGGGATGACGCTCACTCTCGAGGCTGCCGCCACCGCGGTTGCGGGCGCTGCGTTCGTGCAGCGTCGGACCACCTTCTCAGTGCAAGCAAGCGTGACCGCCGCGCCCGCAGGCACCCCCCCTGTGACGAGCGTGCCGCTCAGCCAACTGACGTTCCCAGGAAAGGCTCCCAAGCCGCTTGGTCCTCAGTTCAACGCCTCGGGCAACCTCAGGGCGCCGGCCGCCATTACCATGGCCGACGGTCGCACTGCCCAGTGGGACTCCGGGGGCAGTCGGTTCCCGATCGTCGGTGCCATCGCACCCGAGAGTGGGCCCGCAAAGGTGACCGCCGGGGTATTCGCCTCTCCCTACGTGGACAGTGGTCTCGATCTCACTAACTTCACGTCCGCCGACCTCGCGGCGGCCTACGGATGGGTGCCGACCGGTACCGTGATCACGCTCACCGGCGCGAGCGCAACCGCGATCCAGGCCACGAGGACCGCATCGGGCGTCCCTGCCTCCGCCTTCACGCTGAGTGGGGTACCCACGGCGGCGGTCGCGTACACCGCCGCCGCAGTGAACGCCCCTCCAGCAACCGCCACCACCACCGCTATCATCGCGCGCTGCCCGGTGGCGCCGCGCGTAGGAGACGCCGTTGACATCGGCGGCAACTACGTGGTGCTCACCACGGTCGAGCCCAAGGGCGCAGATGCGTACGTTGTCGGCTGGGCGGCGGCGATCGACGCGTCGGCATTCACTGCGCCGACTGGCCTTTACACGGTCGAGTCGGCGACGGCATCGGCCGAGCGCTTCGCGCTCACGGTGAGCGTCGCAGGCGGCGCTGCCGAGACCTTCGGGGGCCTGTCGCTGAGCGACGCGCATCCGAACTACTACGCAAAGGACGACGTCATCAACGGCGTCTCCGCGCTCGTCACGGTCGCGGCGCGCGCTGGCGGCGCCCCGGCAATCGCGCTGTCGAGCGCGCCGTTCTACGTTGACGTCAAGGCCGCAGGCCAAGACAGGCCCGCGTCGACAGGGGACTTCGTTGCCGGGCTCACAGCGCTCGAAGCCGAGGCGGAACCAGCGATGGTCATCTGCCCCGACGCGGCGCTCCTTGGCGACCCTCTCCTCCAGGCCGACCTCGTCGGAAAGGTCATCAACCACTGCGAGCAGTTCCGGCGGTTTGCGATCATCGACGGGCCGAACGAGTCCGACGACGCCGCTCTCTTGGCGTGGCGCAACGCGACGGTGAGCTCGACGTACGCGGCCGTGTACGCACCGCATTTGAGCATCGTGACGATCGACCCCGAATCGATCGCGCGGTTCACCACGATCCCTCCCTCCGGATTCGTGGCGGGCGTGTTCGCGCGCACCGACCGCGAGAGGGGTGTCCACAAGGCTCCTGGAAACGAACGCGTCTCGGGAATCGTGGGCCTCGCGGAGACGTACACGCAGAGGAGACAGGACCTGCTCAATCCCGGCTCGGTGAACCTGATCAGGGCCTTCCCCGGGCGCGGGACACGGATCTGGGGCGCGCGCAATGCGACGGACGACGGATTGTGGAGGTACGTCAACGTGCGCCGCCTCTTCAACATGATCGAGACCTCCGTCGACCGCTCGACCCAGTGGGTCGTCTTCGAGCCCAATACGGCCACCACGTGGATCAGGGTCAAGGTCTCCGTCGAGAACTTCCTCAACCAGCAGTGGCGCGCGGGAGCGCTCGCAGGCTCCAAGCCGGAGGAGGCATACCGGGTGCGGGTTGGCCTGGGCGAAACCATGATCGAGGCCGACATCGACGCGGGCCTGGTGATCACCGAGGTGGCCATCGCGCCAGCGAAACCCGCGGAATTTGTCGTCTTCCGCTTCAGCCACAAGCGACTGTCCGAATAGCGCGCAAAGGAGCATGACATGTATCCCATGACCACCCTCCACTTCGCGGTCAGCTGGGAGGATTCGCAAAATACCTCCAGCTTCTCCGAAGTGAGCGGCCTCACCATGGAGGCGGAGATCGTCGAGTATCGCGGCGGCGACGACCCCCAGCTGAGCACCCGCAAACAACCAGGTCTCAAGAAGTTCTCCAACGTCACGCTCAAGCGGGGCATCGCGCCAGCCGAGGCTGGAAACGGCCTCTTCGACTGGTACAACTCGATCCTCGGCGGGAGAGTGTCGCGCAGAAACGTCACGGTGAGCCTGCTCAACGAGGCGCGCGACCCCGTGATGACGTGGAAGATCAAGGAGGCGTGGCCCGTCAAGCTCGAGGGCCCTGGCCTCAAGTCCACGGGTACAGACGTGGCGATCGAGTCCGTCGAGTTCGCCTGCGAGGGCATCGAGATCGAGGTCGCCTGACGATGCTTCCCCTCGCCTCGCCCGCCCTCATGCCGTACACGACGGCGCACTTTGTGCTGGCCATCGACGGTCTCACGTCGGTGAGCTTCACCAAGTGCACAGGGCTGGCGGGCGAGGTGAGCGTCGAGGAGTATCCAGAGGGTGGCGAGAACCGCTTCTCTCACCGCTTCCCCACCAGGGCGTCGTTCCCCAACCTGGTCCTCAGTCAAGGCGCGGGACCCGCCCTAGAGATGTGGGACTGGTTTTACGAGTACCACCTCACGGGACTCGTCACGCCGCGCGATGGCACCGTCACCCTGATGAGCAGGGTTGATGGTGATCTCAAGCCGGTGCGGGTGTGGTCGTTCACCCGCGGTTGGCCAATGAAACTCACCGGCCCAGACCTCGATGCCCAATCCGTGGCGATCGCGATCGAGGCCATGGAAATTGCGCACCACGGGCTCGTCCTGACCAAGGCGGGGGTGTGACGTGGCCGTGGTCATCGGACAGATCGTGACGGAGGCCGTCGTCGCGCCTCAAAGCGACGGGACGGCCGCCACAGCAGGAGCGCCCTCGCGCGACGACGCCCAGATGGACCTCATCGTCCGCCGCGCCACCGAGCGGGTCCTCGAGATTCTCCGCAGGGAGTGGGACCGATGAGCGCGCTCGTAACCCAGGTCACCAAACTCACGATCGACGCCTACACGGACATCGAGTTCAACACTCCCGCAGGCATCGCATGGACGGCATTGCTGAATCCGACCGAGATCAGCTTTAGCCGCAAGAACTTGTACCAGGCCACACAGTCGGCGGGGACGTCGGCGCCACAACAGTCCTTTTCGGGTGGTGAACCCGACCAGGTCTCGCTCGACCTCCTGCTCGACGGCACGGGCGTGGTCGGAGAAGCCGGAAGCATCGGCTCCAAACTGGATGCCCTCATCGGCCTCACCGCGTTCCAGGGAGACACCCACCAGCCGTACTACGTACACGCCCACTGGGGTCGCTTCTCCTTCCGTGGGATCCTCACTCAGGTCGACGTGACCTACAAGCTTTTCGACCGCGAAGGCGAGCCCCTGCGCGCCACCTGCAAGCTCGCATTCAAGGAGGCCTTGTCACCTCAAGAGGTGCAAGCAGAGGACAGGCCCGAGTCGCCCGATCTCTTTCACACCTGGTTGGTGGGGGACGGCGACACCATGGACGGCATCGCCGCGAAGGTCTACGGCGACCCCGCATACTGGCGGCCTCTCGCCGCCGTGAACTCCTTGACGAACCCGCGCGGACTGCGCACGGGGCTCCTATTGATGCTTCCCCCTCTCGCCCAGCGGACGGGAGGCGCCCGATGAGCCCCGCTCAGCCGGACAGGCCCGCGTTCGAGGTGACCGTTGCTGGGAGTGCCCTCGCGCCCCTCGCGGCTGCGGACGTGGTCGAGATCGACGTGCACGAGGAGATCGGGCGGCACGGCCGCTGCACCCTGCTGGTCCAGAACTGGGACGCCGACCACAGGGCGGTGCGCCACAGCGACGACGGCCCGTTCACTCCTGGGGCCGATCTGGCGGTCGCGATCGGCTACCACTCGGACCTGACTCCTGTGTTCGACGGCGTCATCGCGTCGCTCACCGCGCATTTCCCCGCCGGAGGCAGGCCCACGCTTCGCGTCGAGGCCAGGGCGCGATCGATCCTGCTGGAGTACCCGCCCCGCTCCCGCCAACTGGCGGACGTCAACGATGCCGACGTGGCGAGCGCGATCGCGGCCGACTATTCCCTCACAGCCGACGCGGACGACGGGGTGAAGCACGCATTCGTGGTGAGCGACCGCACGAGCGACTGGGACTTCCTCAAGGATCGAGCCGGGGCGCTCGGCTGGGCGGTGTACGCCCGCGGCAACAGCCTCGTGATGCACGCCCCTCCCGCACCCGAAGACCCAAAGGACCTCGATTACACGCGCGACTTCGTCGAACTTCACCTCACCCAAGACCTCACTCACGCCATCGGCGAAGCAACAGGAGCAGGGTGGGATGTGACCGGCGTCGAAGCCACGGAATCGGAGCAATCCGCGAGCGCTGCTGGCATGGAGACCGGCGACAGGCAGGCGCACGACGCGGCGGTCGCTGACGCGGGATGGCCGCTACGCGACGCGCGCGACGCGTCTGCCGCCGTGGCGGCAGCCGACGAGGCCGACGCGCGCGCGGTGGCGCGCCAGCGAGACGCCGCGCTTGCCCACCTCCACGGCAGCGCCGTCATTCATGGCGACCCAACCGTTCGATGCGACGCGTGGGTGCGGGTCGCGGGCGCGGGAACGCGCATGTCGGGGCCGCACTATCTCACCGCTGTCCGCCACAGACTCTCGATCGCGGGCTACACCACCGAGCTGCAGATGGGCCGGCCGCCCGTGCTCACGCCGCCTGCTCCGCGGGCGGCTGCGGGAATCGCGGCAGGCCTCGACCTGGGCATGGTGGAGTCGCTCGACGACCCCGATTCGGCGGGAAGGGTCAAGGTCAGGCTGCCTTGGCGGGGCGACGACGGCGACGGCGTGTGGGCCAGGGTGGCCGCGAGCGACGCGGGAGACGACTACGGCACGGTGTTTATTCCCGCAGTGGGCCAAGAGGTCCTCATCGGTTACATCGATGGCGACCACGCGACCCCCGTGGTGCTTGGCCAGCTCTACAACGGCAAGGCCGCCATGCCCGTCTCGATCGACCCAGACAAGAACACCGTCAGGGCGATCGTCACGCCCGGCGGCCACCGGCTGACTTTCGACGACGGCGACGAGCCGCTCATCTCCTTGGTGACCGCCAAAGGCCACTCGGTCGTGATCGACGACAAGGACGAAAGCATCGTCCTCACCCAAGAGGCCTCTGGGAACTCCGTCACCATTTCCGCTGAAGGCATCTCGCTCGAGGCCGCGAAGGGCGACATCGTCCTCAAGGCGACCGCTGGCGCCGTGAAGATCGACTCCAAGACCTTCGAGGGCAAGGCGTCGGGGCCGTCAAAGCTCGAGAGTTCAGCAACATTCGACCTCAAGGCGTCGGGACCGTTGGGTCTCAAAGGCGCGCTCGTCAACATCAACTAGGAGGGGTTATGCCAGGTGCGGCACGCGTGGGCGACACGACGGTGCACGGCGGGACGGTGGTCGGCCCCGGCGTGGCAACCGTGCTCATTGGTGGAATGCCGGCCGCCGTCGTCGGCGACATGCACGCCTGCGTCATTCCTTCGCCGCCTCCCCATCCGCCCGCCACGCCCTTCGCGGCCGGTTCGGCGACCGTGATGATTCAGGGCAGGCCAGCGCTGCGCCAAGGTGACGCATGTGGTTGTGGTGCGACGGTGGCAGTTGGCTTGCCGACGGTGGTGTTCGCATGACCACCCAGGACTACCCACAAGTGGGCCGTGGATGGGCCTACCCGCCGCGCTGGGCGCTCGGCACCGGTCGCGATGGCCTGCCAGCGGGGCCCGCGCATGTGGCCACAAGCGACGGAGAGTGGCATGTGTCCGAGGCCTTGGTCATTCACTTAAGGACCCTTCTTGGCTCGCGAGTGATGAGGCCGGCCTTTGGCGCTGGCGTTGACCGCTACGTGTTCGAGCAACGCACGTCCTCCGTGTGCCATCGGTTGGCGGACGACGTGCGACGGGCGCTTTTGCTTGGCGAACCACGGGTCATCGTCGACTCGGTTGAGGCGGTGCCAGGTGGTACCGCGGACGAGCGGATCGACGTCACCATCTCGTACCGCATCGATCGCCACCGGAGAGCCGAATCGCTCGTCGTTCCGTTCTATGTGGGGAGCGCAGCATGATCCGCACCCGTGAACAGATCGTTGCGGCCATGGCGGACAACGCGAGGCTCCTGCCGATCGCCCCCGGCGTGTCGTGGCGCGAGGCGCTCTTCGAGCCCGGCGTAAACGGCTACGCGCTGGCGCCAGCCGAGGAGCCGGATCGGCAATTGCTTGGGGCGCTCGCCGACGAGTACATCGTCGCCGACGCTCACCTCGGGGCCGTTCCCGCACGGCTGCATCTGTCCTGGCTCGAATCGACACTGGGCATCGGCCGACTTCCCGTGGTCCCCGACCGCGTGGTCGCGTCGGCGACCGTCGAGCCCGCGCTCGCACCCGCGGTGGTCCCCCTTGGGACGACGCTGCGGGGCGGCAAGGACGCTTATGGGGCCGAGCGCCGCTATCGCACGATCGACGCCCTGACAGCACACGGCGCTGCCGTCGTTGGGGTGCGGGCGACGGTGCCACGCGGCGCTGGCACTGGCCAACACGGGCTCACCCTTGCCGCGCCCGCTTACCCTCTGTCGCCGCCCGCACGCAGCGAGGACGCGCTTGCCGAGCCGCCTGCCGCTCACGTCCTGCGCATCTCCTCGCCCTCGCTCGGCTTTCCAGGCGGCGACATGGCGATCAGGCTCAGCTTTGTGGGCGCCACCGACATGGTCGGCTTCCGGTCAGCGGCCAGGTGGTGTCATCCGCGCGCTGACGGAACCATGTCAACGGGCGTTGGCGGCACGGGAAGCGGCACGTCGATCGACATCACGCTTCACGACGGCTGCATTGACCCCGACGGCGAGGACCCGTGGATCGAGTGCTACATCGCCGCCGGGTACCCGCTGCCTGAGTCGCTGAGTTTCACGCAGGTCACGGTCGCGGTCACAAATCGCACCGGCGTAGCCGCAGACGGCGCTTACGCCAACGACGGCGCCGTAGACCCCACGAAGGAGTTCGAGCCCTTCGGCCCCACCGCGCGCAAGGGAGACGCGTTCTACGTGCGTTGCGACGAGGCGCTGTCGAAGCCGCTGAGTTCACTCACGGTGACGCTCACCGTGTATGCGGCGGCAGCGGGAGGCGTGGTCAATGCGTCGGCAGACACGATGACCACCTACGCCATCTACTTCGACCACCACACCGGCACCTTTCATAACAGCGGCTGGCTGGCCGAAATGAGTGACTCCACCGCCTCTGCGCCGCCGCTCAAGATCCAATGGCAGTCACGGTCCGCGCTGGGATGGCTCAACCTTGTCGAGCAGAGCGCGCTTGCCACGATGACCAAGTCCCTCCCAGGGGCTACTGGCTCCCACCCCTTCACTGTCGGCGGCCAGGAGGGCCGCTTTGTGAGGGCGATCATTACCAGCGGCGATCTCGGCTGGCGTGCCTATCAGGACACCATCGCGGACTTCGCGACACAAGCGGTGAAGGCCCCTTCGACCGCCCCTGCGATGCCGACGCCACCCGTTCCCGCGCGGTACACGGGTCTCTCGGTCAGTTACGCGACCGCGCCCGCGCCCGCCACCCGCATCGAATCGTGGTCAGCGTGGCGTCACGCGGTCATGCAGTCGGGAACCTTCGCGCCGTTCCGGCAGGCCATCGACGACGCGGGAACTCCTGCCATGGTGGCCATCGGCCTGGCCCTACCCGACTCGGCAACCGGCTCGACCGTCTCCGTCTATGTGGTGCTCGACTCCGCGTCCCCTTGCGGTTCAACCGAGGACCCCACCGCGCACTGGGAGTGGTGGGATGGCGCCACGTGGCATGTGCTCGCCATCGCCGATGGCACGCGCCACATGCGCGAAGCTGGGTTGTTGAGATTCGTGGCGCCCGCCGGTTGGGCGAATGGTTGCTCCGACGTCACCGCCGACTACGGCAAGTGGATCCGCTTCGTCACCGACGAGCCATACCGCATCGGCGTCATTCACGACGTGATCGCGGACGCGGTGATCGCAGAATACGTGTCCTCGGCGCCCTTCCCACAGGAGGATCCCACTCCTGCCACCGCTCTCGAGCCTGGGGCGATCAAGGGCTCGCTCGCACCCATTCCAGGGATCAAGAAGGTCACCAATTTGGCGTCGGTGCGCGGGCGCGGTCCAGAGTCGGATTCCGGATACGCGGCTCGCGCGTCTTCCCTGGTAAGGAATAGAGCTAGGGCGATCACGGCGTGGGATTACGAGCAGCTTGTTTACGAGAGCTTCCCGGAAGTGGCGGCGCTGCGGTGCTTGCCGCATACGAACTCCAGCGGCGCACTAGCACCCGGAACCGTGGGACTCGTGGTGATCCCCGACCAACGCGACCGCCTCCAGCCGAGACCAAGCGTGAGCCTCGCGGGCCGCATCGGCGACGTCCTGCAACCGGCCATGCCCATGGGTGCGGCGCTCGCGATCATGTGCCCTATCTTCGTTCCCGTGTCGGTGTCGGCCTCCGTCAAGCTGCGAAGGGGAGTCGCGGCACTCACAGGAAAGGCCGCGGTTGCCCAGGCCCTCGACACACTGCTTCACCCCACCGGCACGAGCCCCACGCGATGGGGCGTCGCGCTCTACGCGTCGACTCTGATCGCCGCACTCGAGCGGGCCGCCGTCGTGGACGTCGTCACGTCGTTCTCGATGCAGGTCCCCGTAGGCGTGCCAGTCGAGGTCATCGAGGTCGACGAGTGCCGCGGCCTGTACTGCTCGTCAGGCGATCACCTCCTTTCTTGCGAGGAGCAGTTATGACGGCCGAACCCATCGTCCCGTTCGTCCCCACGGCAGACGACCCTGACTGGGAGACGATCCGTGCGCGCATTGCCGCCCAGCTGGCGGCGTCTGCGGCCCCCGAGTGGACGGACCACAACGCCGCCGAACCAGGAATCACCCTGGGAGAGTCCGCCGCTTTCGGTCTCGCGGACCTTCACTACCGCCTGGCGGAGTCGAGCTTCTCCTCATGGCCGCTCGAGTGGGAAGGGTGGAGGCCCGCGACAGACCGGCACTGGCACACCGCGCTTCCCCTGGCTGCGCCAGCGGAGCCGCCTGCCGCGCCTGTGCTCGGGCCGCTCGCAGCGTCACTTGCGGCGTGCGCGGAGGAACTCGAGCCACTCGTGCGCGGGTGTGCGACGCGCGCCGACGCAGACGCCGTACTTGCAGAGCCCACGTGGGCGGCGCTCGTTCCCGCCGCGGTCGCCCCTGCCGTGATCGGCGTGCTCCGGGGTCGCTACGTGCGCCAGATTGCGCAGGAACACGCGCACGTGGTCGCCGACGCAGTGGCCCATGCAGACTCGCTCGGAGGGACGCGGGCGGCGCGGGACTCCAGGGCCGCTGCAGAGTTGTCGGGGAGCCTTCCCTTGTGGACAGATGAACTCGCCGGGCTGGTGCGCCGCGAGCGGTCGCGGCTCGCGAGGGATACGGCAGCTGCACACAGTCGCGCGATTGCGTTGGCAACCACACCTGCCATGAGGTCTCACGTCGTCGCCGGCCTGGAGGTCGCCGGCCTGACCGCGGACGAGGCCGCGGCGGCGACCGCTCGCACCCGCATCCCCGCTGGGATGATGCCGGAAGACTTGGAGGGCAGCGATGGTCAGACCCGCATCTGGCCGCCGCACCCCGTACAGGCCCTGTCCTGCGAGCCTGTGATCGCGGCTGACTATGCGACCAGGGCTCGCCAGCACCCTCACGTGGGACGCGCGTGGGCGGTACCCGGTCGCCTGGCTGGGGTGACCTGGCACGGGCTGCCCGTCTTCGAGCTCGGCGAGACGCCGCCAGTCGTCGGGGGCCTCCCTTGGCCAGCGGAACTCACCTGGCGAGCCGACCCCTTGGCCGCGGCCGTGACCCTCGTCGTCGACCGCATCGCGGGCACCGCCAACCCGCGCGAGTTCCTGCGCAACGTGCTCGCACTCGCGATCGGGTCGGAGGTGCGTCATCCGTTCCCCATCTGGAGGGACAACGTCGATGCGCTCGACCCGCGCAGGCTCATAGGCGACGAAGTGGGCGCAGCGATTCTCAAGCGGGTGGAGGTGGTGGTGTCCGCGACGCTCGTGTTGCCCGTCACCGCAGATACGGCGGCCGTCATTGCCGACGTGGCGGCGCGCATTGCTCGCTTCTTTGAGGAAGGCAGGCCCGAGCGGCTGGTCGAGGCACCCGCGCCCGACCTCGTCGAAGGGCCATGGCCGCCTGCGCCCCAACCCCCGGGCGGATGGTTTCCTGGCGAGGCGATCCGCTTCACCGAGGTCGTGGAGGTCATGGTCGGCAATCCCGAGGTCATCGGCGTCAAAGAGGTCTTCATGAAGATCAACGGGGCGGGCCCGATGATTCCGGCCTCGGGAGGTTCGCTCGAACTTCCCGCGGGCTCCGTCCCGGTTCTGGCCGCTGGCGGTTGCCTCGAGTCCGTCGTGTCCGTGACTGGGGGGTGCTCCGATGCGTAGCCCTGACTACACTCGGCTCGCGAGCCAGCTACCAGCGCTGTACCAAGAAGACGCGGAGTCGTTCGCTCAGATCGACTCCTTCCTTGAGTTGGCGGACGACCTCAATAGGGCCTTTGTCGAGCGACTCGAGGATCTCGCCTTCGCCGTGGGGCCCGACGCGGCCTCGCGTTGGCCCATCGAACTGCCGCTCACGGCGGGCGCCGACGCGCTGCTCGGCTCTTACATTGACTCCTACGACTCGCTGTCTGCCTGGATGGCTTACACGTTCCCGTCCTCCTGGGGTTCTGACGAGTCCGGCGTGGTCGCGCGGAGGAGGTTCTTGGCGAAGGGGGCCCGACTGTGGCGCAGGAGGGGCACTCCACGCGGATTCGTCGACTGGTTCTGCCTGTACTTCGGGCTCGAGGTGGAGAGGTCGCGGCCCGTGCTGCTCGAACTCTTCAAGACCGCGACGCCAACGTCGACGCCCGAACCGTTCGAGGCCACGCTGTTCGTGCCTAACACCCAACAGTTCGACCAGTACCGCCGCCGCCTCGAGGCGAGCGACTTCGTGCGCTGGTATGCCCCCGCCCACGTCGCGATGCGCGTGTGTTACGTCGACGTCGACAAGTTCGACTCCTACTTGCCCTTCACGGCGTCCGCCGTGCTCGCGCCTGCCGCCCCGTTGACGGACATCAAGGCATACGGACTCAAAGCGGCCGGCCACGCGACGATGCTGCACGAACTCGCTTGCGAGATCGTCTCCGTCGTCAGCCACGACTCCGCGATCCACACCTGCACAGGCGAGGACATCGCCACAGACCACCTGGGAGTCGGCATGCTCCCCCACCACGACTGAGCCGGAAGGACCTCACCATGACAGCCAAGCAATACGCCGAATTCACCGAGGGGCAGACCCTCACCGCGGCAGAACTCAACACGCTCATGGTTCATGCGGTCGATCGCGACCGCATGGTGGGCAGGATGGCAGGCTTCGGCATCAACTGCGGCTTCAAGGGCAGCTTCGCGGGGAACGTCCTCACCATTACTGCCGGGCTCGCCGTTGACCAACGCGGGGAGGCGTTGGTGGCGACCGCAGCAAGGACCATCTCGTTCCCTACGGCCACAAGTGGCACCGCCTTCGACTTCATCAACCCGTCGGCAGGCGGTTTCAGCGTGGTGGTGCGAGGCGACTATGTGACGTCGCCCCCCGTGGCGTGCACCGAGCTGGCGACGTGCGCCGGCCACTCATCGACCGAGACGCTAGGCGTGACCTACGAGGTGGTTCCGGGCCGGATCACAGGGCCGCGGTTCGCCTTCGCCTCCGAGCCACTGCTGTCTGCGGAGCCGATGCGGCTGTCGATAACGTCGCAGCCAACGAACGACTTCAGCGCGTTGCGGGCCACCCTCGTGGCGCGTCTCACCAACAGCCCAGGTACCGCGCTGGTAGACCCAGCCCTGATCACCAAGTTGTCGGCGGTCACCATGCCCGCAGGGGACCTGCCTGGCGTCAAGGGCTACAAGGCGGCGTGGCTCAACATGGTGCTCTTCGCCACTCTCGACCTCTTGAGGTGCAGGGCTCTCATGAATGTCGACTGCCTCAGGACCACCTCGGAACCCGGTGTGGTGCTCGGCTGGGCCGAACTCGTGGGTTCCACGTGGTCGTTCCGCTGTACGTATCGCCACGAGTGGGAGCCTCCCGCCGGCTTGTCTCAGGCGCTCCTCGGCGGCACGTGCGGCGACCCCTGTGGCGCCTTCAAGGACCTGCTCGAGGGAATCCTGGCCGGCTACGCACCCCCAGACCCACCCCCAGCGCCTACTACCCCGCCACCCACAGGGGGAGGAGGAGGCGTGATCATCCCGGGAGTCTTCGTCGAATTCTGCAGGTACGGATACATCCTCAGGGGCGGCCGTTGCGTGATGATCGAGCCGCCCTACGTGATCGACATGATCCCCTTCCCGCCGCCCCTCTACGTCGAACCCCGCCCCTACGACTACCTCCACTTCGAGGACGACTCGCTGGTACATAACGTCTTTGAGAACTACGGGCATGAGCAGTGGAACGTCTACGACGACGGCGTGCTCGACGCGGGCAACCTCTTGGGCGAACACGTTGAGAACGTCGAGGTCACCCTGGGATCGATCGTGGAAGAGCACGGCGGCGTCGCCAACTTCCAGCGAGTCATGGAGAGCGAGCTCGAGTCGGTGGATGGCTACCTTCCGTCGACCGCATTCAGCCCCTCTGACGGCGTGGTCCTCACCACCAACTCCAAGGGAATCGTCATCGGAATGGGTCGGGTCCCTGCCATCCACTCCGCCAAGAAGGTGGGCACCGCCATCCCGCAGGCCCTCGCGGCAGGAGCAAAGGTCGACGGCGCGATCGCGACAATGACGGAGATCGCATCAGGCGTAGACGAGAGCATCGGCTCGTTTGAGGCGCAACTCAATGGTTTCGACGGCGGACTCAAGGGCCTCCAGGAGGACTTCCAGTCGTTCAAGGGCGGCCAGTTCGACCAGAGCGGGTACGGCGTCCGCATCATGAACCTCGAGTCGAAAGCGGGAAAGGTCGACCTGTATGGCGAACGCATTGCGACGCTCGAGGGGCGCACGTTCCAGACCAAGCCCGGCGGCGGCGTCGCTGGCGGAATCGATGTGGACGTGGCCAAGGGCCTCGCCGAGTTCACGCAATCGACCATCGAGGCAATGAAATCGATCACCAACGCCGCCAACAGGAACCTGCCTCGCTACATCGCCGCGGCCGAGAGATCCCAAGGCGATTTCGAGATCGCCGCTGCGGGCGGCAACGAGGTGACTCTGCGCGGAGCGACTGTCGAACTTCTGGACACCGTGAGGACGATGGTCAAGGCAGGCGGGGCCGATGCGGGCGCCGCCAGAAAGCTCGACGCCCAGTTCCGCGAGATCCAGGGCATGCTCGGATGACGGACGTGCTCGTGCGAACGCTGCGGCTGCGAGGAACGAGGGCGACCCGCCTCGCGCGGGCGGCCGCCGTCGCGTTGCCAGCGGCGCTCAAGCAGGCTCTCGCCGACATCGACGACGTGCGCATCGAGAACATCTCCGTGCGGCTGGACTTCGACCCCGACGAGTTGGATGACGCCACGATCGCGACCCTATGGGCGGATGCGATCCGCCGCGAGGTGCTCGCCGCCGGCGGATCGCCGTCGACGGCGCGCGAACGGGCCCGTCGCGCCGACGAGGCGGCCTCCAGGCATCCTTCGCGGGCCACATGGCGCGGGGCCGATGCCGTCGCCGCCGCGCGCAGGTGGCTTGAGAGGGCGGCGCCGAGGGGGCCCGTTCCCGCAGAGGCGCTGCGGCTCGCCGAGACCTCGATCGCTGCGGAGGCGATTGCGGCGATCGGCGAACGCGGGTGGGCGAATCTTGTCGCGGAACTTGACCGCGCACTTCACGCACCTCGATCCCCACACGGTGTTGACCATTCAGCGGGTGAGGAGGCGACCGACCGGACGGTGTCCGGCGAGCAATCCCCCGGATCGGCCATGCAAGATGATGGCGAGCCGACTGACGAGGCCTCCTCGATAGCACGTCAGGATCACGGCCGCCCTGAAGCCGAAGGCGCGGCAGAGGAAAGGGCGGCCGACCGCACCGCCGCGGCGCGAGTCGCGACGCTCTCCGAACTGATCGACCCAGGCGCGAGCGAGCTCGACCTGTCGGCGGTGACGCGGGCCGCGGGCCTCGCCCTCGTGTACCCATGGCTCGCGGACCTTTGCCGCGAGGCGACGAGTCTCCACCCAGGACGCGAAGAGGCCACGGTGCGCGCACTGGCCCTGGCCACACTCATCGATCCCAACGACGGCGCTCTTGTCGCCGACCCGCTCATCACGATTCTCTCGGGCGCCCCCGAACCCGTCGATCCCGGAGCGACGCCGCTCGATCACGCGGACGCGGTGGCGCAGGCGTGTGAGCGCGCCCTTGTCTCGTTCGCCTCGCTGCTGCCTGGTTTCGCCTCGTCAAGCCCCAGTTACGTTCGCGAGCAGTGGATCGTTCGCACTGGCGTCGTGGACGCCCACCGCGACCCGCTCCTGCTCACGGCCGCGACCCACCCCCTCGACGTGGTCCTCACCAGACTTCCCTACCCTGTCGCCCTGTTCGCGCTGCCGTGGAGTCCCCCGATCGCAGTGAGGTTCAGGCCGTGACCACCACCGCCGACCGTACCGATCGCACCGAAGGCGGAGCGGCCCCAACGGGAGAGCTCGGCCCTGCGGTCGAGCTTCGCAACGCGCTCGACATGCTCGATGCCGTGATCGAGATACGCCTCCAGGAGCGTGACGGCCGCCACCGACATGGGAGCCCGTCGGAATGGCGACCTTCCGACGCTCCAGGTGCGGAGGCGATTCCAGACCTCTCCCGCTACGACGGCGTCGGCCCTCTCGCCGTCGCGATCGCAATGGCGGGTCTCACAGAGGCCGAGGCGCTCGTGCTCGTGGCCGCGATCGCTCCATACATCGATGAGCGCTACTGCTCCGTTTACGGACTGCTCTCCGAACGCAAGGGCGTTGACGGGCTGACGGGTGAGGTTGCGAGGACCCTTGTCGCGAACTCGTTCGGAGCGCGTCTCGCTGCGAACGTGATGCTCGGCGCTCATGGCGCGCTGCGCAGCGCGGGGCTTCTGACTCTCGATCCGCCTGAAGACCTCGCTGGACGCCTCGTGCCCGAGCGCGGTCTCGTCGCGTGGGTCCTCGGTATGCCTGCCTCCGCGCCGCAAGCGACATCGGACTTCCCCGCGCGCCCCCTCACGACGGTGCACACTCTCGACGATGTAGTCCTGCCAGCTCGCGCGCGACAACGCATCAGGGAACTCGAGTCCCGCCTTCAGCACAGGGACAAGGTGGTCGCCGAGTGGGGCTTCGGCAGGCATCACGACAACGCGTCTGGCCTCGTGGCGCTCTTCCACGGGGCGCCTGGCACTGGAAAAACGATGACCGCCGCGGCCATCGCCGCATCCGCGGGATTGCCCGCTTACGTGGTGGACCTCTCCGCGCTCGTGTCCAAGTACATCGGCGAGACAGAAAAGGCGCTCGCCAAGGTGTTCGAGCGAGCGGAGCGCGAGGGCTTCGTACTCGTCTTTGACGAGGCGGACGCGGTGTTCGGCAGCCGCACCGAGGTCTCCGACTCCCACGACCGCTACGCAAACCAAGAGGTGTCGTATCTGCTGACCCGCATCGAGAGCCACCCAGGTGTGGTGATCCTCACCACCAACCTGCTTGGCAACATCGACGAGGCGTTCAGGCGCAGGATTCACGTGCTCGTGGAGTTCACCCCGCCGGGGCTGGCCGAGCGCGAAACCTTGTGGAGCAGGGCTTTGCCTCCGCAGACTCCCGTGACGAGCGACCTCGACCTGCGCGGTCTTGCCGAGCGCTACCCGCTCACGGGGGCCCAGATTCGCGACGCATCCATCGAGTCCGCCTACCTTGCGGCCGCCGCAGGAACCCCCGTCACTGGGGCGCTGCTCGAACACGGCGTGCGGCGCCAGTACGACAAGGCTGGAAAGACGGTTCCCTCGTGACCGCCCGCGCCACCGTCGCGCCGGCCGCGGCGGCGCCCGAGGCGGAACGGGCGCGCGCGCGTTCACCCGTCGCAACCGTGGCAGATCCCAGGCGCCGACTCGATCGCGTGCCCACACCCCTTCCCGACGAAACGACCGTGGCCCTTGGCGGCGTCGAAGCGGGCGGGCTCGAGGCCGTGATGGCGGAGTGGGGCGCCAACGGTGGCGCGGTGGTGCTCACTGGCAGGCGGCCGTTCCTGGATCTCACGGCGAGGGCCTCTTTTCGGCCAGACGGCAGCCTCGACGGAGCGGTCGACGTGCGGGCGCAGATCGGCCTGTTCGGAATGCCCTTGGGAGAGGCGCGCTGGTCCGTCGCGGGGTGGGAGCCCTCCACCCCGTTGGCGGCTCCGCTGGTGGCAATGCGTGGAACCAGCATCGCGGTGGACCTCACCCCCCTTCCTCCCGAGGCCGTGCTCACCACCGCCTCGGCGCTTGCGGCCTCGCGCGATGGGGCGATCGCGACGATCGATCTCCCTAGCGATGCGCTCCCCGACGGTCAGCCGCTGAGCCCTCGCATGGCCGAGCTGTTCAGGGGATTGTTGGGGGTCGACGTGGGCGACCTCACTGTCCATCCCGATGCACCGGGCCAGGACGCACCAGGGTTCGTGTCAAACGCCGACCTCTTCTTCGCGCCCGGCATCTACGGCGTGGATAGCCCGGAGACGCTCGCCGTGCTCGACGCGGCCGTGAGGGCGGCGCTTGCCGGCCTCACGGGACCCGTGGGCGGAGCCGGGCCGGCGGCACCCGCTCCCCAGCCGCCCGCCCCAGAGGGCGCCGGCACTAGCGCCCCTTCCGTCGTTCCGGAATCGGGCGGATCCCCGCCCCCGACCCCCGCTGCGGCCGAGGCGCCGGCAGCCGCCGCCGCAGTCGGCGCCGACATCCCGGCGGCGGGAGCGGGCGGCGGCGCTGCTGGAGCCGCCACCGCAGGAAGCGCCGCCTCTGAGGCAGGAGCGCCCGCGACGGACGCGGCGGCAGGGGGCGGGGCGGCAGGGGTAGCCGAGGTGCTCATGCCGGAGGCGCCCACGGTGCCGACGCCGGCCGCGGCGGCGAGGGGAGGCGCGGTCGCAGGCGGGGCGGGAGGTGCTGCGGCCGCGGCGACCAACCTGCCAAACGCAGAGGAGACCACCGCAGACGCCCACGCGGCCGTCACGGAGCCCGCAGCTGAGACGGCCGCTCGCGCCCGCGAGGAATTGGCATCGGAGCTGGGGGAGCGCCCCGCTCCCAGCCCCGAGATCGTTGCGCTAGCCGAACGCATCCGCATTGCGATCCGCGAGAACAGGCCCGAGGGCGAGGACGCGTTGCTGCGGTCAGACCCCACGACGCAAGCGAGCCAAGCTGGCGCCACGATCACGGGCACCGTCGAAGGTCAGGTGACCGACGCGTCGGGCGCCTACGACGGAATGTCAAGCCCTCCCGCCGGCTCCCCCGCGTTGACGCCCACGCCAGTGGTGACTCCCGACGCGTCGTCGCCGGGAATGGGAGTTGACGCCGCGAGCGCCGCTCCCGACCCGCTTCCCGCGGCGGATACCTCCCTCGCCGGCGACGTGGCCGCTACGGATCAGCGCATCGCCGACTCCGGCATGGAGACTCGGGTCACGGCGGAGATCCCCGATGGACCGTTCGCACAGGCGAGAGCCGCGCGCGGGGAACTGGGCGAACTCGCTGCCCGCACTCCCGAGGAGATCCACGCGGAGGAGCAGACCGCGATCGACTCGGCTCAGGCCGACATGGCTCAACTCCAGTTGCAGGCACTCGCATCGATGCGCGCCGCACGCGGCGGGACAGTGGGCGACGTCGCAACGGGGCAGGGCAGCGCGACGACGGGCGAGGAGGGGACGCGCCGCACCGTTTCGGAGCAGGCTCAAACCCTTTACGACGACGCCGAGCGCCGCGTCGGCGAACTCCTTACTCCCCTGAGCCGCACGGCCATCGCGAGGTGGGACGCGGGCCTCGCGCGCCTGTCGAGGCAGTTCCACGACGCGCTCAACAGGGTGCAGCGGTGGATCGACGAGCGCCACTCGGGAGTCTTCGGCTCGATTGTCGCGATCGGCGACTACGTCGCGGGCCTGCCTGACTGGGTCACCGACGAATACAACAGGGCCGAGCGTGAATTCGGCGATGGCGTCACAGACCTGCTGCTCGATATCTCGAGCGACGTGAATGGGGTGCTGGAGGCTGCGCGCGCGATCGTGCAGACCACCCGTACCCAGATCAACGGGCTCTTCGACCAGATGGAGGCGGAGTTCCCCGAGGAGGCTGCACGGGAGCGCGCCAGGTTCGCGGGGCTGCTCGATGGACTCAACAGCCGCGTCAACGACGCAGAGACCAGCTTTGTGCGGGACGTCTCGAGCCGCGCGATCGCCGCGGTCAACGAGGCGCACGCCGCCGTCGAAGCCAAGCGCCAAGAGGCAGGTGGGCTGATCGGCCAAGTGATCGCCGCGATCAACGAGTTCATCGAGGACCCCGTCCGCGCGATCATCAACGGGCTGTTGCGCCTGGTGGGAATCCCGCCTGGGGCGTTCTGGGCCCTACTCGCGCAGATCGAGCAAGTGGCGGGCGACATCGCGGCCGACCCGGAGAACTTCATCAACAACCTCGTGGCGGGGGTCAAGGCGGGCTTCCAACAGTTCTTCGACCACTTCGGAATGAATCTGATCAGGTCGTTCTGGCAGTGGCTGTTCTCGGGCATGGAGTCGCCCATCCCGATGCCCACGAGTTACGACCCTCTGTCGCTCATGCAATTCGCGCTGTCGCTCATGGGCATCACGTGGCCGAACATCCGCGAGATCCTTGTGCGCCACATCGGCCCCACCGCGGTGGACGTTCTTGAGGCCGCCTGGAACCTGTTGTCGATCCTGATCCAGCAAGGGCCGCAAGGCATCGTCGACCTGATCAAGGAGCAGCTGAGCCCCGAGAACATCGTCGGAATGATCCTGGACGCGGCGATCGAATACCTGGTGCAGACACTGATCGTTCAGGCCGCCCAATACATCTTCAGCCTGCTGAACCCAGCAGGCGCGGTGGCCCAGGCCATCCGGCTGATTTACACGGTGTGCGCCTGGATCTTCCGCAACGCAGCCCGCATCTTCTCGTTTGTGCAGGCCGTCGTCGGCGGCATTGCGAACGTGGTCGCGGGAAACATTTCGGGCATGGCCGGAGTGGTGGAAAGGGCGCTCGTTCAGATGATGGTGGTCGCGATCGACTTCCTGGCGGGCCTGCTGGGGCTCGGGGGCCTTCCCGACGAAGTCGCGGCGGTCATCGTCAGGATGCAAACGTACGTGCTCGGCATCGTCGAACGCATCGTCGTCTTCTTTGTGACCCGCGCCAGGACGCTGCTCGCTCGCCTGGGCATCGGCGGCGACAACCCCGACGACCCTCACCACAACAACGACGACGAACTGGGTTCGACGGTGCGATTCAGCGCCGCTCACGAGGGGCACCGCACATGGATCGACCGCAGAGGCGCCGACGCGGAGATCATGGTCGCCTCGACACCCGTCGCGATCCGCAACAAGATCGGCGAGTGGCGCGGCAAGCTTGCTGACACCGAGGACCGTGACGCCGCCGAAGCGAAACTCAACCAACTCGAGACGATGGTCAACTCGATGGACACCGATGCCGACGTGTTGGCACGCGAGTTTGAGGAGGCAAACCGCGATCCCCGCGACGACAAGGAACCCCCGTCAGACGACTCCCTCGAGGGAAGACAACGCTCACTTGCGACGCTTCTGCGCGAGGTCTTCGAGCTCTTTGAGAAGAAGAGCCCTGAGGAGTACCTCGCGGACATCGCCACGCATCTTCCCACACACGGGAGTTCCTACGCGGAAGTCATCAAGGGTCAGTGGGAACGCACCATCACCGGACCGAAGGTCGCCCCCGACGGCACCACTCCACTATGGGATATGACAGTCGTTTCCACCACCGGCGCCCTGCAGTACGCGCGAAGCGGGTCAACCCATCAGCAGCTTCTCCCGTACTTCTTAGTGGGAAGCCAACGGTCAGGCGGGGAGCGTACTGCAGGCACGGATGCGTTCAGAAACTTCGCCTTCGAGACCGACTCTCCCGATCCGGCACACACCGTCCGTACCGGCTTTCTGCGTTCACTCGGCACCGACACCGTGACCCGAATGGAACGGGCCGCGACGCGAACAGTCACGACCCAAGACAACGCTGAGCTCCTGCGGCAAATTCACGGGATGACCTTCACATCGACTGGGAGCAGGTGGGGTGCCTTCATCGGGATTCCTGGCGACAGCGTGAATCCGCTCTTGCGCACTGCGATCCAAAGAGCGGGTGGGATCATCGAGTTCCTCAAGCGAATGGTGTCGCCCGGCTCGTCGGATGGCGTGAGCTTCGCGCAGTTCCTCACCGTGTGGAACGCGAGCAGCGAAACGAAGAACTACGTCAAGGGGCTCTTCCGTGCGGTCAACGCCGCGAGCCACGAATGGATCCCCACCAACTACATTCCCCAGGTCATCGAGACTGCGGTCGATGCGGCCAACGCGGGGAACCTTCGCGACGGAATGCGCTGGGTCACCGCACACAACACCCTGCGCTCCCCCACACAACGCGTACTTCACCGGCCTGTGGTCACCAACCGGAGAGCGGCCCGACGCGAGCGAACCGATCAGGGTCCTACGGTCGACGTCGAGCTGTCAGGGCACGTGGGTGCGTTCAGGGAGGATCGCGACGGCACACTCGTGACCACCGGAACGGTCGGCACCGAGGACTTCCACGACTGGCTTCGCGCGGAGTTCTCGTCCAGCAACTCGCTCGGTCCCGTTGGATACATTCAGCACCTTCAGAGCCAACTACCTACGCGCGTGTGGGACGGCGACAACTCGATGTTTCCCGATCCTGTGCTCAGCCAGCCGGTGGGGATGCTCTATCGATGTGAGGACGGCGTTGACCGGGCACTCACAGTGGGTCAGCTCGCGCTCCGCCAACGACTCAACTGGCAGCGCATTCAAGACAACTTCGCCGCTGCGCGCGCCGCTACCGAGGCGGCGCCATGACGGCCGTCAGCGAGGACATCGTCCGGTCGATCGGCGATCTCGTCGCGATCGGAGAACTCGCTCCAGGCTCCGACCCTGCCGAAATCGCGGACCTCGTCGTCACGAGTGCGCGCGACCTCGCGGGCCTCGAGAATTTCGTGAACCTCACGACTTTGAGCATCATCTCGGCCGAAGCACCCACGTACGCCTCGCTCTTTGCGTTGCGAAACCTGCGGGTATTGGTCATTGAACACTCGACGCTCGAAGATGCGACCACGCTTCCCCTCGCCAACCTGCGGGTGCTCAGACTGCGCCACAATCGTGTCTCGTCTCTTGCCGGACTTGACGCCGCGACCAACCTTCAGGTGTTGGACGTCACCGGCAACCCTCTCGACCTTGAGTCCCTCAGACTTGTAGACGGTTTCGCAGCGACCGGCGTGCTCTGCACCAGAGACGACGACCCCATCGCGGAACTCAACCGCACGTTGCGGGAGGCGGGCAGCTCGTACGTCTGTTCAGGCACCGCCGCCGAATGCACGCTCACGCTCACCGGCCTCGATGGGAATGTCGCCCCCGAGCGAGTGATGGCCAGCACCACGTTCGACGCGGTGTCCCAAGCGCTGGTGAATGGCACGTTGCATGACCTCGCAAGGAAGGAATCATCCACATGACCCCGACCGAACACGAATCCGCCGTCGCGTGGCTCGCTGAGCGCGCTGGCACTCCGCCCGAGCAACTGCTTCGCGACCCGTTGGGGCTCATCGACGCCCTAGCTGGCGCAGCCAAAGACGCCGTGGAACTCGCGGCGCGACTGGGATCCGAGGACCACTCCACGCGCGCTCGGGCCGAGGCGGAGGCTAGAGCCGTGCGCGCACGCTTCGCTCCGACAGGTGGCCCAACCCCAGGCGAACGGTTCGCCTCAACGGTGGCGCGCGGCCTCCAGGAGGCCGCCGTCCGAGCCCGCGAGCGCGGTGCAGACGGTCGCTACGACCGACCGTCGGGTGCCGCTACGCCACCCGCGACCCCGTAGGCAGCTTGCCGTAGGGAACCGACAGCCGACGCACGCCGAGCGCCACGCCGCCGGCCGCGAGCAGCGCCTGGACGGCGAGGCCCCACGGCCACACGGCGGGCAAGGAGTCGATCCGGTCGCGGCGTTGCTGCTCCTCGTAACTCACTTGGTAGTCGCAGTCATCGAAAGACGTGGAGGGGCCCACCCGGGCCTCGCGCACGGCCTGCTTGAGACCGCTCAGAATCCCATCGTTGCCGTAGTAGTTGTCGTTCGACCAATGCGGACTCGGCGCCGAGTCCGCCACGATCACATAGGGGTTGACCGCGAGCAGCCACCACAACTTGTCGGTGCGGGGCATCGACGACGTGTAGGTGTTGTCGCGGCACACGTAGTACATGCCCTGCTCGTCTTGCTGGGCGTCGTCCGGGACACCCGCCGGGCGCGGGTCCCCCGGCTTCGCGGACTCGGGGTCGGGGCCGTCCAGGTAGACGTACTCCCGGTACGACGACGTCACGGTGACCTCCTCGGTAAACGTCACCGACAGCAGCCCGAAGATGATCGGCAACACCGCCACGAGCACGGCCACCGTGGTGTACGTCAGCACGGCCGACGCCGATGTGCGGGCGGTCAGGGCCGACCACCCCAAGCCGATCGCACACACCACGAGCAACTCGATAGCCAGCACCAGCACCACCGTGAGCATCGCCAGCGCGGGCATGCGCCCGTCAAAGTAGGCGATCGTGATGAAGGGCAGCGCGACCGCGAGGAACGCGAGGGACGCGGCCCACGACGCCAGCAACTTGCCCAGCACGATGTCGGCCGCGGAGAGGGCGGTGGCCTGAAGGGGCGCCATCGTGCCGTCGCGGACGTCTCCGTTGATGGTCGTGGCGGACAGGGTGGGCGACACCACGAGTCCCAAGAACAGCACGAAGAAGACGACGAGCCCAAAGACCACATCGCCCGGGCCGCCGTAGTCTCCGCCGGAGTCCGAGCCAAAGGCGTGATTCGCTCCCCACACGAGGAACGTGATGCCGCCAATCAGGACGGCGACGGAGACGAGCGCCCACTTCCATTTGGTGGAGCGCACGCGCTGCCGCAGTTCCAGCTCTGCGACGAGCCGGACGCCGGAGAGCGAGACGCGCCAGGGCTCGCGCCGGGCCGATGAGGGCGTGGCGGCGGTCACTGGGGGTGGTGAGGTGGTCGTCATCGCCGCTCCGTCTCCATCGTCAGGTATGCCTGTTCAAGGGCGGAACCCACCGGCGCGATCCTCGCCACCATGATCCCCTCGCCCACCAGGGCCGCCACCAGTGTGGCCGCGTCGGCGTCGCCGCTGACGCTCACCACGGCGGCCGTCCCTTGCGGGACCTCCTCCATCGTGAAGTCGCGGTACGCCTTCGCAAGGGCAGCCGCCAGGTCCCCTTCGACAGCGACGAGGCGCCAGCGGGTGCGCGCCCTGGCGACCTCGGCGTCGGCAGCCTCGCCCAGGGTCACTCCCTTGGACATGAAGATCGCGTCGTCGACCATTTCGTCGAGTTCGGCGAGTACGTGGGAGGAGACCAGCACGGCCTTGCCCTCGGCGCCCAGCTCGCGCACGAGGTCGCGCAGTTCGACGCGTGAGCGCGGATCGAGGCCCGACGCCGGCTCGTCCAGAATCAGCACTGGCGGATTGTTCACCAGCGCCCTCGCGAGGGAGAGCCGCTGCTTCTGGCCGCGGCTGAGGACCCGGGCTGGTTGCGCCGCGAGATCGGCAAGGTGGACCCGCTCAAGCAGCGAGAAGGCCCGAGCTTCGGCGTCGGCTGGGGAAAGCCCGTACGCCCTGGCAAAGGTCACGAGGGTCTCGCTGCAGGTGAGCGACTCCCACGTGCCGAGCACGTCGGGCATCCACCCGACGGCGGTGCGCGCGGCCCTGGGGTGAGTGATCGGGCTGAGGCCGCCCACCCGAACGTCGCCGCCGTCGGGCTGGAGAAGCCCTGCCAGCATGAGCATCAGGGTGGTCTTGCCGCAACCATTGGGGCCGATGAGGGCCGTCACGGAACCGGGCTCCACGGACAGGCTCGCGTTCACCACGGCCTGGACCGCGCCGAAGGCTCTGCGAACGCCATGCGCCTCGAGGGCGGGGGCAGTAGTCGTCACAGTATTCATAACGCTTGAGGCACCACCTTCCGTTGGGTTCGAGATTGACATCGGGTGATCCTGGTCCCCCGGCACCGTTCCCCCTACGGCGCCCGCGGGCGCCTCGCTCACAGCATCATGGCACCCCGCCCACGAGAGCGCGGGATGAAGCGCCGGGGCCCCTTTCGGGCCGCACTACACTGGTCGCGCGCCCACGTGGGCGTAACCCTCAAGAAAACGGAGCCGGGCGATGTCTCTCGTGGTGCAAAAGTACGGAGGTTCCTCCGTCGCGGATGCCGACGCGATCAAGCGCGTGGCCCGTCGCATCGTCGAGACCAAGCGGGCGGGGCACGACGTGGTGGTCACCGTCTCCGCCATGGGCGACACGACCGACGACCTCATCGCACTGGCCGCGGCCATCTCTGTCGACGAGCACCCGCGCGAGATGGACATCCTGCTGACCGCGGGCGAGCGCATCGCGATGTCGCTGCTGGCCATGGCTGTCCGCGATCTGGGTCAGGGCGCACAGTCGTTCACGGGCCCGCAAGCGGGTGTCATCACGGCCGGTGCCTACGGACGCGCCCGCATCATCGAGGTCAGCCCCGGCCGTCTGCGCGACGCCGTGGACGGGGGCGACGTCGCCATCGTCGCGGGCTTCCAGGGGTACAACCAGGAAAGCCAAGACGTCCAAACCCTTGGCCGTGGCGGCTCCGACACCACCGCGGTGGCGCTCGCGGCTGCACTCAACGCCAACGTCTGCGAGATTTACACTGACGTCGACGGCGTGTTTACCGCCGACCCCCGCGTGGTCCCGTCCGCCCGCAAGCTCGACCGCATCACGTTCGAGGAGATGCTCGAACTCGCGGCCTCCGGCGCCAAGGTGCTCATGCCCCGTTGCGTCGAATACGCCCGCCGCTTTAACGTGCCCATCCACGTTCGCTCGTCCTTCTCCGGCCTTGAAGGCACGTGGGTTGTGGGCGAGACTGAAGGAGAAACCATGGAAAATGCCATCATCGCCGGCGTGGCACACGACCGCTCCGAGGCCAAGATCACGGTCATCGGAGTTCCCGACGTGCCCGGTTCGGCCGCCCGCCTGTTCGAGGCCGTCGCGCGCGCCGAAGTCAACATCGACATGATCGTCCAGAACGTCTCGGCCGTGGTGACGGGCGTGACGGACATCTCGTTCACGCTGCCCACCGCATCCGTCGCTGACGCCAAGAGGGCGATCGAGGCCGACAAGCCGACCATCGGCTACGCCGACCTGGTGACGGACGATGCGATTGGCAAGATTTCGCTGATCGGCGCCGGGATGCGCTCCAACTCAGGCGTCTCAGCGCGCTTCTTCGCTGCCCTGCGCGACGCGAGCGTCAACATCGAGATGATCTCCACCTCGGACATCCGCATCTCGGTGGTCACGCGCGCCGACATGCTCGACACGGCCGTGCGGGCCGTCCACACCGCCTTCGGGCTCGACTCGACTCAGGGCGAGGCCGTCGTCTACGGAGGTTCCGGACTGTGACCGTCGCGGCTGCTGATCTGACCCTTGCCGTGGTCGGAGCGACCGGACAGGTGGGCGCGGTCATGCGCCAACTCGTCGCCGAACGCTTCCCCGCGGCCGCCGTGCGCTTCTTCGCTTCGTCACGTTCCGCTGGCACGACGCTGCCGCACCTGGGCCGCGACATCGTGGTGGAAGACATCGAGAGCGGGGATTACGCGGGCATTCACATCGCCCTGTTCTCCGCGGGCGGCGGCCCGTCAACCGAGTACGCACCCCGGTTCTCCGCGGCCGGCGCGATCGTCATCGACAACTCCTCGGCCTGGCGCATGGACCCCGACGTGCCGCTCGTGGTGAGCGAAGTCAACCCCGAGGACCTCGACTCGATCCCCAAGGGCATCGTCGCGAACCCCAACTGCACCACCATGGCCGCCATGCCCGTCCTGAAGGCGCTGCACGCGGAGGCGGGCCTGACCCGACTCATCATCTCCAGCTACCAGGCGGTATCCGGCTCCGGCCTCGCTGGCGTGCGCGAGCTCGACGGGCAGATCAAGGGAGCCTCGGCCGAGGCGACCAAGCTGGTGCACGACGGCGCGGCTGTCGCCATCCCGGTCACGGCCCTCTACACCGAGCCGATCGCCTACAACGTGCTCCCCATGGCCGGCACCGTGCTCGACGACGACTCCAACGAGACCGGCGAGGAGCGCAAGCTTCGCGACGAGTCGCGCAAGATCCTCGGCCTGCCCGGGCTGCTCGTGTCCGGCACGTGCGTGCGCGTTCCCGTCTTCACCGGCCACTCGCTGTCGATCAACGCCGAGTTCGCCTCTCCCCTGACTCCCGCGCGCGCCTACGCGCTGCTCGACGGGGCACCGGGGGTGAGGGTGGAAGAGGTCCCCACCCCGCTCAAGGCGGCAGGCGGCGACGTGAGCCTTGTGGGACGCATTCGTCAGGACCCCGGCGTCCCGGAGGATCGCGGACTCGCGCTGTTCGTCTCCGGCGACAACCTGCGCAAGGGCGCGGCTCTCAACGCCGTGCAGATCGCAGAACTGGTCGCCGCCCGCCTCTTGCGGTGAGCTGCATCGTTCCGGCCACCCGCTGTCGTGCGAGGGCGCTGTCGTGAAGGCCGGGGTCCCCACTTCCTAAGTCACGGCCTCCCGACTCTCCGGCACCATCGCCCCTGGAAGAATGTGGCCCCCACGTGCCTCACTGTGACTTGCGCGAGATCGCGAGCGCCGACAGGTCCATGTGGCGGTGTGCCCACTCCAGTCGGGGTGTTCCCTCCGCGCTACGCGCTCCGGTCAACCCCTCCACGCGACAAGGGCGTCTCACACCTCACCTGCGGCTTCGGGGTGTTCCCCCCGCGCTTCGCGCTCCGGTCAACCCCTCCAGCGTTCGCTCGCAACACAAAAGGGCCGACGCTATGCGTCGACCCTCTTGCTCACTCTCTTGGTCGGGGTATTCGCCGCTTCGCGGCTACTACCCCTTCTTCCGCTCGGACATCCGCTCGCGCTTCGCGCGGCGGTGTCCTCACTCCAGTCGGGGTGACAGTGTCTGATGTCACCGCCTTGGTTACATATGTGTCGCGGCATCGTTTACACCCCAGGCCTGGTCACGATGGTTTATGGCAGATGCAGACAAGAACCGGGTCATCGTGTTGGCGGTCGTCGAGGGCGGC
>Ga0209024_1000913_pt1 | contig 34436 bp, 35 predicted proteins | sample AutmiccommunBRH5_FD_187380 | JGI IMG/M metagenome (GOLD analysis project Ga0209024, IMG submission 187380) | Deep subsurface microbial communities from Mt. Terri, Switzerland - Autotrophic microbial communities BRH/5 (SPAdes) (version 2) | ecosystem: Environmental > Aquatic > Deep subsurface >...
TACCATGTCGAAGACTGTCCGCTCGGTCGGCGTCATGGCCGACACATCGATGTTCGGGTTTCGCGTCGGAATGATCGCGTGGTGGGCCGTGATCTGTTTGTCGTTGAATGCCCTGCCCCGGAAACGCTCATCGGCACCATTGAGCACAGACTCGGCAACCGTCGCCAGTGTTGCCAGCTCGGGCTTCGCTCCGGCGATAGCCTGCAGCGTCTCGTTCGATTCGGCCAGCATCGAGCGTGGCAGGTATTCGCATCCGTTCGTGGATACGATGTCGTCTTGTGTTTCTCGTAAAGTGCCTGCGCAGCATCGAGTACGGCCTGCGCCTTCATCCCGAAGCGCGCCGAGGCCTCCCGCTGGAGTGATCCCAGGCTGTACAGCAACGGCGCGACTTCGCGTTCCTGTGTCGTCTCGACAAGGCTCACCTTCCCGGTCTGCCCTGCGACCTGCTTGACCACCGCCTCTGCACTTCCACGGTCGACGAGACGCCCCTCATCGTCGAGAGGCACCGCTCGCGCCACCCATGCCATCGGTACGGATGCCCCGCCCATCAGGAAGGTCGCATTGACCCCGAAGTGCGCCTTTGGAACGAACGCGGCGATGGCCCGTTCGCACCGCACCACCAAAGCCAACACAGGCGTCTGTACACGACCACAATGTAAGGTTCCGTCTTTGCCGCCAGCACCGAACGCCTTGGTCAAGGCCATGGTGAGATTCATCCCGGCCAGCCAGTCCGCCCGGCTTCGGCCCATCCCGGAGAAATACATCGGCAACGTCTTCTCGCCCGGCAGGATGCTAGCCAGAGCCTTCTTCACCGAAGCATCGTCGAACGCTGAAAGCCAAAGGCGCGAAACCTTCCCGCGATAGCCGTTCAGCTGCATCAGCTCCCGTGCGATCACTTCGCCCTCACGGTCGGCATCGGTGGCAATGACAACCTCGGTTGCCTGCTTCAACAGCTGCGCGACGATCTTGTACTGATCACGGGTCTGGTCCTTCACCTCCATGTGCCACTCATCCGGCAGCACAGGCAAATGCGCGATGTCCCAGAATTTCAATGCCGGGTTGTAGTGCTCTGGTTTCGCCTGTTCAACCAGGTGGCCGATACCCCAGGTTACCGTTACACCGTTACCAGTAATGCATCCTTCGCCCCGTGTCCGAGCACCGATGTGGCCGGCGATTTCTCTGCCTTGTGAAGGTTTTTCGCAAAGGTAGAGCTTCACTCAAGCCGTCCTGAAATCGCCGGCGCATCAATGAGAGATGCCAGCACGGCCAAAAACATCGGGCCCCAGATCGCAAGGAAATTCATTCCACCCTCCCATTGATCCGCCATAGCATCATCGCCAGATTGGCAATGTCCACTTCCTGCCCACGGGCCAGCGGTACCGCAGCGCCTTGGGCAAGCATGGCATTCCATATCTTGATGCCTGATTCAGGCTTGTCCCAGCCGGTCCAGCCCTCATGCGCTTTCTGCGACAGCTTCGCCTTCATGGCATCGGCAAATTCATCGACTGCCTCATTCAGTCGGGCGACTTCCTGCCGTACCCAATCAGGATCCGGGGCAATTTCCTGCCAGTTCTTGTCTATCACTGCATCACCTCCCTGAAAAAACCGTTGCGTCCCATTCAAGAATGACGGTCACGGGTTCACCCTCAAACGTCGTGTTGAAATAGTGCTGGCTCATATCCCAGACTCAACCCAGCCGCGGCCTACAACGGTTCATTCAAAACATCGAGCAAGCGTGATTCGATCACCTCGCCATCCTGACTGACCACAATCTTCACTCTTGCCATTGCACCTGGCCGACCACGCCGCCCAAGCCTCATGGCCTTGAACTCGAACCCATGAAAACATCCCGATCCCATCCCATGCCGACACGCGTCTTCCGACACCGATTGCAGCACCGCTGCAATCATGTTTTCCTCAGGCTGGGTTGGATGTCTCATGAAGCCTCCTATTTCTGGGCAGGTAATGCGGGACCGGATGTCGTTGTCCGGTTCAACAGGAAAATCACCGTCGCCTCCCCGGAGGAGCTCGCCGGGTAGGCCGACATGAACTCAACCCTCCAACCCTGGCCGTACAGGTCCGTCAGACTCGTCGTCCAGAATTTGCTGTAGCCGCGAGCATCCGGTTCGCCTTCGCACTTGAGGGTTCTGCCCTTGACGCTGACACCGCCGCCACCCGAATAGGTGTTGCACATCATCAGCTCGTGACTCTCAGCAGCAAATGCCGAGGGATTGAGCACGAGCGCTGATGTAAGCAGCAGAAAGTGAGCTGTTCGCATCAAGCACCCGCTTCCTGCGCCTTCGGCCTGAATTTCACTTCCTCCAGACGGGACAGCGACAGATAGACATCGTCGGCATTGAGCTGCATGGTCTTCCGCACTTCGCCAGATTCCTTGTCTGTCCATTCCTGCTCTGCCAGGCGGCCGGCGACATGCACACGCGCCCCCTTGCGCAGGTGCTGGGCAACATCCTCGCCGCGCTTGTCCCACACCGAAGCATTCATCCAGAACCCACCGGACTGCTCGAAACCGCCCTGACCATCCGGCTTGTATTCGTCGAAGAACACCCGAATCTCAGCGACCTTTCGATCCTCGCCCTTGACCAATACGGTCTTCAGCGTAGGGTTGTCGCCCAAATTGCCAGTGCCACGAAATTCATTGCTCATTGACTCTTCTCCTTCAGTTGATTAAAAAACCCACGCCAGGGGGTGGCGTACCCGTTTCATTGCTTCAATCCTCAATGTTCAGTTCCTGTGCCATGCGTATTGCCTTCCTGGTCACGACCTCCTTCGCATTCAGCAACCGCACTGCCGCATTGACGTCCTCAAACCAGTCCTGCTGTGACCGTGTCATTCGGCCCAGCGCGGGCTGGATGCTGCCCCATGTCAGGTGGACATGCTTCACGCCAAAGCTGCGCCACATCAGGAAGCGTTGCCCAGTTGATTTCCGGTGATGCAGATACACATACCAGGCATTGCCTGCGGCACTCTTTGAGTGCTCGGACAATTCCTCCATCTCGAACACGACCTTCCGGTAGTCACGATGGAGCCGCGCCAACCACTCATCCGCCCCCTTACCCTTAAAAGGCCTTTTATCCATCTGGATTGATGACAAACCACTCATAGGAGCGTGTTTTCCTGGCTCAGGTCACTTCCGGCCGCATCCACTTTCCCCTGCGCCACATCCACCAGCAATCGCATTTCTGCCTCGCTCACATCCGCCCGACGACGGCTATGTCGCGGTCGCACTTCACCGGTGAAGATCGGCTGCGGTACCTCACCGAATATCCCAACCGCTGCTTCAACCCGCTTCCTCGCTTCATCGCTGGCGCCAGGGAGAAAATCGCTCCTGGATAGCTGGCGCAACTCCTCACGGAGGAGATACTTCTGGTATGGCAAGGTGGACTCGAACAACGCCCGAATCCGCTTGGTCATCTGGTACAAGTCTTCCTTCCCTTCGATGTCGCCCAGCCGATTCTTCTGCACCATCGTCTTGACCACACGCGCATACCAGTCAAAGTCCAGGATCAAATCCACGATCATGTAACCGTAGGGACTGCGGAAACCCAGTTCCACTTCCACTGGCGCACGACTCTTCAATACGGACACGCGCAGGCCACGCGCCTGCAACTTGTCCAGATCGTCCTGGAAATGCTTTCCGGCATGCTCAAGCTGTTGGCGCAGTTCGCCGACACGATCCGTCACCTGCACCAGAATCCAGTCCGCATAGGGATTGTCATTGGCCGACAGGTTCCAGATTGACCGGAGCACTGCTGCAACCTTCTTCCCGCTGGTGATTCCGTAGCCGCGCGGGCTTTCATCACGCGTCCTGCCGATGAACAGTCGGTAGGCCTCCTTGGTATGGATTGCCATCACATCCGTCTCATCAGCAACGAGGCTGCCGATTGCCTTCAGTGCACGTGCCTCATGATCTGGAACGATCGGGTCAGCGTATTGGCGTTGCTGGCGATTCGCCTGTTCCTGCCGCAGGCGCTCTTCCCTTTCGAGCAGGTCCATGAAACGCTCCCAACGAGGATCCTTCTCGTCCGGTTCCTCCGCCTCGACCAAATCTTTCAGAGCATCTCGCTCTCCAGCAATGTCATACCCATCCTCGAACGGCGAATCCGCCGAGGTCGGGAACTTGATCTTCGATTTCGGTGTTGCCATCAAATGTCTCCGTCTATAGTCATCACTTCCTGCTGCGCCACCTTGCGGTTGGCTGTTTCGGTGATGGCACTACCATCACCCTCACTTCCTGCTGCGCCACCTTGCGGTTGGCTGTTTCGGTGATGGCACTACCATCACCCTCACTTCCTGCTGCGCCACCTTGCGGTTGGCTGTTTCGGTGATGGCACTACCATCACCCTCACTTCCTGCTGCGCCACCTTGCGGCTGGCTGTTCCTGTGATGGCACTCACCACTTCCTGCTGCGCCACCTTGCGGCTGGCTGTTTCGGTGATGGCACTACCATCACCCCTTCCTGCTGCGCCACCTTGCGGCTGGCTGTTCCTGTGATGGCACTGCCATCACCCACACTTCCTGCTGCGCCACCTTGCGGTTGCCTGTTTCGGTGATGGCACTACCATCACCCACACTTCCTGTGGTCGTGGTTCTGGTCATTTCTTTCCCCAAATGCTCTGGCGCAGTTCGGTCAGCTTGATCCGAGCTGAGTCGCGGTTTGTCGCAACCGGTGTTTGTGGCTCAACGGTCAGGCGCTTTCGCTGTTCCAGTATTTCCTGCCGGCGCTTTCGATCCGCTTCAACCCGATGGGCATACTCCGGCTCAAATGCTCCTGCCTGTTGCCGGGTTTTCAGGGTTCGCAGGTAGCCGATTGCGTTCTTGACGTGGCCGTCCTGCATCTGGCCTGCCAGCTCGTCGAGGATGATTTGAGGATTGGAGCTGCCGTGCAGAATCTGCCGTGCGGTCTGTTTTTCGCCGGGAAGCAGCTTGTCCGGATAGATCAGGTTTTCCAGATCAGCACTTGCTGGCGCAGTCCGGATGGTTTTGGGGAAATCGAATACGCCCACCCCCTCCAGGCTGTTATGGAGGGGGTGGTATGGAGTATTTATTTCCTTATTAGAGTGAGTTGCTGTTTCCGCAGAACTTGTTTCGCGGAAAGGTGAACTGTTGACTTGCGGTTCCGGCAACTCTTGTTTTACGGTTCCGGCAACTCTTGTTACGCGTTTTGAGCAACTCTTGTTTGTCGGATTCCGACAATCTAGTTTGTTGGATTCCGACAAACTGTGGAATTCATTGGCTTCCAGGCAGATTTTGGCCGGCAGCGTTTTTAACATAATCCGGGACAACAACTGGGATTGCATACGGCTTTCCCGCACCTCTTCCATCATGCCGGACTCGATCAGTTTGGCTCGGGCATTCATCAACATGCGACGGCCAAAATGGAGATGGATCAGTGATTGGCTGGTTGGGCTGCTGAACCAGCCTGCCTCGTCAACTTCGTTCCGGGATAATGTCTGCCGCAGCCGATTGAACAGGCTGGACATATAGAGACCCGCCAAGGCGCTGTCCGCCGCCCACGCGAAAGGAGCGTAGAACATCACCGGTTTACCGAGCAGCGTTTTCAGCACCCGGTCTTCCCATGACCAGGGACGGTAGGTGGTATTGGCATACTGGCACAGCCTCAAAGCCAGATGGTCAAGATCAACCCTGAACCAGAGTTTGGCCGGCATGCCACGTCTTGATTCCTGCAAAATGCCGTCTTTTAAAAGCACTTTGCGAGACGTTTCAATTTCCCGGATGCTCAATCCGGCGACCTGCTTCCATTCCTTCGAGGTCTTCCAGAACCACCCTCCGCGATTGGGCTGCTTGTCCAGGACCACACGGGTCATAAACATTGCGTGTCCAAGCATCAGGGCGGCTTTGGGAGAACCCGTCAATTCGGCGAGGGACGGGTAATACGCCACGTAGCGGCTACCAAGCGCCGACAGGAGGTCTTTCACCCCCTGGGCCAGGTTTTCGTTCACCTGACTCGATTTCGCAGCTATGGCGTATGCGTGGGGCATCATCTGGTCCTAGATGACCTGCCCCCACTTGGCTTCTGCCTGATCCGATAGCAGCTCAAGAATGCGATCAATTCGAATCTTGAACCAAAGCTCGGCCGGCAAGCCGGCCCGCCGTTCAATCAGAACATCCAGCTCCCGCAGGATGCGGCGAGCCGTTTGCTGCTCGAAGCGGGTCAGTCCCGTTTCAGCCTTCCATTCATCCCCGGTCTTTCTGAACCAGCCTTCCGCGTCTTTCGGAAGGCGGTCTGTCGTGTAGATCGCATATGACAGGAACAGTGCTGCCACAGCGCTGCCTGTCAGACCCACATAGGCACGCTGGAACACGATTGGCTCATCGAATATGTCCAGCAACATTGCTGGGCTGATCGTGTCGTAGACGGCCTGATCGTCTGTCGATGGATTCATTGGCAGACAGTCCGGAGGCGTGACACGGCTTTTATTTCTGGCCATGGTGCTTCCTTTGGGGTTCGTTGAACTCATTGACGGTGGCGTACAGCGCGTCGAGGGAATAGCTGCTGAAGAACCCATGCAGAAGCATGAGTTTTTCGCGCAGAGTGGTGATCTCGGGGTATTCCTCACTCATCCCGAACCAGCATTGATGGATCAAATCGCGGACGCTTTCATCCGGTAGCGCGATACGGCCGATTTTGCGGTCATTCTTAAGGAGCTTGCGGTAGGTCTGGATGACACGCGGGTCGGTCGACGGGAACAATTGGTTCAGCATCGACTGGCTGGCGCCATTCTGGATGCAATACACCAGATGCTCGGTTTCCTGCTTGCGCCGAAACAGGGTTTCGATGCCGAGTTCGAAACCGCCCTCATCGATCGAGAAATGGATGTCGGGATGGCCTGATGAGGCCAGATGCAGAATTTCATTGATGGCGAGACCTCGCAACCGATCCATGGACCTCGGACAAGCGCCCTTTTCCAGCAGGACGGCAAGGTCGCCACGCTCAAGCTGCTCGATCAAGTGCATGAGCAGCGCGGCTCTCAGCGTATTGTCGGTGACGCGAACCATCATCATGATCGAGCCCCTCCACGAATGACCGAGAGCAACTCAAGGCACACGCCCGCAATAGGGTTGTCCGGGTTCAGCAGCCATGGAATCGGCAGAAACTCACCTTGGCCACCAATGTTGTGCTGGATGGCGAGTTCCAAGCCCCCCAGCGTTTCCTGGCTACCTTCTTCCAGGATCAAGGTGCGCCACTCATTTGAGTCGTCAAGGCCAGACCGGCACACGCCCGGTTCGAACTGTCCGCTTGCCATCGCAAGCACCCACCAGGCAGCCTGGCGGCTTTGCGCGTTCTCTTTCAAATCAAGTGGGCCATCCTTGGGGAATCCCATGTAATACCCCATGGGCATGCCGGGTGAAGGCTCATAGCAGGAGCCGAGGCCGGCGGAGACAAGCACTTGCTGAATCAAGGTCATCAACCGGTCCGGCTCTCCACTCTCAGCTGGGATCGGGGGGAAACTGACTGTGGAATGGGAAGCCGTTGAACTCGCGCTTTGGCTGCGTTCACCGTGTTCTGTTGCGGCCTGCTTAGTGAGAGTGGTACTCCTTGGCAATCGTGGCGCAAGGGCAATGGGCGGTGACGATTTCCCCTGTTCCTGGCCGACAGACTCTGGTGTGGATTGAGTCTGGATGCCTACAACAGAAGGATCAACCGGACGCTGGGGCTTGCATATACGCTGCAAGCCTTCCAGGGTCATGTCGGGGAAGCGCTCCATGGCGGTGAGCATCTTGCCGATGTCCCGCTCGTTCAATTCCAGCCGGGCAGACATGCTGGCTTCGCATCGACCAAGAAACAGGTCTGCGCTAAATACATGGGCATCTTCCGAAACCATGCCGGCTATGGTCTTTGCGGTTGGCGTGACCACCTCGGCATAGAAAGCGCTTTCCTCGATATCGTGATGATTGGCCAGCTTCAACAACAGGTTCAGGCGGGGCTGGATGGTTCGCACGGATAAGCCGGAAAGCCACGGGCCGACATCGGCAATCTTTTCGACTGCGAACCGGTACATGCTGAGTGTTCGCAGATCAGTCTGGAGGCCGAATTTCTTGATTTCGGCTTCAAACTCTCGGTGTGAGAGTGTTTTACCGCTCTCCTCTTCCATCTGCCGCTTGATTTCCAGCGTCCCGTTGGCACGATCCCAGAAGGTCATATCGTTGCGCTGGGTGTTTTCGGCCATGTGGGCAAGCAGAACGGATGCTTCACCGCGCCAGGCTTTGATGATGACGCGGGTTTCGCGGAGCTTTGGATCCCCTGTTTCCTCCCACAACTCCCGTATGGCCTGCAGGCGGGTGTTTCCACCCGCGTACAGGATGTAATGGGTTTCTCCCGGCCGCTTGGTGACAGTCAAGGGTTGAAGGATTCCGTTGACCCGGATGCTCTCCTTCAGCTCAGCGTAGGCTTCGTTGTTCGCCTTGCGGGGATTTCGCTCATAGAAGTGAACGGCGGTTACGGGAAGACTTGCCCACGAGTCATCCACTTCAGTGTCGTGCTTGAGGTCGCTCCCGCTGTTTGGCGCCGGCACGTTCAGGCTGTTGGACACTTCCAGCTTCAGGCGCTCCCGTACCGTCCGCTTTTCAGAATCGGACTTTGGGGTAAACCCATGCTTGGCAGCCAAGTCCACCATCTTGATCGAACTCGGGATATTCATGAGTGGGGGCTTTTTCTTGCCGCCCGCCATCATGCTTCCGCTCCGTTACGGCCTAGGTCCTGTGCTGCCTCCGATCCGGCGTAATGCCCTGCGAGGCTCGGCACCAACTCCCAGAGGAGAGCATGCATAGTTTCATAGGCAGACGGCATCGTGCCCTTGCGCGACGGCTCATGTCGGTGTGCGGGGATGCACAGGGTGGCTGATTCTTTGTAGGACTTGGCGTCTGGGACTATCGTATCGAGGACCGTGACCCGTCCGCCCAGCTTGATGAAGTCCTGTCTGATCGACTCCGCGATGATTCTCGCGTCGGCAGTCCGGTCCTGCATCGAAATGACTGCCTTGACCGGCCCTACCCTGTATTTCGAGTTTGGTGAGGGCTCAAGCCGCGCCAGCAATTCCATCGTTCCCGTTTTGAACTCACGTGCTGACAGGATTTCCGGCTTGATTGGGGAAATGATCTGCGTGGCGGCGAGTGCGGCAGTGTCCTGCAGTGGGCCTACGGTTCCCTGCGTGTCGATTAAGACACAGTCGTAATAGTCTTCGGATACGGCGGGGGAATTTAGGGCATTGCCAAGTCGTTCGCCGCGATCAATCCGATGCAGGAGCCAGGTTTGGAGACTGCCATCTGGATCGTCCGACCGGATTACATCGAGCCCTTCGATTACCGTCTGAGAGATGCAATCCTCAGTGACATATCCGGTGGTGATGACTTTTGTAAGGCCAAACGGAGCTTCGCGCTTAATACGGTAATATTTTGATAGCGCGGGCTGCACATCAGCGTCGACTAGCAGGACTCTCAGCCCCATGTCCGCCATGAGTGCACCAAGATTTGCTGCTAGTGTGGTCTTACCGACCCCGCCCTTCGTACTCAGTACAGTGAACTTGATCATATCCCTCCCCAGGTTTAACGAGGGACATGGACATAACCAGTCTGGATGCTGCGATCCCGCAGCAGTCTTGAGTTACGCGTTTCTCCAAAGGGGAGTATATCAGGATTTGCTAATATACATTATGCGAAGTCGTTAAGGGAAACTGGAAATCCTTTCCCGTCCCCAATCTCCCCATTTCCGTCCCTAAAAACCGTCCCGAGTTCGGACGGTGTTTCTGCACCATGCGCGCTGCATCTTAACCGGGCGATTCAAAACCTCCTGCAAGGAAGTGTCCCGCGCGACGTTCGTGCAACAATTCAATGAAATGCATTGTGGCTGCGGTGGGTATAACGTAAAGCAATGCAAAATGACCCGCGGACGTGGGGTGCAGCCAGCGAACGATCTCGTGAGCATATATTTCTCGTGAGCATATATTTGGAGTCACCGCGACGATATCCCGTTCATGAAGAGAGTTGCCGGAACCTTTTGATTCATGAGATAAGCATAAGAATGGCCAAGGATTACAACGCAGATTCGATCAAGGTTCTCAAAGGACTAGAGCCCGTCAGGGCTCGCCCCGGCATGTACACCCGGACCGACAGTCCGCTTCATGTCATCCAGGAGGTGATCGACAACTCAGCCGACGAAGCTTTGGCGGGGCATGCCACCCAGATCGGGGTCCGATTGTGTGCGGATGGCTCTGTCAGGGTCAGCGATGATGGACGAGGCATCCCTGTAGACCTCCATCCTCAAGAAAACGAGCCCACGGTCGTGGTGGTGCTGACCCGTCTGCACGCCGGGGGCAAGTTCGACAAAACCTCCGGCGAAGGGGCTTACGCCTTCTCCGGCGGCCTGCACGGAGTGGGCGTCTCGGTGACCAATGCCCTCTCCACCCGTCTGGCCGTGACGGTGAAACGCGACGGCCAGATCAACGAAGTCGTGTTCGCGGATGGCGGAAGGGTCAGCAAAAAGCTCGCTGTCATCGGCAAGTGCGCCAGGAAAGAGTCGGGCACGACGATTCAGGTCTGGCCCGACCCGGTCTTCTTCGACTCGCCCAAAATCCCCGAGCGTGAACTCGCCCGTCTGCTGCGCGCCAAGGCCGTCCTGCTGCCCGGCGTCACCTTCCGGCTGGAGATCGAACGTGGCGAGGCGGTGGAGGAGCACGTCTATTGCTACCAGGGCGGGCTGGCCGACTACCTGTCCGAGCAGGTCCCCCCTGACGAAGCCCTGGTTCCTGTCTTCGCTGGCGAGGCCTACGCGGACGGCGCCAACGGGTTTGCCAAGGGCGAAGGCGCGGCCTGGGCGGTGACCTGGGCGGAATCCGGCAGTTTCTCTGAATCCTACGTCAACCTGATTCCGACCCTGCAGGGCGGCACCCATGAGGCCGGTCTGCGCGCCGGCGTCTTCGATGCGGTGAAGTCATTTGCAGAACATCACGCGCTCCTCCCGCGCGGTGTGCAGTTGCGCCAGGAAGATGTCACGGGGCGCATGTCCTTCGTTCTCTCCACCCGACTGCTTGACCCCCAGTTCCAGGGCCAGGTGAAGGAAAAGCTCAACTCACGCGAGGCGGTGAAGCTGGTTTCGACCATGAGTCGCGATCCCTTCGAAGTCTGGCTCAACGGCCACGTGGCGTATGGCAAAGCCATCGCCGAGATGGCGGCCAAGGCAGCAGCGACCCGTCTCAAATCCGCCCAGAAAACCGAGAAGCGGAAAACCTCCGGGGTCGCTGTGCTGCCCGGCAAGCTTTCGGACGCCGCAACGGACGACCCGGTTATTCGTGAAATATTCCTCGTCGAGGGGGATTCCGCCGGCGGCAGCGCGAAACAGGCGCGGGACCGCGAAACCCAGGCCATCCTGCCGTTGCGCGGCAAGGTGATGAACTCATGGGAAACCGACCCCAACGCGCTCTACGCCAACAAGGAAATCCACGACATCGCGGTCGCGCTCGGGGTGGAGCGGCATCGCTTGGGCGATCATCCGGACCTCAGCGGCCTGCGCTACCACAAGGTCGTGATCATGACCGATGCCGACGTCGACGGCGCGCACATTTCCACCCTGCTGCTGACCCTCTTCTTCCGCCACTTCCCGAAACTGGTCGAACAGGGGCACATCCATGTGGCGCAGCCGCCCCTCTACCGGGTGGACGCACCGGCCAAGGGCAAGAAACCCGCCCGACGCCAATACGCCCTCGATGACGGCGAGCTGGTGGCGATCAAGGACCGCCTCGCTCTGGACGGAATCAAGCCCGAGGCGATCGAGGTCGGTCGCTTCAAGGGCTTGGGCGAGATGAACCCCTCCCAACTCCGGGAAACCGCCATGGACCCGGCCACCCGGCGCGTCCTTCCCGTGCGCGCCACCCCCGACGAAATGCACGCGGCGCTGCAGCTGTTCGACATGCTGATGGGCAAGAGCGCCGCCGCCGATCGGCGCGACTGGATGGAAGCAAAGGGCAATCTGGTGGAGGCTGACGTATGACCAAGGCGGTTGAAACCCACACAATGGACCTGTTCGCGAATCCGGATGAAGCTTCTTCCGAGTCCACGCCACCTCAGGCACCGCCTCCCCCGCCGTCTTCCGGTGACGACGGTTTGAGTGGTGAAGAAGGGCTTCCACTGGGCATGTATGCTGAACGCTGCTACCTGGCCTACGCGATGAGCGTGGTGAAGGGCCGTGCGCTGCCCTACGTCGAGGACGGTATGAAGCCCGTTCAACGCCGCATCCTCTACTCCATGCGTGAGATGGGTCTGACGTCCAGTACCAAGCACGTCAAGTCTGCCCGTGTGGTGGGCGACGTGATCGGCAAGCTCCATCCTCACGGCGACCAGTCCGTCTATGACGCCATGGTCCGCATGGCCCAGGGCTTCACCCTGCGCTATCCGCTGATCGACGGCCAGGGCAACTTCGGGTCGCGCGACGGCGACGGCGCGGCAGCGATGCGCTACACGGAAAGCCGCCTCACCCCCGTCGCCGAACTGCTGCTGTCGGAGATCGAGATGGGGACAGTGGACTTCGTGCCCAACTACGACGGCGCCTTCAGGGAACCCGCCCTGCTTCCGGCCCGGCTACCCATGCTGCTGGCCAACGGGGCGTCCGGCATCGCCGTCGGCATGGCCACCGAGATTCCCTCCCACAACCTGCGCGAACTCGGTGCCGCGGCCATCGCCATCCTGAAAAAACCCGAGATCAGCCTCGACGGCATGCTTGCTCATGTGCCCGGCCCCGATTTCCCCGGCGGGGGGCGGATCATCACCGCTGCCGCAGATCTTCGCGCGGTCTATGCATCGGGTCGGGGCAGCGTGCGCGTGCGTGCGCAATGGACGGTGGAGCAGCTTGCCCGCGGCCAATGGCGCATCGTGGTCACCGAACTGCCGCCTGGCGTTTCCACGGCCCAGGTGTTGACCCAGATCGAGGCGCTGGCCAACCCGCAACCCAAGACTGGCAAGAAGGAACTGTCGCCGGAACAGAAGAACCTCAAGCAGGCGATCCTCGCCCTGCTGGACAACATACGCGACGAATCCGACGAGAAAAATCCGGTTCGCTTGGTGCTGGAACCCAGCTCACGGAACCACGATCCCGAACCCTTCATGCGTTTCTTCCTGGCCCTGACCCATCTGGAAACCAATGTGCCGGTCAACCTGACGGTGGTCGGCCGCGATGGTCGGCCTGGCCAGAAGGGTCTGGTGACGTTGATCGCCGAATGGGCGGGCTTCCGGGTCGACACCGTACGCCGCCGTAGTCAGCATCGGCTCGAAGTGGTGAACCGGCGCGTCCACATCCTGGAAGGCCGACGGACCATCCTCCTGAATATCGACGAGGTGATCCGGGTCATTCGTGAATCAGACGATCCGAAGTCCGACCTGATGGCCGCTTTCGACCTCACCGAGGTGCAGGCCGATGACATCCTGGACATTCGCCTGCGTCAGCTCGCCCGGCTTGAATCCATCAAGATCGAGAAGGAACTGAAGGAATTGACGGGCGAACGCGACGAACTCAACCGCATCCTTGGCGACGGCAATGCCCTGACGTCTCTCGTCATCGACGAGATCCGCGCCGACATGAAGAAATACGGCGATGACCGTCGCACCCGCATCGAGGCAGCGCAGTCGGTTACCGCCTCGACGACGAGCGAAGAGTCCATGGTGGACGAACCGGTGACCGTCATCGTGTCACTGAATGGCTGGCTGCGCACCCGGCAAGGCCATGGTGTCGACCGGGCATCCATCCAGTACAAGGCGGGCGATGGAGAAATGGCGGTCATCGAAACCCGGACGGTGAATCCGCTCATCCTCATGGACAGCAGCGGCCGCGCGTATACGCTGCGCAGCTCCGACTTGCCCTCCGGTCGCGGCGATGGGGTGCCGTTCACCAGTCTCGTTGATCTGGCCAAGGGCGCGAAGCTGGTTCATGCCCTTTCGGTCCCGCCAGAATCTCGCTGGCTGGTATCCACCACGCTGGGCTACGGATTCATTGCCAAGGGTGCCGACATGGTGTCCCGGCAACGCGCGGGCAAGGCGTTCATGGCGGTCGAGGACGGCCAGATTCCCCTGCCTCCGGTCCCGGCAACGGGCGAATGGGTGGTCGTGGCGGCAAGCAACGGCAAAGCGCTGGTGTTCCCCCTCGAAGAAGTCAAGGAAGGCACTGGCGGCAAGGGCGTGCAGCTGATCAAGCTCGACGCGGGTGAAAAGATGATGGCGCTGACCGTATTCGACGGCCAGACCCTGATGGTGGAAGGCGCCGCAAAGGGCAAACGCAGCGGCAGGCTGAAACTTTCGGGCGAGAACCTGGCGCGCTACCGGGCCCACCGGGCGAAGAAAGGCTGCCTTCTCGAAAAAGGGATGGTGGCGAGCAGACTCTGGACAGATTGATCCTGGCTGTCCTATCTCTCATTGTTGCCATCAAGCAGCGCGAAGCCCCTCCCGGCTACTCGATGCGTCTCCAAACAGGCTCCCTTGGCGCCGGGCGGCTGCCGCCCGCCCATTGCCACTTCAGTCCCGAAACTGGCACCAAAAAGAATTTGCCATTAACAAGTGGTAAGGTCGGTGGGATAAGGAAATTCGAAGATAAAGATTCGGTGCCAACCCATTGATTCATTGGGACGTGGTGTGCGGGTTGCGCCGGCGCCTTCATCCTGCTTTTCGTTACTGCCAGATCGGGCCTGCATGCCGTTCGCCCAGTTTTCCGCGCCTGTTGTCCGCTGCACTGTCGTAATTGAATGAGATTTTACTATCCTTGATAGGATCGGCATGTCCGGGGATTTTATTCATCTTCAGGAGCTTGGATGACAGCGCTCACGCAATCCCAACGCGATCAGCTCGCAAACCAGTTAAAGGCCCGGTATCAGATTTTGTTGCGCAATGTGCGCGACGAACTGGAAAACTCGGGGAATCAGCACCGCATCGATTTGCTCAACGGTGAGCCTGGCGATAGCGGCGATGAGTCTATGGCGAGCGCGTTGGCGGATATCAATATCGCCACGGTGGACAACCACATACATGAAATACGGGATATCGAGGCGGCGCTGGAGCGGAGCCGGGATAACACTTTTGGCACCTGTATCGAGTGTGGCAACGAAATCGCTTTCAATCGCCTGCACGCCTATCCGACCGCCAAGCGCTGCCTTGTGTGTCAGGAAAAACGGGAAAGGGAATTTGCTCACGCCAGCCATCCCAAACTGTAAGCAGGCAGGAATATGAATGCCAATACACTACAGTTTGCAATGGAGTCTCCCCAACAGGCAGAACTCATACGCCATCTGGCCAATCCGGGCAGTTACGATCATCCCACAGGCCCGATCCGGCATCTGGAAACCCATATTTCACATCTTATGCTGAGTGGCCGCTTCGCCTACAAGATCAAGAAACCTTTAAACCTGGGGTTTCTGGATTTCAGTTCGCTTGACCAGCGTTTGCATGCCTGTCAAGAAGAGGTGCGATTGAATCAGCGGCTGGCGCCGTCGATTTATATCGCGGTGGTACCGATCACAGGATCGGCAGCCGATCCCCATATCAATGGCGCGGGCATCCCCTTCGAGTATGCCGTAAAAATGCGTCAGTTTCCGCCGGATGCGACGCTCGACCGCCTTGAGGCCAGCGGCAATCTGACCGCAATGCACGTGGAGTCGATTGCCACTCGCATTGCAGGGTTTCATCGCCATGACTGCGCGCGCGCGGACGCAGGCAGTCCCTGGGGCGATCCTGCCCTGATCTGGCAGCCAGTCGCGCAAAACTTCAAGCAAATCATGATGCATCTGGCTGATCCGGAAGCCCGGGCTCAACTCGATGCGCTGGCATTGTGGAGCGAGTCAGAGCATGCGCGCCTGGCGCCCTTGATGAAAGCACGCAAACGCGATGGCTTTATTCGTGAATGCCATGGTGACTTGCATCTGGGTAATCTGGCCTGGGTTGAGGATGACCTGCTGGTGTTTGATTGCCTGGAATTCAATCCCGATTTGCGATGGATCGATATCCAGTCCGACATTGCCTTTTGCGTCATGGACCTGATGCAACGCGGGCACATGAATCTCGCCTGGCTGCTCCTTAATACCTGGCTCGAAGAAACGGGCGATTATGGCGGGTTGTCGCTGCTGCGTTATTACGCGGTCTATCGTGCCCTGGTGCGGCTCAAGGTCGCGGTACTCGGGCCCCGGCCTCTTACTGGCGCGGAACCGGACGCCGTCAATGTAGAAGTCCGCGCCCTGCTCGACCTGGCGACGAAATTGACGCATCCCGGGCCGTTGCGGCTCGACATCACCCATGGTTTGTCCGGCTCGGGAAAAACCACCATTACACGGGCTTTAATGCAGACCCCCGGCGCCATCCGCTTGCGCTCTGACGTGGAGCGCAAGCGGATGGCGGGACTGGATTCCCTCACCCCAACCCATGCGGATGTTGGTCAACAGCTGTATGCGGCAGACGTCACCCGTTTAACCTATACGCAACTGGCCCGTATGGCGGCAGGCTTGCTCGATGCGGGCTGGCCGGTGATCGTCGACGCGACCTTCATCGCGCGGTGGCAGCGCGCGTTACTGCGCACGCAGGCGCAGCAACGCAAGGTGCCGTTCCATATTCTGGACTTCCAGGTGCCGTTCGCCATGTTGCGCAAGCGGATCCTGCAACGCGCCGAGGCGGGTCAAGACGCATCCGAAGCCGGGTTGGCCGTACTCCAGCACCAGATCGAAACTGAAGAAAGTCTGACAGACGCCGAGCAAGGCGAAGTTTTCACGATTCGCGCGTCACCCCAAAATTAATCGCGAGCAGGGATCGCCCTGCCGGCGCAGCCGGTGAAAAATGGCAGTAAATTGCCCGCAGGTGGCGGCGGCAGAAAAAACCCATCACCTATCAAGGGCCAGGCGCTGATGGTAACCTGATGATTACCCTGGTTTGTCCGGGCTGTGATTTATCCGGGCTGTGATTTAGCGGTTGTGACGTCGCTAGAGCAAAAGCAATGGGTATCATTCTGTTTTTCATTTCATTTTCCCTTCACCCGGGAGACACTGGCCTCACCCCGGCCAACATCAGATCGTCCCGTGCATGACGCAACGCCTGTTTGCTGCACGTATTGCTATTATGCGGGCGATGTAAAAACCCTGTCGACCCCATTCAGTTCCACACGGAAACTCGCGCCGTGATGCGCCTCAATGTGGGCGCCCGAATGCACCAGCATGGATTCAACTTCGCATAGGGCCTGAAAAGCGCCAATGCGAGTCGGCCGCTTACTCCTTTAAAGTCTAACCGGTAACATAGCCGTTCGGGCCCCGGGTAATTGTTTCCGGCCCGCCTTCCCTAGCCCCACTCAACGCGACCCGTATATGAAAGACCTGGCCCTTCAGTTCGATTTACCTTTTTTGACGGCGTCCTGGCTGCCGCAGGTGTTGCTGTTGATTACGGCCATTGTTGTCCTCAACATTGGCGCATATTTCCTGTTGCGCCAGATAGAGAAAATCGCCGCGCGCACCCCTTCCGTGTGGGACGATGCGTTGATCAAGGCAATGCGCAAGCCCCTGACCCTGATTCTATGGGTGACCGGCGCGTCGTTTGCCATTGAAATTGTGCATACGCACCTGAATGCCCCGGTGTTCGGTTTTGTCATCACTACCCGCGACATGCTGGTGATTGCGGCGCTGGCCTGGTTTCTATTGCGGCTGATCGGCGAGGCCTCCCGCAACATCCTGATATGTGCCGAAACTTCCGGCGAAGCGGTTGACCGCACTACCGTGGATGCGCTCTCCAAGCTGGGGCGCTTCACGGTCATCATCGTGGGTGCGCTGATCATCCTGCAAACCCTTGGCTTCAGCGTGTCCGGCGTACTGGCCTTTGGCGGTATTGGCGGCATCGCCGTGGGATTTGCTGCAAAGGACATGCTGGCCAACTTTTTTGGCGGCCTCACAATTTATCTGGATCGCCCTTTTACGGTGGGGGAATGGATCCGTTCGCCCGATCATGAAATCGAGGGCACCGTGGAATATATCGGCTGGCGCCACACCCGGGTGCGGGCTTTCAACAAGAATCCCATTTATGTACCGAATGCCCTTTTCACGACCATCGTGGTGGAAAACCCCACTCGCATGACCAACCGCCGCCTCAAGGAAACCATCGGAATCCGTTACGCCGATCTCGACAAGATGGCAGCCATCGTGACCGATGTCAAAGCCATGCTGGAGGGTCACCCCGAAATCGATACGGATGCCACCCTGATTGTCAATTTCACTGCATTTTCAGACTCCTCGCTCGATTTTTTCATTTACACCTTCACCCGTACCGTTGAATGGGTGTACTACCATGCGGTCAAGCAGGATGTGTTGCTGAAAATCGCGGCCATTATCGACGCCCATGGCGCAGAAATCGCCTTCCCCACTCGTAGCGTGCATATCGAGTCGATGGCGAATGAAACGCCGGACACGCAAACCAGGACGTTGAACGCCTGATTACGGAATCAGCGTGATTTTCGCGGCATTTTCCCGTCCGATCACACCGTGATGCGGCTATATCCCTGTATTGGCGCGGACTTGCTTCCCAAGCCTTGCCAGTACTGGCCTTGGCCGCCATACTGTGTAGATGAACAGGGCGCAGATCCGCCTTCTTCCGCTTTAACGGAGACGCTGCGGTGGGATAAGTCAAGAGCCCGCATGGGTTCGGGCCTGTGAGTCGTCACCCTAACTCTTTCGTATATCCGTTTGCGCCGGCGCAGTGCATCGTTCGCGCTATCGGCCAACCTTGAGGAATCAACGCATGGCAAAAGAAGAACTTGTAGAAATGGAAGGCGTCGTCAACGAAGTCCTGCCGCAAACGCGTTTTCGCGTCACGCTCGATAATGGCTTTGAGATTACCGCCTATGCTTCCGGAAAAATGCGCAAACACCGCATCCGCATTCTGGCGGGCGATAAAGTCACGATCGAAATGTCGCCCTATGACTTGACGAAAGGCCGCATCAATTTCCGCCACAAAGAAGCCTATTCCGGCTCACGTCCTCCCGCGCGCTTCGGCTGATAGTTGTCTTAATTCACGTATCGCGCAAAAAGCCCGTCATTATGGACGGGCTTTTTTAGCGACCAGGAATTTCCTTCCAATCGCATTGTCTGGCAGTCGCTCCGCGAACTGGGCGTGGAAACGCGCCAGGCCGCGTTGGGACACGGTACATCCCCCGAACAAGCGCTATCCAAAGCCATTCTTCCTCTGCCCGAACATACCCCTCAGGTTTCGGGGCCGGATAGCCGTTGCAACAGGAAAGGGGGAAAGCGCGGTCGGATGAAACCAGTGCCGGTCTGGCGCCCGAAAAATCACCAACCAATTGATTTTTAATAAATATGGCGGAGAGGGTGGGATTCGAACCCACGGTGAACTTGCGCTCACGCCTGATTTCGAGTCAGGTACATTCGACCACTCTGCCACCTCTCCGGGACGCGCATTGTAACCGAGTCGCGCGATTTACTGGACGAAAATTTAACACTCGGTCAGACTGCATCATGCCCACGCTAAAAAATATGGGATCGTTCTGGAAGTGGATCGTACTGGCGCTGGGCCTGGGGCTGGTTTCCTGTAGCCGCCCCATTCCACCTGCAGAAATCAGCGGCGAATTGCGGGTGGGGACCCGCAACAGCCCAGCTACATTTTTCATCGCTTCCAATGGCGAGACTGCGGGATTCGAACATGACCTGGTCATGGCATTTGCCCGATCGCAAAACTGGTCGGTGAAATGGACAGAAAAATCGCGCCCGGCAGCTCTGCTGGAATCGCTGGAATCGCAGCAACTCCACTTCGTCAGTGCCGCCTTGCCGCAGTCTGTGGTCAGAAATCGACAACTCATTTCCGGGCCGGTGCTGTTTGAAACCCCTGTGCATATTGTGGTGCGTGCCGCAAACAATGCCCCGCGCAGGCTTGAGGAATTATCAGGCAAGAAACTGGCGCTGGTGATCGGATCGGGGCATACCCCCATCATGATGCGCCTGAAGCGTAAATATCCGTACTTATCCTGGGCTGCACTCGAAGATATCTGGTCGGAGGAGCTGCTTGCCCAGTTGCAGGTGGGCAAATATGACGCGGTCATTATCAGCGGAATGGATTTTGATCCGATGCGGGCTTTCTATCCCGAGCTCAGAGTGGCTTTCGACCTTCCCGACACGCAGAAAATCGTCTGGGCCTTGCCGAAGACCAGTACTCTCTATTTACGCAATGCCCTGGCCCGTTTTGCCGAGAAAGCGCGCGAGGACGGCACGCTCAAACGAATCCACGAACGCTATTTCGGGCATGTCAAACGGCTGGACAGCTCGGACATACTGGGCATTTTACAGCGCCGTCCAATAAGATTGCCGAATTTCCGCCGGCATTTCCAGGAAGCGCAAACCCTCACTGGCATTGACTGGCGATTGATCGCAGCGATCGGGTACCAGGAATCGCAATGGAATCCGCTGGCCACCTCCCCCACCGGGGTGCGAGGGCTGATGATGCTGACGGGGGAAACGGCCGACCGGCTGGGCGTAAGCAATCGGCTGGATCCGCGTCAGAGCATATTGGGGGGGGCACGGTACCTTGCCTTGATGAAAGATTCTTTGCCTGCCCGCATTCCCGAGCCTGACCGGACCTGGCTGGCGCTCGCAGCCTACAATCAGGGGCTGGGGCACCTCGAAGATGCGCGGCGCATCGCGCAGGCCCGCAAGACCAATGCGGACAGTTGGGCGGACGTAAAGGAAGCCTTGCCCTACCTGAGTCGCGGCAGTTATGCCAATGTCACAAAATATGGCTATGCCCGGGGGTTCGAGGCGCTGCAATTCGCCGAAAACATCCGCAGCTACTATGACATCCTGCTACGACTTGAGCCTGCCTATAATCCCTTGTTCAATCTGGGCAGTAACGAAAAAAACCAGCCTGCGCCCGGCTGACAGCAACGGGTGGTGTTCAGCGGACCGGCATCAGGCAAGATTCGTATCGGGCATACTCAGGCGCTCCAGCCCCCCCATCCAGGGCCTTAAGACTTCCGGCACGGTCACGCTGCCATCGGCATTCTGGTAGTTTTCCAGAATCGCCACCAGCGTACGGCCCACAGCGAGGCCGGAGCCATTGAGCGTATGCAGCAATTCCGGCTTGCCCTGGCCTGTGCGGAAACGCGCCTGCATGCGGCGTGCCTGGAATGCCTCGAAATTGGAGCATGAGGAAATTTCGCGGTAGGTATCCTGCGCCGGCAGCCACACTTCGAGATCGTAAGTCTTGGCGGCCGAAAAGCCCATGTCCCCGCTGCACAAGGCCATTTTACGGTATGGCAGGCCGAGCTTCTGCAATATGGCCTCGGCGTGCGACACCAGACTTTCCAGTGCGGCATAGGAATCCTCCGGCTTCACCATCTGCACCAGTTCCACCTTGTCGAACTGGTGCTGGCGGATCATGCCGCGCGTGTCGCGACCGTAGGCGCCCGCTTCTGAGCGAAAGCACGGCGTATGGGCCACAAATTTCAGCGGCAGCGATTCGGCGGCCAGAATTTCGTCCCGTACAAGATTGGTCACCGGCACTTCAGCGGTGGGAATCAGATACAGCTTGTCGGCATCCGCATCAGCCTGTTTGGCGTCGCGCGGCACCTGAAACAAGTCTTCCTCGAATTTCGGCAAGTTGCCCGTGCCGCGCAGCGAATCGGCATTGACCAGATAGGGCACATAGACTTCAGTGTAGCCATGCTCGTCAGTATGCTGCTCGATCATGAACTGCGCCAGTGCCCGGTGCAACCGTGCCAGCGGGCCTTTCATCACAGTGAAACGGCTGCCGGTAATTTTAACTGCAGCCGCAAAATCAAGCTGGCCCAGCCCCTCGCCGATATCCACGTGATCGCGAACCGCGAATCCGAAAACCTTTGGGGTGCCCCAGCGGCTGACTTCCACATTGGCCGATTCGTCCCTGCCTGCCGCCACCGATACGTGCGGCAAATTGGGTATGCCCATCAGAAAATCGCTGATTTCGGTCTGCAAGGCAGCCAGCCGCGTTTCCATCTGCTTGAGTTCATCACCCAACCCTGCCACCTCACCCATCACTGCCGTGGTGTCCTCGCCCTTGCCTTTCATCATGCCAATCTGCCTGGACATGCTGTTGCGACGGCTTTGCGCCTCCTGGGTACGGGTCTGGATGGTCTTGCGCTCGGCTTCCAGCGTGTCGAAGCGCGCTGCGTCGAAATGGAAACCGCGTGCAGCCAGTCGTTCGGCAACATGGGCTGCGTCTTTGCGCAGCAATTGAATATCAAGCATGGGAGGTTTCAAGCAGTACGTTAAAAAGAGGATTGTCCATGATCGCGCTGGGTATTGCCATCAGACGCCAAAATGCCGATCGATTCGTCCAGCAGCCACGCCGGAATATGTCGCTGGCTATGCAGCACCCGTCACACATCGATGTGATCGGCGCGCTCGACATGGAAAGCCAGATAGGGGTAATTTTTTAGCGGCCAGCTTCGCAGCCCGGGAAGATTCAGCGCAAGCGCGTATCGCGTTGAACCCGTACCCGGGAGGCGGGCGATGTGCGAATACGCCTATTCCAACGCATCGGCAAGACCAAGCGCCGCCTGCGGCGTGTTTTCACCCAGGTACCAGGCAATCGCCTCGTCCACATCCCGGTTGGCTAGCGCACGCGGGATGATGGCTTTTTGCCACTTGCCATGTCCGCCAACGCGGCGACGCAGCCCCTCAAAATAGGACGCGTCTGCCGGACCGGCCGGTGCACAAGCTGCGCCCTCAAGCAACAAACCGCGTAGATGTTGGCATTCCTGACCCTTGCGGATCAGTTCGCGCATGTATTCGCTGCGGGTGCTGTAACCGCGCTGCGTGGCCTGTTCGTTGACGTAGGCCTTGAGCGTGTCCGGCAGGGAAATGTTCATCGTGCTAATGGCTGAATGCTAGGCAGGATGGCAAATTTTGGCAAGAGGCGCGTTCAGACCGCCTCGACCATCCCTACCGCTTCATCCACGTCCACCGCCACGACGCGCGACACGCCCGGCTCCTGCATGGTGACACCGGCCAGATGCTGGGCCATTTCCATGGTGACGCGGTTGTGGGTGATGAACAGGAACTGGGTATGCTCGGACATGGCCTTGACCAGGTTGCAGTAGCGCTCGGTGTTGGCGTCGTCGAGCGGGGCGTCGACTTCGTCGAGCAGGCAGAACGGCGCCGGGTTGAGCTTGAACATGGCGAACACCAGCGACAGCGCGGTGAGGGTTTTTTCGCCGCCGGACAGCAGGTGGATCGAGGCGTTTTTCTTGCCGGGCGGCTGGGCAAACACCTGCACGCCGGAGTCGAGCAATTCTTCTCCGGTGAGAATCAGCTTGGCCTGACCGCCGCCGAATAAGCGCGGGAACAGTTCGCCCATGTGCTGGTTGACGGTGTCGAAGGTTGCCTTGAGACGCGCGCGCGATTCCTGGTCGATGCGATTGATCGCGTCTTCCAGTGTGGTGACGGCGTCTGCAAGGTCGGCGCATTGCGCGGCGAGGTATTCGCTGCGCTCCTGCGCCTGGGTCAGTTCGTCCAGCGCGGCGAGGTTGACCGCGCCGAGTGCGGCGATCTCGTTCTGCAAACGGGTGATCTGGGCCTGTAGCTGGGCCGGTTTGGGGCTGTCGGCCAGACTGGATTCGAGCACGGCCTCGTCGGCCTCGGCTTCGCGCAGTTGCAGCTCGAACTGCGACTGCGTCAGCATGGCTTCCTGGTCCTTGAGCTTCAGCTGCTCGATGGTGCGACGCAACGGATCGAGCCCCTGCTCGCAGCCGAGTCGCGCTTCGTCTTGGCTGCGTAGCTGGGCGGTGAGGCCATCCAGCGCGTCGCGCGCAGCAGCCAGCGCGGTTTCGCTGGTGGTGCGGGTTTCCAGCGCCTTTTGCAGTTCGTCGTCCAGCGCATCGGCCGGCAGGCGGGCCAGTTCTTCGCGCGTTTGCTGCAGCCGCGTTTCGTCGTTGGCGATTTCCTGGTCGGTGCGCGCGAGGTTTTCACCGAGTTCCCGGAGCTTGTTGGTGCAGGTGGTGAGCGCAAAACCCGCTTCCTGATGCCGCCGCTCGGCCGAACGTTGCAGTTCGCGTGCCTCGAACACGGCCCGGTCGGCCTGGTCGCGCTTCTGGCGCGCGGCGTTCAGGGTATCGCGCGCCACCTCGCTTTGCGCACGATACGCCTTGAGGCGCATCTCAACGGCTTCAAGCGTGTTGCGCTCGGTTTCGATTTGATGGGTGACTTCTTCGAGTTCCTGGGTGATTTGCGTCGCCCGGCTCTGCACCCGCTCCACCGCCTGTTGCAGGCGCAGCAATTCCATTTGCGCGGTGTGGTGGCGACTCTGGGTCTGGCCGGTTTGCGCGCGCAAGGCCTGGACTTCGCGCTGGCGCTCCATATAGCTTTGCTGGACTTCGGCGTAGGCCGCTTCCAGTCGCGCCACTTCTTCGCGCAACTGAATGGCGTTGGCCGTGAGGGTTTCCAGCTCGCGACCCCGCGCAAGAATGCCTTCCACCGCCGTATGCGGGCCATGGAAAGTCACACTGTGGCGACTGAATACGTGGCCTCGCGGCGTGACCACGCATTCGCCCGCTTGCAGGCTGCTCCGGCGCGACTCGGCGGCAGCCACATCGTCCGCCCAATACACGCCACCCAGCCAGTCGGCGAGCACGGCATGCGCAACGGCGTCTTCGCTGTCGATCTTGCTGAGCAGCAGCTCAGGCGCTGCGGCCACGCCTGCGCCCTGCCCGCCCCACACCGTCAGCCGCGCGGGCGGGGCATCCACAAACCAGTCGGCTTGCGCAGCGGTTGAAATGGCTTGCAAACGCTCACGCAATACGGCCTCCACCGCGGCTTCCCAGCCTTTGGCCACCTGCAGGGTCTCCCACAAGCGGGGCGCATGGTCCAGTCCGCGTTGATGCAGCCATGCGCCCAGCTTTTCGTCGGCCTTGAGGCTTTCCTGGAGCTTTTTCAGCGCGGCGAGTTCGGCTTCGGTTTGATGCAGCGACCTGCGCGCAACTTCGAGTTCGCGCGTGTGTTGAGCGCGCGCGGCGTCCAGTTCAGGCAAGGCGGTTTCCGCGGCCTTGAGTCCGCTCTGCGCAGTGCTCAGGATCTGCGCGAGTTCATCGAGTTCGGCTTGCTTTTGCGACAGACCGGCCGCATCGGGACGCGGCAACTGTGCCTGTTCCTGGGCGAGCCTGCGCTGGCGGCCGTCCAGTTGTTCGATCTGACGCCGGGTATGGCCGAGGCTGTTTTCGTCAACCTGGCGCGCCTGTTCGCCTTGCGACACCACGCGTTGCGCCTCGCCGACACCCTGCTGGGCTTCGCGCAGCGCGGCTTCCTTTTCCGGCAGGGTGCTGTCGGTGGCCTGGCGCGCCATGGCCTCGGCTTCCAGCAGCGTGGCTTCCAGACCGGGCTGCTGCCCGGTCACTTCGATCAGGGCATCCTGCATTGCGCTGCGGCGGGCCTGCTGGCCCTCCACGCGCGCCGCCAGTTCCTGCTGCTGGCGATAGAGGCGATCACGGGTGGCATTCTGGTGCGCCATGGTCTGCTCGATGCGCGCGACTTCGGATTGCGCCTGGTAATACGCGGCCTGCTGCGTGTTCAGCGTGTCCTGCCCGGCGAACTGGGTCTGGCGCGCGGTTTCGAGCGTCGATTCGATGTGGCGTAGCCGCGCGGTTTCCGCTTCCAGCCTGTTTTGCGCTTCGGTCAGATCCTTGTCGATGCGGGCGCGCTGCTGGGCGGCGTCATACTTGCGCGCAAACCAGAGCTGGTGCTGGGAAAACGTCATGTCGGCCTGCAGGCTGCGATAGCGCTGCGCGACTTCGGCCTGCGCGGCGAGTTTTTCGACCTGGGTCTTGAGTTCGCGCTGAATGTCCTCGACGCGGTTCATGTTGGCGCGCGCGTCCCGCAATCGCGCTTCGGTTTCCTTGCGGCGCTCCTTGTATTTGGACACGCCCGCGGCTTCTTCCAGATAGCCGCGCAACTCCTCGGGCTTGGCTTCGATCAGCCGCGAAATCATGCCCTGCTCGATGATGGCGTAAGCCCGCGCGCCGACGCCGGTGCCGAGGAACAGGTCGGCCACGTCGCGCCGCCGCACCCGCATGTTGTTGATGTGATAGGTGGAGTCGCCGTTGCGGTCGAGCACGCGCTTGACCGCAATCTCGGCGTATTGCGACCATTGCCCGGCAGCACGCCCGAGTTCGTTGTCGAACGCCAGTTCGACCGATGCGCGCGACGCGGGCTTCCTGGTACCCGATCCGTTGAAGATCACGTCCTGCATCGATTCGCCGCGCAGATTCTTGGCCGACGATTCGCCCAGCACCCAGCGCACTGCATCGATCACGTTGGATTTGCCGCAGCCATTCGGCCCCACCACGCCGGTCAGCTGCGCGGGAACGGGGATGACGGTGGGGTCGACAAAACTCTTGAAACCGGCAAGTTTGATATGAGTCAGGCGCAAAACAACGGGACCTTAGCTTTTATAATGGTGTCTCCAAACGCCCGCGCAGGGCGTTTTTGTGCCGCCATTCTACACCGAGCTTTTTATGTCCTCCACACCTGCCAAAGCCCTCGAAACCTTCCCCAACCCAAAAGTCGGACGTGACTTTCATATTCACATGGAAGTTCCTGAATTTACATGTCTTTGTCCAAAGACTGGACAGCCGGATTTCGCCACACTGATTCTGGATTACATCCCCGACCAGACCTGTGTCGAACTCAAGAGCCTGAAACTCTACATGTGGAGCTTCCGCGAAGAAGGCCATTTTCATGAAGACGTCACCAACCGGATTCTCGATGATCTGGTCAGCATGACCCAGCCCCGCTTCATGCGGCTGACCGCCAAGTTTTATGTGCGCGGCGGCATCTTTACCAATGTGGTAGCCGAGCACCGAATGGAAGGCTGGCACCCAGCGCCACGCGTCGACCTCACGCAATTCGCGCATCAGTCGAATACACGCGGATAAGTCATTGTATTTTCTAGGGATTGATTTCGGAACATCGGGCGCACGCAGTTGCGTTATCGACGCCGAAGGTACGCGGGTCGCTGGCGGCGAACGCGACCTCGGCACGCTGCAAGACCACGAGCGCGCCGACATCTGGCGGGAGGCGCTGTGGGACCTGATCGCGGCGCTGCCGTCGGCGATCCGCGCACAATTATCAGCCATCGCGTTCGATGGCACCTCCGGCACTGTGCTTGCCTGCGACGCCGAGCTCGCGCCGCGTCACCCGCCGCTGCTCTATAACGACGATCGCGCAACCGAAGAAGCCGGGGCGATCGCACGCCTTGCCCCGCCGGGCCATCCTGCGACTGCCGCCACCTCTGGTTTGGCCAAGATACTGTGGCTGAAAAAACGGCTTGGGCATACCGGCGCGCGGATTTATCTCAACCAGGCCGACTGGCTGTCGAGCTTGCTGACCGGGCAGACGGGATTTTCCGACTATCACAATGCCCTCAAAATGGGCCTCGACCTCGACACCCTGGCATGGCCGGCGTGGGTGGACCACCTGGCTGACACCGCTTATCTGCCGACGCCGGTTGCCCCCGGCGCCCTGCTCGCGCCCGTGTCGGGGCTGCGCGCGCGCTTCCTGGGCATCCATCCCGGATGCCGGGTGCACGCCGGCACCACCGATTCCATTGCCGCATTCCTGGCCGCAGGCGTCGTTCAGAGCGGCGATGCCGTGACCTCGCTGGGCAGCACGCTGGTACTGAAACTCTTGTCCGATACCCGGGTGGAGTCGACCGGACACGGCGTCTACAGCCACTGGTTCGGCACGCGCTGGCTGGCGGGCGGCGCCAGCAATGCCGGCGGCGCGGCGTTGCGGCTGTTTTTCGATGACCGCACGCTGGCTGCGCTCAGCGAAACCATCGATCCCACGGTCCCCAGCAGGCTCGACTATCTGCCGCTGCCGCGCCCCGGCGAACGCTTCCCGGTCAATGACCCTGCGCTGGCGCCCCGCCTGACTCCGCGACCGGCCGACGACGCCGAATTTCTGCACGGCCTGCTGGAAAGCCTCGGCCGCATTGAAGCGCACGGCTACGGTTTGCTGAACGCGTTGGGTGCGCCCGCGTTGCGTCGGGTCGAAACTGCGGGCGGCGGCGCGGGCAATGCAGCCTGGACACGCATTCGTCAACGCCTGCTGGGGGTGCCGGTCAGGCGGGCGGTGCAGGCTGACGCGGCATACGGGAGTGCAAAACTGGCCTGCCATGGCGTGAAATGCTTTGAATAAACCGCAGCCCGCAGACGCAATCCGTTTCGTCAGTTGATGCCCGGCGCCAACTGAAATACCGTGACGCATTCGCAGCCGCACGCTGCCCTCCAATAAAATCGGGGAATAACGATGCCAGTCACCCTCGCATTTGACATCTACGGAACGCTCATCGATACGCATGGCGTAGTGGGCGCGCTTGCACAGCGGATTGGCGACCGTGCGACCCCGTTTTCGCGGATATGGCGCGACAAACAGCTCGAAGACACGTTCCGCCGTGGCCTCATGCGGAATCGAACCGACGCTTACGCTCGGCTGCGTCTCGGCTGTCGCTGGGAAGATTATCGCGGAATCTTCGGGTCGCTGATCATGTATCCAGTCGGATAGAGCTTCGCGCCCGCACACCGCCGCGCATGGCGACCTCACGTACGGCGCTGGCGCTGAGCCTCGGGCGGATTAGCCCGGTTGGCTCAGTCCGCCCTGCTCGACCTGCGCAGCCCCCGGTTTGCCTCGTTCAGCCCATTTCGACAAATTCCAGCGTATTGCCGTCCGGGTCGCGGCAAAACATCGCGGCGCGGCCGGATTTGCTGACACTGTATTTCACTGCTGCCGCATCCAGCCGCGCCTGCAGGGACGCGATGTTTTTCACACCCAGCGCAATGTGGCGATCCCGTCCGCCGTGTTCAGGTCGTAAGGACGCGGCGTCGGGGTTGGGCAATCCCATCAGGTGGAGTTGCTGACCGCCGCCCAGGTCGTACCATTCGCCGGGGTAAGGCAATTGGGGCCGGCCATTCAATGGCTGCAACCCCAGAGTGAATTCGTAAAAAGCCCGTGCCCGGGCGAGATCGGACACGAGCAGGCCGGCATGCAGCAGCGCCGTGATATCAGACATGGGAGGTCTCCTTCGATTGCTCGTCTTCCATGTGCCCGGAAAACAGGCTGGCAGTAATAATCATCGCAGCACCTAGCCATTCCTGCACGCCCATCCGTTCATTGGACAGAAAATAGGCAGCCACCGCGGCGACCACCAGTTCAAACAGGAAAATGACGATGGCCTGATTCGCAGGCACCCGGGCAAGCCCGTACTGCACGGCATAGGTCATGCTGCCGATGGCCACGCCGACGCCGAGCAGCAGCAGCCAGACCCCTGCATCCGCGGTTGCAGCGAAATCCAGTTCAGCCGGCTTGATTGCCAGTCCCACCAGCGTCAGCACCGCGACGCCAATCCACACCGCGACCGACTTGGCGACTTCGGCCACCCCCTCAAGATGACGACTGATGACATTGCTGGCTGCGAACATCATGCCTGCCGACAACCCCAGCCATTCGGCGCGATTGGCTGGCAACGGCCACTCGCCCGGTTGCCACAGCATGGCCAGGGCGCCTCCAGCAGCCAACGCCATGACCGCCCAGCCCGCCCGGTTGAGTTTTTCGTGCAGCAAAAAGCGCGAGAACAACACCGTCCATAGCGGCGACAGATAAAACAGCAACAACACGCGTACCACTTCGCCTTCGAGCACACCCAGCACGTAGGCCAGATTGGTCCAACCGGCGGCGAGGCCCAGCGCCGACAGCCATATCCACTGCCCCCGCGCATCCTTGAGTGCCTGGATATGGACCCAGCCCAGCAGCAGCAGCGGCGTCGCATAGGTAATGAAGCTGGAGGCAATGCCGCCTACGCCGGCCTCATTGAGCAGCCGGTAGGGATACCAGACCAGCCCCCACAGAGTGGCGGCGTAGACAAGACTGCTGATGGCACGCGTGCGTTGCAGGGTAATTGACGGCATGGGGCTTTATAATATGAGGCTTCGTTAAATTCAGTACTGCAATGAACCCGCGTTTAGAACACCTTCACCCCTATCCGTTTCAAAAGCTGCGTGAACTGTTTTCGGGGGTGACGCCGAATCCCGCTTTGACGCCGATCAACCTGTCGATCGGCGAACCCCGGCATCCAGCGCCGCAGTTCATCAAGGATGCACTGATCGCGGGGCTGAGCGGGCTGGCGAATTATCCCATTACTCAGGGCTCCGATGCGTTGCGTGAGTCGATTGCGACGTGGGCCGGCCGCCGTTACGGCGTCACCCTCGATCCGGCCACCGAGGTCCTGCCGGTGAACGGCTCGCGCGAAGCCCTGTTTGCGTTTGCCCAGGCCAGCGTCGATTCCAGTCGCCACGGCCGCCGCGTCATCATTTCGCCTAACCCGTTTTATCAGATATACGAAGGCGCCGCCTTGCTTGCAGGTGCTCGCCCCTTCTTCCTCAACACCGTGCCGGAAAACGACTTCAGCATGGACTGGTCGAAAGTGCCGGAGGATCTGTGGGAACAGGTCAACCTGGTTTACGTCTGCTCGCCCGGCAACCCGACCGGCAAGGTGATGTCGCTCGACGACTGGAAGGCTCTGTTCGATCTGGCGGATACCCACGGCTTCGTGGTTGCGTCCGATGAATGCTATTCGGAAATCTACTTCGAGGAAGGCAAGCCGCCGCTGGGCGCCCTGACCGCTTCGCACCAGCTCGGCCGCGGCTTCAGGAACCTGATCGTGTTCAATTCGCTGTCCAAGCGCTCTAACGTACCCGGCCTGCGCGCGGGCATGGTGGCGGGCGACGCCGCGCTGATAAAACAATTTCTGCTTTATCGCACCTACCACGGCAGTGCGATGAGCCCCGCGGTGCAGGCGGCCAGCATGGCGGCATGGAACGACGAAGCGCACGTGGTCGAAAATCGTCGCCAGTATGCCCAGAAATTCGCTGCCGTGATGCCGCTGCTCAAGGACGCGATGCCATTCGACACGCCCGACGCGGCCTTTTACCTGTGGGCGCGCGTGCCGGGCGGCGACGATACTGCGTTTGCGCGCGAACTGTATCGTAGCCAGCATGTGACCGTATTGCCCGGCAGCTTTCTGGCGCGCGACGCCGGCAACGTCAACCCCGGCAAGGGCTTCGTTCGCATCGCCCTGGTCGAGAGCCTGGAAGCCTGCATCGAGGCCGCCCGACGGATGGTGCATCGGGTGGGTGAAGCCGCCTGAAACGCCGCCGCGGCCTTCGCCGAATTCAGTTATTTTCCCCCTCTTTTCGATTTTTATCACATCAGGAACCATGCCATGCAAGATCTGCAGAAAATCATCGAAGACGCTTTTGAGCGCCGTGCCGACATTACTCCGCGCAACGCCGAATCCCAGGTCAAGGACGCCGTGACGTCGGTGCTGGGCATGCTCGACTCAGGCGAGCTGCGTGTCGCCGAACGCACCGAAGGCCAGAACTGGATCACCCACCAGTGGCTGAAAAAGGCTGTGCTGCTGTCGTTCCGTCTGGAAGACAACGCCTTTATCAAGGGCGGCTTCACCAATTATTTCGACAAGGTGCCGAGCAAGTTTGCCGATTACAACAGCCGTGATTTCCGCGAAGGCGGCTTCCGCGTGGTGCCCCCTGCGGCTGCGCGGCGCGGTTCCTACATCGGCAAGAATGTGGTGCTGATGCCAAGCTACGTAAACATCGGCGCCTATGTCGGCGAGGGCACGATGGTGGATACGTGGGCCACCGTCGGTTCGTGCGCGCAGATCGGCAGGAACGTGCACCTCTCCGGCGGCGTCGGCATCGGCGGCGTGCTCGAACCCTTGCAGGCCAATCCCACCATCATCGGCGACAACTGCTTTATCGGCGCACGTTCCGAAGTCGTTGAAGGCGTGATTGTCGAAGACAATGCCGTGATTTCGATGGGCGTGTATATTGGCCAAAGCACCAAGATTTACGATCGTGAAACCGGCGAAGTCAGTTATGGTCGCGTCCCCGCCGGCTCGGTGGTGGTGTCGGGCAACTTGCCCTCAAAGGACGGCAGCTATAGCCTTTATTGCGCCGTGATTGTGAAAAAAGTCGATGAAAAGACGCGCTCGAAAGTGGGCATCAACGAACTTTTGCGTGGAATCTGATTCAATCAGGGCGAAATGCAGCATAAAAAACTCAATCTGGAGGCGCAATGAAAACCAAACTCGCCGCAACGGCAGTCCTGCTTACCCTGGGCTTAACGGCATGCCAGGAAAATCCGGTCTCGGGACGCAACCAGCTGGTGCTGGTTTCCGAAGAGCAGGCCCAGGCCTCGTCCAGCCAGGCTTACGCCAAAACCGTGAGCGAAGCCCAGAAAAAAGGCAAGCTCAGCACCAATGCGGCGCTGAATGCGCGCGTCAAGCGCATTACCGACCGCCTGGTTGCGCAGGCCAAGATCATGTACCCGCCGAGTCGCGATTGGGACTGGTCGATCGCCGTGATCGATGAGCCCACCGTCAATGCCTGGGCCATGCCCGGCGGCAAGATGGCGATTTATACCGGCATCATCGACAAGCTGAAATTGAGCGACGACGAAATCGGCCAGATCATGGGTCATGAAATCTCGCACGCAATCCTCGGCCATGGCCGCGAGCGCATGTCGCGCGCGATGGCGACCCAGGGCACGCTTCAGCTCGGCTCAGTGTTGACGGGTCGCGACCTGACCGCCTTGGCGCCCGTGGCCACCATCGCACTCACGCTGCCCAATAGCCGCGGTGCCGAATCGGAAGCCGACCGCTACGGCATCGAACTCGCAGCACGGGCCGGCTACAACCCCAATGCTGCGGTCAGCTTGTGGGAAAAAATGAGCACGGCCAGCGGCAATGGCCCACCCCAGTTTCTCAGCACCCACCCCACACCGGGTAACCGCATCCAGGCATTGAACGCGTTGGTGCCGCAAATGATGCCGCTTTATGAAAAAGCCCGTTCATGAATACTGAAGTCACTCCCGTGGCCGACGAAAAATCGGCCAGCCTGAAAAGCCTGAGCATGGTCATTTATGGCCTGTATGCGGTCTCTCTGTTTCTCGGCATAACCGCCATCGTTGCCATTGTGCTCAACTATATCAAGCGCGACGAAGTGAGGGGGACCTGGCTGGAAAGCCATTTCAGGTGGCAAATCCGGACCTTCTGGTGGGCGGTGCTGTGGTGCATTGTCGGCGCAATCACCTGGATTTTCCTGGTAGGCTGGCTGGTGTGGGGGGTTGCCTACATCTGGTTTATCTACCGCATTGTCAAAGGCTGGCTCAACCTTAACGACAACAAGCCGATGCCGATCCAGTGAGAGAGACGAGCTCCGCGGAGCCGCCGCGGTAGCGCAGCGCTCCCTGCCGGAAGGACAGACTCGGGCTGGATCGCCGTCAGGAAATGCTGACCGCCGTCCCCACCGCCACCAGTTCGAAAAGCACGGCCACGTCGGCATTTTTCATCCGGATGCATCCATGCGATGCCGGCGTGCCAATCTTGTGTTCCTCGTGGGTGCCGTGGATATAAATGTAGCGATGGTAGGTATCCATCGTACCGCCCTGATTCCTGCCCGGCTCGAGGCCTTCGAGCCAGAGGATACGCGTCAATATCCAGTCGCGCCCCGGGTTCGCCGCATCGAGTTCGGGGGTCCAGATTTCCCCGGTCGGCTGGCGCGCCTTGAACGCTGAATACAGCGCCACGCCCGCCCCGATTTTCTCGGCGATGCGATGTCTTCCGCGCGGCGTGCAATAGCTGCCATTGGCCTCCCCTGCCCCGTTGGCTGCAGTCGAAACCGGGTATTGCCGGATCAGCATGTCGCCATCCCCATGCGGCTCCCACAGATAGAGCTGCTGCTGGCGTATATCAATTTCGATAAACAGTGCATTCATGGCATCCGCGCCTTCTTATGCAGTCTGCGGGCCTCGAAAAATCCCGAAATCAGCGCTGCGCAATCGTCGGCCAGCATCCCGCCGGCAATCGCGCAATGATGATTCAAGCGCGGTTCGGCAAACACATCCATGATGCTGCCGTGCGCCCCGGTTTTGTATTCCTTGGCCCCATAGACCACACGTGCGACCCGGGCATGCAGGATTGCGCCCGCGCACATCACGCAGGGTTCCATCGTGACATACAGCGTGCACCCTACCAGCCGGTAATTGCCGAGCCGCGCCGCCGCATCGCGCAGCGCCATCACCTCGGCATGCGCCGTGGGGTCGTGGCTGGAAATCGGCTGGTTGTAGCCGCGCCCGACCACCTCGCCGTCACACACGACCAGCGCCCCTACCGGCACCTCGCCTGTGTCCCAGGCTTGCTGGGCAAGCCCCATCGCCGCACGCATGTAATCCTCGTCCGCCATCATCGATCCAGCGGGCTTACCACCCCGCGCCCGCCTTTATTCAATACATGGGTGTAAATCATCGTCGTCGCCACATCCTTGTGGCCCAGCAGTTCCTGCACCG
>Ga0209024_1000916_pt1 | contig 34340 bp, 37 predicted proteins | sample AutmiccommunBRH5_FD_187380 | JGI IMG/M metagenome (GOLD analysis project Ga0209024, IMG submission 187380) | Deep subsurface microbial communities from Mt. Terri, Switzerland - Autotrophic microbial communities BRH/5 (SPAdes) (version 2) | ecosystem: Environmental > Aquatic > Deep subsurface >...
ACCCTCGCCAAGTATCTCGGCGATGCGCAGGCGGTCACGTCCAGGCGCAAGGGCGCGGTCTCCCGTCGCGTAGGTCGCAGGATAGCAGGGCGCATCACCGGCAAGGGCTTGGGCAAGCTGTTCAAGTGATCTAAGCAGCCTGCATCAAGCGGCGGAATCTCTCGGGGTCAAACCGCTCGGCCACCGCCTGCGGATCAAGCCCGGCCAAGGTGCAAACCGCTTCAAAGTCGGGTGAGCCAAGCCAGCCTGCATCCTTGCCCCGCGCAGCGTCATGAAGGGCATGGGCAAGGATCGCGTGCCACAAGCGGGCCTCGGGCGTGCGGGTCATTGCCGCCGCGCCCCCTCAGCCTCAAGCCGGGCGCGTTCGCGGGTCATCATGATCAGCAGGCGGTTGACGTGCTCCTGCGCGGCCTGTGCGGCCTCGTGCGGCCTCTTGCCCTCGGCGCGGGCCTTGGCCTCTGCCGCCGGGCCTTCGCGCCTCAGCACGCTGTCCGTGAGCCGGTCGAAGGCGTCCATCATGCGGGTGTGAGCCGCGCGGGCATATGGTGGCAAATGATCGGTCATCTGAAATATCCCGTCGCAGGATCGTCGCGCAGATCGGGCAGGGCCGAAACCTTCGCGCGGGCGCTCGGGGTCAGCCCAAACTCAGACAAGAGCGATTGCAACCGCCGCGCCGCGTCGTTGCGCATAGCAACCGCCGGGTGCGCGCGATACATGACGGCCCCGGCCTCGGTCACGGCCTCATAGGTCGCGCCCTCGCGCGCCACCGTATCGCGGGCTTCGAGATACTCGCAAAGCGTTTCACAAAGCAGTGCCAAGGCGATCAGGTCGCCATCCGATAGCACGCCCAATCCGGCCAGCAGATCGGCCAATTCAGGCCAATGTGCCCGCGCCGGATCTGACAGAAAAGCAGGCGGCGCGGTGCCGCTCAGTCGGGCGGGCGTGGCCTCGGTGGGTTTACCGCGCGTCGTGCCGGTCACGGCCTTTAGGTGTGTTGGCTTGGGCTTTCGGGCCATCGGGGTTTTTTCCTTTCATTCCTGCACGCTCAAAAACAAAGTCCCGTGCCGCCGGTATCCCTATTGCGCCTCTGGACTTTTGATAGCCCCCCCCCTAAAGGTGCACGCCCCGAACCGGGAACCGGCATGACGCCGGGGCGTGCTGGCACCGCGCGACCAAGGAGAGGCCGTCGTGCCATGTCGGGGTTTCTGACGTGACTGCCCGACTGAAACCGGGCCGCTTTCGCAATCATGCAAGCAGGGAGCGGCCAGCCCATTCGTTATGCCGCCGGGTGTTGCAGCAGCTTGATGGCGTTCGAGTCCATCACCTGCCCACCGACGCGGTGATGCACATAGAACCGAACCCAGCCGGGCCGCGTGTAGGGGTCGCGAAGGGTGCGCATCCCGGTGCGATCTACGATCAGATACCCGCGCGGCCAGTTACCAAAGGCGACGCTGATATTGTTCGCCCCGATGCCCGGCATATCCTCGGCCTCGGCCTCGGCCACCGGATAGCCCAGCAGGGTCGGCGGTGCGTCTGCCGATACCGACTCGATCCAGAGCGGGCGACCATCCGCATCCTTCAAGCGGCGGATTGCGGCGGCGGTCGTTCGACTCATGAGCCATGCGCATTCATTGCGAACCCGATAAGCTGTGCGCAGCGTGGTCATGAGGTTCACAAGGTCGTCGATTTCAATTGCCGCCGCCGCTTGTGCGGCCACCGTTTGCAGCGTGCCGAACGGGCGGATGTCGTCATCATCGGCGGATTGCGGCGCGCTCATGAAACCGGCGGGCTTGTTCACCCCGTCGCCATTCACAAACGCACCGGCCTCTTGCAGCGCAAATTCATCCGCGATGTTATCGTTAAGCCATGCCTCCAGATTGAATTGGCTGTCCTCCAGAATCCAGCTTGTGCTTTCGGCATAAACGAACAATTCCCCCATCGGCGGCTTGATCTCCCCCATGGACGGGGTGCTGGTGATGCTGCGCGGGTCCGTCTCCGCCGCCCAGCCCGAGGATGCGCCGCGCAATCCGACAATTTTCGAAAAGTCGCCGCTGGTCGCAGTCTCGACCGATGCCAGCCCGCGCATGGGGTTCACATCAACCATCTGGTCCAGGATCAGTTGCGAGATTTGGCCCGGCACGCTTGCGCCGCCGTCTTGACTTGAGCCGGTTTGCATCGCGGCCTGCGGATTCATGCCGTTACCCAAAGCCCCGCTGCGCAGGTATTGCGTGAAGTCAGCCGCCGCGCTCGGTGAAAGCCGGTGCGACGTCATCCCGCCCGCGCCGTTCAGAGACATTGCCGCCAGCGTGGAATTGGCTTGATCCACCGCCGCTTGAGTTTCCTTCAATTCTGCCTTGTGAGCGTCCTTAAACGCCTTGAAGTCGCCGTTGAGGTTTTCGAGATAGGCCCGAACGTCGCCGCTTTCAGCGCGCACGGCGACGATCCCGCGAGATTTCATGTGTGTCATTTCACACTCCTAATGATGCCCCGAGGGGCGTTGTTTTGGGGGATTTCGCAGCGTCGCGCGTGCGGGTTCGGGGCTGTCCCGGCGAGGTGCTGGCCAGCGTCTCGCGTAGCCTTGCCTCGGGTCGCTGGCGCAGCGTCGTGCAATGCGCCGTTGACAATGTCACGATATATCATTGCAGCGGCTCGTTCAATGAAAAAGCGCCGCGCTCGATCTGGTCAGCGCAATCGCGCAGCCACTCCGCCGCGCCCACCGGGCCGCACGTATGCTGTGCCAGCGTGACGCCCACGCCAAGAAAGGCGCACGTCACTTGCTCGTCTGTCATGGCGCCGCCACGGCGGATTGATTCGGCGGTCTCGGCCAGCTTCTGAAAGAGGTGATCGCGGATTTCGTCACGGGTTTCCGTGGTCATGAAGGAGTCCTTTCGGTCGGTGAGTTTGCCCATGCGTCGGGATTCTGCGGATCGTCGGCTTCGCGCCGCCAGTCATCCAAGGCGGTGACGCCAGCCGCGCGCCGGGCCTCTTGCCATGCTTCACGCTCGGCCTCGGCCCGGTCCTGTCCACCGCAAAATTCGCGGATCGCGGCGCGTTCTTCGTAAAGGTCGCGCGCGAGTTCGGCGGGCGTCAGTGCCTTTCGGGCGTCGGAATTAACCGAATTAACCGAATTAACCTCTGGTGCAGGGGGTTGTTTCGGTTTTTTCGGTAAATTCCCGGCCCCGGATTCCATTCGCGCGGCCTGTAGCCAGCGGGTCATGCCTGCCCCCCGAGAATCGCCGGGTTGACGGTGTAGAGCCGTTGCGGCCTGCCGCCTTGCGGGCCTGTCTGCACCGGCACCGCTCGGATCACGTCGCCCTCTATCAACGCTTCGAGAGCGGGATCGAGGGCAGCTTTCGTGCCAAGCCCGGCCCGGTCGAGCCGCAACACGTCGCTGGACGTGAAGCGCGGCCAGCCCTGTTCGCGGATCACCTGCACAAGCCTGCGGGCGGCGCGCTCGGCCTTGGGTGTGGCGGCGTCCGCATAGGCGCGGCGGGCCATCGGCAGAAAGTAGGCTTCAACAAGGTGAGCGGCGCGGCCAAAGTGCTGCACAGTTATCTGGTGCGGCTCCTCGGCCCCTTCTGACGCCCATTCGAGAAAGGCCAGCACCAGCGACAGGCGCGCCGTCAGCCCCGGCAATTTCCCGATGAAGGAAAGCATCAGCCCCTCGGCCTCGGCCTCCCATTGACGCACCGCCAGCCTGAATTCGTCCATCAGGTCGCGCGCGCCATCCGTGAAGCCCACAATCCAAGGGCGTTTGTGATCGTGCTCGTCGGTCAGCAGATCGAGCGTGAGAAGCTTCTCGATTATCCGCCGAACAAGGTCTTCATCGGCCCATGCGCCGGGGCGGCGCAGCGGTGCAGGCTCGGGCCAGATCGGAAGAAAGCGCGCGAGAAGCCCGTCATCGTCGGCCTTGAAAAGTAGAGATTTCAGGCGGTCCGGTTGAACACCGCCCATGACCGCGATTGTGAGCCGATCAATCGTGAGCGGTTCGCGGCCCATGCGCTCGACCGTGTATCCGCGCCCGCCGTAGGCTTCGAGCCAGAAGGGGCGGTCACTGCCCCCGCCGGAATAGCGCGCCATGCCTTCAAGCCAGCCAGCCAGTTCATCGCGCATCTGTAGGACGCCGCGCGGCTGTTTTGCGAGGATCGCCCCCAGCCGCTCGATCGTGCCATCATTGACCACCAAACGCGGGATATGCGGCGGCGGTCCCGCGTCGGCCTCCTGCGGCTTGTCCGGCGGCGTCTGGCCTTCCTTGATCGCGGCCTTGACCGCCTCTTTCCATGTGGACTCGGCCAGCTTGGCAATCTCGGCCCTCTCTGACCATGCCTTCTTCTCTGCCTCTGCGGCTTCCCGCAATGGCTTTTCGGCGGCGCGAAGCGGTTGCAGGGCGGCGTCGATAGCGGGCGATTTGCCTGCGCTCGGCAGGCCGATCAGCATGGCCCAGATCACCGGCGGCTCGGTCCAGCCGCGCCATGGCGACACCCACCGGGCGTTGCCAATGACGCTGGAAATAACCGAAATAACCGCGTAGCCGATCGGCGCGCCCTTGGCCTCGGCGGCTTCGCGCGCCCATGTCGCAAAGCGCGGTCCGAATACTTCGTCGAGCGGCAGTTCCGGCGCTGGCGGGACTTCCGGGCGCAGGAATTTCGTATCTGGTGCAGGCCAATCGGGCACGAAAGCCACGGGTTCGGGGGCGTTCATGCGGCTTCCCCTTTCATGGCCAGAATGTCGCACCAGTCCCGCCCATCCGGTGCGGACAGTAGAGACACGGCCCAGCCCAGCGCATGGGCACGCTCGGCCAGGTCGTTACCGGCGGCCCGGCCCGGCGCATCGCCATCGGTGGCGATCGTCAGCCTGCCCGGTGAGGGCGGCAGGCGCAGCGCGCGCATTCCGCTAGTGGATAACGCAGCCCAGATCGTCGCGGGACGGCCCAGCAGCCCAGAGGCGAGCGCTAGGGCGGTCTCGATACCCTCGGCCACCACCAGCGGCCCTTGCGCCTGTGTGAGTCGCACAGCGCCGCCACGGGTGCAGCCAAGCATCAGCTTGTCGCCGCCGTCGAGACCGGCCTTGCCGGTGCCGTCCGGGCGAATGAATGTCCGGTGAATTGCGAAGTCGTCGGCCCCCTCGATCAGCGCCACCATTGCCGGAAACCGCTTGGCGCTCGGCCCATGCCAGCAGCCCGGATGAAAGCGCAAAGTCGCAGGCAACGTGCAGGTGATCCCGCGACCTCGCAGATACCGTTCAGCCGGGGTGACGGTGATCGGCAGGCTTTCGGTCCAGCAGCGTTCGGCCTGCCTCGCCCGCTTCTCGGCCCCGGCCCTCGCCTCTCGTTCGCGCTTGGCAGCGGTTTCAGGGTCCGGTGGCGAATAGCTGCCCGTGCGCAGCCCCGCCGCCGCCGCGATATCCGCGAAGGCGCAGGCGCTCTTGTGGCAGTGCAAAAGCAATCTGCCATCTGCGCCATCCGAAAGCGTGAGGGCGTTTTGCCCCTTGCGGCGCTCGGTCTGGCATACCGGGCAAGGCGCGGTGCCGTATCGGCCCAGCCAGCGCCCGCCCAGCGCCGTTGAAAGGGTGCGTGCATCGGTCATGACGGCCCCCCTCAAAACGGCGATTCGTCAGCGTCGGCGGGTGCCGGGCGCGGCGTCTCGTCGAAAAATCCCCCGATCTGCCCGGATAGCGGGTCGCGCTCGTTCGCGGATCGGCCTTCAAGTTCGAGAAGGGCGACCACGGCTTTGCCCGCCGCCCACGCCTCGTCGCTCGTGTCGAATTCTTGGTGGATAAGGTCACCGGCGTCGTGAAAAACTCGGACGTGAAATTTCCCATCGTCGCCGTCCTTCACGGATACGGATAGCCAAGTGGCTGATTTCGCAAGACTTTTTTTATGCTCGGCGCAAAGCTCATCGAAAATTATGGTCTCGGCGGTGCAAAATGCCCGATCCTCGACGTCCAGGGGGCTGAGCTTTTCGATAACCCAAATCGCGGACCAGATTTCATCGTCGGCCATTTCCTTGACCGCCGCTAGAGCCTTCTCGATTTCGCCGCTGAGCCTGTTTGCTATGTCAGTCAGCTTTTTGAATTGGCCGTCGCTTTCGTTGGCCTTGCTTTGATCGTCTTTCATGTCGTCGTCCTTTCAGGCTGTTGCCAGACCGGCGCGACGGTGTTAAAGGTATCCTCAGGCCTGCCAGCCCTGAAATGCCCCACCCCGTCCGCGCGCCGCGGGCGGGTAAATTATGCTGCTGATTTCGTTTGGCGGGCTTCGAGCCACTCACGAATGTCGCTTTCACGCCAGGCCACCAAGCGCGCTCCAAGCGCAACAGGCGCGGGGAATTCGCCGTCCTTCATCCAGGCGTAAATCGTTGAGCGCGAAAGCCCCGTGCGGGCCTCCACCTCAGGGCGGCGAAGAAGTTTTTCTGACATGGTCCGGTCCCTTCCGACATGGCGCAACGGGATTGTTGCGGCCCATGTCGGAAGGGATAGCGGCCGCCCTAGCGCCGCGCATGGAAAATGAATTCCGAATTAATTTCCAACGCTAACGCTTTGTGTTGTAGTGCTTTTCTATGGCTCTTAAAGTTTCGGATGAAAGTTTGATTTGAAAGGCGGCACGCATTCGCGGAATAACACAGGCGAGCCCTCCGGCGATTTGCGTTTGCATCTTTTTCATCCTTTCGCTGACCTCGCGCAGGTCAGCGGCTGCGCACCTGAGGGTTCGCCGCATCAGCTTCGATTTTGCCGCCACCGCGTCGTATGTCATGAGCGACGAAAAGCCAGACTCGCGCATTGCCTCGGCCAGCGCATCGCACAGCGTCAAGCGATGCCCGGTCGCGCTGTTTCGATATCGTTGCAGGTCGCAGGCTTCGGTCGCGATGTATGCCGCGCGAAACGCGCTCTTGGCGGCGCGGTCTTGCGTTCCCTTGGGGCGGCCACGCCCGCGTTTCGGCGTGTTCTGCGCCGCCATTGCGGCGGCCAATGCGCCTATCTCAGGTTCGGTTGCGGCCTCGCCCCGTGCGGCCTTTTCCTGCATCGCCTGCACCAGTTCTTCGGCACTTGGCTTTTTGCGTAGCTTGGCCCGCGCCCGATAGGCTTCGATCCCGGCCAGTGCCAGCCGCTTCGCACGTTCAAATTCAGACCGGTCTAACCGCCTCATGCGCCCGCCCCCAGCGCGACCACGTTGCCGCTCTGTGCGGCTTCACCGCGCAGGAACCCGGCCAAACCGGCCATCATCGCCGCGCCGCCTTGCCATAAACCTTGCCCCGTTCGCGCTTGCCCACGGCAACCACCACTACCACCAGTTCGCGGTCGCGCACTTCGTAAACCAGCCGGAAGCCCGAAGCGCGCAGCTTGATCTTGTAGCGGTTCGCCGCGCCGTGCAGGCGCGATGCTGGCACATGCGGGCTTTCCAGCCGTTCGGCCAGTTTCTTCTTGAATTGCGCCTTGATCGTGCTGCCCAGCTTTTCCCATTCGGCCAGTGCTTCTTTCTTGAATGTCAGATCATAAGCCATCAAGCGCCACGGCAACTTCGGGGCTGTTCGCGCGTGCGTCCGCAATGGCATTAAGTTCCATGTCGTCCAGCCGTTCCAGCATGGCTTCATATTCTGCCGCTGGCACGCAATAGAACACGGGTTGATTGCGGTTCAGGATTGCCACCGTTCCACCGGCCCCGGCTTCCACCGTGCCCATGGGGTTGCGTTTAAGGTCGGTCACGCTGGCAGTGACGCGGGACAGGACAAGTTCGGCCATGGCGGGTTCCTCTCGGCTTTGGTGCTATAGATAGCACTCTAAAGCATACATTAAAAGACTTTCACGGAAGTTACCGGAAAGCGTTACCGTTCAGCCCCCAGCTTCACCACGTTGCCGCCCAAGGCTTCGCCGCGTAGGAACCCGGCCCAATCGGCCATCATGGCCCGCCGCCGGTCGAGCATGTCGGATCGCTGATAAGCCCGCTCCACATCGCTGCCGATGAAATGCGCAAGCGCGATCTCGGCCATGTCGCGGGGATATCCCTGTTCCGCGGCCCATTGCCTGAATGTCGAGCGAAGCCCGTGCGGCACCGCTGGGCGCTTGTTCTGCGGGTCGAGATACCCGGCCCGGCCCGCCTTCACCTCGGCCTCTTGCATCCGGCGCATGACGGCTGAAATGCTCATATCTGAAAGCATACCGCCGCGCGGCGCGAAAAACACATGGGGCGAGCCGTCCATCCGGGGCAGGCTTTCGAGAATTTCCACCGCCTCGGGCGTGAGCGCCACGCGGTGCGGCCTGCCTGCTTTCATACGGCTTGCCGGTATTGTCCATGTAGCGGATGTAGCAGATGTAGCAGCCCCCCCCGGCTCAAAGTCGAGTTCTGCCCAAGTCATGCCGCGCACCTCGCCAGATCGCGCAGCCGTGAGCGTGACGAATTGCAAAGCCCTTGCGGCCATGCCTTCACGCCGGGCCAGTTCCGCCCACCAGCGCGACACATCGGCCAGCGCCAGCGCCGGTTGATTTCCAGTTTTTGCCACCTTCGAGGGCTTGGGCAGGATTTCGGATAGGTTGCCTTTCCAGCGGGCGGGATTATCGCCCTTGCGGTGCCCGGCCACCGTAGCCCAGCTTAGGACGGCCTCGATCCGTCCGCGCAGCCGCTTCGCGGTTTCGGTCTTGCCCTGCCAGATCGGGTGCAGGGCTTTGAGCACGTCTTGCGTGCCGATCTCCGAGACAAGCTTCGGCCCCAGCACCGGCAGGGCATAGGCGTCCAAGGTGCTGCGCCACTGGCGCTTGTGCTTCTCGTTGCGAAATTCGTGAAGCTTCGCGGCAAGGTATTTGTCCATTGCATCCGCGAAGGTCAGCCCGGCCCGCGCCTCCCGCCGCTCTTGCAATGGGTCGCCGCCCATCATGGCCTTGCCCCTGTTTTCGAGCGCCATTGTGCGCGCCATCGCGAGCGATATCGCCGGGGGACTGCCAAGCCCGAGTTCGCACCGCTTGCCGCGAATTGTGATCCGCTGCACCCACTGGCGCGAACCGTTCGGCTGCACGCGCAGATATAGCCCCTGCCCGTCGAAGTATTTGCCCGGCTCGTTCACGGTCTCTACGAAACGCGGTGAAAGCGCCTTTTCCGGTCTCCGAATTGCCTTGTCCGCCATAATACCCATTCCCCTAGATATCCCCCACCTTAACGGGGACTGCCCCGGAATATGCCGGAAAGCGCAGGACAATGGAAGATAAAATATGCGTTATATCAAAGGCTTTTACGGCCATTTACGGAATAGCCCGGAATTGCCTATGGCGGTCTGTCTCTCCGCCACATTCAGTTGCCGAATCCGTCCAAGGGCCCCGATTGGGGCCTTTTTTCTTTTTGTTTCAAAGGGCGTTGGCAGGGCCATCCGCCCTTCGGAGACTGGGTGCTTGACGCAGAACGGGTCTCCGAATGGCCTGCGTCTCTCTTCGAGCGCCCCTCGACGACCATGGGACGGCGCAAAACATCCTTGCATTTCCGATGGGTTGCCGCGTTCATGGGGTCGTCCCGTTCGCGAGATAATCCGGTGGCGGAGACTGACACGAAGGCGCAGGGCGGTCAGAAGGACGGCTCCTGGCGGCCTATCACGAGGTCAGCACGGCACTGCGTGCGATCCGCAAGAACAAGAAAGCGCTGATGACGGATCGGCCATCAAACGATAACGATTACAAAAAAAGGGAACGGATGCGGATGAACCACCAAGCCTACTCGAACGGCATTCAGATAGAACAACTCGAAGGTGGCCTCCTGATACAACAAGGTGGCGAGGCCTACATTGCGCGATCCTGGCGTCTCACGCCCGCCGTCGATCATTTGATCAGGACAGCAGCTGCCAGTGGGTTGGACTGGATGATCCGCTCGGATCACCCGCTTCGAAAAGCGCGATGGCCCAATGCGCGAGGCGTTGTCTACTTGGCTTTCTCGGCGTCTCCTGATCTGCAATGGTCCGTCGCAATCGACACATTTCGCCCGGCGCGCGGTGACTTCGGTCATGCTGTCTTTAACGGTAAGTATCACGCGCAGTTTGTCACGAGGAGCATCCCGTTTGTCTTCGAGGGGCGCAACAAAACGTCGGGGCATCTGGTCGTTGCCAGAGATTTCGTGATCCCCACCCTTGTTGAATTGGCGGACTTCGATCACAGCGTCTTGGCCCTCAACAGGACGCCACATCAAGGGGATGGCTTCACGACCGAATACGTGATCCAGCACAGCATACTCGCGAATTGGGAGCAGACGCCTTGGGCGGGACGTTACGACCTTGTTCAGGACGAATTCCCGGTCGATGGTGGGCTCACTTCTCGGCGGATCGACATTCTGGGACGTGACCGGTCGACAGGAGATTGGCTTATCATCGAGCTCAAGCGCGCCGAAGCGAGACCCGAAGCCGTGGAGCAGGTGGCGGATTACTTGCTCGCCCTCGGGAAGCGAGATGACTTTGTATACGGCAAATTGGACGGAGTCTTAGTCGCCGAGCGGATCCCAACCTCTGTCCGTTCATTGGCAAAGGCTGAGGGCATCACGGCGTACGAAATTGGGTGGCCGATGCAGCTTACGCGTGTCGCCTGATCAGTCGAACACCCGCTCCGGCTGCTCACCCCACGGCAGAGCCGCGACATCGGTCAGTTTCAACAGGGTCACGGCGGGCACCTCGCGCTTGTAGACCAAGCGCCTGAGGACCCCCGGCGTGGGGCAGGTGTCTATATTGTCGAGTTCAACGCCCTGCTACCCCCCCGATTGGACATTCAAAATTTCTGCAGCGCCAATACGTGTGGGAAGGCTTTTGGGGGTTTGTGGTTCGTAAACGATGGGGGAGAAACCGTGACTCGCGGCACGCCATCGGCTGATCTGGTCACGCTCAGCCTGCCTCCAATCGACATCCGATGAAATACGTCGAAGGACGAAGATCACGGGCTTATGGCCGGACTCGCAAATATTGCGAATGCGAACCGACACAGGTGTCTTTCGACCCTCAAAAGCGCGTTCAATATGCTCTTTTAGCCGTATTTCTCGCCTCTTGTGCGTCTTTCCTATGTAAAACAACGTGTCATCCCGTGGGTCAATCAGCCCATATATCAAGCGCCGCCCCACCCGCGTCTCCATCATATCACCTTTTGCGCGACTTCACCCGGAATGTATTTCAGCCGTCATCGAAGGTCCACGCATGTCTGTCATCGAACGTTTGCAGCGCGGAGATCACGTCGGCCTCGGCGAAGGCGTGACCCTCGCGTGCCAAATGGGCAATAACCTGTGCCGAGATCGAGGGTGCGCGCATCACCCGCCTCAACTCGGTCACCACTGCCGCTTCCACGAGGTCTGCAGGAAGCCGTCGCGGGATGCCCTCATCGCTGGGTTCGCGGTTCTTGATGACGTCCATCGAAACGTAATACCGGTATCGGCGCGCGCCCCTCTTCGTACTGCTCGGGGTGATGGCGGCGCCCGTGGCCGTAAAGATCAGCCCCTTGAGCAGCGCAGGCGCTTGCGCGCGGGTGTTGTTGGCGCGCTTTCGCGGGCTCTCGCGCAAGATGGCATGGACCTGATCCGCGAATGGAACGGGGTCGAGCACACGATCACGGTCCTGCGGGACGGGTTCGAGTGGCAAGGCCGCCCCTACAAATCCTTGTCCGCGATTGCGCGGGCGATCACCGGAACGCGCTGGAATGGCTACCGCTTCTTCGGGTTGCGCGAACGAAAGCGGGGGAATGATTGATGGATCAACGCGCAAATCCCGTCCGCCGCCAACGCTGCGCCATCTACACGCGCAAGTCCTCCGAGGAAGGGCTGGAGCAGGAGTTCAACAGCCTGCACGCACAGCGAGAGGCCTGCGAGGCCTACATCGCCAGCCAGCGCTCCGAGGGCTGGGTGCTGGTCCGCGATCAGTATGACGATGGCGGGATCTCGGGCGGGACGCTGGAACGGCCGGGTCTCAAGCAGCTTCTGGCCGACATCGAAGACGGCCTGATCGATGTGGTGGTCGTCTACAAGATCGACCGCCTGTCGCGATCGCTGATGGACTTCTCGAAGCTGGTTGAGGTCTTCGACCGGAACGGCGTGACCTTCGTCTCAGTGACGCAGTCGTTCAACACCACCACCTCCATGGGGCGGCTGACGCTGAATATTCTGCTCAGCTTCGCCCAGTTCGAGCGCGAGGTCACGGCCGAGCGCATCCGCGACAAGGTCCGCGCCTCCCGCATGAAGGGCATGTGGATGGGCGGCTGGAGGTCGCAACGATCTCCCGGACCAAGGCCGCTCCCAGTTCCGCGACGGCGTCGACCAGAATGTCGAGGTCGGCGCGCGTGGTTCGGTGGTTGTTGATCGCAGCGCGCAGGCAATGACGGCCACGCACCGTCGTGTCGGAGATTGCGGCGAGGCCGGATTCCTGCATCCGCACCATGATTTCCGTATTCACCCGCTTCAGCGCGGCCTCATCCAGCCCGCCGGGATCGTAGCGAAAGCAGACGATGTTGATCGACGTCGGAAAGCACAGGTCCAGATCGGGTGTGGCGGAGATTCTTTCCGTCAGATAGCGGGCATGGGCAAGGTCCTGTTCGATTAGGCGGCCGAACTTGCAGACACCGTGCTGTTTCAGCGCCATCCAGACCTTGAGCGCCCGAAACCCGCGTGAGGTCTGAAGCCCGTAGTCGTGCAGCCATGCACCCGAGGCGATCCCGCGCGGGGCGTTCTCGAGATACTCCGGCGTCACGGTGAATGTGCCCAGATGCGCGCGGGCATCGCGGACCAGGGCGCAGCCGACCTCGAAGGGCGCATGCAGCCATTTGTGGGGGTCGAGTGCGATGGAATCGGCCCGCGCGATGCCGCGCACCAGCGCCTTGCCCCGCGGCGCGATGGCCAGAAGTGCTCCGATGCAGCCATCCACGTGCAGCCAAAGACCTTCATCGGCGCACAGATCGGCGATCGCCTTGAGATCGTCCAGCGCGCCGGTATTGACCGTGCCTGCGGTGGCGATCACGCAGGCTGGCTGCGTCCCGGCCGCCCGGTCGGCGGCGATGGCCGCGCGCAGGGCTGTGATGTCCATCCGGCAGGCCGCGTCGGTAGGCACGCGGCAGAGCGCCCGGTTGCCCAGCCCCATGGCCTCCATCGCGATCTGGTGACAGGAATGGATCTGATCCGAGCCGTAGAACCGCAGCGGCGCGGTCAGCGCGCCCACACCCAGTTCGCGCAGGTCGATGCCCGACATCCGGTTGCGCGCCACCGTCAGCCCGATCAGGTTGGCCATCGATCCGCCGGATACCAGCGTGCCGCTGGACTCCGGCGGGTAACCGATCATCTCTTTCAACCAGTTGACGACCTGGTTGTCGATCGCGGCCGCGGCATGGTCGCCGCCGCCCAGATTCGCCCCCAATATCGCGGCCAGGAAATCGCCAAGCGCACCGGTAAAGTTGCTGGACCCCATGTACCACATCCAGAAGCGCGGATGGATGTTGCCCATGGGGTAGGGCAGCATGTTGGTGACAAGGTCCTCATAGACCTCATCCAGAGGCTGGCCCGATTGTGGCGCGGGCGTCTTGAAATGCGCGCGCACCTCGGGCGGCATATCCTGCCAGAGCGGCCGGTCCCGCAGGTCGCGAGTATAATCGACGGCATCGTCGACGATACGTCGCGCGAGGATGCGCAGCGGTTCCCAATCCGCGGGATCGAGAGTCTCTTCGTCAGGGAATTGATCCTCATGCGCGCGCAGATCCATGTCAGCCTCCTGTCGCGCCAGGTCCGGCAGCGCCGCCTTTCATCACGCGTCCACCGGATCGGGCCGGATCACCACTGTTGCAGCGACCGGAAAAAACTCGTCGCCTGGCATGCCGACGCAGCGCGCATGTTCACGGATCGCCTCGCCGTCCACGGCCTCGTAGATGCAGCAGGTGCCCAATCGCCCGTCGGGCTCGCTAATGACGTAGGAGCGGATCCAGCGCAGCTTGTCGGCCATTTCCTCCTCGCCGATCCGTTTCGAGATCGCAGCGGTCTTCTCGAGCTCTGCGGCGTCTGCCCAGGCGCTGCGGCGCCGTATCATATAGAGTTGCATGACTGTCTCTCCTTCAGAGTCAGAGAAGTGAACGGGGACGTTATTGCGCGGGGTCTTTCGCCTCGATCGGCAGCATCACATGCCAGAGCGGCGTATCACCCCACATGACGTAGGGCCCACCGGCAAAGGGATCGCGGGTGAGGCCGGCAACCATGTCCCGGTTCGGGAAAAGCATCATGATATGGGGGCCGTCCTGGACCCAGATTCCGCCATCGTTCGGATCGGTTGCCATCGGGTCCGCGTTGTTGACCATCGCGTCGCCCATCAGCATGTAGGCAATCCCGATGACGTCGGTGGAGAATTCCCCGCCGGATGCGGCTGCGGCCATCCACGCCATCCAGACGGCGTCGTTGCACATCGGATGGGTATCGCCCGGAATGAGCGGGATGCCCGGCAAACAGGTCCAGCCGTTCGTTCCCTCCTGAAGAACCGTCCCGTCGACGTCCACGAAGGTTGCCTGATCGGTAACATCGGTGGGTGCGGCGGTCATCGCCCGCGCGATCTTGTCAGCGGTGGTCTCCGCGGTCGCGCCGGTCGCCAAGAGGCACAGAAGCGATGCCGCCACGGCGTGTTTCAGCGGAAGATTGGTCATTCCAAACATTGTCTTCGTTCCTTCTGGGTTGAATTTTCGGGTCACGGTGCCGGGATCTGGAAGCCTGGCGTGGACCGAGATAGCGCGGTCTCTTCGTCGGTCATGTCTGCCGGGATCGCCTCGAACAGCGGCGTGGACATGTAGCGTTCGCCCGTGTCCGGCAGCATGCACAGGATGACCGTGCCCGGATTGGCCCGTTCGGCGATCTTCATGGCAACGGCGAAACTTGCGCCGCCTGAAATGCCGGTCAGGATGCCTTCGCGCTGCGCGAGTTTTTGCGCCCAGGCGATGCCGTCCGGTCCGGCGACCGGGATCAGCTCGTCATAGAGCCCGTCGTCCACTGCTTCCTGAAGCACATGCGGGATGAAGTCGGGTGTCCAGCCCTGGATCGGATGCGGCTCGAAGGCAGGGTGGCTGGCGGCGGGCGCGTGATCGGCACTGCGGGGCTGCGGAGTGCCACTGCCCAGAAGCTGCGCATTGGCCGGTTCCGACAGGATGATCCTCGTCTCGGGCCTCTCACGACGCAGGACCCGGCCCACGCCCGTGACGGTGCCGCCGGTGCCATAACCGGTGACCCAATAATCCAGCCGGTGGCCGCTGAAATCCGCGATGATCTCGCGCGCCGTCGTATTCTCGTGGATGCGGGCGTTGGCGTCGGTCTCGAACTGGCGTGCCAGGAACCAGCCGTTCGCCTCGGCCAGCTCGACCGCCTTGCGATACATGCCAAGGCCCTTTTCGGCGCGCGGGGTCAGCACGACCTTGGCACCCATCATCCGCATCAGTTTGCGGCGCTCGACGGAAAAGCTGTCGGCCATCGTCACCACCAGCGGATAACCCCTGGCGGCGCACACCATCGCCAGCCCGATGCCGGTATTGCCCGAGGTCGCCTCGACCACCGTCTGGCCGGGTCTCAGGCTGCCGTCGCGTTCGGCCTCCTCGATGATGCTCAGCGCCAGCCGATCCTTGATCGATCCGCCGGGATTGAACGCCTCGGCCTTGATGTAGATATCGACTCCCTTTGGTGCCAAGGTGTTGATCCGGATCACGGGCGTGTCGCCGATTGTGTCCAGAACGCTGGCGAACAGCTTCCCGCGTCCCTCTGTCATTCGTGCCGTCATTGCATACATTGAGTTTCTCCCTTGGTCGTTTTGCCGCGGCAGCGCTCCGGCCCGGCCTGGACCGCGCGCCGGCTCAGTGCGCGTGTTCCGACGCTGCGAACAGGATCAACTCGACCCGCTCGGTCCCGTCGACATAGCCGTCATGCCCCGGCGGTATCTCGAAGAAGTCACCTGCGCGCAGGCGCGTCTCGAGGCCGGTGTCGATCATGCGAACCACGAGGCTGCCCGAGATGCAGTAGCCGGTGTGGCGCGACGGGCAGGAGTCGGGCGATCCGAGCAATGGCTTCTCGTCCGCCTCCCAGGTCCAGCCGGGTTCAAAGACCGCGTACATTCCCATGCTGCCATCGATCATCTTGACGACGGAGATCCCGCCGCGCTCTTTCATGTCTAGGCGCTGATCGGGCGTTTCGAACCGTCGTGTTTCTATCGCATGTTCGCGCATAAACTTTCTCCATTGATTGGCCGTCCGAGCTGACTTGCCCCTGCACCCTATGGTGCCGGTGCGGGGCGAGCTTGACGGAGTTCTGAAGAATTGCTGTAGAGACCCGTGTTTGTGGTATGGTCGGGCGCATGACGTGGACATTCGGAGACTTTCATCTTGACGCCGAGCGATTCCAGCTCAGCCGCCGCGATGAACCGGTGCGGCTGGAGCCGCAGGTGCTGTCCCTCCTGATCCACCTTGTCCGTAACCGCAGCCGCCTCGTGACAAAGGACGAAATCGTCGCAGCGGTCTGGCAAGGTCATGCGGTGTCCGACGCCAGTATTTCCAGCCGGATCCGGTCGGCGCGTCTGGCCGTGGGCGACGACGGGGCGCAGCAGAGGGTGATCCGCACCGTGCATGGCCGGGGGTTTCGCTTCATCGCGGAGGTGACCGAGATCCCGCCTGCACATGCCGCGACTGACACGGCGCAACAGGCCGTTGACCATCCGGCCGGACGTCCCTCGATTGCCGTGCTGCCGTTTCAACCGCTCGGCATGTCACCCGATCTTGCCATTCTGGGGGAAGCGATCCCGCACGAGATCATCCAGGCGCTGTCGCGGCTGCGTTGGCTGGCGGTCACGGCGCGCGGCTCGTCATTCCGGTTCAGGCGAGCCGAAACCGATCTGGACCTCGTGGCGACGGCTCTGGCCACGCGCTACATCCTGACCGGGATCATCGAAAGCCGGGATCGCAAGATTGCGGTGACGCTGGAACTGACCGACACGGCCTCGGGCGAAATCCTTTGGGCAGACCGGCTTGGCTCCAGCCTCGATGGGATCGACGAGTTGCGAGCCCAGATCGTCGCGCATCTGGTTTCGGCGCTCGAAATCCACATTCCGCTCAACGAGGCGCGCATCGCGCGACTGAATGGCCCCGAGGGGAAGGATGCCTGGGCCAATTATCACGTCGGCCTCGGTCATCTCTACCGTTTCACGGCATCCGATACGGCGATTGCGCAGGCCTGCTTCGAACGCGCGGTCGTCGCTGATCCGCGCTTTGCGCGCGCCCGCGCGGGATTGTCCTTCACCAGCTTTCTCGAGGCCTTCCTGCGCCTCACCCCCGATACCGCCGCTGCGGCACGCGCCGCGCGCACACACGCCGAACTGAGCCTGGAACTGGACCCTCTCGATCCGTTTGCGAACTTCACGATGGGCCGCTCGTTCTGGCTGACGGACGAGCCCGAAGTCGCCGCCAACTGGCTGGGGCGGGCGACGGAGTTGAACCCGAACTATGCACAGGGCTTCTATGCCTCGGCTTTCACCGCGATGTTGACCGGCAAGTCATCCACAACCTTTGCGGCTCTGGACACCTCGCTGCATCTCAGTCCGCTCGACCCGCTGCTCTACGGCTTCCACGGCGTCCGGGCGCAGATGCTGATGCAGCAGGGGGACCATCAGGCCGCCGCCCGCTGGGCCGACCGCGCGGCCACCACTCCCGGGGCGCATTACCTGATCGCCATGATCGCGCTTGCCGCCAACGGTCTGGCCGGCCGTCACGACCATGCGGCCCGCTGGCGGCAGGAGGTGCGCCGCCGCAAGCCCGACGCCACGTCGGGAGACTATTTTACCGCCTTTCCAACACGGGATACCGCGTCCCGCGCGCTCATCGCCACCGAACTGCGCCGGCATGGTTTCTGAACAGGATCAAGGTGGCTGCGCGGTGCGGTCGAAGTCGGTTTTCTGGTGTAAATCTCCGACCCGACCCAGCCCGCGCCCGATTGCCAAGTTTGCCACAGGTGGAGAGGATGCCGCTCTCCCATGACAGCATGGCGTTGTCCCAAATTCTTGGCGTCGAAGATCACGGGGGAGGTGAAAACAGCATGATTTATATAAATAAAATCAAAGGTTTGCATCCAGAGAAGGTTCGACATCAGGCCCATCCCCTCCGCCACTTGCCCCCGCGAAAGCGTTCTCCCGATCCGGCTGCAGCCGGATTTTTCCTTTATATTCAAGGGTTATACGGGTGAGGCTGAGCACTTGCTTCTGTGCCATGAGGCCCGGAAGCGGTCTCTCAGGGCCGATATTCTCCGGAGCTGATGACTGCGCCGTTTTGGTGAATTCTTCACAAGCTATTGAAATTGCCATGGTTAATCCCCTGCCTACAGAACACTTCGATTTCAGGGTCGCGCGTCGAGAAGGAACCAAAATCGAACAATATCCATGTCGGTAAGGCGGTGGGGTGAGGGTTCAGCAGCCGCATTCCTAATCCGTAGCGACGATCCCGCTTTGCAGTATATCGCTTTCACCGATCGGCGACATGCCAGACCTCATCGCAGATCACGTCCACGATGCGCTCTGCTCCGGCGAACGTACCTATTCTGTCCGCTTGCCAGTCGACGGCCGCTCGGCCGGTGACAAGGGCGGCCGCACCAGTGGCGAAATCCGGAACGAATAGCCCGACGCGGCCGTCGGCTTCGATATTTCCGAGCGTATTGAAGAACCGATTGCCGCGGAAATCGGGGAAGGAAAGCTTTCCGTTCGCGTCCATCCTCAGAAAACCGGGCCGCCCCCCGCGATGCGAGGCGTCGAGAGTGGGGCCGCTTCCGTCCGCAACGCCTTGGCCGCGGCTGGCGATAAAAAACGTGTCCGCGTTGTCAATGATCTGCCGGATCGCGGTGCTGCCTGAATCCGCACGCTCGACAATTGGTCGACGACCCCCTTGCGACGTGTCGAACTCGCGGGACTGGATGTATTGCGGGCAGTTGCCGAAGGCCTGATCGACATGGACCATCAGGCCGGTGGAGGTCTGATCGATGAAACCGCCATTGACCCTCACGCGCTGTCTTGTCGACAGATCGATCCCGAGGAGGCCCACCGCAGCACCGGGCGTTGTGTCGAGTCCGAAAGGGTTGGCCAGACATGGCGCATGGGCGCAGCCCTGGCCCTGGCCGCTTCGTCGGGACGTGTGCCGGCCCATGACGGCACGCACCAGATCGAGGTGCGCATCGCCCGTTTCGCCTTCGATCCCGCGCAGGTCGAGATCGTCGCGGGTGACAGCGTTACCTGGGCCAATGCCGATCTCGCGCCACACACGGCCACGGCCGAGGATGGCGCCCGGGATACCAGCACGCTCGAGCGGGGCGGTCGCGGGTGCGTCACCTTCGATGTTCCCGGCGAGTATCCGTATTTCTGTGCCTTTCATCCGCACATGACGGGAATGGTCACGGTCCACCCGAAGCCTGGTGGCTGACTCCGAAACGCAATCCAGGCGCCCAAGCCATCGCAACCCGACAACACGTCAACACGGGACTGCCGAACATGAAACACTCTTTTCCCGATCGCCTCGCCCTCGCCCTGCTTGCAGTTCTTGTAAGCGGGAACGCTTTCGCCCAGATGACCGAAACGCCGCCGACAGATGTCGAGCCCGTTCTGCGCAGGCGCCGGGTCGGCGAACGCATCTTGCGGGAAGGCCATTCGATGATCCCTCGGGCGCGATTGCGCGGCTGGCTCGGCCTCGAAGAAGCCACGTTCCGGGATCCCGCGAAAGTTGCGATCCTGCCCATGGGCTTCTGCTTTCCCGGCACCGGCCGTTCGGGCGACCTGCCGCCAAGACCGGAATGCGCGCCGCTCTGGCGCCGGCGTGTGCTTGCGGTGCTCGACGACATCCGGATGACGGTGGTGATCGGACGCTACGCCCCGCTCTGGCACTTGCCCGAAACGGCGCGCCTGTCCCTTGCCGAGGCGATGCGGGACTGGCGGTCGCGCTGGCCCGACAGCCTCCTCCTGCCGCACCCGAGCCCCCGCACCGCGGGCTGGTTCCAACGCAACGCTGCCCATCAACCGAGCGTATTCGGCATGGTCGGCGCCTAGCGCGGCCTTGATGACGTTGCGCCCGGTGTCGTCGGGCTTGTCCTTGTCGCGCTCGATGCCGATGCGCGCCACGAACTCCAGCCCGCTCAACTCGCCGAGGCTGCACCATTGAAGGCAGATGCGAGAGGCGACGGAGATGCTGTCGACGAAGACCGTGTCGTACTTGTCGAGCTGGCTTGCGGGACCGAAGGCCGCGCAGACTCGCGCGAAGTGCCCGGGCCCATAGGACTGGTCGTCCCGCATGGCCGGGTTGGCGCCGCCGATCCAGGCGGCGAGATCGCGGGCGACCTCCCAGTCGCGGATGCGGACCTCATCGCCAGGCCAGCCCTGCACGGCCAGTTCGCCCGCCTCGAGGTTCAGGAAAAGCGTTCGCTGCGGATCGAGGGTCAGCAGTTGGGTGGTCTTGCCGATGCCGGAGGTGCCGGTGAGCACCCCCTTGATGCCGCGCGCCTCACCCACTGGGCCGACCGGCTGGCTCGCCCGGCTGGCCGCCTTCTTTACCACCCTGATCCGGAGGGCCTGACCCATGCGCTACCTTCGCCCCAACTCCTTGACTTGGTGGGCAGGGCTTCTCGCTCTGCTGACCGGCATCGCGTCCATCGCACTGCCCGCCACCGGGCCGCTCGGCGAACTGTCCCGTCTCGTCGCGCTGCTCGCCGGCTCGGGCGACGCCTCGCCAGCGGGTCTCATGTTCCTTGGTCTGGCCTCCCTCAGCTACACCCGTTCGTCGCACCGCAGGTGTTGCATTTCATGCAGGTGCCGTTTCTGACCAGCGTGTAGTTGCCGCAGTCGCCGCAGGCCTCGCCCTCGTAGCCCTGTATCCGCGCCCTGGTGCGGGCGTCCATCGACACGGTGGCAACCGTCGCCGTCGCCACGCTCGCCTGCATGGTCTCGGGCACCAGCGTCCGAAGCGCCGTCTCGGCATCGCCCGTCGGCCCGGTGGTTCCGGTGGCCTGTCCGCCCCGGAACACCACAAGTTCCTGTGGCAGCCGCTTGCGCAGGTAGCCCGAGGAGCTGATCTGCTTGAGCACCTCCAGAGAGCGGTTTGCGGCTTCGCTCGACATCTCCTTGATATTGCTTACACCTTCTTCTTCGCCGCGGCCCAGATCGTCGAATGACGCGCCCGAGGGTTTGACATGGGCCAGATCGGTGCGGTCGAGATAGCTCACCGCCAGTTCGCGGAAGATGTAGTCGAGGATCGAAGTGGCGTTCTTGATCGAATCGTTGCCCTGCACGAGGCCCGCAGGCTCGAACTTGGTAAAGGTGAAGGCATCGACGAACTCCTCCAGCGGCACACCGTATTGCAGGCCCACCGAGACGGCGATGGCAAAATTGTTCATCATCGCGCGGAAACCGGCCCCCTCCTTGTGCATGTCGATGAAGATTTCGCCCAGCTTGCCGTCCTGATATTCGCCGGTGCGCAGATAGACCTTGTGACCGCCGACAATCGCCTTTTGCGTATAGCCCTTGCGCCGCTCGGGCAGCTTGTCGCGGGCGGCGCGGATCACCTCCCTGATCACCACCTTCTCGACGATCTTCTCGGCCAGCACGGCGGCCTTTTCCTGCGCACTGCCGGATTCGAGGATTTCGGCGGCCTCGTCGTCATCCTCCACCAGCGCGGCGGCCAGCGGTTGGCTCAGCTTGGAGCCGTCACGATAGAGCGCATTGGCCTTGACGCCCAGCGACCACGACAATTCATACGCCTTCTGGCAATCCTCGATGGTGGCATCGTTGGCCATGTTGATCGTCTTGGAGATCGCGCCCGAGATGAAGGACTGCGCCGCCGCCATCATGTGAATGTGGCTCTCCACGCTGAGATAGCGCCTGCCCTTCTTGCCGCAGGGATTGGCGCAGTCGAAAACATGGTAATGGGCCGGATCGAGATGCGGCGCGCCCTCCAGCGTCATCGTCCCGCAGATGTGATCGTTGGCCGCCTCGATGTCACGGCGCGAATAGCCCAGATGCGCCAGCAGATCGAAGGCCGGATCGTTGAGCCGCGCCGCCGGGATGCCCAGCACACCGGTGCAGAACTCCTCTCCCAGCGTCCACTGGTTGAACACGAACCGGATATCGAAGGCCTGCCCCAGCGACGCCTCGATCTTGGTCAATTGCGCCTCGCCGAACCCGTGGCCGATCAGCGAGGTGTGGTTGATCCCCGGCGCATTACCCAAAGAGCCATGGCCGACCGCATAGCTCACGATCTCGCCGATCTGCGCCGCGCCATAGCCCAGCTTTTCAAGGGCGGCGGGCACCGACTGGTTGATGATCTTGAAATAGCCCCCGCCCGCCAGCTTCTTGAACTTGACCAGCGCGAAATCCGGCTCGATTCCGGTCGTGTCGCAATCCATCACCAGCCCGATCGTGCCGGTGGGGGCGATGACCGTGGTTTGCGCGTTGCGATAGCCGTGTTTCTCGCCCAGCTTGAGCGCCTCGTCCCAGCTTGCCTTCGCCAGATCGACAAGCCGCGCATCGGGGCAGTTGGCATGATCGAGCGGCACCGGCTTGACCGCCAGCCCCTCATACCCCTCGGTCGCGCCATAGGCGGCGTTGCGGTGGTTGCGGATCACGCGCAGCATATGCTTGGCGTTGCGCTTGTAACCGGCAAAGGCCCCCAACTCGCCCGCCATCTCGGCGCTGGTCGCATAGGCCACGCCGGTCATGATCGCGGTGAGCGCGCCGCACATGGCGCGCCCCTCCGCCGAATCGTATCCCAGCCCCATGTTCATCAGCAGCCCGCCGATATTGGCATAGCCCAGGCCGAGCGTGCGGAATTCATAGCTCAGTTGCGCGATTTCCTTCGAGGGGAATTGCGCCATCAGCACCGAAATCTCGAGCGTCACCGTCCAGAGGCGGGTGGCGTGCATGTAGGCCTCGGCGTCGAATTCCCCGTCCTTGTGGAACTTCAGCAGGTTCATCGAGGCCAGGTTGCAGGCGGTATCGTCAAGGAACATGTATTCCGAGCACGGGTTCGAGCCGCGGATCGCCCCGTCCTCGGGGCAGGTATGCCAGGCGTTGACCGTGTCGTGATACTGAATGCCCGGATCGGCACAGGCCCAGGCGGCATGGCCCACCTGCTCCCACAGATCGCGCGCCTTGATGGTCTTGGCAGTGCTGCCATCGACGCGGTTGATCAGCGCCCAGTCCGCATCCTCCCTGACCGCCTTGAGGAAGGCATCGGTCACGCGGATCGAGTTGTTGGAGTTTTGCCCCGAGACGCTGGCATAGGCCTCCGAGTCCCAATCCGTGTCATAGGTCGGAAACTCGATGCTGTCATAGCCCTGTTTCGCATAATCCAGCACGCGCTTGACGTAGGTTTCGGGGATATAGGCCTTTTTCGCCCCGCGAATGGCCGCTTTCAGGCTCGGGTTCTTTGTTGGATCGACCGCATCCTCGGAGGATCCGTCCCATTCCCGGATCGCGGTGAATATCTCGTTGAGCTTCGCCTCGTGCGTCCTGGAGCCGGCGACGATACTGGCGACCTTCTGTTCTTCCTTCACCTTCCAGTTGATGAATTCCTCGATATCGGGGTGGTCGGCGTCGCAGATCACCATCTTGGCCGCGCGCCGCGTGGTGCCGCCCGACTTGATCGCGCCCGCCGCGCGGTCGCCGATTTTCAGGAACCCCATGAGGCCCGAGGATTTGCCCCCGCCCGAGAGCCGCTCGCCCTCGCCGCGCAAGCTGCTGAAATTGGTGCCCGTGCCCGAGCCGTATTTGAACAACCGCGCCTCGCGCACCCACAGATCCATGATCCCGCCATCGCCCACCAGATCGTCCTTGACCGACTGGATGAAACAGGCGTGGGGTTGCGGATGCTCGTAGGCCGAGGTGGATTTGGTCAGCTCGCCGGTCTCGAAATCCACATAGTAATGGCCCTGGCTCGGCCCGTCGATGCCATAGGCCCAGTGCAGCCCGGTGTTGAACCATTGCGGAGAGTTGGGCGCGGCCATCTGCATCGCCAGCATCACGCGCATCTCGTCGAAATAGGCGCGCGCATCGGTCTCGGAGGTGAAATAGCCGCCCTTCCAGCCCCAGTAGGCCCACGCCCCGGCCAGCCGGTCGAAGACCTGCCGGGCGCTCGTCTCGCCGCCGAAGCCGTCGTTTTCATGGGCCGCGACCGAGCGCCAGAGGAACTCGGGCACGCCCTCTTCGGGGACGCGCGCGCGCTTGTTGGGCACGCCCGCCTTGCGGAAATATTTCTGCGCGATCACGTCGCTGGCGACCTGGCTCCAGCCCGTCGGCACCTCGATGTCGTCAAGTCGAAACACGGTGCTGCCATCCGGGTTGCGGATTTCCGAACTGGTCGTCACGAATTCAAGCGCCGCATAGGCGTCCTTGCCGGCACTGGTGAATTTGCGTTCGATCTTCATTGTCGCTGCCCCGTCTTTCCTGATGGCCTTGTGGCCTGTTATCCGTTTCGCGCCGCACTCTTTACGCCCTGTCCGTCCTTCTGGAACGACCCGCCTGGTGACGGAGAGGCCCGAAAAGCCGGCTGTGGCGATGTCATGTCCGACCGTCTCTGTCCGGGTGGACACCGTATGTGGACACCATATATTGTGTCCCTTTCTTCCACTCACACAAATTGACGCAAAACGCCTCCCTCGGTCAACGGAAAAAATCATCGGCTCGAGAGAAAAATGAGTTGACCGGACAGGCGCGCGATCACGTCCGGCGCGCGGCCGATTCCTCCACAGGCGTACCGCGCATCATGCGCGCCGAAAAAGCCCTGTCATCCGCCGGTTTGGCGGCCAGAGCTCAGATGTCAGGTGAAAAACCGGCGGGCGCCGGGCGGGATGGTCGGGGCGGCGAGATTCGAACTCACGACCCCCTGTACCCAAAACAGGTGCGCTACCAGACTGCGCCACGCCCCGGACCATGCGCCCAGATAAGCCCGTTCGCCCGGCTTGAAAAGCGAAAACCGCACTGCGTTCAGTCGGTGGCGCAGGGCCAGGCGGCGACCTCCTGATCGACCGCCGGATGACGCATTTCCCAGCCCTCGCTGATGCCGATGCGCCGCGCCAGCCCGCCATTGATCTCGAGCACGGTCTGGATATTGTTGCCACCCATCACCGGGCGCTCGTCAAGGGGCTGCGCCTCGTGGCCGATCTTTTGCACCGTTCCGGTCTTGTCCATGAAGATCATGTCGAGCGGGATCAGCGTGTCCTTCATCCAGAAGCCGACGGACCGCGGGCGGGGATATACAAACAGCATCCCGGCAGATGCCGGCAGGCTCTCGCGGTTCATCAGCCCCTGCGCGCGCGCCTCCTGGGTATCCGCGACTTCGACGCTAAACACCGCCTCGCCCCCCGGACCGCGCAGTTGCGCGACATCCGCCTGGCAGGTTTCCGCCACCGCCGCGCCACTCGTCACCACAAGAAATACTGTGCCGATCAATCCCTTAAGTGTATTGCCGCTTCCCATCCGCAGACCTCGGTTGCCATGCGGCCCCTTTTACCATCAATCGTGCGAATGGCCAGTGCCTCTCCGGCCTGCACATCGGAAAGCCCCGAGCGGCGCAGCACCTCGATATGCAAGAACACGTCCTCGGGGCTGCCGAAGGTGTTGGCAAAGCCGAATCCCTTGCCCTTGTCGAACCATTTGATGCGGGCGGGCTCCAGCGGGGCCGCGCGGATCACTTCCGGGTCGATCGCCTCAAGGTCTTCGAGACTGGAATGAGCCATATCATCGGGCGGCGCGATCGCGACAACCCGGACCGCCTGCCTGCCCCGCAAGGTGGTCTGCATGTCAACCTCGACCCCGGCCCGGTCGGCAATCGAGCTTTGCCCGAAATTGCGCAGCACATTGGCGTGCAGCAGAATATCGGCGCCCCCGTCATCCGCCAGCACAAAGCCGAATCCCTTGACCGGATCAAACCACTTTACACGCCCCGTTACGCGGCGGATCTCTTCTGCGTCTTCTTCGGCCACCACATCCACCTGACAGTCTTCATCCCCAGGACCAAACCCAGACTTGCGTCATGTTGAAAGCCTCTTGCAAGCCAAAAATATGATACCCTTTCAACATGTTGCATTTCACGCAACGCGACATTCAAGGGTTCAGACGCTGGATGCTCCATGCTTCGGACGGTGACGCGCGCCGCCAGACGAAGCGGTCATGCAGGCGAAACGCCCCGTCCGCCCAGCACTCAATCTCAAGCGGGGTGATTTTGTAACCCCCCCAAAAGGGTGGGCGTGGCGGATTGGGGCCTTTTTGCGCCGTCACCCTGGCGACCTCCGCCATCAGCGCGGCGCGCGATGCAAGCGGCCTGGACTGCCGCGAAGCCCAGGCCCCGAGGCGGCTCTTGAGCGAGCGCGAGGCGTAATAGGCATCGGCGCGCGCGTCCTCCTCGCGCGTGACGGTGCCGCGAAACCGCAACTGCCGGCGCAGCGATTTCCAGTGCAACACCCCCGCCGCCATCGGATGCGCGCTCAGCTCGCGCCCCTTGGTCGAGCGGTAATTGGTGTAGAACACAAAGCCGTCATCGGCGATTTCCTTGAGCAGAACCATGCGCACATTGGGCAGGCCGCCCTCTCCCACGGTGGCCAGCGCCATGGCGTTGGGGTCGTTGATCTCGGCGGCTTCGGCCTCGTCCAGCCAGCGCCGCGCGATCGCAAACGGGTCATCCCCCGCAAAAATTCCGTCCCGTTCCATGATCTCGCCTCCGCTCGTCACAGTGTGTAACCGATGTGACAGTTTTACGATGCTCCGTCACCAAAGCCAATTCGCGCCGCGCGGGCGGGTCTTGATGCACCCTGCCTGATCGCCTAAAGGTCAGAAAAATCGCATAAGGGCGGGTGTTGGGAATGTCGAACTCATTGATGACGGGCAAGCGCGGCTTGATAATGGGGCTTGCCAACGACAAGTCCATCGCCTGGGGCATCGCCAGGGCCTGCGCGGGCGCGGGCGCGGAACTGGCCTTCAGCTATCAGGGCGAGGCGCTGAAAAAGCGCGTCGATCCGCTCGCGGCCGAACTCGGCTCTGATGTCGTGCTGCCCTGCGACGTGGCCGACATGGCCTCGGTCGATGCGCTGTTCGCGGCGCTGGCAGAGCGGTGGGGCAAGCTCGATTTTGTCGTCCACGCCATCGGCTTTTCCGACAAGAACGAATTGCGCGGCCGCTATGTCGATACCAGCCGCGACAATTTCCTGCGCACGATGGATATTTCGGTCTATTCCTTCACCGCCGTGATGCAGCGCGCCGAGAAGATGATGGATGAGGGCGGATCGGCGCTCACGCTCACCTATTATGGGGCCGAGCAGGTCATGCCGCATTACAATGTCATGGGCGTGGCCAAGGCGGCGCTGGAGGCGTCGGTCAGATACATGGCCGAGGATCTCGGCCGCGACGGCATCCGCGTCAACGCCATCAGCGCCGGGCCGATCAAGACGCTGGCGGCAAGCGGCATCGGCGATTTCCGATATATCCTGAAATGGAACGAGCTGAATTCGCCGCTGCGGCGCAACGTGACCATCGACGATGTCGGCCGCTCGGCGCTCTATCTGCTGTCGGACCTGGGTTCGGGCGTGACCGGCGAGGTGCTCCATGTCGATGCGGGCTATCACGTTGTCGGCATGAAGGCCGTGGATGCACCCGATATCGACGCGACCTGAGACGCGCCCGTGACCGACCGCCTCCCCCACGAAAAGGGCTTTCACGTCAGTTGGGACCAGTTGCACCGCGACGCGCGCGCGCTGGCCTGGCGGCTTCAGGGCGAGGCGCCCGAGGGCCGCTGGCGCGCGGTGGTGGCGATCACGCGCGGCGGCATGGCGCCCGCGATGATCGTCGCGCGCGAGCTTGACATCCGCACTGTGGATACGATCAGCGTCAAATCCTACAATCACCAGGACCAGACCGCGCCGCGTATCATCAAATCGCCCGACATGGGCATTGTCGGCGACGGGGCGGGGGTTCTCATCGTCGATGACCTGGTCGATACCGGCCGCACACTCGAACTGGTGCGCGCGACCATGCCGCGCGCCCATGTCGCCACCGTCTATGCCAAGCCGATGGGCCGCGCGCAGGTGGACACGTTCATCACCGAGGTGAGCCAGGACACATGGATCTTCTTTCCCTGGGACATGGCGCTGCAATATGTAAAGCCCTATCGCGGGGCGTGAGAGGTCAGGATGCGCCCCCCCCAGGTATCCCGACCCGTTCATCCCGACCCGTTTCAGGCCACCGTCTCAGAGGTTCGGATAGACCGGAAAGCGCGCGCAGAGCGCGGCCACCTCGGCCTTGACCCTTTCTTCGACAGCCCGGTTGCCGTCCTCGCCATTCGCGGCAAGGCCATCGACCACCTCGATGATCCAGTCGGCGATCTGGCGGAATTCCGCCTCGCCAAAGCCACGCGTGGTGCCCGCGGGCGAGCCGAGGCGGATGCCGCTGGTCACGGTGGGTTTCTCGGGATCGAACGGCACGCCGTTCTTGTTGCAGGTGATATGCGCGCGGCCCAATGCCTTTTCGGTGGCATTGCCCTTGACGCCCTTGGGCCGCAGATCGACCAGCACGACATGGGTATCGGTGCCATGCGTGACCGTGTCCAGACCGCCCTTGATAAGCTGGTCCGACAGCGCCTGCGCATTGGCGATCACCGCCTTGATATAGTCCTTGAACCCGGGCCGCAGCGCCTCGCCGAAGGCCACGGCCTTGGCGGCGATGACATGCATGAGCGGGCCGCCCTGGATGCCGGGAAAGATCGCGGAGTTGAACTTCTTCGCCAGCGCCTCGTCATTGGTGAGGATCATGCCGCCGCGCGGGCCGCGCAGCGTCTTGTGGGTGGTGGTGGTGGCGACATGGGCATGGGGGAAGGGGCTGGGGTGTTCGCCCGCCGCCACGAGACCGGCGAAATGGGCCATGTCCACAAGCAGATACGCGCCCACGGAATCGGCGATCTCGCGCATCCTCGCAAAGTCGATCCGGCGCGGGATGGCCGACCCGCCGGCGATGATGAGCCTGGGGCGATGTTCGGTGGCCAGCGCCCGCACCTGGTCATAGTCGATCAGGTTGTCCTGCTTGCGTACGCCGTATTGCACCGCGTTGAACCACTTGCCCGACTGGTTGGGCGCGGCCCCGTGCGTCAGGTGCCCGCCCGCGTCGAGGCTCATGCCCATGATGGTATCGCCCGGCGTGAGCAGCGCGGTAAACACGCCCTGATTGGCCTGAGAGCCGGAATTGGGCTGCACATTGGCAAAACCGCAATCAAAGAGCTTGCACGCCCGCTCGATGGCGAGGGTCTCGGCGATGTCCACATACTGACAACCGCCATAATAGCGCCGCCCGGGATAGCCCTCGGCGTATTTGTTGGTCATCACCGACCCCTGCGCCTCCATCACCGCCGCCGAGACGATGTTTTCGGACGCGATCAGCTCGATCTCGTCGCGCTGCCGGCCAAGCTCCTGCTTGATCGCGCGGGCGATTTCGGGGTCGCGCGAGGCGAGTGCTTCGGTGAAAAAGCCGATGTCGGCCACGGGCCGGTTTCCGTCATGGGGCATGGCATGTCCTCCGCCAGAAGATGTCTCGCGCGCTCCCTATCCCAAAGCCTGAGCCATTGAAAGATTGCAAAGCGCCGCATCGCCCGCCTGACCGACATCTCTGGCCTTGGCGCGCGAATTGTGCTTCGAGAGGGGGGGAATTGCCGGGAACAGCCCATTATGCAGAAAATCGCCTTTGTCGCCAGCGACGTGCCCACGTCACAGACCGCGCGCGCCGCGCTGGTCGCCCGCTACGGCGCGGTGCCCGAGGCCCGCGCCGATGTGATCGTGGCGCTTGGCGGCGATGGCTTCATGCTGCACACGATGCACCGAACGCAGGCGCTCGACGTGCCGGTTTACGGGATGAATCGCGGCACGGTCGGGTTCCTGATGAACGACTATTCCGAGACCGACCTGCCCGAGCGCCTCGCGCGCGCCGAAGAGGAGGTGATAAACCCGCTTGTCATGCGCGCCGAGGCCGGCGACGGCACGATCCACGAGGCGCTGGCGATCAACGAGGTCTCGCTGTTGCGCGCCGGCCCGCAGGCGGCCAAGCTGCGCATCACCATCGACGGGCGGCTGCGGCTGGAGGAACTGATTTGCGACGGCGCGTTGGTCGCCACGCCCGCGGGCTCGACCGCCTACAACTATTCCGCCCACGGGCCGATCCTGCCGATCGGCTCGGATGTGCTCGCGCTTACCGCGGTGGCGGCCTTTCGCCCCCGCCGCTGGCGCGGCGCGCTGCTGCCCAAGAGCGCCACGGTGCGCTTTGACGTGATCGAGCCGGACAAGCGCCCGGTGATGGCCGATGCCGACAGCCGCTGGGTCGAAAGCGTGCTCTGGGTGGAGATCCGCTCCGAAACCAATATCGCGCATCGGATCCTCTTCGATCCCGGTCACGGGCTGGAGGAACGGCTGCTGCGCGAACAGTTCGTCTGAAAGAGGCATCTGCCTGTGCGCGGTGCTCACGCGACTGGTTGCGAATCGGGCTGACCTGCGGACGCGGGCGCCTTGCGCGCAACTGCCCCGGCCGGGACTGACCCCTCGCGGCCACCCGTTCGCCGGGAAATGACTGCGCGGGGCAATGCCGGGATTGCCGACAGGCGTGCCACGGTGCTAGCTGCGTCCAGTATCGCGGCGCGGGCCGTCATGACGGCCCCGCGATACGGTTTGACGCCAAACCAGGCATCGGCAGGGAGGATGGCCATGACAGATCGGGAGGGCGACACGCCGCGCCAGGCGGCGCTTGACTACCACGAGTTTCCGCGCCCCGGCAAACTGGAAATCCGCCCCACCAAGCCGATGGCCAACGGGCGCGACCTTGCGCGCGCCTACAGCCCCGGCGTGGCCGAGGCCTGCCTCGAGATCGAGGCCGATCCGCAGACCGCGCGCCGCTATACCGCGCGCGGCAATCTGGTGGCCGTGGTCACCAACGGCACCGCCGTTCTCGGCCTTGGCAATATCGGCGCGCTCGCCTCCAAGCCGGTGATGGAAGGCAAGGCGGTGCTGTTCAAGAAATTCGCCAATATCGACTGTTTCGACATCGAGCTGAACGAGTCCGATCCCGTGCGGCTGGCCGAAATCGTCTGCGCGCTCGAGCCGACATTCGGCGCGATCAACCTCGAGGACATCAAGGCGCCCGAGTGCTTCATCGTCGAACGGATTTGCCGCGAGCGCATGAACATCCCCGTGTTCCACGACGATCAGCACGGCACCGCGATCGTGGTGGGCGCGGCGGCGGTCAATGCACTCCATGTGGCGGGCAAGCGGTTCGAGGAGATCAAGGTGGTCTCCACCGGGGGTGGCGCGGCGGGGATTGCCTGCCTCAACATGTTGCTCAAGCTCGGCGTGAAGCGCAAGAACATCTGGCTGTGCGACATTCACGGGCTGGTGCACGAGGGCCGCGAGGTCGAGATGAACCCCGAAAAGGCGGCGTTTGCACAGGCGAGCGATCTGCGCGATCTGGGCGAGGTTATCGGCGGCGCGGACCTCTTTCTCGGGCTGTCGGGGCCGAATGTCCTGCGCCCCGAGATGGTCGCAAGAATGGCCGCGCGCCCCATTGTCTTTGCGCTGGCCAACCCGAATCCCGAGATCATGCCCGATCTGGCGCGCGCCGCCGTGCCCGATGCGATCATCGCCACGGGCCGGTCGGATTTTCCCAATCAAGTCAATAACGTGCTGTGCTTTCCGTTCATCTTTCGCGGGGCGCTGGATGTGGGCGCGACCGAGATCAACGACGCCATGCAGGTGGCCTGCGTGCAAGGCATCGCCGAACTGGCCCGCGCCACGACAAGCGCCGAGGCGGCCGCCGCCTATCGCGGCGAGGAGATGACATTCGGCCCCGATTACCTGATCCCCAAGCCGTTCGATCCGCGCCTCTCCGGTGTCGTCTCGACCGCGGTGGCGCGCGCGGCGATGGAGACCGGCGTGGCCACCCGCCCCATCGACGACCTCGCCCGATACAAGGCCGATCTCGATGCCAGCCAGTTCAAGTCGGCCCTGCTCATGCGCCCCGTCTTCGAGGCCGCCCGCTCTGCGGCGCGCCGAATCGTCTTTGCCGAAGGCGAGGACGAGCGTGTGCTGCGCGCCGCGCAGGCGATCCTCGAGGAGACCACCGAGACGCCGATCCTGATCGGTCGCCCCGAGGTAATCGCCATGCGTTGCGAGCGCGCGGGCCTCACCATCCGCCCCGAGCGCGACCTGACCATCGTCAACCCGCAAAACGACCCGCGCTATCGTGACTACTGGGAGAGCTATCATTCGATCATGGCGCGGCGCGGCGTGACGCCCGACATCGCGCGGGCGGTGATGCGCACCAACACCACCGCGATCGGCGCTGTCATGGTGCAGCGTGACGAGGCCGATTGCCTCATTTGCGGCACGTTCGGGGAATTTCGCTGGCATCTCAACTATGTCACGCAGATTCTGGCCGACGAGACGCACCACCCCCACGGCGCGCTCAGCCTGATGATCCTCGAGGACGGGCCGCTCTTCATCGCCGACACGCATGTCTATTCGCTGCCCACGCCCGAAAACCTCGCCGAGATTGCCATCGGCGCTGCGCGCCATGTGCGCCGATTCGGGATCACGCCAAAGGTCGTGTTCTGCTCGCAGTCGCAATTCGGCAATCAGGCCGAGGGCTCGGGCAAGCGGCTGCGCGAGGCGATCTCGATTCTGGACAGCGCGCCGCGCGATTTCGCCTATGAGGGAGAGATGAACGTCGATGCCGCCCTCGATGCCGAGTTGCGCGAGCGTCTCCTGCCCGGCAACCGGCTGGAGGGCGCGGCCAATGTGCTGATCTTCGGCCATGCCGACGCCGCCTCTGGCGTGCGCAACATTCTCAAGATGAAGGCCGGCGGGCTCGAGGTGGGGCCGATCCTGATGGGCATGGGCAACCGCGCGCATGTCGTCACGCCGGGAATCACCGCGCGCGGCCTTCTCAACATGGCGGCTATTGCGGGCACGCCGGTGGCGCATTATGGGTAAGTTCGGGATGGAACAACCGACTGTCACGGAAACTTTGGAAATTGATCGTTTGATCTGATTGCAACACCCGTGTTATACACTGCGTAAAGTCACTGAAAGGATCATGTGTCATGAACAAGTTTGGAACGCTCGCCCTCGCCTCGATCATCGCTGCAACGTCGGTGCTTCCGGTCGCCGCACAGGTGGCCTATGAGCGCGTGGGAAATGAGACTGCCCTTCAAATGGCGCAGCGCACCGGAATTTGCGGGCCGAACGGCAGCCCCGCATCCGCCAGCTTCATTGCCAACGGAACGCAACTGCGTGCGGTATGCACCGCGCAGCCTGGGGCGGAACTCGCAGGGGGCCTGAATGCCGGGGCGGTTGCTGCGGGCGTGATCGCGGTTGCCCTGGTCGCGGCGGCAGCCAGCGGCGGCGGCTCGTCGAGCACGACGACCACCGTGCAGTGATCGCCGACGTTCTTTACGAAGGGTCCCCGTTTCGGGGGCTCAGACTTCTGACAAACCCGGTCATTTTGGCCGGGTTTGTTTTTGCCTGACGGGGATTTGCGGGGGGTGCCCTCGTTTGACGCCGGCACTGGGTGGTTTTGGCAGGCTGCCATTGCGATTTTCTTGATGTTCTGGGCGGCGGCGGCGAGGAGGGCTTGTCATCTGACGCCCTTGAGGCCACGATACCGGGCCTATCGGTGGCCGTGGAGTTGTTTGGCGTCTGCGAAGGAGCGCTCGACGGCTTCCTTTCGTCGCTTGTAGATGCGCTTGCCCCAGGCGGTGGGCGTCGGTGCGGTCGCGGGCGTCGGTCCAGATGTGGCGGGTGATTTGTCTTGTTACATCCCGGCAGATAGCTGGCTTTTTCCTGAACATCTGCGGCTTGAGTTTGTGTCAGTCCTTCATTGCCTGCAAGGGTGCCTTGCTGCCCAAGGCTGATTGAGGGAGCTGCTGGTTGCAGAGCCAGACATAGCGGTGCAGGGTGGTCTCCAGGTCCTCGCCGGATCGGAAGTGGTGGCTTTGCAGCACATCCTCGATGCGGCCGTTGAAGCGCCGCGCGTTGGCTGCGATCCTCGACACTGTCGCGCTTGCGCCATTTGCAGACCGTCTGCGGCGTCACCCCGAAGCGTTCGGCAAGCACCGTCCCCGCATCATCGCTGGCCTGGATCGCCGCGCGCACCCCGGGTGTCGTCGTCGCTTGGCTGCGAAGATGGATCAGCATGTCAACGCCCCCTCCCGTTTGGCGGGAAGACACCCCCCCGGGGGCTGTTGAAGAAGTCGTTTCAGGCCGACGCCGGCATTGGTCTGGCTGCGCGCATTTCCATGACGGAACACAGCAAGAGGATCACGGCTGCCGCCAGCTTCTTCAGGTTCATGGCGATGGCCGT
>Ga0209024_1000917_pt1 | contig 34337 bp, 27 predicted proteins | sample AutmiccommunBRH5_FD_187380 | JGI IMG/M metagenome (GOLD analysis project Ga0209024, IMG submission 187380) | Deep subsurface microbial communities from Mt. Terri, Switzerland - Autotrophic microbial communities BRH/5 (SPAdes) (version 2) | ecosystem: Environmental > Aquatic > Deep subsurface >...
ACTGGACTTTATCGCCAGCATTGGCCGCAAGCCGTTCCACGCGGAGCACATCGCCCGCCTGAACCTTGTACTGCTTGCCGCCGGTCTTGAGGACCGCGAACATGGGTATTCCTTCATGTCATCCGCGCCCTGCGGCCCCCTTGGCGGGAGTTCATGGCGGGAAGATCCCCGCCGCCTTCGGACAGCGCGCCCCCTTGCGGGGCGTCATTTCGTAAGGTGGTATCGTCAATTCACGCCCGGGCAGGTCCATCAGGGCCGGCCGGGATGCGGGCTTATCCATGATCGGCCCTGCAAAGTCAAGCGCGGGAGGGGGCTCTTCGCGCGGGATTGGTGGCTCAGATATCCTGCCCTGCAAGGTAGCGCGCGGCGCCGAGCCCAAGCTCGTAGGAGACCTGCGCGAAGACCGCATCGAAGCCCGCGAACAGCGCCCGGTTCAGCGCCTTGCCCGCCGGGCCCGCCGAGAAGTCGGTATAGGCCTGCAGCTCGTCATCGCTCATCGGGTCATAGGCCAGCGCGAGATAGGCATAGAGCCAGTCGCGCGTCTCGGTGCGGATCGCGTCTTCCTGCGACCAGACATCGGCGAGCAATTGGCCCTCGCCCATCTCGCCCGGCAGGCCGCCGCCGTCGATCATGCCGCGGTAGAAGGCGAGGTTGGCGTTGAGCCCGCCAAGCACATTGGCCTCGATCAGGTCGCCCGCCTCGGCAAATTCCTCGATGGCCAGCAGGCGGGGGGACTCGGAGGCCAGCATCTCCTCGAGCTGCTGATCCGCCGCCTCCTCGACACCGGGATCAAGCAGGGCGCGGCGGGCGGCGATCTCCAGCTCGACCGCGCGGGCGCCGGGGCCCTGCTCGAAGAAGCTGCGCATCGCGGCGGTGTCGGTGCCCGCCAGTTCGGCCGCGAAGACCCTTTCGAAGACCGGCATCAGCCGGTCCGGCGCATAGATGCCCTCGACGGTGCGGGTCCACTCTGCCCCGCCCTGCCCGGGAAAGAGATCGGCCTGCAGCTCCTCGCCATAAGCCACGCCCTCTCCCTGCATGATCTCCAGCAGCGCCGGCAGCTGCAGGATTTCGGTCAGTTGCGCGGCCTCGGCGGTGCGGGTCGCGGGGGCCTCGTTTGCCGCGGGAGCCTGTGGCTCTTGCGCCAGGGCGGGCGTCAGACCGGCCAGCGCGAGGCTGGCCACCAGCAGGACGGGCGTCGCTGCGCGGCGCAGGGGATGGAGGGCGTGGTGCATCGGTATGGGTCCTTCCGGGGCGGATCCGGGGGTTATCCTGCCAGTGGTATCCGCCGCAGCCCGGAATGCAACCCGCCCCGCCGCTGCAGGGCGCGCACGCCAAGGAACAGTGTCGTGAGCGAGGGGCGGGGCAGAGCCCTGCCGGCCCCTGCCCCACGCACCGCCCTCGCCCGAAGCCGCGCCCAAGAGCCCGTCCCCGGCCCCCACCACGAATTTCGGCACCCATCCGCAAAATCCGGTTGCGGACCGCGCCCGACACCGCTAAATCCCCGCTCCACGAAGACCCTGTGACGCGGAGAGGTGGCAGAGTGGTCGAATGCGGCGGTCTCGAAAACCGTTGTGGGTGAGAGCCCACCCAGGGTTCGAATCCCTGTCTCTCCGCCATTACCCCTTCCTGTCGTTGAGCGTTCCGCCTCGTCGCCTTGCCGGGCGTTGCGCAGTGGCGTGGCCCCGTGGCGCTTTCTCCCCTCAAATACAAAACCACCCCGGAGCGGGACGCGGCCCCGGGGTGGTTTCTGGCCCGCGCCTGCTGGGGCGCGGGATCTGGGCGCGCGGGGGTTATTCCCCGGCGATGATCTTCTGGTCTTCCTTCATCTCCAGCCACATCGCGTTGAGCACGGCGAAGCCGGCGGCCAGCGGCAGGCCGAGGAGCCAGGCGAAATACCACATGATGTCAGTCCTTTCTGTGCGTCAGTAGACGGAGTGCGAATTGCCGGAGACATCGGCCTCGGTGACCTTGCCCCACAGCACCTTGTAGACCCAGGCGGTGTACATCAGGATCAGCGGCATGAAGATCAGCGTCACCGCCAGCATCACGAACAGCGTCAGATGCGAGGAGGAGCTGTTCCAGACCGTCAGCGAGGAGCGCGGATCCGACGAGGAGGGCATGATGAACGGGAACATCGTCAGCCCGACCGAGGAAATCACGCCAAGGATCGCCATCTTCGAGAACAGCAGCGTGGAAACCTCGCGCCCCGCTCGCAGGCCGAGGAAGGTCAGCAGCCCGCCGAGGATGCCCATGGCCGGGGCCAGGATGATCCAGGGCCGCTCGGCATAGGCGGTCAGCCAGCTTGCCGTCCGCTCCACCTGAAAATGCAGCGGGTTGGAGGGGCCGCCGGTGGCATAGTCGCCGACGATGCGGAAGCCCTCGATCCCGAAGGCCAGCCAGAGCCCGGCCAGCGAATAGCTTGCCACCGCCATCAAGGCCGCGACAGAGCCGATGGCGCGGGCGCGGGCCTGCACCGGGCCTTCCGCCTTCAGCGTCAGCCAGGCGGCGCCATGCATCACCAGCATCGCCAGCGACACCGCGCCCGCCAGCAGCGAGAACGGATCCAGTAGGCCGATGAACTTCATGTACCACGCGCCTTCATAGATCGTGTGCAGATCGTCGGTGAAGTGGAAGGGCACGCCCTGGATCACATTGCCGACCGCCACGCCGAACAGCAGCGCCGGAACCGCCCCGCTGGCGAACAGCGCCCAGTCCCAGGCCGAGCGCCAGCGCGGATCATCGCGCTTGGAGCGGTACTTGAACGCCACGGGCCGCACGATGAAGGCCGCCAGCACCACGAACATCGCCAGGTAGAAGCCCGAGAAGCTGACCGCGTAGAGCGGCGGCCAGGCGGCGAAGATCGCGCCGCCGCCGAGGATGAACCACACCTGGTTACCCTCCCAGACCGGGCCGACGGTGTTGATGGCAATGCGCCGTTCCACATCGCTGCGCCCGACGAAGGGCAGCAATGCGCCCACCCCCATGTCGAAGCCGTCGGTCAGGGCAAAGCCGATCAGCAGCACGCCGAGGAGGCCCCACCAGATCACGCGCAGCAGCTCATAGCTCAGAAGGTCATGCAAGATCATGGCGATTACTCCGCGGCGACGGCGATGGCGTCGGCATTTTGCCGCCCGGCCAGCCGGTTCTGGTGACGTTGAACCCAGGCCTCGGTCTCCTCGACGTCCTGGAACGGGCCCTTGCGGATGTATTTCAGCATCAGCCCCATCTCGATGATGAAGAGCACGGTGTAGAACAGCACGAAGCCGGCCAGCGTGATCGCCACCTCGGTCATCGACAGCGCCGAGACCGACATGGCGGTGGGCAGGATGCCATCCACCGTCCAGGGCTGGCGGCCGAACTCGGCCACGAACCAGCCCATCTCGGCGGCGATCCAGGGGGCCGGGATCATCGCCACCGCCAGCCGCAGCGACCAGCGCGGGAAGTGCATCTGCCGGAACGAGGCACGCCAGAAGAAATAGATCATGGTGCCGATGAAACCGAAGCCGAGGGCCACCATGATGCGGAAGGCCCAGAACAGCGGCCAGACCTTCGGCACCGTATCGTTCGACGCCGCCACGATCTGCTCTTCGGTCGCCAGGCGCGGATCATCGATGTATTTGCGCAAGAGGAAGGCAAAGCCCAGATCGGCGGAATGCTCCTCGAAGGTCGCCATCACGGCCGGATCGGCAGCATCGCGTGCCTCGCGGATATGCATCAGCGCGTCATAGGCGATGATGCCCGAACGGATGCGGTCCTCGGCGCTGGCGACAAGCTCGGTGATGCCGGGGATGTCGGTGGTCAGCGACCGCGTACCGATCAGCCCCATCACGACGGGGATGTGCAGCGCATATTTGGTCTCGCGCGCCTCCTGGTCCGGCAGGCCGAACAGAGTGAACGCGGCGGGGGCGGTCTCGGTGTGCCACATCCCCTCCATCGCGGCGAGCTTCATCTTCTGGCTGTGGGTGGCGGAATAGCCCGACTCGTCCCCCAGCAGCACCACCGAGAAGGCCGAGGCGAGCCCGAAGGCCGCCGCCACGGTGATCGAGCGGCGCGACAGTTCGGTATGGCGCCCCTTCAGCAGATACCATGCCGACACGCCGATCACGAAGACCGAGGCGGTGACATAGCCGGCCGAGACGGTGTGCACGAACTTGGCCTGCGCCACCTCGTTGAACAGCACCTCGAAGAAGTTGGTCATCTCCATGCGCATGGTCTGCGGGTTGAACTCGGCCCCGACCGGGTTCTGCATCCAGCCATTGGCGATCAGGATCCACAGCGCCGAGAAGTTGGAGCCGATGGCGACCAGCCAGGTGACCGCCAGGTGGGCCTGCTTGCTCAGCTTGTCCCAGCCGAAGAAGAACAGGCCGACGAAGGTGGCCTCGAGGAAGAAGGCCATCAGCCCCTCGATCGCCAGCGGCGCGCCGAAGATGTCACCGACATAGTGGCTGTAATAGCTCCAGTTCATGCCGAACTGGAACTCCATGGTGATGCCGGTTGCGACCCCCAGCACGAAGTTGATCCCGAACAGCGTGCCCCAGAACTTGACCATCTGCCGCCAGATCGGGCGGTTGGTCATGACATAGACGGTTTCCATGATCGCCAGGAGGATGGACAGACCCAGCGTCAGCGGCACGAAGAGGAAGTGATACATGGCGGTCATGGCAAATTGCAGCCGTGACAGCTCGACGATCCCGAATTCCATATGTGTGGCTCCAGTTATCGGAAGCCAGCTGGCTCCGAAATATATTCCAACACTGGCATGTGTGGGCCGATCGGGCGGCGGCGGCTTTGATGCAGATCAATAACTGGTATCGTGGATAAGAGTTATCGCAGCGCCAGCACCCGGTCCGCGGCAGAGACCTCGACCTGCCGGTGCGCGGCGATGACGATGGCGGCCTCGGGCAACTCGGCCCGGATCCCGCGCAGCACCAGCGCGGCGGTGGCCTCGTCCAGCCCCTCGGTCGGCTCGTCCAGCAGCAGGACCTGCGGGCGGCGCAGCAGGGCGCGCGCCAGCGCCAGACGCCGCGCCTCGCCGCCCGAAAACCCCTCGCCGCGCGGGCCGATGCGCGCGGAAAGGCCGCCCCGGGCGCGGATCACGCCGTCCATCTGCACCGCCGCCAGCACCTGCCCCAGCCGCGCGTCATCGGCCTCAGCAGCAAGGCGCAGCGCCTCGGCCACGGTGCCAGCCATCAACGCGCTGCGTTGCGGCAGCAGGGTCAGCACCTCGCGCAGGGCGGCCTCGGGCCAGTACGCCACCGCCAGCCCGCCAAGCGTGATCTGTCCCGCCGCCACCGGATGCAGCCCCGCCACCGCCAGCAGCAGCGTCGATTTGCCCGACCCGCTGGGGCCGGTGATCGCCACCGTCTCGCCCGCCGCGACGGCCAGCGACAGGCCGGACAGAATCGGCGCGGTGGTTCCGGGGCGGTGCAGCGTGACATCGGCGATGCTGAGCGCCGCGCCCTGCGGCACCTCCCCCGCGGGCGGCGCAGCCTGCGGCGCCAGATCCCGCGCGACCCGGCGGGCGGCATCGGCCATGCGGCCCAGATCAGCCGCGGCCCGGCGCAGCGGCATCAGCGTCTCCGCCAGCGCCAGCGCCGCAAAGAAGCCAAGCGCGGCAAAGCCCGGCTGGGTCTGCCCCGCCTGCACCAGCGCCATGCCGATCCCGAGCGCCCCGGCGGCCACCACAGAGGCCAATGCCGCCAGCGCCGCGCCGGTCCAGCGCTCGGCCCGGTCCAGCCGGCGGCGCAAAGCCTGCCGGCGCAGATCAGCCTCCATCGCCGCCGCGGCCTGCGCCTGCAGCCGGCCATAGACCGCAAGGTCGCGCCGGGCGCGGATCAGGTCGATCAGCCGGCTGCGGAAGGCCTGCGCCGCCGTCTCGGCCCGGCGCGACAGCGGCACCGAGACCGCCGCCATCCGCCCGAAGATCATCGCGGCACCAATCCCGTAGCCGCCCACCACCCACAGCGCGACCTCGGGCGCGACCAGCCACCACAGCGCCGCCAGTGCCAGCACCTGCGCCAGCGCCCCGGCGATCAGCGGCAGCACCAGCCGCAGCGGCACCCCGTCCAGCGCGTCGATATCCGCCGTCAGCCGGTTCAGCGCCTGCGCGCCGCGGATGCGGATCATTGCTGCATGGGGCGCGGCCAGATGCGCGGCCAGCACCCGCAGCCGCAGGCTTTCCAGCGCGCGCAGGGTGGCGTCATGGGTCAGCACCCGCTCGCCATAGCGCGCCGCCGCCCGGCCAAGCGCGAGGAAGCGCACCATCGCCGAGGGGCGGAACACATCGAACACCGCGCCCGTGCCCGCCAGCCCCGCGGCGGCGGCGGCGGTGATGAACCAGCCCGAGAGGCCGAGCAGCGCCACGCCCATTACCAGCACGATGAGGCTCAACACCGCACCCCGCAGCAGCGCGGTGCGCTGGTCGCGCAGGATCACCGCGAAGACAGTCCAAAGCGCGGTCATGACGCGCCCCCCAGCTCGATCACCCGGTCCATCCGCGCCGCAAGCTGCCGGTCATGCGTCGCCACGATCAGCGTCGCCCCCCGTGCCGCCTGCGCCAGCAGCCCTTCCGTCACGATCCGCGCCGTGGCGGCATCGAGGTCGGCGGTCGGCTCATCGGCCAGGATCAGGTCAGGCGCGGCATAAACCGCCCGCGCCAGCGTGATCCGCCGCGCCTCGCCGCCCGACAGCCCTCCGCCGGTCTCCCCAAGGCGGGTGGCAAGGCCCTGTGGCATGGCCGCCACCACCTCGCCCACGGCCGCCGTCGCCAGCGCGGCCTCCAGATCGCCCTTGCGCCCAAGGGTCAGGTTCTGGCGCAGGCTGCCCGACAGGAAATGCGGCGCCTGCGGCATCCAGCCGAGCCGGGCCCGCCAGCCATAGGCGTTCTCCGCCGTCAGCCCCTGCCCCGCCACCACCACCTGCCCCGCCGCCGGCAGCTCCAGCCCCGCCATCAGCCGCAGCGCGCTTGTCTTGCCGGCGCCGCTGGCCCCCACCAGCGCCACCCGCTCGCCCGGTGCGATGCGGATGTCGGGCAGCGCCACGCCCGACGGGGTCTCGCATCCCAGCAACGCCACGCTCGCCGGCCCCTCGAGCCGCGCGGCGGTTCCGCCCGCCCCCGGCAGCTGCGGGCCGGGATCGGCCCCCCAGGCCTCGATCTCCTCGATCACCGCGGTGGCGGCGGCCTTGTCATGCCAGGCCGCCGACAGGTCGCGCAGCGGCTGGTAGAACTCCGGCGCCAGCAGCAGCAGGAAGATCCCGGCCTCGGGGCTGACCGACCCGCCCCAGGCCCCGAAGCTGAGCGCGCCAAGCAGCGAGAAGCCGACATAGACCGCGACCATCGCCACGCCGATGGCCGCGAACAGCTCCAGCACCGTCGAGGACAGGAACGCCACCCGCAGCACCGCCATGGTGCGGGCGCGCAGGTCGCCGGCCTGCGCGGCAAAGCCGTCCTGCACCGCTGCCCCCGCCCCCAGCAGGCGGATGTCCACCAGTGCCGACAGCCGTTCCACCAGGAAATCGTTCAGCGTGCCGATCTCGGCCATCTGCCGGGCGCTGGCCTCTTTCGCCGCCATCCCGATCAGCGCCATGAACAGCGGGATCAGCGGGCCCGAGACCAGCAGCACCAGCCCCACCGCCCAGGAGTGCCAGAAGGCCAGCGCCAGGATCACCAGCGGCACCACCCGCACCCGCGCCATTGCCGGGGCATAGCGGGTGACGAACGGCGCCAGCAGGTCGAGCTTCTCGCCGGCCAGCGCGGCGATGCTGCCCGCGCCGCCAAAGGCGCTGTCCGCCGCGCGCCACGCCTCGGCTTCCACGATCCGCGCCCGCTCCGCGGCGATCACCGCCTCTGACGCCGCCTGCGCGCTGGCTTCGGCCAACAGCCCCAGCCCGGCGCGCAGCAGGCCAAGCCCGGCGAAGGCCAGCGCGGCCAGCAGCGGCGAGGCCGGGGCGCCGGTCAGCAGCGCCCCGAGCGCCCAGGCAACGACCCCGGCCTGCAGCGGCCAGAGCAGGGCCGCCAGCACCGACAGCACGGCGGCGCGGCGCTGCAAGGGGCGGCCGGGCGCAAGGACATCTGCGGCGGGCTGGGGGCGGGTCTGGGCCAAGGTCTCTCTCAAACTGATGCACCAGATGTCAGTTAGAGGGTATTGGCCGCCGCAGATGTGATCTGGATCAAATACAGAACGCTCCGCCGCGACTACGCCAGTCTAACTGGTACGGAGGACAAGACTTTCATGCGCCTGACCACCAAGACCAACCTCGCGGCCCGGGTGCTGATGGCCTGCGCGGCGAATGAGGGCCGCACGCTGCGCACCTCGGAGATCGCGGCTAAGTGCAACGCCTCGCTCAACCACCTGCTGCAGATCGTCAATGCGCTGCAGGCCGGCGGCTACATCGAAACCCTGCGCGGGCGCAGCGGCGGGCTGCGGCTTGCCCGCGCGCCGGGGCAGATTTCGATCGGCGCGGTGTTCCGGCTGTTCGAGGCTGGCCTGCCCTTTGCCGAATGCTTCGACGCCGAGACCAACACCTGCCCGCTCTCCTCGGCCTGCCGGCTGCGCAGTTTCGTCACCCGCGCGCTCGAGGCGTTCTACCACGAGATGGACATGGTCACGCTGGCCGACCTCGTGAAGGGCAATTGCGGGCTGATCGCGCTGCTGGAAGTGCCGGACATCCTGCGCCGCGACTGCCCGCAGGCGGCGCCCGCCTGAGGCGGAGCCTCAGCCCGGGGCGGCTGGCGCGCTGTTCCCGGGCCCATCGCCCTCTGCCGCGGCGGCGCCCTTCGCCTGCCTGGGGGCTTGCAGGCTGACCGGGCTGCGCAGCCACAGGTCGCGCTGCGGGAACGGGATCTCGATGCCTTCCGCGGCGAAGCGTTCGGCAATCGCGTGGTTCATGTCCGACTTCGCCTTCAGCCCGAAGTTGATGTCGGACAGCACGGCGCGGATCTCGAAATCCATCGAACTGGCGCCGAATCCGGTGAACAGCACAAAGGGCGCCGGTGCCAGCATCACCAGCGGGTGCGCCGTGACGATTTCCTGCAGCACCCGCTCCACCTGCCTTGTGTCAGAGCCGTAGGCCACGCCCACCGGCACGATGATCCGGCCCTGCATGTTGAACCGGGTCCAGTTGGTCACCGGGTTGGCGATCAGGTCGGCATTGGGCACGATCACATCGGTGCGGTCGAAGGTCTCGATCCGTGTCGCGCGCACCGAAATCGCGCGCACGATGCCCTGCTGCCCGCCGACCTCGATCCAGTCGCCTTCGGAGATGGGGCGCTCGATCAGCAGGATGATGCCCGACACGAAGTTCTGCACGATGGTCTGCAGGCCGAAACCGATGCCGACCGACAGCGCCCCCGCGACGATGGCGAGCGAGGAGAGGTCGATCCCCGCCGCGGTGATCGCCAGGATCGCCGCCAGGAACACGCCCACATAGCCGAGGCCCGAGACGATGGCCGTCTGCCCGCCCTTGTCGAGCTTGGTCTTGGGCAGGATCGTGCTGCGCATCGCGCCCTGCACCATCCGCGTCGCCATGTAGCCGATGGCGAAGACGATGCCGAAGGTCAGGAACACCGCCGGCGACAGGCGGATGCCGCCCATGTCGAAGCCGGTCTGCACCCGCGTCCAGACCTCGGCCAGGTCGGTCATCCGCGCGCCCCAGATCAGCGCCAGCAGCGGCACCGCGGCCAGCAGCAGGCCAAAGCCCGCCAGCACCGGCACCAGCGCCTCCTCGGCCCGCTCATCCCCGGTGACGAGGCCGTAGACATCCGTCGCCCCCCGTTGCAGCAGCAGCACCAGCCCCAGCAGCGCCAGCGACAGGGTGCTGGACCAGGTCAGCACATTGCCCGCCTCGACATAGCCGAAGCCGGCCAGGATCGGCCCGACGATCGCCACCCCGGCCGTCAGCCCGCCGACAAGGCCGATCATCTGCGAGCGGGTGCCCGCGCCCTCGACCGAGGCGGACTCGTCGCGCGCATGCGCCATCAGCAGCCGGCCGAGCCGGAACAGCGAGGCGCCCGCCGCCACCTGGATCACGAAGGAGACCAGCGACTGGCTGGCCGGCGCCGCATCGGCCAGCAGCACCCGGCGCCAGAATTCCAGCGCCAGCAGCAGCCCCAGTACCGTCACATGCACCCGCGCCTCGGCATGGCGCAGGGGCGGGACCAGCGGCGGGGCCACCTCTGGCGCGACCGGGACGGCGGGGAACAGCCAGCCCCCCAGCCAGCGCGCGATGAACAGCGGCGCGGTCAGCACCGGCAGCGCGGCGATCCCGGCGCCGCCGCCAGCCTCGAGCATTCCCGTCGCGTCCAGTGCCAGCGAGATCAGCACCGTGCCCGTGACCGGCAGCAGGATCTGCCCGAAGGACACCGCGCCCTCGGCCAGGCGGCGCGAGCGTGGCCGCTCGGACCGGCGCAGGCGCCGCGTCAGCCAGTCGATCCAGCCGCCGCCCCGCCACAGCAACAGTGCCGCGGCGATCAGGTAGAGCCCGATCACCGGCAGGTTGCCGGTCAGCGTGGCACGGTTGCGCCCGCTGTCCCAGGCGACGGCGAGGTCGGTGCCGATCCTGGCAAAGGCGGTCTGCACGCCCGCGACCGCCGCGGGCCAGTTCGCCGGGTTCAGCGGCGCCGGCGCGGTGGTCAGCAGCGCCGCTGTCTGACGCTCGCGCAGCAGGCGGTCGATCTCGCGCACGATGCCATCGGCGCGGCTATGCGCCTCGACCGCGGCGATGCGGGGAGCCTGGATCTGGGCCATCTGGCGGGACAGCTCGGCGCGGCGGGCGGCGATGTCGGCGGCCTCGGTCGCGCCCTCGGCCGGAGGGGCGCCGAGGGCCTCCATCTGGCTGCGCAGGGTTTCAAGCCGCAGGTCATCGCCGCTTTGCGCTGCAAGGAAGCGGTCGCGCCAGGCGACGATCTCGGCGCGCAGATCCTCGATGGCCCGGTCCGAGGCGCGCCCGGCGGCCACCGCCTCTTCGGCGCGTCTGGCGACCTCCTCCCAGGCGGCATAATCCGGCGCCTCGACGGTCTGGGCGAGGGCGGTGCCCGGCCCGATGCCTGCCGTGATGACGGGCAGAGCCAGCGCCAGCATCACCGCCAGCGCGAGGGTCCTCAGGCGGCCGAGCATCCGCGCCGACATCTGCAAGCTCACCCCTCGTAGACTTCGGGCAACTCGGCCGGGGCGCGGTCGAGCCAGTGCGGCACCGGCAGGCCCTTGGCCTTCAGGAAGTCGGGGTTGAACAGCTTGGACTGATAGCGGGTGCCGTAATCGCACAGAATGGTGACGATGGTATGCCCCGGCCCCATCTCCTGCGCCATGCGCATCGCGCCGGCGATGTTGATACCCGACGAGCCGCCGAGGCAGAGGCCCTCCTCCCACAGCAGGTCGAACACCACCGGCAGCGCCTCGGCATCGGGGATGCGGAAGCTCATGTCCGGGGTCAGGCCTTCGAGGTTGGCGGTGATCCGTCCCTGCCCGATGCCTTCGGTGATCGAGGAGCCTTCAGATTTCAGCTCTCCGGTGGTGTAGAAGCTGTGCAGCGCCGCCCCCTCGGGATCGGCCAGCGCGACCTTCACGCCCTTGGGCTGCAGCGCCATCGCCACGCCGGCAAGCGTGCCGCCAGAGCCGACGGCGCAGATGAAGCCGTCCACCTTGCCGCCGGTCTGGTCCCAGATCTCGGGGCCGGTGGTTTCGACATGCGCCTGCCGGTTCGCCACATTGTCGAACTGGTTGGCCCAGATCGCGCCGCGCGGCTCGGTCTTCGCCAGCGCCGCGGCGAGGCGGCCCGAGTAGCGGACATAGTTGTTGGGGTTGGAATAGGGCGCGGCGGGCACCTGCACCAGTTCGGCCCCGGCAAGGCGCAGCATGTCCTTCTTTTCCTGGCTCTGCGTCTCCGGGATCACGATCACGGTGCGAAAGCCCATGCTCGCGCCGACCAGCGCGAGGCCGATGCCGGTATTGCCCGCCGTGCCCTCGACAATGGTGCCGCCCGGTTGCAGCAGCCCCTTGGCCACCGCATCGCGGATGATGAACAGCGCGGCGCGGTCCTTGACCGACTGGCCGGGGTTCATGAACTCGGCCTTGCCAAGGATCTCGCAGCCGGTGATCTCGCTGGCCTTCTTCAGGCGGATCAGCGGGGTATGACCGACCGTCGCGGCCAGATCGGGACAGATGCGCATGACAAAGCCTCCCTGTTCGTGCCGCCCTTTCTATGCCGGGGCGGGCGGGGCCTCAAGCCCGGTAGTGTGTTCGTGAGGAGGCCTGCTCAGAAGACGAAACCGCCGCTTGCACGGACAGAGGGCAGCGCCCGTCCGCCGGGTGGGCGCGCAACGGCGGTCCTAGGCACTTTATGGTGCGGCCCCCTCCGACCGTAGTTCTAGGCGGAACCGTTGGAAGCGCCCGCCCGAGGGGGCGGACGGGCGCTGCCCGGCGGCGCTGAAGCGCCTTGTTCCGGGCAAGAGGAGCGCTACTCCGCCGCCCGCAGCGCCTCTGCCGCCGCCTCGGCGCGCAGGCGCGGGCGCTGGCGGTCCAGCCAGTAGGCCAGCACGATCAGCGGCGCGAGGTCGACCTCGCCGCTGTCGATCAGCGCGATCAGCTGCTCGAATGGCATGACATGGCCACGGATATCCTCGGTCTCGATCTCCAGCCCGCCGATGCCGCCGCTGCCATCGGGCAGATCGGCCAGGCCCACGAAGGTGTAGAGGTATTCAGTCTTCGCGCCCGGCGAGGCATAGCAGCTTGGCCCTGCGACCAGCCCCCGCAGCACCAGCCCCGCCTCTTCCTCGGTCTCGCGCAGCGCGCAGCTCTCCGGTGTCTCGCCGCCGTCGATGCGCCCCGCCACCGGCTCCAGCAGCCAGGGCTGCGCATCGCCGCGGGCAAAGGGGCCCATGCGGAACTGCTCGACCACCAGCACCCGGTCGCGTACCGGATCATAGGGCAGCACCACCACGGCATCGGCCGAGATGAAGGTGGCGCGCGTCACCGGCTCTGTCATCTCGCCATCGAAGCGCCGCCACGAGATGTCATGCTCCTCGACCGAGAAGAAGCGCGCATAGGGCTGGCGGAAGGCTGTCACCTGCACATCGCCCGGGGCGGCCGTCCGCCGCTGCAGCGTCGGCTTGGCCTGCCGGGCCCGCACCCGCGCGCCGCCGCGCACCAGCATCTGCGGATAGCGCGCCAGCACCGCGGCGGGGTCTGCATGGCCATAAAGCGCCATGAAATCGCCCGCGGCTTCCATCACCGTGTCGCCCCAGCGGTGCAGCCAGCCGGCGAAGTCCCACGGGCCGCCATCGTGCCAGCGCCCCTCCTCGGGCCAGAACACCGCCGCCGGAACCTGCCCGCCCGCCTCCACCACCACCTCGCGCGTGACAAAAGCGAAACCGCCTTCGTAAAACGCCAGCCGCGCCCGGTCACTCTCCGTCAATCCCTCGGCCAGCACGCCCTGCGCCGAGGCCCCGGGCGAAGCCACCAGCATCGGGAAATCCTCGCCCTCCGCCAGCCGCACCGCATGATCGGCCAGCACGGCAGGCCGCACGGGCAGATCGTGCCCCAGCACGGCGGCGCGCAGCGGCGCATGGCACAGGGTGCCGTAGAAGAACATCGCACTCATCGGTCTTGCTATCTCCAGCTGCGGGCGGCCCGGTGTGCCAGCCCCCCGGCCAGCATCCCGCCGACCAGTAACAGGCCGGCGACATCGGGATGCAGCAGCAGCACCGCATTGTCGAGCATCAGACCGAACACACCCTGCAAAGCGTGCACCGGACCGTCGTATTGCTTCTGCAGTGAGCGCTCGATCATCTCGATGAAGGCCACGATGAACAGCACGATGACCACCATGATCGCCGTCGCCTTCAGCCCCGCCGACAGTGCCGCCATCAGCCCGCGCCGCGCATCGGGCCCCAGCGAGCGCCAGCCGACAAGCACGCCCGTCCCCCCGGCAATCGCCCACAGATACCCCGGGCGCGTCCCTTCCGGCAGATGCGGTGTCACCGCCCAGGCGGCGAACACCCCGAGCGTCGCAAGGGCAATCGCGGCTATGAGCTTGGCGGCGGTGGGCATGTCAGCTTGCGGGCCTTCGGACGGTGATCTGGGTCACGTCACAGTTACCGCCCTGAAATGCGCCGGCGCAAGAGGCGAGATAGAGGTTCCACATGCGGCGGAAGCGGTCATCGAAGCCCAGCTGCGCCACCTCGTCCCACCGCGCGTTGAACGTGTCGTGCCAGCGGCGCAGGGTCTGGGCATAGCTCTGCCCGAACTCGAAGCTGCCGGAAACCGACAGCCCCGCCCGCTCCACCTCGCGCCGCAGCACCGAAGGCGAGGGCAGCATCCCGCCCGGGAAGATGTGCTTCTGGATGAAGTCTACGCCCTTGCGGTAGATCTCGAAGCGGCGGTCCTCGACGGTGATGATCTGCAGGCAGGCCGCCCGCCCCGGCTTCAACGCGCCCCTCAGCGCGCCAAAATAGACCGGCCAGTATTTCTCGCCCACCGCCTCGAACATCTCGATGCTGCCGACGCCGTCATATTGCCCGGCCTCGTCGCGGTAGTCCTGCAGCTTGATCTCGACCCGGTCCGACAGCCCCGCCCGCGCGATCCGCGCCACGGCGTAGTCGTGCTGCGCCTTGGAGATGGTGAGGCCGGTGACCCGCAACCCCCGCTCCCCCGCCGCGTATTCGGCAAAGCCGCCCCAGCCGCAGCCGATCTCCAGCACATGCTCGCCGGGCTGCACGTCCATGCGGTCCACGAGGCTTGCATATTTCGCGCGCTGCGCTGCCTCGAGGCTCTCCTGCCCGGTGGTGAACAGCGCCGAGGAATAGGTCATGCTGTCATCGAGCCAGAGCCCGTAGAAGTCGTTGCCCAGATCGTAATGCGCCTCGATGTTCCTGCGGGCCTGTGCGCGGGTGTTGCGGCGCAACCAGTGGCGCAGCCCCTCCCAGGCGCGCACCAGCCGCATCCCCGGGAAGCCGTCATAGATCTCGTCATTGCCGGCATGCAGCAGGTCCATGAAGGCCATCAGGTCGGGGCTGGACCACGCGCCGTCCAGATAGGCCTCGCAGAACCCCAGATCGCCCTCGCGCACCAGCCGGGCAAAGATCTCGGGGTCATGCACGCACAAGGTGGCCACCGGCCCCGGCGCGGCGCCGGTCGCGCGGAACACCCGGCCGTCGGGCAGCACGAAGTCCAGCCGCCCGCGCGCCATCCGGGCGGCGGCGTCGAACACATGCGGGAAATAGCGCGGCAGGCCGGTCTGCCCGGCCGTGGTTGTCAGAGTGTCCATGGTTCCCCCTGCGCGGGTCAGTCTAGCCCGTTACCCGCGCGTTGCAATTCTGCTGTTAACCTTTGGCGCCGCCAGTTTCCGGCGCGCATCCCCTGTCCCGGCCGGCATAGGCCGCCAGCGCCCGCTCTCGCCCCTCGGACAGCGAGATCACTGGCTTGGGATAGCGCTGCTGCGGGCTCAGCCCCCAAGCCCGCGGGCAGGCCGCGAAGAAGTCAAGCGCGGTCTGCGGCGGGGTCTTCTGGCCCTCGGCGATCCAGCGGTTCCGATAGGCGCGGTCCGCATCGAACTTCTCCGCCTGCCCCTCGGGATTGAACACCCGGAAATAGGGCGCGGCATCGGGGCCGGATCCCGCCACCCATTGCCAGCCCATGGCATTGGAGGCCGGGTCCCAGTCGATCAGGCACTCCTCGAACCAGGCCAGCCCCAACCGCCAGTCGGTCAAGAGGTGCTTGGTCAGGTAGCTCGCGGCGATCATCCTTGCGCGGTTGTGCATGGTGCCGGTCACATACATCTCGCGCATGGCGGCATCCACGAAGGGCTCGCCGGTCATGCCGCGCCGCCAGCGCTCCGCCGCATCGCTGTCCCCGCGCCAGGGAAAGGCGTCCCAGCCCTCGCGCCAGTTGCGGCTGGCCAGCTCCGGCGAATGATGCATCAGATGCGCCGCAAACTCGCGCCAGACCAGCTCCTTGAGGAAATGCTCCGCCCCCGCCGCGCCCTCCTGCAGCGCCCGCATCCCGCCATGCCAGATCGTGCGCGGCCCGATCTCGCCCCAGGCCAGGTTCTCCGACAGGCCCGAGGTCGCCGCGCGCCCCGGAAAGTCCCGCGTCTCGCGGTAAGGCCCGACCCGCGCCTCCAGAAACCCGTGCAGCCGGTCCAGCGCCTTGGCCTCGCCGACATGGGCGTGCCTGGCGACGATCCCCGCCCCGCGCCGGATCGCCGCCCCAAGCGCCCAGTCTTCCAGCCGGTCGCTTGCGGGCCAGTCCGTCGGCGCGCGCATAGCCTTGGGCGCGGCGGCGGGCGAGGCCACATCCCGTCCCTTCACCGCCTTCCAGAACGGGGTATAGACCTTGTAGAATCCGCCCTGCCCCGTCTCCACCTCCCAGGGCTCGAACAGCAGCGCCCCCGCAAAGCTGCGCGCCTCCACCCCCTCCGCCTTCAGTGCCGCTTTCACCGTGGTATCCCGCGCCACCGCCGCCGAGTCATAGGCGCGCTGCCACCACACCGCCCCCGCCCCGCTCTCCGCCACCAGCGCCCGCAGCACCTCCAGGGCCGGCCCGCGCCGCAGGACCAGCCGGCTGCCAATCCCCTCCAGCGCCCGTGCATATGCTGCCAGCCCCTCCCCCAGCCGCCATTTCGGCGCCGCGCCATAACCCTCCGCCACCTCATCGAGCACGAAGACCGGGATCACCACCCGCCCGCTCGCCGCCGCTTCCGCCAGCGCAGGATGGTCGGCCAGCCGCAGATCACGGCGGATCCACAGGATCAGGGGGGTGTCGGTCATGGTCATCCTCAAGGCAGGTCAAGGGCTTACGCCCCGCCCCCGCAACCGGATCACTCCCCCGCCCTTTGCCTTTTCCAAATATCCTCGGGGAGGTTTCTCAAGGAGGGGTGGAAAACCCCTCCTTGAGCGAGGGGGTGCGGGGGAGCAGGCTCCCCCGCTTCCTACAGCACCGCGTCCAGCGCCCGCATCACCCGCGCCACCTCATCGGCGGTCGTGTAATGCACGAACGAGATCCGCAGCACCCCCCGCTCCAGATCCACCCCCATCGCCGTCAGCGGCCGCACCGCATAGAAATCCCCGCCGCCGCAGCCGATGCCCTGCTCCGCCAGCGCAACCGCCACCGGCTCCGCCGGCCGGTCCAGCGCAACGGCCACGGTCGGCGCCCGCCGAAGCGCATCCCGGGGCCCCAGCAGCCGCAGGTCGTTGCGCGCCGCCAGATGGTCCAGCAGCGGCTGCAGCAGTGCCGCCTCATGCGCGCGGATCAGGTCATGCACGGCAGCGCCGCGGCGCGCGGCATCGGGCTCCGGCGCGAAATGGTGGGCGTGGAGCGCATCGAAATAATCCACGATCCCGGCGCAGGCGGCGATCTGGGCATGGTCCGGCCCGGCGGGTGTGAAGCGCTTGTAGAGCGCGTCGCCGTTGAAGTAGTGGCCCTGGTTGGGCAGCTTGAACCCCAGCTCGCGGCGGATCACCATGATGCCCTGATGCGGGCCATACACCTTGTAGGCCGAGAAGAGGTAGATGTCCGCCCCGAGCGCGCCCACGTCCGGCAGCCCGTGCGGCGCATAGCTGACCCCGTCGACGCAGGTGAACGCCCCCGCCGCATGGGCCATGGCCACGATCTCGGCCACCGGGTTGATCTCGGCCACGACGTTGGAGCAATGCGGGAAACAGACCAGCCGCACCCGCCCGTCGGCCAGCAACGGCGCCAGCGCGGCGGGGTCGAGATGGCCGGTGTCGGGGTCGATCTGCCACTCGCGGACCTCGATCCCCTCCTCTGCCAGCCGCCGCCAGGGGCCACTGTTCGCCTCGTGGTCCTGATTGGTGACCACGATCGCCGCCCCCGGCTCCAGCCCGCGCAGGAAGGCTTGCGCCAGCACATAGGTATTGGCGGTGGTCGAGGGGCCGAAGCTCACCTCCTCCGTCGCCACCCCCAGCATCGCCGCCATCCGCTCGCGCGCCTCGTCCATCTCCGCCCCGCCAAGGGTCGAGGGGGAATAGGGCGCATAGGGCTGCACCTTGCGCTGCCGGTAGAACCGCGTCAGCCGGTCGATCACCGGGGCGCAGGCATAGCTGCCGCCGGCATTCTCGAAGAAGGCAAGCCCCGCCAGCGAGGGTTCGGCAAAGGCCGGAAACTGGGCGCGGACGAAATCGGTATCAAGCACGGTCATGTGGGTCCCCTTGCAACGTGAACGGGGCCCCGCCTGGAACGGGGCCGCGCGAAAAGGGCCCCGCTGACGCAGGGCCCGATGTTGGGACGAAACCTAGACCGCGGACTTGCGGATTGGCAAGATCACGCCAGCTTGGCGGGCGCGTCCAGTTCCGACCGCAGCCCCTGCACGATGGTGTAGCACAGCGCCAGCAGCACCAGCGTGAACGGCAACCCGGTGGAGATCACCATGGATTGCAGCGCCGCAAGCCCCCCGCCTAGCAGCAGCACGATCGCCACCGCGCCCTCGAAGCAGGCCCAGAACACCCGCTGCGCGGCCGGCGCATCGACCTTGCCGCCCGAGGTGATGGTGTCGATGACAAGGCTGCCGGAGTCCGACGAGGTGACGAAGAACACCACCACCAGCACGATGCCGATGATCGAGGTCAGCCCCGCCAGCGGCAGCACTTCCAGCATCTTGAACAGTTGCACCGGCAGGTCCGCCTCCTGCGCGGCGGTATAGGCATCGGCCACCACCTGTTGCAGGGCGGCGCCGCCAAAGACGCTCATCCACAGCACGCAGACAAGGCTGGGGATCAGCAGCACCGAGATCAGGAACTCGCGCACCGTGCGGCCGCGGCTGACGCGGGCGATGAACATGCCCACGAAGGGCGACCAGCTGATCCACCAGGCCCAGTAGAACGCCGTCCAGCCCTGCACGAAGTTGGTGTCGGTGCGCCCCACCGGGTTCGACAGCGCCGGCAGATAGACGAGATAGGCGCCAAGGCTGTCGAAGAACCCCGCCAGCAGCGCCAGCGTCGGCCCGGTCAGCAGCACGAACAGCAGCAAGACGATGGCAAGGCCCATGTTGATCTCGGACAGGCGCTTCACCCCCGCCTCGAGGCCCCGCAGCACCGAGACCAGCGCAATCGCGGTGATGCCGGAAATCAGCAGCACCTCGGACACCGGGCCGACCGGCAGGCCGAACACCGCATTGAGCCCGGCATTGGCCTGCGTCGCGCCAAAGCCAAGCGAGGTGGCAAGACCGAACAGCGTGGCAAACACCGCCAGGATGTCGATCACATGCCCCGGCCAGCCCCAGACGCGGTCCCCCAGCAGCGGGTAAAAGGCAGAGCGGATGGTCAGCGGCAGTCCCTTGTTGTAGCTGAACAGTGCCAGCGCGAGGCCGACGACCGCGTAGATCGCCCAGGGGTGCAGGCCCCAGTGGAAGATCGTCGCCGCCATCCCCAGCCGCATCGCGGCGGCGGCATCGCCCTCGGCCCCGCCAAGCGGCGCCCAGTCGGTGCGCAGCCCGTCCTCGCCAAGGGTCACGCCGCCGAAGGAGGAGGTGAAATGGCTCAGCGGTTCGGACACGCCATAGAACATCAGCCCGATGCCCATGCCGGCCGCGAACAGCATCGCGAACCAGCCGACATAGCCGAAGTCCGGTGTTGCATCCGGCCCGCCAAGGCGGATCTTGCCCCAGGGCGAGAAGATCAGCGCAATGCAGAACAGCACGAAAATGTTGGCGGCGGTCAGGAAGAACCAGTCGAAGCGGTGGGTGACAGCGGCAAAGAGTGTGTCGAACACGCCCGCCGCCTGCTGCGGCAGCGCCAGCGTGTAGAAGACGAAGGCCACCACAGCCAGGCCCGAAATCGCAAAGACCGGGTTGTGCACGTCGAACCCGATCGGCCCTAGGCTGCCGGAGACATTGTCCTGCCCCAGCTCGTAATCGGTGTCGATGGGGCTTGGAATGGGCTCTGGAGCGCCTTGATCTGTCATGCAATTCCTTTGGGTTCTGGTCTTGATGGCAGCGGTGCCGCGGGCAAGGCAGCGTGCGCCGGAACGGCGCGCTTCCTCCGCCAGCCGGCGCGACCCGCCGAATGCGACATGCGTGTCGTTAACGGATCTTACCAACGAAAGCGTGATGGTGCAACAGCAGCAGCCGTTTCGCCGCGCCCATTGCCTTGGCGAAGGCCATCGCCTTCGCCACACCGCGACCTGTCATCTCGCCGGTCGGGGGCCCGAAGCCCCCAGTTTCTTGATGCCAGCGGCTCTGGATGAACGGCTCAGCACGGGCGGGGGCGAGGCAGTGCCTCGCCTATTCCCGCCCGGACGGGCCGATGCACAAAGCTCAAACGAAAATGGCCGCCCCCTCGGGGACGGCCATCCTGTCTGTCGCTCTGCGGGCGGTCAGCCCTCTGCGCCTTCGGGGTTCTCCCGGTTCCAGCGGATCGAGGACCACAGCGCGATGCCGATCAGCGCGGCGCCGCCGAGGCCGGTGATGACCTCGGGCACGTGATAGATCGTCTGCACATACATGATCACCGACAGGATCAGGATCGCGTAGAAGGCGCCATGCTCCAGATAGCGGTACTGGGCGAGCGTGCCCTTCTCCACCAGCATGATCGTCATCGAGCGCACATACATCGCGCCGATGCCCAGACCGATGGCGATGATGAACAGGTTCTGCGTCAGCGCGAAGGCCCCGATCACCCCGTCGAACGAGAAGCTGGCGTCGAGCACTTCCAGATACAGGAACGCCCCCAGCCCGCCGCGCGCCGCGCCCGCCATCGCCTCTTCGTTCTTGTCGAGGATCCCGCCCAGAACCTCGACCAGCAGGAAGGTCAGAAGGCCCCAGATCGCGGCACTGATGAACACGCTGGCAGAGGCCGGATCGACCAGCCGCGAGAAGATCAGCATGATGACCAGCACCACGGCGATCTCGATCCCGCGGATCGAGGAGTAGCGCGAGGCCCAGTCTTCCAGCGACTGCACCCAGTGGATGTCCTTCTCGTGATCGAAGAAGAAGTTCAGCGCCACCATCATCAGGAAGGTGCCCCCGAATGCCGCAATCGGCAGATGCGCGTCATGCATGATCGCGGCATATTGCTCGGGCTGCGAGGCGGCCAGCACGATGGCCTGCCAGGGGCCGATCTTGGCGGCGATCACCACGATCAGCACCGGGAACAGCACCCGCATCCCGAACACGGCGATCAGGATGCCCCAGGTCAGGAAGCGCTGCTGCCAGACCGGCGTCATTTCCTTGAGCTTGTTGGCGTTGACGATGGCGTTGTCGAAGGACAGCGAGACTTCCAGCACCGCCAGCACGCAGACGATGAAGAACACCTTCAGCGCGCCGCCGATCGTGTGCTCGGAGGCGAAGCCCAGCCACAGGCCAAGGGCGAGGCCCACGACGGTGACGACAAAGGCCCATTTGAAGTAGCCAAGGGTGGAGGTGTGGGTGATGGGTTGGGCGCTCATGCCAGCCACCCGATCGACAGGGGGCGCGCGGCGATGCGCGGAGTGAACAGTATCATGAAACAGGGTTCCGTCGGCTTTGCATCACAGGTGGCGCCGACATCACGAGAGCGCCGCAAACTCTCGCCAGAGGGGCCCGGTCACCGATACACGCCCCTGCCCTTACAGGAAGCGTCCGCTGCACATATCGCAAATTGCAGCCGCGTCAACTGCGCGCAGCAAAGGCCCCGCAAAAGACGGGGCCTTGCGACGGTTCTGGCACGGGCGGGCTAGCCCGGGATCGCCTCATAGGCCGCGCGCTGCCGCGCGGTCCAGCGCACATGGATGCGGTGGCCGGTTTCGGTCTCGGTCTCTTCCAGCACCACATTCTCGCGGTGCAGATAGGCGCGGGCGCGGCCCTCCTCGAAGCCAAGGTGCAGCACCGCCTCGGTCCGCTCCTCGTCCAGCACGGAACCGATGGCGGCCAGCAACTCATCGAGCCCGTCGCCGGTCAGCGCGGATACCGCATGGACCCCCGGCGTGCGGGCGTCGGTGGCCAGCAGCGCGGCGCGGGTCTCGGGGCCAAGCATGTCGATCTTGTTCCAGACCTCGAACATCGGCACATCCTCGTCCACCCCCAGGCTTTCCAGGATCTCGCCGACGTCCGCCGCCTGCTCCTCGGTCTCGGGATGGGCGATGTCGCGGACGTGCAGGATCAGGTCCGCCTCCAGCACCTCTTCCAGCGTGGCGCGGAAGGCGGCGACCAGCTGCGTCGGCAGATCGGAGATGAAGCCCACCGTATCGGACAGGATCACCTTCTTGCCCGAGGGCAGCACGAGGCCGCGCATGGTAGGATCGAGCGTCGCGAAGAGCATGTCCTTGGCCATCACGTCGGCGCCGGTCATCTTGTTGAACAGCGTCGACTTGCCGGCGTTGGTATAGCCGACCAGCGCCACCACCGGGAATGGCACCTTGCGGCGCGCGGCGCGGTGCAGCTCGCGGGTGCGCACCACCTTGCCAAGCTGGCGGCGGATCTTCACGACCTCTTCATCAATGGCGCGGCGGTCGGCCTCGATCTGGGTTTCCCCGGGGCCGCCGACAAAGCCAAGCCCGCCGCGCTGGCGTTCAAGGTGGGTCCAGGCGCGGACAAGCCGCGTGCGCTGATAGTTCAGCGCCGCCAGTTCCACCTGCAACACGCCTTCCCGGGTGCGGGCACGGTCGGCAAAGATTTCCAGGATCAGCCCGGTCCGGTCCAGAAGCTTCACCTTCCAGGCCTTTTCCAGATTGCGCTGCTGCACGGGGCTGACGGGACCATCGACCAGCACGAGGTCGACCTCGGCCTCGGCCATGCGCGCCTTCAGCTCATCGACCTTGCCGGTGCCGAACAAGAGGCCCGGCTGCGCCCGCGGCAGGCGCACGACTTCGGCCCCCACCACTTCAAGGTCGGGCAGCGCGATGGCCAGCGCAACGGCTTCGGCCAGTGCCAACTCCGGCTCGCGCCGGGACCGCACATGGCCGGGGCCGGACTTCATGTCCGGATGCAGGACAAAGGCCCGCGTGGGCCGGTCCTTGACGGTGTTCAAATCGGTCAGTCTTCACCCTCGTACAGCGAGATCGCCTGGCCCGGCATGATCGTGGAAATGGCGTGCTTGTAGACCAGTTGCGACTGGCCATCCCGGCGCAGGAGCACGCAGAAATTGTCGAACCAGGTGATGACGCCCTGCAGTTTCACACCGTTGATCAGGAAGATCGTCACCGGGACCTTGGTCTTGCGGACATGGTTGAGGAAGGCGTCCTGCAGGTTCTGTTTGTCGGCGGCCATTCTTGTTTTGCCTTTTTTGCCTTGGGTTTCAGTCGCGCGTCTTGCCCCCCAGGGCTGCGGCAGCAGCAGCTGCAAGCCTGGATGGAACAAAGTATGGTGCGGCTTCCCGGCAGTTTCCACCCGAAAATGTGCGCATGTGGCCATCTTGCCGCAGATGCAGCCATGAATGCTGCTTCTGCGCCGCAGTTTGCCGATCAGTCGGCGGAAGTCAGCCCCGCCACATCTCGGGGTTCAAAAGCGCGATGATCGCCAGCGTCTCCAGCCGTCCCAGCACCATCGCCGCCGCCAGGATCACCTTCGCCGCCTCGCCAAGCGCGGCCCAGGCCAGTGGCACCTCGGCCGCGACGGCCGCCAGCGGGCCGGTGTTGGACAGCGCGGCGATGGTCAGCACCGTCGCCGGGGAGAAGCCCACCCCGGTCAGCGTCAGCGCCAGCATCGTCACCGCGATCGACATGGCGAAGAGCGCGAAGAACACCCAGGCCACCTGCGCGCCCTGCCGCCGCATCCGCCGCGCCGCCGCCCCGCCGCCCCCGACGGAATTGGGATGCACCAGCTTTTGCAACTCGCGCTCGCCGTGGCGGTAGAGCGCATAGACCCGCAGCAGCTTGACCCCGCCCGCCGTGGTGGCGACGCCGCCGCCGATGATCGCAAGGCCGGCCAGCACCAGCCCCGGCGTCGGCAGGCCCGACCAGAAGCGGGCATCGACCCAGCCGGCGGATTCAAATCCGGTGGTGGTCAGGAAGGACAGCACGGTGAAGATCGCGCCCCAGGCGGCCTCGGCGGCGGCGGGGATATCCTCGACATCGTTCACCTCGACCGCGCCGATCCAGTGGCGCAAGAACAGCACCGCCGGAACCGCGGCCATCAGCGCCAGGCCCATCCCGATCTCGGGATCGCGGGCCAGCGGCGCCGGGCTCCAGCGGGTGCCGACGGCGGGCATCAGATGCCGCGACAGCGCGAACAGCAGGAAGATGAAGATCAGCCCCTCGCCCGCAAAGCCCGACTGCGCCCCCGCCAGCCCGCCCACCGGCGAGATGCCCGAGGTCGCCATCACCGACATGGCGTGGCAGATCGCCACCAGCGCCGTATCGCCGGCGATCAGCAGCGCCGACCACAGCACCAGCGTCAACGAGCCATAGACCGGCATCAGCGCCAGCGTATGCCGCACCAGCCGGTCGCCGGTCTGGCTCGACCGCAGGGCCCGACCCGGCCGGCGCACCGAGGGGCCCGGTTGGCCCTGCCCCGCCGTGCGTGCCGAGCCTGCCCCCGCCGTGCCGCCATCCCCCGTCACCTCGAACCCGCCAAGGTTCATCGGGGCCAGCACCGCCACCCCCGCCACCAGCATGAAGAACCCGCCCAGCCAGCCCACCAGCGCCCGCCACAGATGCACGGAAGGCGGCAGGCGCCCGGGCTCGAACAAGGTCGCGCCGGTGGTGGTCAGCGAGGACACCATCTCCCACCAGGCGTTGAAATAGCCGGTATCGCGCACCGCCTCGTTCATCGGCACCGCCAGCATCAGCGGCAGCAGCACGAAGGCCCCCAGCATCGCCAGCAGGTGGCTGCGCGCCGGATTGGCGGGGCGCCGCGCCGCCGAGGCGATGCCGATCAGCGCCGTCACCACCAGGAACAGCACCGCCGGGAACAGGAAGGCGCGCGCCACGTCCCAGTCGCGGATCGCCCAGGCGTGGATCGCCGGCACCAGCATCGCCAGCGCCCCCACCCCCATCAGGATCACCAGCAGCGGCAGTTCGAGGATCTTGCCCATGGCCTAGAAGAAGTCGATCGAGACTTGCAGCAGCCGCTCGACCTCCGGCACGTCGCCCGCCATCACGAAGAGCAAGATCACGTTGCCCTCCTCGACCTTGGTATCGCCAAGCGGTTTTACCACCGTCTCGCCCTTCAGGATCGCGCCGACCAGCACGCCTTCAGGAAACTCGATGTCGCGGATCAACCGGCCCGAGATCGGCGAGGTGGACAGCACCTGCGCCTCGATCACCTCGGCCTCGGCATCGCCGATGGAATAGATCTCGCGCACCCGCCCGTGCCGGATATGGCGCAGGATCGACGACACGGTGGTGGCGCGCGGGTTGATATAGGCGTCGATGTCCAAGGGGCCCATCAGCGGCACCAGCGTCGGATCATTGACCAGCGCAATCGCCATCGGGCAGCCGGCCTGCTTGGCGCGCACGGCGGCCAGGATGTTGGTCTTGTCGTCGTCGGTCACCACCAGCACCGCATCGGCGCGGTCGATATTCGCCTCTTGCAGGATGTCCATGTCCATCCCGTCGCCGTTCAGCACGATGGTCCGCTCCAGCGCATCCGCCGCGCGTTCGGCCTGCGCCCGGTCGCGCTCGATCACCTTGGCGCGGATGCGGTCGGTGCGCCGCTCCAGCGCGCGCGCCACCGCAAGGCCGACATTGCCGCCGCCGATGATGACGATGCGCTCCTGCTTCTTGGTGGACTTGCCGAAGATCTCCAGCGTGCGGTTGGCATCCTCGACATGCGAGAACACATAGACCTGATCGCCCGCGTAAAGCTGATCCTCGGCCTCGGGCGCGAACAGGCGGCCGTCGCGGCGGACCCCGGCGACGATGGCGCGGAGGGTGGAGAAGAGGTCGGTCAACTGCCGCAGCGAGGTGTTCAGGACCGGGCAATCCTCATCCAGCGCGATGCCCAGAAGCTGCACCCGCCCGCCCATGAAATGCTCGGTATCGAAGGTCGCGGGGGCTGCCAGCCGTTGCAGCGCCGCCTCGGCCACCTCGCGTTCGGGGCTGATCACCACGTCGATGGGCAGATGGTCGGTGCGGTAGAGGTCGGAATAGATGGCATCCAGATAGCTTTGCGCCCGCACCCGCGCGATCTTGCGGGTGATGCCGAAGACGGAATGGGCCACCTGGCAGGTGACCATGTTCACCTCGTCCGAATGCGTGGCGGCGATGATCAGGTCGGCATCCCGCGCCCCTGCCCGCTCCAGCACGTCGGGGTAGGAGGCGAAACCGGCCACGCCCTGCACGTCGAGCGTATCGGCCGCGCGGCGCACCAGTTCGGGGTTGCTGTCCACCACGGTGACGTCGTTCTTCTCGCCGGACAGGTGCCGCGCGATCTGCCAGCCGACCTGGCCCGCGCCGCAGATGATGATCTTCATGTGCCGGTCTCTCCTGCCGCCTGCAGCTGGCCGCTTGCCTCACTTGATGGCGCGCAGCCCGGGAAAGGTCAACCGCGGCAGAGCCGAAGCTCGTCGAGCGGTCAGATCGCGGTCATGCCCGCTGACAGCCACTTGGCGAAGTCGGCCTCGCCGACCTCTCCCGTCGCCAGAGCCTCCATCATCCTGACGCCCTCGACCGGCTCGGGGCGGAAGGCGAAGCCGTTCAGGCGCAGGAAGGTCAGCGCCGTCACAAAGGCCGTGCGCTTGTTGCCATCCACGAAGGCATGCGCCTTGGCGATGCCGAAGGCATAAGCTGCGGCAATCTCAGCAAGGCTTGGCTCCGCATAGGCCGCAAGGTTCACCGCTCGCGCGCAGCCCATCTCCAGCAGCGCCCTGTCGCGCAGGCCACAGGCCCCGCCGTGCCGGGCAATCTGTCGATCATGGATCGCAAGGACCGCAGCCAGCGGAACCCAGACCGGCTCGCTCATGCCAAGGCTTGCAGCAGGTCGCGGTTTTCGTCCATCACGATCTCGGCGGCGGCCATCGCGGCGGCCAGCTCAGGGTCGTGTGGCGTGATCTTCAGGCTGCCATCGTCTCCGCGCATGACGAACAGCGTGTCACCCTCCTTCACGTCGAGGATGGTAAGCATCTCGGTCGTCAGGGTCATGACGGCCGAGTTGCCGACTTTCCGGATCTTGGTTTCGATCATGATGCCGCCCCAGGGATATACGCCAGTATACACATCCCGACCCAAGCGAGCAAGCCTACTCTTCGGCCGCCTCGTCCTCATCCTCGTCGAGATGCGCGATCCGCCCGCCGGCCTTGGAGGTGGTGACCACCCCCAGCGACTTCAGCTTGCGGTGCAGGGCGGAGCGTTCCATGCCGACGAAGCTGGCGGTGCGGCTGATATTGCCGCCGAAACGGTTGATCTGGGTCAGCAGGTATTCCCGCTCGAACAGCTCCCTCGCCTCGCGCAGCGGCAGCGTTGCCAGCGCGCCGGCCAGCACCACGCGGCCCTCTTCGCTGCCCGGGTCGGGGGCGTGGCCGGGCAGCTCGCGCGCCTCGATCGGGCCATTGCCCTCGCCGAGGATCAGCGCCCGTTCGATCACGTTGCGCAACTGGCGCACGTTGCCGGGCCAGTGCATCGTCTGCATCAGCGCCTCGGCCTCCTCCGACAGGGCGCGCAGCGGCAGGCCCTGGCTGCGGTTGAACATGGCGATGAAATGCCGCGCGAGCTCGGGGATATCCTCGCGCCGCTCGCTCAAAGGGGGCACCGGGATCGGCACCACGTTCAGCCGGTCGAACAGTTCCTGCCGGAAGCGCCCCGCGGCGATCTCGGCCGGCAGGTCGCGGGTGGTGGAAGAGATGACGCGCAGATCGACGCGCACCTTGTCGGACCCGCCGACGCGGGTAAACTGCTGCTCCACCAGCACGCGCAGGATCTTGGACTGGGTGCCGGGCGGCATGTCGGCCACCTCGTCGAAATAGACGATGCCGCCATGCGCCTGTTCCAGCAAACCCTTTTCCACGCCGCGGTCGGGGCTTTCGCGCCCGAACAGCACGTCCTCCATCCGCTCGGGCTCCACCGAAGCGGAGGAGACCGACACGAACGGCCCGCTGGCCCGGTTGGAGTTGACGTGGATGTAGCGCGCCGCCACTTCCTTGCCCGACCCCGGCTGCCCGGTCAGCATCACCCGGCCATTCGAGCGCGTGACCTTGTCGAGCTGCGCCTTGAGGCCCCGGAAGGCGGGCGAGGAGCCGATCATCTCGGACGAGGTCACATCGCGGCGGCGCAGGCTGACATTCTCGCGCCGCAGCCGGCTGGTCTCCATCGCGCGGGTGATGACCACCATCAGCTGGTCGATGTTGAAGGGCTTCTCGATGAAGTCATAGGCGCCCTGCTTGATCGCGGCGACGGCAATCTCGATGTTGCCATGGCCCGAGATGATGACCACCGGCACATCGGGGTTGTCGCGTTTCACCGATTTGAGGATGTCGATCCCATCCATCCGGCTGTCCTTCAGCCAGATGTCGAGGATCATCAGCGCCGGGGGCTCGGCGTTGATCTGGGCCATGCATTCGTCGGAATTGGCGGCAAGGCGGGTGGTGAAGCCCTCGTCGCGCAGGATGTCCGAGATCAGCTCGCGGATGTCGCGCTCGTCATCCACGATCAGGATATCGCCCATCTTGCTGTCGCGGTTCGGGGTCATGATTGCGTCTCCGGGTCTGTGGCAGATGGTGTTTGCGGGTCCTGCGCGGCGTCGCGGATGCCGCGGCCGGCGCGGGCGCGGGGCAGCCGGATCTCGGCCAGCGCCCCCCGGTGTGCGCCGGAGGCAAAGGCCGGCGCGTCGGTCAGGGTCAGGCTGCCGCCATGTTCCTCGACGATCTTCTTGACGATGGGAAGCCCGAGCCCCGTGCCCTTGGCGCGTGTCGTCACGTAAGGTTCGAACAGCCGCGCCCGGTCGGCGGGCAGGCCGGCACCGTTGTCCATGATGCGGATGGTGATCTGTTCGGGCGTCTCGGTCATGCTGACGCGCACCTCGGGCTCGTAACCCTCCGGGGCGCCGTTTTCCACAAGAGTTTCAACGGCTTCTCCGGCGTTCTTCACAAGGTTCGTCACCGCCTGCCCGATCATCGTTGCATCCAGCTCCACCATCACCGGCCCTGCCGGAAGATCGGCCACCAGCCTGGCCCCGTGTAGCGCACCTTCCTGCAGCGCCACAGCATCGCGCATCAGCTTCGCAAGATCGTGATCGCGCCGGTCAGGTTCCGGCATCCGGGCAAAGCGGCTGAATTCGTCGACGATGCGGCGCAGATCGCCGGTCTGGCGGACGATCACATCGACCATCTGGCCAAGCGCCTCGGCATCCTCTTCCTCCATCGTGCGCCCGAACTTGCGGCGGATGCGCTCGGCCGACAGCTGGATCGGTGTCAGCGGGTTCTTGATCTCATGCGCGATACGGCGCGCGACATCGCCCCAGGCCGCCATCCGCTGCGCGCTGACCAGTTCGGTCACGTCATCGAAGGCGACCACATAGCCCTCCAGCCGCCCGTCCGCACCGCGGCGCATGGCCATGCGTACCAGCAGGCTTTCCAGCCGCCCCTCGCGGCTGAGGCGGATCTCCTCCTGCACCGTCTCGCCCAGACCCTCGCGCAGCCGCGCCAGCAGGCCCTCGAACTCCGGCACCGTCTCTCCCAGCGGGCCTTCATGCGGCTGCGCGGGGTCCAGCGCCAGCAGGCGGATGGCCGAGCGGTTCAGGAAGTCGATGCGCCCATCCGCCCCCAGCCCGATCACGCCCGAGGTGACAGACCCCAGCACGGAATCGAACAGCCGCCGCCGCTCCTCGGTCTGGTGGTGGCTGGCGACCAGCGCGCCGCGCTGGCCTTTCAGCTGGCGGGCCATCTGGTTGAAGATGCGGCCCAGCATGGCAATCTCGTCGTCGCCGCGTTCCTCGATCACCTGCACATCGAAATTGCCCGCGCCGATCTGCTGCGCCGCCCCGGCCAGCCGGCCTACGGGGCGCGACAGCCGTTCCGCGAACCACAGGCCGAGCCAGACGGCGGCGAGGATCAGGATCAACGCGAAGGCGAGGTAGAGCAGCGAGAATTCGAACAGCACCCGGCCACGGTCGGATTCCAGCTGCCGGTACAGCTGCACGGTCTTGCGGGTCTCATCCAGCAGGCTGAGGATCTCGCCATCCACGTTGCGCGAGACGTAGAGGTAGCGGTCGGCATAGGCGTTGAGCCGCACCAGCGCCCGGAATTCGTTGCTGTCCCAGTCCTGGATCACCACCGTCTCGCCGGTGGCGGCGGTGGCAAGGTCGGCGGCGGCGGGGAGTTCGTAGTCGAACAGATAGCTCCGCTCGCCCCGCGCCCGGATTTCGCCGCCGCCATCGATCACATAGGCCTCGCGCAATCCGCGCTGGATCTGCGCCTGGCCTTGCGTCAGCAGCTGGCGCAGGTCGCTGTCGGCGATGAAGAACGCCGCCTGCCGCGCAATGTTGAGGTAGCCGGCCAGCGCCTCGGCATCGGTGACAAGGTCGGTGCGGTGTTCGGCCTCATAGGCCTCGGCCGCGGCGAGCGAGGAGCCAAGCACCTGCCGCACCCGGTCGGAAAACCAGCCCTCGAGCCCGATATTCACCGTCAGTCCGGCAAAGACCGCGACAAGGATGGTCGGCACCAGCGCCATGCCGGCAAACACGCCGGTCAGCCGCAGGTGCAGCCGCGAGCCGGCGGAATGGGCGCGGCGGGCGGCGACCATGCGGGCCAGCCGGGCAAAGACAAGGCCGGCGACCAGCAGGATATAGACGAGGTCGGCAAGGATGACGGCGCGTAGGCCGAAGGAAGATGCCCCCTGATCGAATGGCCCAAGCGCCATGAAGGTGCCGAAGGCCAGCACCGGGCCAAGGATCACCAGCCCGATCGTCGCGATGTTCTGCACCCGCTTCAGCCGTCGCAGGCGGGCCAGCCGCTCCCATGACCGGGCGCTGGCCTTGCCGGGGGCAGGCTTGCGCGGGGCGGGAGCCGCGCCTTTGCCGGGCAGGTCTTCGTCCGTCACGCTGTTGCCGTCATGATCTTGCCGTCACGCTGATCCCTCGCGCCTCTGCTCCACGTCCCTTGGGGCGCGGCCGTGGCCCTGCCGGAATGGCAGCGCCACTGGCGCCTGCGGGCCACAGATGCTGTGGCGCTTTTACATCAACTTGCGGCGGCGTGTCACGCGGATATCCAGCTCGGTGATCTTCTTGCGCAAGGTATTGCGGTTGATTCCCAGCAGATCGGCACATTTGGCCTGATTGCCGGCGGTGGCATCCAGCGCGATCTCGATCAGCGGCATCTCCACCTCGCGCAGGATGCGGCCATAAAGGCCGGGGGGGGGCAGCGCGCCGCCATGCAGGTCGAAGTACCGCTTGAGGTGCTTGGCGACCGAGGCCGACAGCCGGTCGCCCTCGCCGCCGCCCTTCATCGGCTCCATCGCCGGCTGGCTGCCCAGGATCGCCTCCACCTCCGCCCGGCCGATCTCTTCCTCGGGCGAGGTGACCAGCAGGCGGCGCACGGTGTTTTCCAGCTGGCGCACGTTGCCGGGCCAGCTGTAGGCGCGGATCAGCTCCATCGCGTCGGGGCTGAGCCGGCGCAGGGAAAAGCCGTCACGCTCACCCCGGGTCAGGAAATGCTCGGCCAGCGCCGGGATGTCATCGACCCGCTCGCGCAGCGAAGGGACCGCCAGCGTCACCCCGCCCAGCCGGTAGAACAGGTCCTGGCGGAAGCCCCCGCCCTCCATCCGCCGGCCAAGGTCGATCTGGCTGGTGGCCATGATCCGCGGGGCATTGCTGCCAAGCGTGTCCAGCAGCCGCACGATCCGGCCCTGCGCGTCATCGTCGAAATCGCCGACCTCGTCGAACACAAGGCTGCCGCCGCGGGCGCGCGCGATCAGCGCCGAGGGGCCATCGGCGCCCTGCAGGTCCTGCGCCTGCGCCACCACGAACGGGAGGGTGCGCCGGTCGGAAAAGTCATGGATCGCGCGGGCGATCAGCGATTTTCCGGTGCCGCTCTCGCCGGTGATCAGCACCGCCAGATCGGTGTTCATCACCCGCGCCACCAGCCGGTACAGCGCCTGCATCGCCGGGGTGCGGCCGACCAGCGGCAGGTCATCGCCCGGCTCTGGCCGCGGCTCGGCGGTCTTGGCGGGCACGGCGCGGCGCTTTTGCTCCAGCGCGCGGGCGGCGCGCTTCATCAGGTCGGGCAGGTCGAACGGCTTGGGCAGGTAGTCATAGGCCTCGGCCTCGGCGGCCTGGATCGCCGTCATGATCGTGTTCTGCGCCGAGATCACGATCACCGGCAGGCCGGGCCGCTCCTTGGCGATGCGGGGCAGCGCCTCCAGCCCGTTGCCATCGGGCATGATCACGTCGGAGATGACCAGATCGCCCTTCCCCTCCTCGACCCAACGCATCAGCGTCATCAGCGACGAGGTCGCGTGCACCTTGCATCCGGCGCGGGTCAGCGCCTGGGTCAGCACGGTGCGGATCGTGCGGTCGTCATCTGCGACAAGAACGGTGCCGTCCATGGGTCAGTCTCCTACGGGGTCTCTGTGCCGTTCCCATCGGTGCCTTTTGGCGCGATGGGCAGTGAAATGCGGAAAACGGTCTTGCCGGGGACAGAATCGACGCTGATCCAGCCGCCGTGGTCGGAAATGATCTTCGACACCAGCGCGAGGCCAAGGCCGGTGCCATTCTCGCGCCCCGACACGAAGGGCTCGAAGATCTCGGACGCGATGTCGGGCGGGAGGCCGGGGCCGTTGTCGATGATCTCGACCTGCAGCGGCACCGCGCGCCCGGTGCCATCGCTCCGGCGCAGGCGCAGTGCCAGGTCATAGAAGGTGTGGATGCGGATCACCCCCGGCTTGCCCTTCGAGGCTTCGGCGGCGTTCTTCAGCAGGTTCAGGAACACCTGCAACAGCTGGTCGCCATCGCCGAGGGTCGAGGGGAGCGAGGGGTCGTAATCCTCGACGATCTGCATATGCGCGGCAAAGCCGACGAGCGAGGAGCGGCGGGCGCGGTCCAGCACGTCATGGATGTTGACGGCGCGCTGTTCGGGCGGGCGCAGGTTGCCGAACTGTTCGACCTGCTCCAGCAGCTTCACGATGCGGCGGGTCTCCTCGACGATCAGGTCGGTCAGCTCGCGGTCCTCGGCGCTGGCATTCATGGAAATCAGCTGCGCCGCGCCGGAGATGCCGGCGAGCGGGTTCTTGATCTCATGCGCCAGCATCTCGGCCATGCCGATCGCCGATTTCGCCGCCGACTTCACGTTCTGGGACCGCCCCAGCCGGTCCGCCAGCTCGCGCGGGGCGATGGTCAGCAGCAGCGTGCCCGGATCGTCGTTCAGCGGCGCCACCTGCAGGTTGCACACTACCGGGGCGCGTTCCCCCGTGCCGACATCGACATCGTTGAGGAACAGCGCCGACTGGTTGGCGCGGGCGCGGGCGAAGACCTCTTCCAGCGGCGCGTCGATGGCCAGCTTGTCCAGCACCGGCTGGCCCTGCATCGAGCGGGTGGAGAGGTTGAGGAAGGATTCCGCCGCGGGGTTGATCGCCAGCACCCGGTCCTGCGCATCGAGCAGCAGCGCCGGGGTGGGCAAGGACGCCCAGATCGAGCCGGGCGCGGGAAACTCGGGGGCGGCGCGTTTCTTCATGCGGCGGCCCTTTCGGTTTCGGCTTCGGCCAGTGCCTCGCTTTGCGCGTCCGTCGCGGCAAACCCGCTGCGGATCAGCGCCAGCACGGCGGCGGGATCGGGCGCCACCATCATGGCAGGCCGCAATGCAGGCGCCGCCCCCGCGACATCGGCATACCAGCCCAGATGCTTGCGCGCGATGCGCAGGCCAAGGTCGCGGCCGTAGAAGCCCAGGATCGCCTCGTAATGCTCTGCCACCAGATCGGCGCGGGCGGCGCCATAGGGCACCTCGGGCGCGGGGCTGCCGTGCAGGGCATGGGCAATCTCGGCCAGCCGCCAGGGCGCGCCCTGCGCCCCGCGCCCGACCATCACCCCCGCCGCGCCGGATTGCGCCAGCGCCTGCCGGGCGCTCTGGGTGCCCGTCACATCGCCATTCGCCACCACCGGAATGCGCACCGCCCCGCGCACCGGGGCAATCGCCGCCCAATCCGCCCGGCCCTTGTAGAACTGCATCCGGGTGCGGCCATGGACCACCACCATCCGCACCCCCGCCGCCTCGGCCCTCTGCGCCAGATCGGCGGCGTTCAGGCAGTCGCTGTCCCAGCCAAGCCGCATCTTCAGCGTCACCGGCACCGACACCGCGCCCACCACCGCCTCGATCAGCCGCAGCGCATGGTCCGGCACCCGCATCAGCGCCGAGCCGGAGGCACCGCCCGTCACCTTCTTCGCCGGGCAGCCCATGTTGATGTCGATGATCCCGGCGCCCAGATCCGCGACCAACCGCGCCGCCTCGGCCATCGGCCCCGGCTCGCGCCCGGCCAGCTGCACCGAGGTCA
>Ga0209024_1000920_pt1 | contig 34280 bp, 36 predicted proteins | sample AutmiccommunBRH5_FD_187380 | JGI IMG/M metagenome (GOLD analysis project Ga0209024, IMG submission 187380) | Deep subsurface microbial communities from Mt. Terri, Switzerland - Autotrophic microbial communities BRH/5 (SPAdes) (version 2) | ecosystem: Environmental > Aquatic > Deep subsurface >...
TTCCCCCCCTCCCGGGACCCTCCCCGAGGATATTTCGGAAAGGCAAAGGCGGGAGCAAAACCGGGGGCAACAGATTAGAATGGTTCCAAACCTTGACTTGGGCCCGCGCGGGGCGCATATCTGCCGCTGACCTCCGGAGGCTTGCCCATGTTCATCCAGACCGAATCCACGCCGAACCCCGCCACGCTGAAGTTCCTGCCGGGGCTGACCGTGCTGGAGATGGGCACCGCCGATTTCCCGACCCCCGATACCGCCGTCAAATCCCCGCTCGCGCGGCGGATCTTCGCGGTCAGCGGCATTACCGGCGTGTTCTTCGGCACCGATTTCGTGACCGTGACCAAGGCCGAGGATGTCGCCTGGGAGCATGTGAAGCCGGCCATTCTTGGGGCGATCATGGAGCATTTCCAGTCCGGCGCGCCGGTGCTGGAGGGTGAGGGCGCCCCGGCGGGCGGCCATGCCGCGCATGACGGCGCCGATGGCGAGATCGTTACCCAGATCAAGGAACTGCTCGACACCCGCGTGCGGCCTGCCGTGGCGCAGGATGGCGGCGACATCACCTTCCACGGCTTCGACCGCGGCGTGGTCTATCTGCACATGCAGGGCGCCTGCGCCGGTTGCCCCTCCTCGACCCTGACGCTGAAGATGGGGATCGAGAACCTGCTGCGCCATTACATCCCCGAGGTGATCGAGGTGCGGCCGGTGGCTGTCTGAGCCTTGCCTGCCCCCTTGATCCTGAGCTTCGACACATCGGCCGCGCATTGCGCGGCCGCTTTGCTGCGCGGGGGTGAGGTGCTGGCCGCCCGACTGGAGCCGATGGCCAAGGGCCAGGCCGAACGGCTGATGCCGCTGCTGGAGGAGCTGCTGGCCGGGGCGGGCGCGGGCTGGCGGGATCTGGATGCCATTGCCGTGGGGATCGGGCCGGGCAACTTCACCGGCATCCGCATTTCCGTGGCGGCGGCGCGGGGACTGGCGCTGTCGCTGCGGGTGCCCGCCATCGGCGTCGGCACGCTGGAGGCGCTGGCGCGGGACCTGCCACGGCCGCTGCTGGCGGTGACGGATGCACGGCGCGGCGAGGTCTATGCGCAGGGGTTTGGCGCGGGGGCTGAGGAGCCGCGGCTGATGACGGCCGAAGCCTTGGTGGCGGAGCTGCCGCCCGGCCTCGCGCTGGTTGGCGACGGGGCTGCCGTGCTGCAAACCCTGCGCCCGGATCTGCGCGCGCTGCCCGCCGCCCTGCCCTTCGCGCAAGCCCTCGCCCGCATCGCCGCCGCTCGCCTTGCAACCGGCGCGCCGCAACCCCGCCCCGCGCCCCTGTACCTGCGCAGCGCCGATGCCGCCCCCGCCGCCGACCCGCCCCCGGTGCTGCTGCCGTGAGCCCCGAAGACCTTGCCGCCCTCCACGCCGCCTGCTTCACCGTGCCGCGGCCCTGGGGTGCGGGGGAATTTTCCGGGCTGCTGGCCCGCGAGGGCAGCTTCCTGCTGCACGAACCTGCAGGCTTCCTGCTCGGCCGGGCCCTGGCGGGGGAGGCGGAGTTGCTGACCCTCGCCGTCGCCCCCGACGCCCGCCGCCAAGGCACCGGCGCCCGGCTGGTCGCCGGGTTCCTCACGCAAGCCGCCGCCCGCGGCGCCGAAACCGCGTTTCTGGAGGTGGCGGAGGACAACCTTGCCGCCCGCGCGCTCTATGAGCGGACAGGCTTCACGCAAGCCGGGCGCCGCCGCGCCTATTACCGCCAGCCGAACGGCACCCCCACCGACGCGCTTGTGATGACGCGGGCGCTGGACGCGCAGGCGTGAGGCACAGGCGCCCCGCCCGCCTACAAGTCCTTGAGAGCCGGGGCACATGCGGCGAATAGCTATTGACCGCTTTCCCGAACCCGGCCCTAATTCGGCGCAGATCCGCCAGAGATCACCTCTTCACAGCGGGCCCGCCGAACCATGCGGGGCCCCGACACAACCGGGAGTTTTCCATGAGCCTGATGACCCATTTTCTTGGCGCCGCCGGAGTGCTGGCGCTGACCACCGGCGCGGCGCTGGCCGACCCGGCGATCATCTTCGACCTGGGCGGCAAGTTCGACAAATCCTTCAACGAGGCCGCCTTCAACGGTGCCAAGCGGTGGGCGGAGGAAACCGGCGGCAGCTTCAAGGAGCTGGAAATGCAGTCCGAGGCGCAGCGCGAACAGGCCCTGCGCCGCCTGGCCGAGGCCGGATCGAACCCGATCGTGATGACCGGCTTTGCCTTTGGCGATGTGCTGAACACCGTCGCCCCCGACTACCCGGACACCAAGTTCGCCATCATCGACATGGTGGTGGAACAGCCCAACGTGAAATCGGTGGTCTTCACCGAAGAGCAGGGATCCTACCTTGTCGGCATGCTGGCGGCGATGGCGTCGAAAACCGGCACCGTCGGCTTCATCGGCGGCATGGACATCCCGCTGATCCGCAAGTTCGCCTGCGGCTATGTGCAGGGCGTGAAGGCGGTGAACCCCGAGGCGACCGTGATCCAGAACATGACCGGCACCACCCCGGCGGCCTGGAACGACCCGGTGAAGGGCTCCGAGCTGGCGATTTCGCAAAAGTCGCAGGGCGCCGACGTGATCTATGCCGCCGCGGGCGGCACCGGGCTTGGCGTGCTGCAGGCGGCCGCCGATCAGGGCATCCTGTCGATCGGCGTCGACAGCAACCAGAACCACCTCTTCCCCGGCAAGGTGCTGACCTCGATGGTCAAGCGCGTCGACAACTCGGTCTATGAGGCCTTCATCGACGGCGACGCGCTGGAGCCGGGCATCACCGTGATGGACCTGGCCTCGGAAGGCGTGGGCTACGCGCTGGACGAGAACAACGAGGCGCTGGTCACCGCCGAGATGAAGGCCGCCGTGGACGAGGCCACCGCCAAGATCGCCTCGGGCGAGATCACCGTGCATGACTACATGACCGACAACACCTGCCCGGTCGAATAATCGCCGATGGCACAGGCACAAACATCGGAGCGGCAGGCAACTGCCGCTCCTGCCATTGAACTCCGGGGCATCTCCAAGGCCTTCGGGCCGGTGCAGGCCAACAAGGACATCTCGATCCGGGTCATGCCCGGCACCATCCACGGCATCATCGGCGAGAACGGCGCCGGGAAATCGACGCTGATGTCGATCCTCTACGGCTTCTACAAGGCCGATGCCGGGGAAATCCTGATCGGCGGCACCCCGGTGCAGATCCCCGACAGCCAGGCCGCGATCCGCGCCGGGATCGGCATGGTGTTCCAGCATTTCAAGCTGGTGCAGAACTTCACCGTGCTGGAAAACGTCGTGCTGGGGGCCGAGGATGGCGCCCTGCTGCGCCCCAGCCTTGCCAAGGCGCGCGCCAGCCTGCAGCAGCTTGCGCGGGATTATGAGCTGGAGGTGGACCCGGACGCCGTGGTCGAGGAGCTGTCCGTAGGCCACCAGCAGCGGGTGGAGATCCTCAAGGCGCTGTATCGCCAGGCCGATATCCTGATCCTGGACGAGCCCACCGGCGTGCTGACCCCGGCCGAGGCGGACCACCTGTTCCGCATCCTCCGGGGCCTGCGCGATCAGGGCAAGACCATCATCCTGATCACCCACAAGCTGCGCGAGATCATGGAGATCACCGACACCGTCAGCGTCATGCGCCGCGGCGAGATGACGGCGACGGTGACCACCGCCGAGACCAGCCCCGAACAGTTGGCCGAGCTGATGGTCGGCCGCAAGGTGCTGCTGCATGTCCCCAAGGGCCCCGCCAATCCGGGCGCGGTGGTGCTGTCGGTCGAAGACCTGCGCATGGTGGATGAGGACGGGGTGGAGCGGCTCAAGGGCATCTCCCTGCACATCCGCGCGGGCGAGATCCTCGGCATCGCCGGCGTCGCCGGCAACGGCCAGTCCGAGCTGCTGAAGATCCTCGGCGGCTTTGGCCATGGCACCGGCCGCATCACCATGAACGGCGTGCCCGTGGACCTTACCGGCCGCCACACCGACGGCCAGACCAGCCGCGCGCTCGGCATCGCCCATGTCCCCGAGGATCGCCAGCACCTCGGCCTGATCATGGATTTCACCGCTTGGGAGAACATGGCCTTCGGCTATCACCACGCGCCCGAATACCAGAAGAACGCGCTGTTCATGGACAACGCCGCCCTGCTCGCCGCCACCGCCGAGAAGATGCAGCGTTTCGACGTGCGCCCGCCGATCCCGACGCTGGCCGCCAAGAACTTCTCGGGCGGCAACCAGCAGAAGATCGTCCTGGCGCGCGAGATCGAGCGTAACCCCGACTTGCTGCTCGTCGGCCAGCCCACCCGCGGCGTCGATATCGGCGCCATCGAGTTCATCCACCAGCAGATCGTCGCCCTGCGCGATGCCGGCAAGGCGGTGCTGCTGGTCTCGGTCGAGCTCGACGAAATCCTGTCGCTGTCGGACCGCATCGCCGTGATGTTCGACGGCCGCATCATGGGCGAGCGGTTGCCGTCCGAAACCGATGAGCGCGAGCTTGGCCTGCTGATGGCGGGGGTCCAATGACCAAGATGCCAAGATGGGCCGATGTCGCCCTGATCCCGCTTCTGAACCTCATCATCGCCTTCGCCATCTCGGCGCTGGTGATCCTCGCCATCGGCGAGAATCCATGGGCCGCGCTGAAGATCATGGTCACCGGCGCGCTCGGGTCGTCCTATGGCTGGGGCTACACGCTCTACTACACCACCAGCTTCATCTTCACCGGCCTTGCGGTCGCCATCGCCAGCCATGCGGGCCTGTTCAACATCGGCGGCGAGGGGCAGGCGACGCTTGGCGGCCTTGGCGTCGCGCTGATCTGCCTGTCGCTGCCCTGGCCGCATTGGAGCCTTGCGTTGCTGGCCGCCAGCCTTGGCGCCGCCGCCTTCGGCGCCGCCTGGGCGGCGATCCCCGCCTGGCTGCAAGCGAAACGCGGCAGCCATATCGTCATCACCACCATCATGTTCAACTTCATCGCGCTGTCGCTGCTGAACTACCTTCTGGGCAATGTCATGCGCCCGGTCGGCAGCATGGACCCGGCCTCGGCCCGCTTCCCCGAGGGCGCGACCCTGCCGACGCTGAATGACATGGCCGCCGGCCTCGGCTTCGTCTGGGGCAAGAACACCCCCGCCAACATCTCGCTGTTCATCGCGCTGCTGTGCTGCCTCGCCGTCTGGGCGCTGATCTGGAAAACCCGGCTCGGCTTTCAGATCCGCGCCTTCGGCAAGTCCGAACCCGCCGCCGTCTATGCCGGGATCAGCCCGGTTCGGATCACGATGTATGCCATGCTGATCTCGGGCGGGCTCGCCGGCCTGATGGCGGTCAACAACGTCATGGGCGAGGCGGAGCGGCTGGTGCTGAACGCGGTCGAGGGCGCGGGCTTCATCGGCATCGCCGTGGCGCTGATGGGCCGCAACCACCCGTTCGGCGTGCTGCTGGCGGCGCTTCTGTTCGGCTTTCTCTACCAGGGCGGCGGCGAGCTGGCGCTGTGGACCACGATCCCGCGAGAGCTGATCACTGTCATCCAGGCGCTGGTGATCCTGTTCACCGGCGCGCTCGACAACATGGTGCGCGCGCCCGTCGAACGGCTCTTCGCACGCAGGGGGGCGCGCTGATGGACCTTGCAACCCTCCTCCAGATCCTCGATTCCACCGTCCGCCTCGGCACGCCGCTGCTGCTGGCCTGCCTTGCCGGCCTGTTTTCCGAACGCGCCGGGATCTTCGACATCGGGCTGGAAGGCAAGATGCTGATGGCCGCCTTCTTCTCGGGCGCCGTCGCCGCCATCACCGGATCGGTCTGGCTGGGGCTGACGGCGGGGGTGCTGTCCTCGCTGGTCCTGTCGGCGATCCACGGCGCCGCCTCGATCACCTTCCGCGGCAATCAGCTGATTTCGGGCGTGGCGATCAACTTCCTCGCCTCGGGCCTCACCGTGCTGATCGGGCAGAAGTGGTTCCAGCTGGGCGGGCGCACCCCGCCGCTGACCGGCGATGGCCGCTTCGCGCCCATCACCCTGCCTTTCGCGGAGAGCCTGCGAGAGGTGCCGGTGCTCGGCCCGATCTATTATGAGCTGATCTCGGGCCATTCCATCCTCGTCTATGTCGCCCTCGCCGCGGTGCCGGCCTCGTGGTGGCTGCTGTATCGCACAAGGTTCGGCCTGCGCCTGCGCGCGGTGGGGGAAAACCCGGCGGCGGTGGATACCGCCGGCATCTCCGTAGTACGGATGCGCTATGCCGCGGTGATGATCTGCGGGCTGCTGACCGGGCTTGCCGGGGCCTACCTCGCCACCGCCCTTTCGGCCGGATTTGTGAAAGAGATGACGGCGGGGCGCGGCTATATTGCCCTTGCCGCGTTGATTTTTGCCAAGTGGCGCCCGGTGCCGGCGCTTGGCGCGACCATGCTGTTCGGCCTCCTCGAAGCCATCGCCAACCGCTACCAGAACATCGACCTCGGCGGCGTCGTGCTGCCGGTGCAATTCATGCAGGCCCTGCCCTACATCCTGACCGTGGTGATCCTCGCCGGCTTCATCGGCAAGGCGACGCCGCCGCGGGCCGGGGGCGAGGCCTATGTCAAGGAACGCTGAATGACCGCGATCGAAACCGCCTCGGCCCTCGCCGCCCGGGTCCATGCCGTTGCCGGCACCGAACCCGTGAAGGTCGGCCTGATCCTCGGCTCCGGCCTCGGCCACCTCGCGGGCGCGGTGCGGGGCGTCGCCATCGACTACGCCGACCTGCCGGGCTTTCCCCATGCCGGCGTCTCGGGCCACAATCCGCAACTGGTCATCGGAGAGCTTGAGGGCCGGCGCGTCGCCGTCTTCGGCGGGCGGGCGCATTACTACGAAACCGGCAACCCCGCCGCCATGCGCCTGCCGCTGGAGCTGCTGAAGGCGCTTGGCGCGGATACCCTGCTGCTGACCAACGCCGCCGGCTCTCTGGTGCCCACCACCCCCCCCGGCGGGCTGATGCTGCTGTCGGACCACATCAACTTCTCGGGCCTCAATCCGCTGATCGGCGAGCCGACCGATGCCCGCTTCGTGCCGATGACCGCCGCCCATGACCCGGCCCTCCGCGCCGCCCTTCGCGATGCGGCAGCGGCCGAGGGCATCGACCTGCCCGAAGGCGTCTATGCCTGGTATTCCGGCCCCTCGTTCGAGACCCCGGCCGAGATCCGCGCGATCCGCATCCTCGGCGCCGATGCCGTCGGCATGTCCACCGTGCCAGAGGTGATCCTCGCCCGCTTCCTCGGCCTGCGCGTCGCCGCGGTGTCGGTCATCACCAACATGGCCGCCGGGATGTCGGACGAGGCGATCAGCCATGAGCATACCAAGGCCATGGCCCCCCTCGGCGCCGCGAAGCTCGAGAAGGTGCTGCGGCGCTGCTTGCGCAACATGCCGTGACGCATCTGCAGCATCGGTTTGACATGGGCCGCAACCATGCCCAAGACTTGGGCTGACACGTCCTTCACTGACTGACATGCCCATGCAGATCTATCTGCCCATCGCCGAAGTCTCGGTGAACGCCCTCGTTCTGTTCGGTCTGGGCGGAATCGTCGGGCTTCTGTCCGGGATGTTCGGCGTGGGCGGCGGCTTCCTGATCACGCCGCTGCTGTTCTTCATCGGCGTCCCCCCCACTGTCGCCGTCGCCACCGGCGCCAACCAGGTCGTCGCCTCCTCCGTCTCGGGCGTGCTGGCGCATATCCGGCGCAGGACGGTTGATTTCCGCATGGGCTGGGTGCTGCTGTTCGGGGGCCTCATCGGCTCTGCCCTCGGCATATGGGTGTTCAACATCCTCTCCGCGCTCGGCCAGATCGACCTGACGGTGCAGCTGTCCTACGTGCTGTTCCTCGGCTTCGTCGGCCTGCTGATGTTCCAGGAATCGCTCCGCTCCATCCTGCGGGCGCGTCAGCCGGCGCGAAAGATCACCCGCCGCCACCAGCACCTGCTGGTCCACCGCCTGCCGCTGAAGATGAAGTTCCGCACCTCGGGCCTTTATATCAGCGTCATCCCCCCCATTCTGGTCGGGATGCTGGTCGGCGTGCTGGCCGCGATCATGGGCGTCGGCGGCGGCTTCATCATGGTGCCCGCGATGATCTACCTGCTGGGGATGCCCACCAAGGTCGTCATCGGCACCTCGCTGTTCCAGATCATCTTCGTCACCGCCTTCACCACCGTCATGCACGCCGTCACCAACCAGTCGGTCGACATGATGCTGGCGCTGCTGCTGATCCTCGGCGGCGTCGTCGGCGCGCAATTCGGCACCCAGATCGGCGCCAAGCTGAAGGCGGAACAGCTGCGCATCCTGCTGGCGCTGCTGGTGCTTGGCGTCTGCGCGCTGCTGGCGCTGGACCTGCTGTGGCGCCCGTCCGAGCTTTACTCGATCTCGGTGGAGGGCCGCGCATGATCCGCCTCCTCGCCCTCCTCATCCTCTTCGCCGCGCCCCTGCGCGCCGAAGAAGTCGTCGCCGGCCTCAGCCAGAACCGCATCGCGATCACCGCCAGCTTTTCCGGCTCCGACATCCTGGTCTTCGGCGCCGTCAAGCGCGAGACCCCGGCGCCCGAAGGCCCGCTGCAGGTCATCATCACCCTGCAAGGGCCGCCGCTGGAGGTGACCGTGCGCCGCAAGGACAAGGTCGCCGGCATCTGGGTGAATACCGACGCCGTCCGCGTCAGCCGCTCGCCGTCGTTCTACGCCATCGCCGCCACCGCGCCGCTGCGCGAGGTGCTGAGCGAAACCGAAGACCTGCGCCACGCCGTGTCCATCCCCCGCGCGATCCGCGCCGTCGGCAGCGGGCTCGAGGATGCCGGCGTCTTCACCGACGCGCTGATCCGCATCCGCACCGAGGAAGGCTCCTTCACGCTGGACGAGGCCGGGGTGGAGCTGGCCGAGGGAACCCTGTTCCGCACCCGGTTCGTGCTGCCCGCCAACCTGACCGAAGGCGCCTATACCACCCGCATCCTGCTGACCCGGGGCGGCCAGGTGGTCGACAGCCACGAGGCCACCATCGACGTGCGCAAGGTCGGGCTGGAACGCTGGCTCTTCGCTCTCTCGCGCGAACAGCCGCTGATCTATGGCCTCTTGTCGCTGGTGCTGGCGGTCGCGGCCGGCTGGTCCGCCTCCGCCGTCTTCCGCTACATCCGCAACTGACGCGCAGGGAACCTTTGCCGCGCGGGCGGTGTTGTCCCATGCAGAGCGGCGACATGCCGCCCTTCGGAATTTGGAGACGACAGATGTCACGCTTTACACGCGCAGCCTTCCTTTCTGCCCTCGCCCTTGGCGCCGCCTCGCCCGTCCTGGCCGCCACCGAGGTGAAAGAGGTCGAAGTGTCCATCGACCTCGACGCCATCAACAACCCGCAGGCCGCCACGGTCTGGAGCAATATCGCGACCGACCTGCAGAACGCCATCGTCGGGCGGATCACCGACCGGATCGACGAAGACGGCGTCAAGGTCTCGGTGGATATCAACGAGGTCGAACTGGCCAACTCGTTCCAGTCCGCCATGGGGATCGCCGATTCCAAGCTGGCCGGCCGGGTGAACATCTCGAGCGAGACCGACAATTCGAAATTCGCCACCTATGATCTCGACGTGTCCTTCGACCAGGCCTACCTGCCGGTCGGCACCGATGTCACCGTGCTGACCATCGAAAGCCCGGTCTATTACGCGACGATGGTGGAGCTGTTCGCCGAGCGCGTGGTCGAAAACCTCGACTGATCTTCTGATCCTGCCAAGGCTTGGCTGATCTTTCCAAGGCCCGCCAGATGTGGCGGGCCTTTTGCGTGGCGCGAGTGCGTCATGTCATTGGCGAAGGCCATCGCCTTCGCCACGCCGCAGCATGTCAGCCCTCCGGACGGGGGCCCAAAGCCCCCGGCCAGCGCCCGCCCCGCCCCCGGCGGGCGCTTCTCGCCCGCCGGGTCGGGCGCTGGCCTCGGTCGGTCTCGCGTTGCCAGCGGCTCTGGGTGAGCGGTCCCGCGGCGGGCGGCGGCGAGGCAGTGCCTCGCCTGTTCCCGCCCGAACGACCGGCACTGCGTCCCCCACCCCTCAAAACGCCGCGCGCAACACCCCGATCAGCGCGCCAGTATCCAGCACCACCGGATTCCCCGCCATCGACGAGGATCCCGCCGCCAGTGCCGCCACCTCCGGCACATCGCCCTCCGCCAGTCCCATCTCGCCAAGCCGCGGCAACCCCTGCGCCGCCGACCAGCCCGCCAGCGTCCCCGCCGCCTCAGCAGCCGATCCACCCAAGGCCGCCGCAATCCACCCGGTCACCTCGGCCAGCCGCTCCGCCGCAACCCCATCCGCCCGCGCGATATTCGCCGCCAGCACATGCGGCAACAGCGCCCCGCACACCGCCCCATGAGCCGCCGCCGCCATCCCGCCGATCGGCCCCGCCAGCCCATGCACGGCGCCAAGGCCCGCATTGGCCAGCGCCAGCCCGCCGCAGAGGCTCACCCAGGCCAGATCGCCCCGCGCCCCCGCATCCTCGCCCTCCATCAGCCGCGCCAGCGCCCGCAGCCCCAGCGGGATCGCATCGCGGCAGAGCGCATCCGTCAAACGGTTGGCGCGCGTCGAGACGTAAGGCTCGATCACCTGCGTCACCGCATCCAGCCCGCTGGCCAGCGTCACCCCCCGCGGGCAGCCATCGGTCAGCGCCGGATCGACGATGGCCAGCAGCGGCAGCATCCGTGCATCGCGCAAGGACACCTTGCGCCGCGCGCCTGGCACCGCGATCACCGCGTTCTTTGTGACCTCCGCCCCGGTGCCCGCCGTCGTCGGGATCGCCACGAAGGGCAGCGGCGGCGCATCCAGCGGCAGCCCGCGGCCCACCACCTCCAGATGGTCCAGCATCGGCCGCGGCGCCGGGGCCAGCGCCGCGATCGCCTTGCCGCAGTCGATCACCGCCCCGCCGCCCAGCGCCACCACCGCGCGCACGCCCGCGCCGCGCGCCAGCCGGATCCCGTCCTCCACCAGCGCAATGTCCGGCTCGCGCGGGCAAGAAAACACGCTTACCGCCACGCCCAGCCGCTGCAGCGCCAGGATCAGCGGATCGGCGCGCTCGCCGCTGGCGCCCTGCACCACCAGCACATTGCGCCCAAGTTGCGCGACATACTCCGCCGCCCCCGCCGCAGTGCCGCGGCCAAAGCGGATCTCGGTCGCGGTCAGGAAGGAAAACGGCGGGGTCATGGGTCAGTTCTCCGATAGCTCATGCCCTTAGGTCGGCCGGAATTAACGTTTCGTCAAGCGCAAGGCACCCACGAACCTATGCATGCAAACCATATGGCTTCTGTATGGAGTCTGTATGGCTTCCGTATGGGGTCGCCCTCGGGACGGCCCCGCGCGCTCAGCCCCGCAGATAGGCTTCCAGGCTGTCGTCCAGCGCATCCTTCCAGGGCGTATGATGCGGCTCCGCCATCGTCCCGGTCATCACCGAACGGTAGGAGTGATTGCGGAAGGCCATGATATCCTTGACCTTGTGGTCCTTCCACTCGAAGAACGCCTCGCAGGCGCCATCGACGTCAAAGCTGGGATAGTCGGTCTCGGCGATCAGCTCCTTCACGTAATCGCCCTGATAATGGATCGCATCATGGCTGTCCTTGCCCGCATCCTCCCCGGCAATGCGCCTGACCACATCCGCAGCCCGTTCCGCCTCCCCGGGAATCTCGATCTTCCCCAGGATCGCATCGCGCACCCACCAAGCCTGCGCGTCGAACATGTTGAAGGTAAACCATTGATCTTGCATCCCAAGGTATAACAGCTTGGGGTTCTTCACCCAGACCACACCCTTGTAAAGATCGGCAATCGCCAGCCGGTTCGCCGTCTTCAGCCGCAGATCATCGGGCAGGAACGGGAAGTGATGCTTGTAGCCGGTGCAGAGGATGATCGCGTCCACCGCCTTGCTGGTCCCATCCGCAAACACCGCCCGGTTCCCCTCAACCCCTTGCAACAGCGGCACTTCTTGCCAGTTGTCCGGCCAGTCATAGCCCATCGGCCCGGTCCGGTGCGACACGGTGATCGACTTCGCGCCATATTTCCACAGCTGCGAGCCGATATCCTCGGCCGAATAGGACGTCCCGATCAGCAGCACATCCTTGCCCGCAAACTCCCGCGCATCGCGGAAGTCATGGGCGTGCAGGATACGGCCGTTGAAGCTGGCAAACCCGGGATATTCCGGCACATTCGGCACCGAGAAATGGCCCGAGGCGACGATGACATGGTCGAAGACCTCGGAGTAAACCGTGTCCGCCAGCAGGTCATGGACCGTCACGGTAAACATCCCCGTGCCCTCATCATAAGCCACCCAGCGCACGGGCGAGCAGAAGCGGATCCAGTCGCGCACGCCCGCCTTCTTCACCCGGCCCTCGATATAATCCACCATCACCGCCCGCGGGGGGTAGCTGGCGATCTGCTTGCCGAAATGCTCCTCGAAGGAATAGTCCGCGAATTCAAGGCCTTCCTTGGGGCCGTTGGTCCACAGATAACGGTACATGCTGCAATGCACCGGCTCGCCGAACTCGTCTAGCCCGGTGCGCCAGGTGTAATTCCACAGCCCGCCCCAGTCGGCCTGCTTCTCGAAGCAGACGATCTCGGGGATCTCCTCGCCCTTCTGGGCGGCGGACTGGAAGGCGCGCAACTGCGCAAGGCCGGACGGGCCGGCCCCGATGACTGCAACTCTCATGCTTTGGTCCCCTGTTGATATTCTGGTCCGGCCCGCCTCAGTCCGGGAAAATTCCCGGCGAGGTCGGCGCGCCGTCGTCATGGCGTTTCAGCCAGTCGATGGTGGTCTGGCGATAGCGGCTGAGGCCCTTGTACTCGGCCAGTTCCTGCGGCAGCGTCTCCAGCACCCGCGGCAGGCGGCGGCCCCATTTCGGCACCGTCACCACCTCGTCCATCCGCATCATGTAGCTGCGGATCACGAACAGCATCCCGTTCGACCGCGGCAGCCGCCACAGGCTTTGCAGCTCCACCCGCAGATGGACCTTCTGGCCCACGTTGTCCGGCGTCACCGTGGTGCGGTCCGGCCCCCATTTGGGATAATTCTCGGGGCTGGTATCCAGCCGCGGGTTGATGGTCATCGTCCAGTTCAGCCGCCGCACCGGCTTGCCGAGCTGCAGATTCAGCAGGTATTTCAAGGCCCTGTCGAACACCCCCATCTGCGGGGCCAGCGGGACCGGCGCGTGCCATTCGTGGAAGTTCATGCCCACGTCGAAATCCAGCGACCAGTCGGCCTGCGCGGTGATCATCCCGGCATCCAGCCACAGGTTGCCGTCGCGCTGGTCCATCAGGGCGATGTCGCCTTGCGTCTGGCGGCAGATATAGTCCAGAGGCTCGCGCGGCAGGGTGGAGGGGTCGCCGAAGGTGAAGCTGTCGTCGATCCCCAGCGGCCGGTTGATCCAGCGCCATCGGTCGCCATTCCGCTCCAGCGTGAACAGATGCGGATAGGCCCGCGCCTGCTCCTCCATCAGCAGCTCCAGCGTATCCCATTGCGCCAGCATCATATGCGGCAGCGCCTGATAGCGCAGCGGGTCCTCGGCCAGCACCTGCGCCCGGTCAGCCATCTCGGCCACGTAATGCTCGTCCACGTCGATCAGATGCTCGAAGGCCGATCCGGGGCGGCCAGGCACATGCGGCTCGATGTTCACCGAGTAGCGGTACTGGTCCTCGTGGAACGGAAACGGGAAATGCCGAATGTTCTCGGGGCTGTTGGCGTAGGAAAAATCGCCGCGGAAGGTCTCCTCGCGGAAGGTCTCGGGCCGGTGCGTCGCGCTGTAGGCGGTGTCCATCATCCGTCTCCTTCAAAGGTCCAGAACAAGGCGGTCGCCGGAAAACCGCGACATGCAGATCATGATCGTGCGGCTTTCGGCGCGCTCCTCGGGGGTGAGGAAATGGTCGCCGTGCAGGATGGTGCCGCGAAGCTCCACGACCTTCGTCGCGCATTCCCCGCAGACGCCGCCCCGGCACAGGTAGCGCGGGCTCAGCCCCGCCGCCTCCAGCGCCTCCAGCAGGCTCTGGTCCGGGCCGACGGCAACCTCGCGGCCGGAGCCCGCCAGCGTCACGGTGAACGGGTCGCCCGGGGGCGGGGCCATGAAATGCTCGGAATGCAGCGCCTGATCGGGCCAGCCCGCGGCCCGCGCCGTGTCCAGCACCGCCTCCATCAGTCGCTCTGGCCCGCAGGTGTAAAGGTGCGTTCCCAGCGGCTGGTTCTCGACCAGCGCCGCCAGCGGCAGGCGCGCGCCCTCGTCCGCCGCATAGATCTTCACTCGCGGGCCATAGCGGTCCTGCAAGACGCCCGCGAAGGCCGCCGCGGCGCGCGAGCGCACGGCATAATGCAGCTCGAAGGCCAGCCCCGCCCGGGCAAATTGCGCCATCATCGCCACGAAGGGGGTGATGCCGATGCCGCCCGCAACAAGGATGTGCTTCTTCGCCCGCCAGTCGGGCTGGAACAGGTTGGTCGGCGCGCCGACGGTCAGCACCTCGCCGATCCCCAGCCGCTCATGGATATACGCCGATCCCCCGCGCGAGGCGGCGGCGCGGGCCACCGCGATCTCATAGCCCGTGCGATCCTCGGGATCGCAGCACAACGAATAGGGGTTGCGCCGGATGACGGCGCCATCTTGCATCGCCACCACCACATGCGCGCCGCCCGAGAAGGCCGGCAAGGGCCCGCCCTCCACCGGCTCCAGCCGCACCCGGCGCACTCCGGCAGCCTCGTCATGCAAAGCGGTCACCCGCATCTGAAGATCACCCATCACAGGTACAGCTCCTCGGGCGGGGGCACGGTGCCCGGTTCCTCGGCGTCGATGTTCACGCCCTGAAAAGCCCCCAGCCGGCGCGAATAGTGGTCGCGGACGAACAGGCTCAGCCCGCAATGGCCGCAGGTGAAGGGCGAGGTGGTCACGGCTTCCGTCACGCCCTTGCAATGCACGCATTGCACCCGCCTGGCGAGCGAGCCGCGATGCTCGGTGAGGACAGAGGCCGGGTCGATCCCATGCGCCGCCGCCACCTGCATGGCCTGGCCGATGAAGCCCTCCGTCCCCGCCAGATACAGCCGCGTGCCCATATGCGAGCGCGCCAGTTCCACATCCAGCCGCCCCAGCAGCGGCGGCACCGTCGGCGCGGCCCAGAAGGCCGGCCCAAGGTTCTGCAGCGCCCCGTGATGGCCCACCCCGAGCGAGCCGCGCGCCACATAGAGGATCTGGCTGCGCCGCTGCACCTCGGGCGTCAGCTCGCCGGCGATGTCCAGCAGCGCGCCCGCGCCCTCACCCTCCAGCGCGAAGATGTGGCGCCGGGCGCAGGGCGCGATGGCAAGGCCGGGATAGACCGGGCGGCTGCGGATGGCGGTTGTCTGCATGGCCAGTCCCTCAGCCGATCGCCGTGCGCTTTTTCTTCTCGGGATCGTCGAAGGGCAGCTTGTGCGCAACCGCCGGGATCGCCTTGCTGCCCACCGTCAGCGGCGTGCCATGCACCGCGCAGCCCAGCTCCAGCCGGGCGATTCCCATCGACTGCTTGGTGATCGCCGAATAGCTGGGGCAGGTCACCACGCCGACCTGCTTGTCCCCCGCAAACACCGGGTCCCCCAGATCGCAGGGCCCGTCCGCCTCCAGCAGCAGCCCATAGATCCTGAACCGCTCCTTGCCCTTCAGCCGGGCATGTTCCTCGGCGCCGCGGAAGCCGGTCTTGCCGGGGCTGACGGTGAACTCAAGCCCCAGTTCCCACAGGCTGTCGCCAGGGCCCTGGTCGGCAAAGGGATACATCTGCGAATTGTCGTAAGGATAGAACAGCAGGTAGCTTTCCACCCGCAGCATATCGAGCACCGAGAAGCAGCAGGGGATGATCCCCATCTCCGTCCCCTCCGCCAGAATGGTATCCCACACCAGCGGCGCATCTTGCCCGCGCACGAAGATCTCATACCCCCGCTCGCCGGTATATCCGGTGCGCGAGATCATCACCGGCGCGCCGAACAGCGTCGTCTGCATGTGGTGGAAGTATTTCAGATCGCGGATGCCGGGCACATGTTTCGCCAGAAAGTCCACCGCCAGCGGCCCTTGCAGCGACAGGTCGTGCAGGTCGTCGTCGAACAGCACCGCCACGTTGCGGCCGACGCATTGCTTGGTGATCTCCTCATGCGCCGTGCCAGATCCGTGGACGACCATGAAGGCATTCGGCCCGGTGCGGTAGATGATGCAATCGTCGGTGAAAAAGCCCTTGTCGTTGAGGATGCAGGCATAGACCGACCGGCCCGGCGTGACCTTGGCCATGTTGCGGGTGGTCACGTAATCCAGCACCGCAATCGCGTGCGGGCCGACCAGATGCAGCTTCTTGAGGCCCGACACATCCATCAGCCCGGCCTTGGTCCGGATCGCGGTATGTTCGTCCTGAATGTCCTTGGCATAGGTCCAGGCGGTGCCCATCCCGCTCCAATCCTCGAGGTTGGAGCCAAGCGCGCGGTGCCGATCCGCAAGGGCCGAAAAACGCCAGCTGAGAGCCATGATGTTCCCTGTCGTGTTTATTGGGCGGAATATTTATTTCTTCACTATGCGTGGGACGTCGCGTCTCGCAAGTGTTTCGGTCGGGACCGGGCCAGCTTTCGCACTTGCAGCGCCAATTCCGCGGCGAGTGCAAAAAATTGCGGCAGCGGTGAAATCACCGGCCCAAGAACTCAGCGAAAACTTCGAATCGAGGAATTCTGGATGTCTATTTTCCGCGCCGGAGAGAGCGCTTGGCAGCGAAGCGCCCTGCCAAGCCGCCTTTCCCGGGCGCCACCCGATACTGCCGCCAGTAACACGGCGCAGGGGCCAGAATTGACGTTGACAGCCGCGGGCCCGGCGGTGAGCCTCTGCGCCGAGACAGCCAAGGAGAACCGCCGATGCCCGCAAACCTGACCTTCGACGCGCTGAAGGCTGCCGTCAGCAGTGGGGAGATCGACACGGTGCTGACCTGCATTGTCGACATGCAGGGCCGGCTGATGGGCAAGCGCTTTCACGCGCAGCACTTCCTCGACTCCGGGTATGACGAGACGCATTGCTGCAACTATCTAGTGGCGACGGATATCGAGATGGTCACGGTGCAGGGCTACAAGGCCACCAGCTGGGCCGCGGGCTATGGCGACTATGTCATCAAGCCCGACCTTGCCACGCTGCGGCTTGTGCCATGGCTGCCCGGCACCGCGATGGTGATGTGCGACCTGCTGGACCACCACACCCATGACCTGGTGCCCCACGCCCCCCGCTCCATCCTGAAACGCCAGATCGCGCGGGCCGAGGCGATGGGCTTCACCCCCTACATGGCGACAGAGCTGGAGTTCTTCCTGTTCCAGGACAGCTTCGATGCGCTCTTCGACCGCGGCTATCGCGGGCTGCAGACCCTTGGCCGCCACAATGCCGACTATGCGATCTTCGCCACCTCGAAAGAGGAAGGCATCATGCGCGCCATCCGCAACGGCCTTTATGGCGCGGGGATTCCGGTGGAGAATTCCAAGGGCGAGGCAGAGGCCGGGCAGGAGGAGATCAACGTCAAATACTCCGACGCGCTCGACACCGCCGACATGCATTCCATCGTCAAGAACGGCATCAAGGAAATCGCCCATGCGGCAGGCCATGCCGTGACCTTCATGGCGAAATACGATCACGCCCGCGCCGGGTCTTCCAGCCATGTCCACCAGTCGCTGTGGGCCAGCGGCAAGAACGCCTTCCATGACCCCGAGGCGGAACACGGCATGTCGGCGCTGATGCGCAGCTACATCGCCGGGCAACTCGCCCATGCGCGGGACCTGACCCTTTGCCTCGCGCCCTATGTCAACAGCTATAAGCGCTTCGTCGTCGGCATGTTCGCGCCCACCAAGGCGGTCTGGAGCCTCGACAACCGCACCGCCGGCTTCCGCGTCTGCGGCGAGGGCACGAAGGGCGTGCGGGTGGAATGTCGCATCGGCGGCGCCGACCTGAACCCCTATCTTGCCATGGCGGCGCTGCTGGCGGCGGGGCTTGACGGCATCGAGAAACAGATGGAACTGGAGCCGGCAATCTCGGGCGACATCTATCAGGCCGGAGCCTTGCGCGAGGTGCCGAAAACCCTTGGCGAGGCCGCCGCCCTGATGCAAGGCAGCGAGATGCTGCGCGCCGCCTTCGGCCCGGATGTGGTGGACCATTACCACCGCGCCGCGCTGTGGGAGATCGAGGAGCAGAACCGCGTGGTTACCGACTGGGAGGTCGCGCGGGGCTTTGAACGCGCCTGAGGGCGCTGCGGAATTTTCGCGCCCGAGGGGGCGCGCAACAGGCGCCGGGACAGGCGCAGAGGATGACATGACCAAGATGATCCAATGTATCTCGCCGGTGGATGGCAGCATCTATGCCGAGCGCCCCGCCCTGCCGCTGGCCGAAGCCGAGGCCGCCGTCGCCCGCGCCCGCGCCGCGCAGAAGGACTGGGCCGCGCTGCCGCTGGCCGACCGCATCCAGAAAGTGAAGGCCGGCGTCGCGGCGCTGAACGGCATGAAGGACCGCGTGGTGGAGGAGCTGGCCTGGCAGATGGGCCGCCCCACCCGCTTTGGCGGCGAGTTCGGCGGCGTCAACGACCGCACCGCCTATATGTCGGACATCGCGGCCGAGGCGCTGGCGCCGCTGGTCGTCGAAGCCTCGGACCGCTTCGAGCGCCGCATCGAGCGCGCGCCGGTCGGCGTGGTGTTCGTCCTCGCCCCGTGGAACTACCCCTACCTGACCGCGATCAACACCATCGTCCCCGCCCTCATCGCCGGCAACTCCGTCGTGCTGAAACATGCCAGCCAGACGCTGCTGGTCGGCGAGCGGCTGGCCGAAGCGCTGCATGCGGGCGGCGTTCCGGCGGATGTGTTCCAGAACGCCGTGCTCGACCATGACACCACCGAAAAACTCATCGCCGCCCGCGCCTTCAACTTCATCAACTTCACCGGCTCGGTCGCCGGGGGCGCCGCGATGGAGCGCGCCGCCGCAGGCACCTTCACCGGGCTGGGGCTGGAGCTTGGCGGCAAGGACCCGGGCTATGTCGCCGCCGATGCCGATCTCGAGGCGGCGGTGGACAGCCTGATGGACGGCGCGATGTTCAACGCCGGCCAGTGCTGCTGCGGGATCGAGCGGATCTATGTCCACGAAAGCCTGTATGATGCCTTCGTCCAAAAGGCCGTGGCATGGGTGAAGACCCTGAAGCTGGGCAGCCCCTTCGACGCGGACAGCACCCTTGGCCCGATGGCCAATGCCCGCTTCGCCGCCGTGGTCCGCGCCCAGACCGCCGAGGCGGTGGCCGAAGGCGCGACCCCGCTGATCGATCCCGCGCTCTTCCCCGCCGACGATGGCGGCGCCTATCTTGCCCCGCAGATCCTGACGAACGTCACCCACAAGATGCGGGTGATGCGCGAGGAAAGCTTCGGCCCCGTCGTCGGCATCATGCCCGTCAAGGACGATGCCGAGGCCATCCAGCTCATGAACGACTCCCCCTACGGCCTCACCGCCTCGATCTGGACGGCGAGTGCCGACCGCGCCGCCGCCATCGGCGACCAGCTCGACACCGGCACCGTGTTCATGAACCGCTGCGACTATCTCGACCCGGCGCTGTGCTGGACCGGCTGCAAGGATACCGGCCGCGGCGGCAGCCTGTCGGTGCTTGGCTACCACGCCGTGACCCGCCCTAAATCCTACCATCTCAAGAAGGTGACGAAATGACGACGCCCAAGGCGAACTGGTCCTACCCGACCCCGGTGAAATTCGGCGCGGGCCGGATCGCGGAACTGGCCGAGCATTGCAAGGCGGCGGGCCTGACCCGGCCGCTGCTGGTCACCGACAAGGCGCTCGCCAGCCTGCCGATCACCGCGCAGGCGCTGGACATTCTGGAGGCCGCCGGCCTTGGCCGCGCCGTGTTCTCCGACGTGGACCCCAACCCCAACGAGCACAACATGGCCGCCGGTATCGCGGTCTATCTCGCCGGCGGGCATGATGGCGTGGTCTGCTTCGGGGGTGGCTCCGCGCTCGACCTTGGCAAGATGATCGCGCTGATGGCGGGCCAACCCGCGTCCCTCTCGGTCTGGGACCTGGAGGATATCGGCGACTGGTGGACCCGCGCCGATGCCGCGAAGATCGCCCCCATCGTCGCGGTGCCCACCACCGCCGGCACCGGGTCCGAAGTCGGCCGCGCCGGGGTGCTGACCAACTCCGCCACCCACAAGAAGAAGATCATCTTCCACCCCAAGCTGCTGCCCGTGGTCACCATCTGCGACCCCGAACTGACCGTGGGGATGCCGAAATTCATCACCGCCGGCACCGGAATGGACGCCCTTGCCCATTGCCTCGAGGCCTATTGCTCGCCCTTCTACCACCCGATGAGCCAGGGCATCGCGCTGGAAGGGATGCGGCTGGTGCTGGAAAACCTGCCCACCGCCTATGCCGAGCCCGGCAACCTTGCCGCGCGAGCGGAAATGATGTCGGCCGCCGCGATGGGCGCGGTCGCCTTCCAGAAGGGCCTCGGCGCGATCCATTCGCTCAGCCACCCGATCGGCGCGGTCTATGGCACCCATCACGGCACCACCAATGCCGTGGTGATGCCGATGGTGCTCGACTTCAACCGCGCCGCGATTGAAGAGCGCATCACCCGCGCCGCCGCCTATCTCGGCATCGAGGGCGGGTTTGACGGCTTCCGCGCGCGGATCATGGAGCTGCGGGCGACGCTGGCGATCCCGGAGAACCTCACCGCGATGGGCGTCGATCCCGCGCGGCTGGATGAGCTGACCGAGATGGCGCTCGAGGACCCGTCCTGCGGCGGCAACCCGGTGGAAATGACGCGCGAGAATACCCGCGCCCTCTTCGCCGCCTGCATGTAATGGCGCAGCCCGTCCGCACCGAAATTGCCGTCATCGGCGCCGGCGTGGTCGGGCTCGCCATCGCGCTGCGACTGGCCCGGGCGGGGCATGAGGTGGTGATCCTCGACCCCGCCCTCCCCGGATCCGGCGCCAGCCACGGCAACGCCGGCACCGTCGCCGATTACGCCGTGCAGCCGGTCGGCACCCCCGGCGTGCTGCGCGCCCTGCCTTCCTTGATCTTCGACCGCAACTCGCCGCTGGCCATCCGCCGCGCCGCCCTGCCCTCGCTGGCGCCGTGGCTGCTGCGCTTCGCCCGCCAGTCGCTCCCCGGCGCGGCAGAGCGGAACGCCCGGGTGCTGGCGGGCCTGCTGCAAGACGCCGCCCCGCGCTGGTCCGATCTGGCCTCTGAAATCGGCGGCGAGGCGATCCTCCAGCACAAGGGCTGCCTCTACCTCTATGAGCGCGCCGCGGACCGCCGCGCCGCCGAGGCCGACATCGCCTTCCGCAAGACCGTTGGCGTGAGCGTGGAGCTGCTCGCCCCGGACGAGCTCGCCGCGCTGGAACCCGCCCTGCCCCCGTCCGAGGGCGGCGGCGCCTTCTTCCCGCAGGCGATGTTCATGACCGATCCCGGCCAGATGGTCACGCTGCTGGCCAAGGCCGCGACCGATGCCGGGGTCACGCTGATAACGGCCCTGGCCGAGAAACTCGAACGCACGCTGGACGGCATCCACCTCTCCGGCCCCGGCCTGCGCCTGCACACCCGCCGCGTGGTCATCGCCGCCGGCGCCCACTCCCGCGCGCTGGCGGCGCAGGCGGGCGACAAGGTGCCACTGGATACGGAACGCGGCTATCACGTCGAATGGGACATGCCGGCCCCGCGCCTGTCGCGCCCCGTCTGCCCCACCTCGCGCGGCTTCTACCTCTGCCCGATGCAGGGCCGCCTGCGCGTCGCCGGCACGGTAGAGCTTGGCGGGCTGACCGCCCCGCCCTCGCCGCACCGCATCGCAAGGCTGACCGAAGGCGCCCAAGCGATCTTCCCGGACCTCGGCGCCCCCAGTCGCGAGTGGATGGGCTTCCGCCCCTCGATGCCCGACAGCCTGCCGGTGATCGGTGCGTCTGCGGGTGGACCGGACGTCATCCACGCCTATGGCCACGGCCATATCGGCCTGACGCTGGCCCCCATCACCGCCGCCATCGTCGCAGCGCTGGTCGCGGGAAAGGCCCTGCCGGTGCCGCTGGCCCCGCTCTCCCCCGCGCGGTTCTAGCGCCGCAACCGCGCCAGCGGCAGCGCCACCGCAAACAGACACGCCGCCGCCGCCACGATCGACGGGCCCGCGGGCGTGTCCAGCCGCAGCGACATCTGCAGCCCGGCCAGTACCGACAGCATCGACAGCACCACCGCCAGCACCGCCATCGCCTCCGGGCTGCGCGACAGGCCCCGCGCCGCGGCCGCCGGCACGATCAGCAGCGCCGCGATCAGCAGCGCGCCCACGATCTTGATCGACACCGCCACCACCAGCGCCAGCGCCAGCGTCAGTGCCAGCCGCTCGCGCCGCGGGTCGATGCCCTCGGCCTGCGCCAGCTCCTCGTTCACCGTCGCCGTCAGCAGCCCCTGCCAGCGCCAGACCAGCAGCGCCAGCACCGCCAGCGCCCCGCCCCAGACCCACAGCAGATCGGCCCGGCTGACTGCCAGAATATCGCCGAACAGATAGGCCGACAGGTCCACCCGCACATTGGGCAGGAACGACACCGCCACCAGCCCGAAGGCCAGCGCCGAATGCGCCAGCACCCCCAGCGCGGTATCCATCGCATGGCCGCGCCCGGCCAGCGCCGAGACGGTCGCCGCCATCCCAAGCGCCACGATCAGCGTGCCGGCATAGAGCGGCAAGCCGCTGGCAAAGGACAGCGCCACGCCCAGAATGGCGGCATGGGCGGTGGCATCGCCGAAATAGGCCATCCGCCGCCAGACGACGAAACTGCCAAGCGGCCCGGTGGCCAGTGACAGGCCCACGCCCGCCAGCCCGGCGCGGATCAGGAAATCATCCAGCATCGTGGGCTCCATGCTTGCAATCCGGCCCATGCACATGATGCGGATGCGCCGGGTCATGCCCGTGCCCGTGATCGCTGTCATGGTCGTGGTCATGCTCATGCCGGTAAAGCGCCAGCGCCCCGCCGGTCCCCAGCCCGAACAGCGCCCGATATTCCGGCGCGTCGGTCACCACCTGCGGCGTGCCCTCGCAGCAGACATGGCCGTTGAGGCAGATCACCCGGTCCGTCGCGCTCATCACCACATGCAGGTCGTGGCTGACCATCAGGATGGCGGCGCCGGTCTCGGCCCGCACCTCCTCGATCAGCCGGTAGAAGCCGGCGACGCCGGGCTGGTCGAGCCCCTGCGTCGGCTCGTCCAGCATCAGGATGCCCGGCCGCGCCAGCAGCGCCCGAGCCAGCAGCACCCGCTGGAACTGCCCGCCCGAGAGGCCGGACATCTGCCGCTTGCCCAGATCGGCCACGCCGACCCGGGCCAGCGCTGCGGCGGCATCGGCATCTCCCACCCGGCGAGGCAGCGACAGGAAGCGCCGCACCGTCATCGGCAGGCCCGCATCCACCTGCAACCGCTGCGGCACATAGCCGATGCGCAGGCCTTCCCTGCGCCGCACGCTGCCCGACGCGGCAGGCGCCAGCCCGATCAGCGCCCGGATCAAGGTGGACTTTCCCGACCCATTGGGGCCAACCACGGTCACAATCTCGCCCGGTGCTATCGAAAAATCGACATTTGCCAGCACAGCCACCCCGCCATGGCGGACGGTCAGCCCCCGCGCCTCGATCAGCGCTGTCATGCCGCAGCGCCCTCGCGGCAGGCGCCGCAGAGACCCAAAGCCTCCACCGTCGCACGCTCGACCGTGAAGCCCACCGCCCCGGCCGCCTTGGCAAGCGCGACGCGCACCGGATCGGCGGGGGCCTCGGCCACTGCGTCGCAGGACTTGCAGATCAGGAAGACCGGACTGTGGTCCTCGCCCGGATGCATGCAGGCGGCAAAGGCGTTCAGGCGGCGGACCCGGTGCGCCAGCCCGTGTTCCACCAGAAACTCCAGCGCGCGATAGGCGACGGGCGGCTGGTTGCCGAAGCCCTCGGCCGCCAGCCGGTCCAGCACCTCATAGGCGCCCATGGCCCGGTGCGCCTCGAGCAATATCTCCAGCACCCGGCGCCGCACCGGCGTCAGCCGCGCGCCGCGTTCCGCCGCCACGGCCTCGGCCCGCGCCAGGGTATCCCCCGCGCAATGGTCGTGGTCATGCTTGGCAAAGGCCAGCGCGGTCTCGGTTTCGGGATTTGTCATGTTATTTTATCACATTTCGCTTGACCTGTTATGCTATAACATAGACAACGCCTTCCACCCCCACAAGCCACCCCGAAGGATTGCCATGCGCCGCCTCATTGCCCTCACCCTCTCCGCCGCCCCCGCCTGCCTGCTGCTGGCAGGCGCCGCGCAGGCCGAGGTCCCCGCCGTCGTCACCGACATTCCCGCCGTGCATTCGCTCGCCGCGCAGGTGATGGGCGACCTCGGGCAGCCCGCGATCCTGCTGGAGCAGGGCGGCAATGCGCATAGCTACCAGATGAAACCCAGCCAGGCCCGCGCGCTGCAGGACGCGGACCTGATCTTCTGGATCGGCCCCGAGATGACCCCCTGGCTCGACCGCGCCGTCGAGGGCGTGGCGCTGACCGGCAAGCCGGTGGCGCTGCTGAGCGCCGAGGGCACCTTCCGCCGCAAGTTCGGCGACGAGGCGCAGGGCCATGAGGAGCATCATGCCGGCCATGACCATGGCGACGAGGCCCATGAGGATGAACATGAGGACCACGCTCCTGAGGGCGAGGCGCAGGAAGACGACCACGGCCACACCGGCACCGATCCCCATGCCTGGCTCGACCCGGCCAATGCGCAGGCCTGGCTGGGCGTGATCGCCGCCGAACTCGCCGCCGCCGACCCCGAGAATGCCGCCACCTACAGCGCCAATGCCGCGGCCGCGTCCAAGGCTGTCGCCGCGCTCGATGCGCAGCTCGCCGCCACGCTCGCCCCGGTGCAGGGCAAGCCCTTCGTGGTGTTCCACGATGCCTATGGCTATTTCGTGGACCATTACGGCCTCACTATCGCCGGCACCGTCTCGCTTGGCGATGCCGCCGCCCCCGGCGCGGAACGGCTGACCGAAATCCGGCACCTGCTGGAGGACGAAGCCGCCGTCTGCATCTTCCCCGAGGCGCAGCACGATCCCAAGCAGATCACCGCGCTTGTGGAAGGCACGCCCGTCAAGCTTGGCGCCGCGCTCGACCCGTCGGGCAGCAACCTGCCCTTCGGCCCGGACCTCTACGGTGCCCTGCTGACCACGATGGCGGGCACCCTCGCGGACTGCCTGACCGAGTGATCAGCCAGCCGCCCCTGCCCGATACCAGGCCACGATCTTGGCCCGCTCGGCAGGCTCGATGAAGGACACATTGGCGGGCGGCATCGCATGGGTGACGCCCGCCTGCAGGTAGATCTCGCGCGCCTGCAGCGCGATCTGCCCGCCGGTTTCCAGATGCACGCCCTTCGGGGCATAGTGGATCCCGTCCCAGCCCGGCTCTGCCGCGTGGCACATCGCGCAGCGGCCCATCACGATATCGGTCACCTCGTCAAACCCCGCAGCCGCCGCAAACCGCTCCGCCCCGCGCGGCAACGCCGCCTCCTCGGTATCGGGGCGGAACATCGGCGCCGAGGACAGCCACATGATCACCACGAACAGGATCGCCGTCGCAGCCCAGGTCCAATGCGGGTTGCCCTTCTTCGCATGGTGGGTGTTGAACCAGTGCCGGATCGTCACCCCCATCAGGAACACAAGGGACGCGATCAGCCAGTTCATCTCGCTGGCAAAGGCCAGCGGGTAGTGGTTCGACAGCATCAGGAACACCACCGGCAGCGTCAGGTAGTTGTTATGCGTGCTGCGCTGCTTCGCGATCTTGCCGTATTTCGCATCCGGCACCCGCCCCGCGATCAGGTCCGCCACCACGATCCGCTGGTTCGGCATGATCACCGCGAACACGTTCGCCGTCATGATCGTCGCGGTGAACGCCCCCAGATGCAGCAGCGCCGCCCGGCCCGAGAAGACCTGCGTATAGCCCCAGGCCATCGCCACCAGGATCACGTAGAGCCCGACCATCAGCCGCGTATTGTCATCGCCAAACCGGCTCTTGCAGATCGCATCATACATCAGCCAGCCCAGGCCCAGCGAGGCCACAGAGACCGCCACCGCCTGCCAGACCGGGATGTCGAGCACGTTCGGATCGACAAGGTAGAGGTCCGCACCGAGGTAATAGACCAGCACCAGCAGCGCGAAGCCCGACATCCAGGTCCAGTAGCTCTCCCATTTGAACCAAATCAGGTCATCGGGCATCCGCTCCGGCGCGACCATGTATTTCTGGATGTGGTAGAAGCCCCCGCCATGCACCTGCCATTGCTCGCCGCTCGCGCCGGGGGGCAGCGGCACATCGCGGCGCAGGCCAAGGTCCAGCGCGATGAAGTAGAAGGACGACCCGATCCAGGCGATGGCGGTGACGACATGCAGCCAGCGCACCGCAAACTCGGCCCAATCCAGGAATATGGCGAAATCGTTCATCTTGGTCCCCGCAATCCTGCCCCATCATCGCCGCCCGGCCGAGCCGCGCCAGCCCCTGCGGCCCGCCGCGCCCACCGGCGACACAGCGCCGCATCCCCTGCCTGCCCTTCGGGCAAAGCTGCCACTTTTCCGCGCAATCTCAGCTTCCGCGATAGGTGGAATAGCCATAGGGCGACAGCAGCAGCGGCACATGGTAATGCGCCTCCGCATCGCTCATCCCGAAGCGGATCGGCACCTGATCGAGGAACAGCGGCTCCTCCGCCGCAAGCCCGCTGGCCCGCAGATACTCCCCGGCAAAGAACACCAGCTCATAGCTGCCGGTCTCGAACGCTTCCACCGGCAGGATCGGCGCATCCGTCCGCCCGTCGGCATTCGTCACCATCTCCACCAGCTTGCGGTGGCCGTTGCCGGTCACGCGATACAGCGCGATCTTCAGCCCCGCCGCCGGGCAGCCCCGCGCCGTATCAAGAACATGGGTCGTCAGGTATCCGCCCGCCATATCTGCCTCTGGTCTTTCCCGGTTGCCGCCGCCATTCTTGGCCCCGAACCGCGCCAACGGCAAGGGACGCAGATGAACCGCTACCCCCGCAACATGATCGGCCACGGCCCCAACCCGCCAGACGCGGCCTGGCCCGGCGGCGCCAAGATCGCCGTCTCGCTGGTGCTGAACTATGAAGAGGGCGGCGAGAACAGCATCCTGCACGGCGATGCGGCGTCCGAGGCGTTCCTCTCCGACATTGCCGGCGCCGCCCCATGGCCCGGGCAGCGGCACTGGAACATGGAGTCGATCTACGAATACGGCGCCCGCGCCGGCTTCTGGCGCCTGCACCGGCTCTTCACCGGCCTGGGCATCCCCGTCACCGTCTACGGCGTCGCCACCGCCCTCGCCCGCAGCCCCGAACAGGTCGCCGCGATGCGCAGCGCCGGGTGGGAAATCGCCTCGCACGGCCTCAAATGGGTCGAGCACAAGGACATGCCAGAGGCCGAGGAACGCCGCCAGATCGCCGAAGCGATCCGCCTGCATACCGAGGTGGTCGGGGAGCGCCCGCTCGGCTGGTATACCGGGCGCTGCTCGGTCAACACCCTGCGCCTGACCGCCGAGGAGGGCGGCTTCGACTGGATCTCCGACAGCTATGACGATGACCTGCCCTATTGGGTCGAGGTCGGCGCCCGGGACCAGCTGGTGATCCCCTACACGCTCGAAGCCAATGACATGCGCTTTGCCACCTCGCCCGGCTATACCGAGGGCGAGCAGTTCTTCACCTATCTGCGCGACAGCTTCGACACGCTCTATGCCGAGGGGCAGGCCGGCGCGGCCAAGATGTTCTCCATCGGCCTGCACTGCCGCCTGATCGGCCGCCCCGGCAAGATCGCGGGCCTCAAGCGCTTCCTCGACTACGCGCAAAGCCACGAAGGCGTCTGGTTCCCCCGCCGCATCGACATCGCCCGCCACTGGGCCAGCGCCCATCCGCACCAGCGCACCGAGCGGCCCAGCAGGATGTCCCATGCCGATTTCACCGCCCGTTTCGGCGGCATCTTCGAGCATTCCTCCTGGATCGCCGAACGCGCCTGGAGCCTCGAGCTTGGCCCCGCCCATGACCGCGCGGCCGGTATCCACAACGCCCTCGCCCGCGTCTTCCGCAGCGCCGCGCGGGCCGACCGCCTCGCCGTGCTGCAAGCCCATCCCGACCTCGCCGGCAAACTCGCCGCCGCCCGCCGCCTGACCGATCATTCCGCCGCCGAACAGGCCGGAGCCGGCCTCGATGCCCTCACCGACGCCGAACGCGCCGAGTTCGAGCGCCTCAACACCGCCTATGTCGCCAAGCACGGCTTCCCCTTCATCATAGCCGTGCGCGACCATGACAAGGCCGGCATCCTCGCCGCCTTCCAGCGCCGCCTGGCCCATGACACCGACACCGAATTCGCCGCCGCCTGCGCCCAGGTGGAACGCATCGCCGAACTGCGCCTGCAAGCGCTGCTGCCATGAGAGCCCGAACATGACCACCTACTACGCCCCCAAGGGCGGCTTGCCGCCGCAAACCCAGCTGATGACCGGCCGCGCCGTCTTCACCGAAAGCTATGCCTTCCTGCCAAGGGGCGTCTTCAGCGACATCGTCACCAGCCTGCTGCCCGGCTGGACCGGCACCCGCATGTGGCTGATCGCCCGCCCCATGTCGGGCTTCTCAGAAACCTTCAGCCAATATGTCATGGAAGTCGCCCCCGGCGGCGGCTCCGACACCCCCGAACCCGAACCCCGCGCACAAGGCGCCATCTTCGTCACCGAAGGCGAGCTCTGGCTCTCGCTCGACGGCCAGGAACACGAGCTCGGCCCCGGCGGCTTCGCCTATATCCCCCCCGGCTGTGCCTGGCGCCTGCACAACGGCGCCCACCACCCCGCCCGCTTCCACTGGATCCGCAAACTGTGGGAGCCCGCCCCCGGCCTCCCCCCCCCCGCCGCCTTCGTCACCAACGAGGCGGAGATCGCCCCCAGCCCGATGCCCGACACGGGCGGCAAATGGGCCACCACCCGCTTCGTCGATCCCGCCGACCTCTCGCATGACATGCATGTCACCATCGTCACCTTCCAGCCCGGCGGCCTGATCCCGTTCGAGGAAACGCATGTGATGGAACACGGCCTCTACGTGCTCGAAGGCAAGGCCGTCTACAAACTCAACCGCGACTGGGTCGAGGTCGAGGCCGGAGACTTCATGTGGCTGCGCGCCTATTGCCCGCAAGCCTGCTACGCCGCCGGCCCCGGCCCGTTCCGCTATCTGCTCTACAAGGACGTCAACCGCCACGCCCAACTCCGCGGCCCTTGGTCCCGCTGACCCCGCCCACTGACCGCCCTTTGCCTTTTCCAAATATCCTCGGGGGGTCCGGGGGGCAGACGGCCCCCCGGCGCCAGCCCAAGGCACCACCTTCGCCGCCAAGGATCGCCCCCCTTCCCCCTTCTTGCTGGCCCAAATATCCTCGGGGGGTGCGGGGGGCAGAAGGCCCCCCGCTTCCTGACGTTTCATGCGGGGGCAGACGGCCCCCCGGCCGCCAACCAAAGGCACCACCATGACCCTCCTGCGCCCCCAGCCCCTCAGCGCCGCCGCCTTCGCCCGCTTCGGCGACGTGCTGGAGGCATCAGGCCCCCCCGACCGGATCATCAACGCCGGCCTCTGCGGGCGCTTCCATGACCGGGCGCAACTGGACTTCGGCGCGCCCTCAGGCCGCGCCTGCATCTCCATCTTCGACGCCGTGCCGCGCCCGCTGCCTTACGTCTTCGATCTGGTCGAACGCCACCCCGAGGGCAGCCAGGCCTTCATCCCCATGAGCCCGCAACCCTTCCTGGTGATCGTCGCGCCCGATCAGGGCGGCACCCCCGGCGCCCCCCTCGCCTTCCTCACCGCGCCGGGGCAGGGCATCAACCTGCATCGCGGCACCTGGCACGGGGTGCTGACGCCCCTGCACGCGCCCGGCCTCTTCGCGGTGGTGGACCGGATCGGCCCCGGCGCGAACCTGCAGGAATACACCTACAAGCAGCCCTTCACGGTGCTGCCCGCGTAAATCAGAAATGCTTGCCCCGCGCCGTCACCGGCCAGAGGCATTCCACCACCCCGCCGCGCAGCCCCACATACCAGTCGTGCAGGTTCACCGTGGGGTCGCAATGCCCCGGGATCAGCCGCAGCCGGTCCCCCGGGCGCAGCACGTCGCCCGGATCGGCCAGCGTGCCATGCTCGTCCGAGGCGCCGACATACGCCACCCCCGCCCGCGCCGAGACCGGCAGCCCGCTCTCCATCGACATCACCTTCAGCCCGGCATCGCAGACCGCATGGCCGGGCTTCGTCTTCGACATCACCCCCGCCAGCACGAACATCGCATTGCGGAACGGCGAGGCCACCCTGCCGCCCGCATCGAGGTTGCGGCCATAATCGGCATCCATGAAGGCATAGGAGCCGCATTGCAGCTCGGTGAACACCCCCGAGCCGCCCTCATGCCGGAAGCTCCCCGTCCCCGCGCCGGTCACGCAGGGCACCGCAATGCCCGCCGCCTCCAGCGCCGCCAGCGTCTCGCGCACCTCGCCCACCACATCCGCAATCGCCGCCGCCCGCTCGGCATCGCTCCGCAGATGCTGGGCGCTGCCATGATAGGCCTGCAAGCCGCCAAAGGTCAGCCCCGGCGCGGCCGCAATTGCCTGCGCCAATCCCACCGCCGCCGCGCCCGGCGCCACGCCGCAGCGCCCCGCGCCCACGTCGACCTCCACCAGCACCCGAACCTCGGTCCCCGCCTCGGCCACCGCCGCCGCCAGTTCCGCCACACCCCCGGCATCGTCGACGCAGACCGCCACCCGCGCCCGCCCGGCCAGCCGCGCCAGACGCGCCAGCTTCACCCCGTCCCGCACCTCGTTCGAGATCAGCACATCGCCCACCCCGGCCCGCACCAGCGCCTCGGCCTCGCTGACCTTCTGGCAGCAGATCCCCACCGCCCCGGCCGCGATCTGCATCAGCGCGATATCGGCAGACTTGTGCATCTTGGCATGGGGCCGCAGCGCCACGCCCATCCCGCGCGCCTCCGCCGCCATCAGCGCGACATTCGCCTCCAGCGCGTCCAGATCCAGGATCAGCGCCGGGGTCTGCACCTCGGCCTCGGTCATCCCGATCATCGCGGGCAGGTCATATCCGGGTTCCATCGGCGCTCCTTTTGCCATCCGGCGGCTGACAGCCGCGCGATCCTTGTCTAACATCGCGGCTGCAGAACCGGAATTGCTGCATTTCAGGGGGGCCGATGCCGGACGAAGCAACACAGGCGCTGTTCGCCGAGCTTGGGACAAGCCTCGGCCTGTCGCGCCCCGCCGCGCTGTGCTTTGCCGCCATCTGGCGGGCGGCGCAGGCGCCCTGCGCCGACGATCTGGTGCTGCGCGCCGGCATCTCCCGCTCCAACGTCTCCACCGCGCTGAAGGAACTGCGCGGCTGGGGCCTCATCTCCATCGCCCGCATCCCCGGCGACCGGCGCGAGTATTTCGGGGCCCCCGCGGGTCCCTGGGCGCTGATCCGGCAGGTGCTGGCCGAACGCCAGCGCCGTGTGCTTGCCCCGGCGCTGGACCGGCTGCGCGACCTGCAGGCGGCGGGCGCGGGGCCCGAGATCACCGATCTCGCCGATGCGCTCCAAGCCCTGGCCGAGTGGCAGGAGCGGCTGGCGCAGCTCGACCCCGCCGATCTGGCCGCGCTCGTCTCCGGCACCGCCCCGGCCGACGAGCCCAAGAAAAAGAAGAAGAAATCCCGCAAGTCCTGACCGCCCCCAGCTGCGGTGCCTGACCCTGCCCCGGCCGCCCTGCGGCGCGGCGCGCTTCGCCGTGGCAGCAGAATGCCAACCGAATACCTGAGCATAAAAATCAGGTTTGACAAAACCCACCGTTTCGCTCAACTTCACCCGCAGACCAGCCAGCCACCTCCGGCAGCCAGAATCCCCCACCGCCCGGAGGCCCCGATGAAACGCGCAACAGACACAAGCCCCACCCAGGACCGGGGCCAGAACAGGATCGAGCCGCAGCTTTGCCTTGGCGAAGTGATCCAGACCCTGCTTTCCGGGCTCCCCCCCGGCGGACATGGGCTGGATTTCGTGCTCGACCGGATCGAGAGGATGCCATGAACGCCACGCTGTCCCCCACCTTCGCCCTGCAAGACGCCCTGCCCGTGCATGAGGCGACCCGCCTGACCGAGGGCGGCGCGCAGGCGCGCATCGTGCTCAACGGCCAGATCTACACGCTGCGCATCACCAAGGCCGGCAAGCTGATCCTGACCAAATAAGGCCCCCGGGCCCGCCGGCAGCGCCCCCGCACTGCCGGCCTTTCGCATGACCAAACAATAGACGCCCCGAGAGGACACCAGATGAAGACCCGGCTTTTCGCCCTCGCCCTTGCCAGCACGGCCCTTTGTGGCCTGCCCGCCCTTGCCGCCGAAAAGGCCGCGGTGCTGGAAACCTATGCCGACATCGCCGCCGCGGGCTATGAAGACAGCCTGATCACCGCGAAAGCGCTGCAAGAGGCCGTCGCGGCCCTGATCGCCGCCCCGTCCGAGGACACGCTCGCCGCCGCGAAAACTGCCTGGCTGGCCGCGCGGGTGCCCTATCAGCAGACCGAGGTGTTCCGCTTCGGCAACGCGATCGTCGATGACTGGGAAGGCAAGGTCAACGCCTGGCCGCTGGACGAGGGGCTGATCGACTATGTCGACACCTCCTATGGCGAGGCCAGCGAAGAGAACGAATACCGCATCCTCAACGTCATCGCGAACCCGACCTTCGACCTGTCGGGCACCCCCGTCGATGCGACCGAGATCACGCCCGCGCTGATCGGCGAGACCCTGCACGAGGCCGACGAGAACGAGGCCAATGTCGCCTCGGGCTATCACGCCATCGAATTCCTGCTCTGGGGCCAGGACCTGAACGGCACCGAAGCCGGCGCCGGCGCCCGCCCCTATACCGACTACATCACCGGAGAGGGCTGCACCGGCGGCAACTGCGACCGCCGCGCCGCCTATCTGACCGCCGCGACCGATCTGCTGGTGTCGGACCTTGAATATATGGCCGCGCAATGGGCGGAGGGCGGTGACGGCCGCGCCACCGTGCTGGCCGATGAGGATGCCGGGATTTCCGCGATGCTCACCGGCATGGGCAGCCTGTCCTATGGCGAGCAGGCGGGCGAGCGGATGAAGCTGGGCCTGATGCTGAACGACCCGGAAGAAGAGCATGACTGCTTTTCCGACAACACCCATAACAGCCACTACTATGACGGGCTCGGCATCCGGAACGTCTATCTGGGCAGCTACACCCGCATCGATGGCAGCACCGTCACCGGCCCCTCGCTGTCCTCCCTCGTCGCCGAGGCCGATCCGGCCGTGGATGCCGAGATGAAGGCCGACCTCGACGCCACCGTCGCCGCGCTGGACGATCTGGTGAAGGCAGCCGAAGACGGCATGGCCTATGACATGATGCTGGCCCCCGGCAATGCGGAAGGCGAGGCGCTGATCACCGCCGCCGTCGACGGGCTGGTCAAGCAGACGCAAGCCATCGAGCGCGCCGTGACCGCGCTTGGCGTCTCGGGCCTCGCCTTCGAAGGCTCCGACAGCCTCGACAACCCCACCGCCGTCTTCCAGTAACCGGCCCTTCGCCGGGGGCCTGTCGCCCCGGCCCACCACGCTTTCGGGGAACCCGCCATGATCGTCTGTCATTGCCAGTCCATCGCCGACCAGGACATCCGCGCCGCCGTCGACTGGATGCGCGCCTCGGACCCCGACACCATCATCACCCCCGGAAAGATCTATCACGCCCTGGGGAAACGCGCCGATTGCGGCGGCTGCATGCCGCTTTTCCTTGCCACCATGCGCGGTTGCGACAATCTAGAGGTGCCAACCAACTTGCGCGGCCTGCGCCGCGCGGCAGGAAAGGACCATACCAATGAAGGGCGACCCCAAGGTCATCGAGTATCTCAACGCGGCTCTGCGCTCTGAACTGACGGCGGTCAGCCAGTACTGGCTGCATTACCGCCTGCAGGAAGACTGGGGGTTCGGCCGCCTGGCCGACAAGAACCGCGCCGAGAGCATCGAGGAGATGCACCATGCCGACAAGCTGATCACCCGGATCATCTTTCTCGAAGGCCATCCGAATCTGCAAAAGTTGGACCCGCTGCGCATCGGCCAGACCCTGCTGGAGACGCTGGAATGCGATCTGGCTGCCGAGCACGAGGCCCGCACGCTCTATATCGAGGCGCGCGACCATTGCGAGAGCGTGAAGGACTACACCACCAAGGCGCTGTTCGAAGAGCTGATCGCCGATGAGGAAGGCCATATCGACTTCCTCGAGACCCAGA
>Ga0209024_1000921_pt1 | contig 34164 bp, 44 predicted proteins | sample AutmiccommunBRH5_FD_187380 | JGI IMG/M metagenome (GOLD analysis project Ga0209024, IMG submission 187380) | Deep subsurface microbial communities from Mt. Terri, Switzerland - Autotrophic microbial communities BRH/5 (SPAdes) (version 2) | ecosystem: Environmental > Aquatic > Deep subsurface >...
CCGACGCCTGGAACAACCTCATCGAGCAACCGTGGACGATCATGTCCATCGGCACCAGAACATGGGCCAATGGGTGTTAATCAACGCAGCTTGGTATAACGCGTCCGTTGCGCTCACCTCCAAAAATGTGAAATGACTCTCCGATGCCGTGTAGCTGGCTCGAGGAGTGGAGGGAAGCTTGTGTCGGAGGCGAAGGCCGAAACTGAGTATTCGGGGCTAGGCTCTAATGTCACGGGACCGATTCCTGGAATGCAGGAGCGGGATCGACTAATTTGGCCCCCGACCGTAGACCGCTTGATTCGGCAGAGCCCTTTTTCGCCGATCAAGACAACCGGGTCCAGCCGACCAACGGCGGGTTCATCTCCGGCTACAGCGACCACATCGTGATCGGCGCCACCAGATACAATCAGAAGGAAGGTTTCCCTTGGGTTTCCCCAGCTTCCTGATCCACCCGATGCGTTATATGCGGACGCGCCCGTTCGCGAAGTCCGCTGTTCAGACATATGTGAGAACGGCTGGACGGGCGCCGCTGCCCACGATGGCGGACGTGCAACGCATCCAGAACATCGTCTTCCCGGCCTACAACGACGCCATTAGCGTCATCCCCTTCGAGAAGCGGCCGCAGCGGCCGACAGCGATGCTGGTCCAGGAGTGTAGCCTCGCCATCCACGTCGGCATGTACACTGCCTTCGGGCGGAACGCCTACGTCCTTTCGCCGCGTCTCGTCGAACTCCTGGATCGCACTGACCTCGGCGCCGTCCGGGCGGGTGACATCAGACTTCCGTTCGGCGCCTTCTATCTGTCGTTCAGTGATGCCTTCGACGCAATCCTGCCCGGCCCACCCAACCGCATCGACGGCGCCTACGTCAGCCTTTCAGGCCCCGACAAGTTGCAAATTCTGGTGACCACCCGTCGCCTCGACGCGCGAACGAACACTTCCGTCCGTTGGCCGTTCTCACGCGACCTCTACTACTACGCCCCGCTCGACATAGACGGCCACGATCGTTCGTTCGACGAAATCCTCGCTGCTGCCGTCGGCACCGAGATCAAACTGGAAACAGAAATCACGGAGCCTGACCCCGACTTCATCGCCGAGATCCCCGACGGACGCGAAGTCCTGGTGCAAAGCGTTCGCCACCTGACCGAAGCCGAGCAGGCGGAGTACGCCCGCGAGGGACTGCCCGCGTTCCGCCGAACCCTCGCTCTGATCGTGAACGCTCTGTGCTACATGACCGCAGAACCCCAGGACTCTGCAGTCGATTTTCCGGATGACGCTCCCGCCGACCTGATCGAGGCCGTCAAGTCCCGCAAGCCATCGCAACGCGATCGCGCCAAAGCCCAGATGCTCGACCGCGGCTTCTCGTTCATCCGCGTCGTCGGGAATGCCCTCCCCGCTCACGACCTGCCGTCCGACAGTACGGGGCATAGCGGTGGAACGGTGCGACCCCATTGGCGTCGGGGACACTGGCGCCGTCAGCCCCACGGACCGGGAAGATCCGAAATCCGGCTCCTATGGATCCGTCCGACCCTGGTCAAAGCGGACGCAGGCGAAGCTGAGACCGGACATATTTACCGCATGGAGTGACCATGTCTTTGCTTGGCACGTGGAAATCCTCCACGAGCCCTCCCCTGCCCTCGCGGCTGATGGCGCCAGTGTCCTCGATGCCATAGCGGTGGATGAATCTGAAGGCGAGATAGCGCCCCGCCAATTGAACAAAGTTGGCTAACCGAACGCCGCCTCGCGATCTTGCGAGGCGGCGTTTTTTCGTGAAATCCCAGCCATATTTGCCGCAACTACGCAGCCCGGGGCGGGCGCGCAATGGCGAAATACCGTATTTCGGATTTGATTATCGTATTTATAGCCCCAAATTCGATATCAGGTCCTGTCAGGCAGAACCGACAACGGACCATCCCGGGGCATAATGCCCCTCTTGATCGGAGGCCAAAATGGCTGTTCAGAATTCCATCAATGTGGATCGGCATGGAAAAAGGACCCCGTTGAGGGGGTGATCGGCGTCCAATCGGGACCCCTTTGACGAGTGGTTCCACAGTGCCTCCGGATTGGCTGGAGGCGGATTGGGGATGCTGGTCGTGGAGACGATTTCGAAGGTTCGCCGGGCGCATTTGGTCCAGGGCAAGCCGATCAAGGCGATCAGCCGCGAGCTGAAGCTGTCTCGGAAGGTGATCCGGAAGATCCTGCGGTCCGGGGCGACGTCGTTCGAGTACGAGCGGACGGTCCAGCCGCTGCCGAAGATCGGCGCGGTGAAGGATGCGCTGGACGAGCTGCTGGCGGCGAACGAGGCGAGGCCGTCTCGCGAGCGGCTGACGCTGATGCGGATCTTCGAGGCGCTTCGCAGCCAGGGCTACGCTGGCGGCTACGATGCCGTCCGGCGCTATGCCCGCAGTTGGCGGGCGGCCCGCTCGACGTCGGTGGCAGCGGCCTACGTGCCGCTGAGCTTCGCGCCCGGCGAGGCGTACCAGTTCGACTGGAGCCACGAGGTGGTGGTGCTGGGCGGGACGACCGTGAAGGTCAAGGTGGCGCATGTCCGGCTGTGCCACAGCCGGATGCCGTTCGTGCGGGCCTATCCGCGGGAGAGCCAGGAGATGGTGTTCGACGCCCACGACCGGGCGTTCGCGTTCTTCAAGGGCACCTGCACACGCGGCATCTACGACAACATGAAGACGGCGGTGGAGACGGTGTTCGTCGGCAAGGAGCGGGCCTACAACCGCCGCTTCCTGCAGATGTGCGGGCACTATCTGGTCGAGCCGGTGGCCTGCACGCCGGCGGCGGGCTGGGAGAAGGGCCAGGTCGAGAACCAGGTCGGCGTGGTGCGCGAGCGCTTCTTCGCACCGCGTGTCCGGGCCGGCAGCTACGACGAGCTGAACGCTTGGCTGCTGGACCAGTGCATCGCCCACGCCAAGGCACATCGTCATCCGGAGTTCCGCGACCGCACGGTCTGGGAGAGCTTCGAGGCGGAGCGGCCGAGCCTGGTGCCCTACGCCGGTCGGTTCGACGGGTTCCATGCGGTTCCGGCGTCGGTGTCGAAGACCTGCCTGGTACGCTTCGACAACAACAAGTACTCGGTCGCGGCCGGCGCCGTCGGCCGCCCGGTCGAGGTCAGGGCCTACGCGGATCGCATCGAGCTGCGCCAGGACGGCCGGGTGGTCGGCACACACCGCCGCAGCTTCGGGCGGGACCAGACGGTGTACGACCCCTGGCACTACGTGCCGGTGCTGGCCCGCAAGCCCGGAGCGCTGCGCAACGGCGCGCCGTTCAAGGACTGGGTGCTGCCGGCCAGCCTGGATCGGGTGCGCCGCAAACTGGCCGGCTCGAACGACGGCGACCGGCAGATGGTCGGCATTCTGGTGGCCGTGCTCGGCGACGGGCTGGCCGCGGTGGAGGCGGCCTGCGCCGAGGCGCTCGGCGAGGGCGTCCACTCCGCCGACGTCATCGTGAACATCCTGGCCCGCCGGCGCGAGCCGGCCCGGGCGGTCACGGTCATGACGCCGCAGGCACTGCGGCTGACGCTCGCACCGGCCGCCGACTGCGCCCGCTACGACAGCCTGAGGAGTGCCGGGTGATGGAGCGCAGCGCCATCCTGGCCGCCATGGCCGAGCTGAAGCTGTACGGCATGAAGGCAGCCTACGACGAGGTCCTCGCTGCGGCGGTGAAGCGCCAGCACGAGCCCCAGCGCGTCGTCGGCGACCTGCTGTCGGCCGAGATCTGCGAGAAGCAGGCGAGATCGATCAAGTACCGCATCAGCCTCGCCAAGCTGCCGCTGGCCAAGGATGTCGACGAATTCACCTTCGACGGCACGCCGGTCAACGAGGCCCTGGTGCGCGACCTGGCAGGCGGCGACTTCCTCGCCCACCAGCGCAACGTCGTCCTGGTCGGCGGCACCGGCACCGGCAAGTCGCATCTGGCGATCGCCATCGCGCGTGCCTGCATACGCGCCGGCGCCCGCGGCCGCTTCTACAACGTCGTCGACCTGGTGAACCGCCTCGAGGCCGAGGCCCGCGGCGGTCGGCACGGCCGCCTGGCCGACACCCTGTCGCGCGTCGACTTCATCGTCCTCGACGAGCTCGGCTACCTGCCGTTCGCGCAGTCCGGCGGCCAGCTGCTGTTCCACCTCATCAGTCGGCTCTACGAGCAGACATCGATCCTGGTCACCACCAACCTCGCCTTCGGCGAATGGCCGTCGGTGTTCGGCGACGCCAAGATGACCACGGCATTGCTCGACCGGCTGACCCACCACTGCGAGATCGTCGAGACCGGCAACGACAGCTGGCGCTTCAAGAACCGCGCCTGACCCGTCCCACAGCGCCTCAAACCACCCCCACAGGAACCGCCGCCATCGGCCCTGCCACCGCTCCGCCTCCGGCTCCGCGGTGGCAGGGCCGATGGCGCTTCAGCGACTGCCGCAGAGGGGTCCCTTTTGCACGCCGATCCGGGGTCCCGTTCCAACGCCGATTGACACCATCAACACCAATGCGTCTTCCCTGCTCGCGCTCCGCACCCTGAACGGTATCGGCAAGAACCTGGACGTGACCCAGAACCGGGTTTCCACCGGCCTGCGCGTGTCCGGCGCGCTGGACGACGCCTCGACCTTCTCGATCGCCCAGGGCATCCGCGGCGAGCTGAAGGCGATCGGCGCCGTCACCCAGGGCCTGAACAACGCCAAGGGCATCGGCAAGGTCGCGATCGCCGGCGCCACCGCGGTCTCCGACCTGATGCAGAACGTCCGCTCGAAGCTGACGGAGCTCTCCAACGAGGGCATCACCACCTCCCAGCGCGAGATCCTGACGAACGACTTCGACAAGCTGATGGAGCAGGCGGCCAACTTCATCGACAACGCCACCTTCAACGGCGTCAACCTGCTCGACACCGGCACCGTCAGCACCGACATCGACACCCTGTCCAACCTGACCGGTGGCACGCTGACCCTGAGTGCTGCCGACCTTCGCACCACCATCGACGGCCTCACCAACGCCACGCTCGGCACCGCGGCCGACGCCCAGAGCATCCTGGGCACCGAGTTCTCCGCCCTGGAGTCGTCGGTGAACAGCGCCCTCGGCTCGCTCGGCGCCGAGGTCCGCGCCTTCGACCTGCAGACCTCCTTCCTGGAGCAGATCTCCGACGCCACCGAGGAGGGTCTCGGCAACCTGGTGGATGCCGACCTCGCCCGCGAGTCGGCCCGGCTGTCGTCCCTGCAGGTCCAGCAGCAGCTGGGCATGCAGGCCTTCAGCATCGCCAACCAGCGTCCCTCGATGCTGCTCGGCATGTTCCGGTAACCCTACCGGAACCTTGAGGCGAACACGGGGGCGGCCTTCGGGCCGCCCCTTTTCGTTAGCGCGATTGCAGGGATATCGCCAGGGAACGCGCCCCATTGACGCGATCCAGTGTCGTCAGCCTCGATGCCTTCGACGGCGGACGACACTTACTGGTGGGAAACATGCCCCCAGATTCAGCAGGGGAACCCGCGTAGGTCATTCACCGGCTGATCCGAGGCCGCACCTGACAGAGGTTTCGCCGGCGCATCGGTTCGACCTATATCAACGCGCCGGCAGGAGAACCGAATGACCGCACCCGTATTCTACGACATCGAGGCATCCGGCCTTAACGCCCACAGCTTTCCGATCGAGGTCGGATGGTCCGAGCTACTGGCCGACGGACAGGTCGCCGCCCGTTCCGTGCTCGTTCGACCGCCGATTGCCTGGCAGGAGCGTATTGGGGCATGGGATCCGGCCGCACAGGAGATCCATGGCATTTCGCTCGACCAGCTGCGCGATGAGGGACTGCCGCCGCGCGAAGTCGCCACACTGCTGAACGAGGCGCTCTTCGACCGCACGCTGCATTCCGACAGCCCCGAGTTCGACGGTCGATGGATGGAGGAGCTCTTCTACGAGGCCGGCGCCGTCATGGACTTCACCTTGTCCTCGATCGGCGCGGACACATTGGTCGTTGCCGCGGCCTCCAAGATGGGAGACCTCGACTACACCGCGGCCGAGCGCGAGGCCCACCTCCGCGCCCCGAAGACCCATCGGGCGGCGGATGACTCCAGATACTGGGCCTATCTCTGGAAACTCGTGAGCGAAGGCTACAAGGCCGGCGTCGACGCGAGGCCGGCGTTCGGCCGCACCCGCGATACCTGCTTGCGGTGAGATCTCAGGTCTCGCGCACCGTGACGCAAGCGGCCCCGTTCTCGCTCAGTTGCTGACAGGCCCTTGCTGCTACCTGCTCGTTCAGGCCGATCAGGCGGACGCGGTATAGCCGGCCCGCAGAGGTGGTCACTTCGGACACCTGGAGCTGGGCGCCCTGCAGATCCCTCGACAATCGCCGGGCCCGCTCGGCCGCCTGACCACTCGCTGCCGGCGTCAGGAAGGCCCCGACCTGCACTCCCCACCCAGCCTCCGAGACAAACGATGTGGGAGACGTCGAAGCCTCAAGCGGTGAGGCGGCCAGCACCATGGAGGCTTGCACCTTCACCGCCGGCCGCCGCGGCGGCATTGGAAGATCGGCTGCCAGACCTGGCGCAGAAGCAACGGCCACCATCGAGCGGGGCCTTGCGCCGGCGATCAGGCGCTGGCCAGTCGCCAGATAAGCCCTGGTCTCACGCGGCAACGCTCGGCGGCCGGCGAGATACTCCCCGTAGCATCCAGGCCCGCAATTGTAGGCCGCAAGAAACCCGGGCGCACCATAGAGCTCGACCATCTCCCCGATATAGGCCGTGCCGGCCTGGATGTTCGTCCACGGGTCGTGGATGTTCGGGCCGAGGCCGTGCTTCGCTCGGAGCTCCGCGAATGTCGCCGGCATCACCTGCATCAGTCCTCGAGCGCCGGCATGGCTGGTGATCGGGCGTCCGTTCAGCATGGTGCGGCCGCCGCTTTCCATTTTCATCACCGCGCGGACGTAGATTTCCGGCACCTCGAAGCGGTCCGCCGCCGCCCTGATGTAGGGCCCCCAGGGATCAGCGTCGGTCGCCGGACCGTACCGGTCGAGATCGGGCTCGTCGATGCTGGATGTAGGGCCAGTGGAGCACGCACCGAGGGCCAACGATGCCAGCAGGCCAGCCACGATCGGAAGGCGCAGAACCGCAGGCCGCGGCTCTCGATCCGCCCCCACGAGCGCGCTCAGTGCGCCTCGCAGTCCAATTCGCCAGACCGGCTCGTCGTCCGGCACTGTCTCAGTCACCGTAAATCATGGGAGGATACGGCCATCCGCGACCCTGCGACCACGAGAACCCACGACCAGCAGTCGTAATCTGGCTGTGCTGCCTTGAGCCGCGGTCATAGTGCGTCGCCTGGAGATACGGCGCCGTGACGGGTGCGCGCTCGCGCACGCCCTGGTGCGGCTGGACATATGTACGGCCACCAGAGCGATCTCCGTTGTCGATGTAATACCCGTTATTCCGGCTCTGCTGAGCAGCTCCGGCGTCGTTCCAGGCGAACAAGACGTTCACCAGAACCAGCGCGGCCGTCAGGAATTTGCTCCATTTGTTCATCGTCGTATTCCCGTTCTCGATCCGTCGCACTGGAAAAGGACGTATCGGCCGCAGCAATCCCCAAATGATAATCGAAAGGGCATGATCCTGGACATAGATATATCGTAATAGGCGTCGTATTTCCAGGAACCAATGGCTCGAAAAAATTCCAAGAAGCGAAGGCAGGGGCACGTCTATGCCTCCGCACTCACCTTGATCGGCGTCGGATTCATCTACACTCATCTCGACGGCCTGCCCGCCATCGACTCGCTACTCGCCGACGTCGGGGGAAATTTCCAGGTCGAACACGCATTCATGCCGGTTATCGCTGTGGGTGGCGCGATCGCCGCAGGCAGCCTCATCTTGACGGCCATAGGCTTGGTCACCAGGCGATTTCGCCTCGCAGGAAGCGCCCCCGCCCCGCACGCTCAACGCATCTTCTCCAGGACCAAGCCGAAGACCTCACGGCATGGCTGGGTCTACGTCCTCGAGAACCCCGCCATGCCCGGGATCTGCAAAGTCGGGTTCACGGGGGTGGATCCGCACTACCGGGCCAGGCAACTGAATACCACCGGTGTCGCGGAGGACTTCAAGGTGGCATGGGCCCACGAGATGCTCCACGCCGAGAAGATCGAACGACAGGCGCACCGCCTGCTGGCGGAGCGCCGCGTGAACGAGAGACGAGAGTTCTTTCGCGGCACCGTCCAAGACATGATCCGGGCGGTCCAGCGCGCGCAGCGACATGTCGACCAGATCGCGGGAGAGCGCGGTATGCGATAAGGAGCGCTGGCGCAATCGCTCCGCCGGGTCGGTATCCGGCCGTCCGGAAGTCCGCTCAGGCAATGACCCCGGCAGGGGTGGCGCCAGCGACGTCGTCGCCAGGCTCAGGCGACCGCTTGAACTCGTTCGCTCGATCCTCCTGGCGCCAGCGGCGATAGTTCGCCACCGCGACGCCGGTCATGATCGTCAGCGGCACGTACATGATGTACTGGCCCGAAAACCACAGCAGAACGGCCCAGCCGGCCCCGTTGGCGATGGTGAACAGCCATCCGTACGTCTTCCGCTTGCCCACGAGATACATCCCGCAGATCGTGCAGACGGACGTCGCGAGCTGCGCCAGGACCTCCGGCGTCAGCATCGTCGGAATCTGATCGATCGACACCGTGCTACCTTCCCGAGTTGGTGAGCATCATGTGGTTCCGAAGCTCGTGACGAGCCTTGAACTCCAGCGCCTTGAGGGATTGTTCGACACCGGGAAGCGCCTCGCACTTCCATTGGAACGGAAACTCCACCCGCGTGAACCCCTGGTCGCGGTGCAGGATGCGGATCGTGTTTTCGGGGTTGATCATCGCTACGAACCAGTCGACCGGATAGATCGCAAACGCGACGGCATGCGACAGGAGCGTAAGTTTGCCACCGATATTCAGGCCTCGGCCGCGCAGCAGCGGATGCACCCACAAGGCTCCGCTGTCGCACACGTAGCAGCCTCGGATCGAATACGCCGTGTCACAATCGCAACTGACCGCGTCATTCGGAAATGCTGCCGGGTCATCGTAGATATAGGCCTTGGAAACGAGGGCCTGCTGAAGCGTCTCTCCCGGCGCCAGGCGCCGCAGCTTGATCGCCTTTGCAGCCCGCACCTCGCCGCCGATCGTCACGGTCAGGAAGAACGCATTGCCGTTGTCCAGGGACGATACCTGACACGCCGGGTCGAAGGCAGGATTGAACGCAGGCCAGTTTCCGCCCTCCGGGGCAGCGTTGGCCGCCTGGATCTGCTTCAGGTGCTCGAAATCGCGTGAATACTCGACGTACTGCACACCCAGCGCTTCGCATATTTCGTCGTGCAGGGACAGAACGAACAAGGACACCGGTGCTGCTTCGTGACGAGGAAGTCGCACATCAAACGCGTCAAGGAGATTCATCGCGTGATCCCAACATCAGAAAGAATACTGATCACGTAATCTGGCTTTCCTGACGTGGAGTTCGCAACTGGTATCAGTGAACGATCGTAGCGATACGACCGTCCCTGTATTTCCATCTCGCAGTGGTGGACCGAAGGCGCCATGCCGTTGATTGCCGCGGTCAACGCCCTGGTCAGGCCGATGCAGGACTCTGGATCCATCGCTCGCTCGATCGGCCTGCCGAGATATTCCGTCGAGACCACCCGGTCGGAGGCCCCCATTCGCTCCTGCACGCTCGAGCCGATGTGGCGGAAGAAGAAACGCTCCGCCTCGGGGTCGGAGTAATACGTCGTGATCTCGCCGATGCCGAGGCCGGCGTCGATCGCAATGGCGAAAATGTCTTCCACCGGCCGGCGGGATCGCTTTACGCCCTCGACCACCCGCTGCACGAGCGGAAGATCGTTAATTTCGCTCTTCACCTGGCTGATCGGTGTCGTATTCACCGACACCGCATCACAGTCGACCAGGATCGCCCGCAGATAGTCCACGCACTCGCTCACCGGCATCCTCGTGAAGACCTTCGACTGGATCCCCCGGGTGTATAGGATCACGTCGAAGCTGTGGTGGATCACCATTCTCTCGAACAAAGCCGCCAGCATCTTCTTGATGGCGGCCTTGCCGATCATCGTCTCGTTGAACTTGACCGATGCCATGTTCATCGAGTGATGCTCCATGATCGCCCAGCCGACGTTGCGCAGGAGAAAATCCAAGGCATTCGAAGCGCGCTTCACGCCGGGAACCTGATTCAGAACTCTCGTCATCTCGATCGGATCATTGATCGAGACCATCTCGCCAAGATGGGTGAACACAAACCGGTTACTTTGTTGCATAATGTGGCCTCTGAAAAATTCTGCGCGTAGACGTGCGCAGATCCCTTTTGTAAGGAAAAGAAGCCGTTTTTTCAAATCCGATCGCGTATTTTTCTTGGTTAACGCTGGCGGCCGGATCCTTGGACCCATATTCGATACGTGATGCTGCCGACGCCGCCGCGCCTCGCACCTGCCCAGATCGAGCGACCGAAACATTTCCTTGCCCGGCCCCGGGCTCTCTGCGAGCTTTTTCCGCGATTTCTGGAGACGAGATGAGCCGTTTCACGCCCATGGTCCTGCTGACCCTTGGAGTCATCCTCATCAATGCCGCCGGCGCCCTGGCTCATGGCGGGGGTCTGGATGCCTCGAATTGCCACATCGATCGCTCTACCGGCGAAAAGCACTGCCATGGTATCCAAAAGACAGGCGTCGAGGCCGCCAAGCCCGCCCAGCTATATTCCGGCCGTGCGAGCATCGTGGACGGCGACACCCTGGAGATCCACGGCCAGCGCTTCCGCCTCCACGGCATCGACGCTCCCGAGAGCTCGCAGACATGCGCCAACGGCAAGGGGCGGGACTATCGCTGCGGACAGGAGGCCGGCATGGCACTCGCCGATCTCGTCGGCCAGCGCGTGGTGACCTGCACGCAGACCGACTACGACAGTCGTTTCCGCCGCATCGTCGCCGTCTGCCGCTTGGGCGACCTCGATCTGAACGGCTGGATGGTCCGCCAGGGCTTGGCGCTCGCCTACGTCCACTACTCCCAGGATTACGTGGCTGCCGAATCCGAGGCCAGGGCCGCCCGCCGCGGCATCTGGACGGGCACGTTCGATGCCCCCTGGGACTGGCGCCGCCAGCGCCGCCAGAACTGAACCAAGCCTCGAAAGCCTTGAGCCTCCATGCCGGCTAAGACGCCGCCTCAGGAGGCACCTCCTGGGTTGATTCACTCCAGATCAGGCGGCCAGCTCTATTGCCCAAGCCAGGAGCGCACGCATGGCATCCCTCTTCGGTAGCCTGTTTTTCATCCGAACCACCAACTCGCTGCCGGTCATCGGAGCGATCTTCTGGTTCGCCGCCGGTGCGGCCGTCGAGGCCGCCTATCCTGGCACAGCAGCGACGATCGGCGAGTGGATGAGCGCCGGCATGGGGTCGATCACAGGGGTATTGTGGTAGCCTCGTCGCCGGCCGCCTGTCTGCCACCTGGCAGTCGGCCGGCTTCCTCAGTGGTCTCTTCTCGGCGCACCGACTGGCACCCCAATGTAACAAGAGCTGTCGAATACGTTGCTGGCATGCATTTTCGAACCATATTCAGTTCATGCCCGATCGCGAAGATCCGGCATACGACGTATTCAACAACAAATACAGCAAGATGAACGCCGAAAACACCGAATTCACGAAGTGGCTCGAGGAAGTCGTGGCCACGCATCGCCAGTCCCCGGCCGACATCACGACGGCCGACCGGCTCCTCTACCAACTGATGTACGAGGACGGCCTCGATCCCGAAGATGCAGCCGATCCCGCAGTCCGGAATCGCTACGCCTCGGTCAAGCGTCGCCAGAGCACGTCGCACAATCTCGCCGACTACTTCAAGCCGGACGAACTCCGGTCCGAGACCGATTAGGTCGGTCACCACCTGAGCGAAGCGGCCTGAAACCATGTGTGGAGAACATTGCCAGCACCGCTCAGACGGTGACCACACGAAGCTCGGCCGTCGGTCCTTCCTGCGCATCGTCGCCGGCGCCGGCGCTGCCACACTGCTTGATCCCACTGCTGCATTGGCTGGGTCGAACGCCGTCCGGACCACCGGCGACTACGGCGTGCCTCCCAGCAAGCCAACGGCATATTTCGGCCCGGTGATCTCCTCCGGTGCGCAGGTCCCGAACGCCGGATACCGCCTGCCGCCGCACAAGCCGTCCGACATCATGGATCGGCGCCTCTTGCTCCTGAACGAGAATACCAGCGAGCGACTGGCCACCATCTACAACCGGGCCGGCCGCTATGTGATCGATGCGCTTCACGACCTCAACTGGCTGCTTCGGGATCACCACGTCGATCAGGCCGTCCGCATGGACCCGCACCTCTACGACATCCTGGAAGCCGTCCAGCTCCGCTTCTCGCCGCACCGTCCGATCGTGATCACGAGCGGCTATCGTTCGGAGATCACGAACCGCCGCCTCAGTCGAAGCAACCGACGGGTCGCCGGCAACAGCCTTCATTGCGACGGCAAGGCCGTGGACCTGCAGGTCGCCGGCGTGTCCAACCACACGCTCAGGCGCTACCTGGAGTCCATGCGCGGCCGCCTGAAGATCGGCGGCGTCGGCCTGTACGACACACACGTCCACGTGGACACGGGCCCAGGGCGCACCTGGCTCGGGTGATCGCTCCGTCTTCTCCTGGTCCCCGCGATTCTAACCGGTGCCAGCGACCCGCGGCCGCCACCCCCCAAACACTTCTTGCTTTGAAAGGACCACCCCATGTCCCGACGCGGGCTCTTCATCGCCTTTGAAGGTGGCGATGGCTGCGGCAAGACCTCCCAGATCGCCCATACGGTCAACTGGCTCTCCCGCTTCGCCACGGCCGACATCATCCGCACCCGCGAACCCGGCGGATGCCCGAGCGCTGAGACCATTCGCGACCTCGTCGTGCGCGGCAAGGACGACGCCTGGACGCCGATGACCGAGCTGCTGCTGATCGCGGCCGCACGTTCCGAACACGTCACCAAGCTCATCCGGCCGTCGCTGGAGCGCGGCGCGATCGTCGTCACCGACCGCTTCGTCGGCACGACCATCGCCTACCAGGGATACGGTCGCGGTATCGATCTTCGTCTCATCCAGCAGATCAACCAGGCAGCGACCGGCGGCCTCTACCCCGACCTCACCATCCTGCTCGACGCCCCTCCGCATGTCGGCCTCGCACGGAGCACCAAGCGGCTCGCCGACCAGGCCAGCGAGGAGAACCGGTTCGAGGAGCTCGATATCGAGTTCCACATCCGGGCCCGCAACGGCTTCCTCCAGCAGGCCGCGGACGCGCCCGACAGGCACATCGTCATCGACGCCAGCCAGAGCCTCGAGGCCATGCGCCTGCAGATCGTGGAGCGCCTGGACGAATACCTGTCGGGCCGGGCCGATCTTTGGCCGTTCGCCGCCTGACCGGTCGCCACCCCAATCACGGCCTGCTGTCGCCCGGCTACCCAACCCGGCCCGCATGCAGGTAGAGGTTCCATAGCCTCGGCAAACCGGAGATCCCCGTGAGCACTGGATTGATCGCCCTCCTGGACGACGTCGTCGGCCTGGCGAAGGTTGCAGCCGCCTCGATCGACGACGCGGTCGGACAGGCAGGTCGTGCCGGCGTCAAGGCCGCCGGGATCGTGGTGGACGACGCGGCGGTGACGCCGCGCTACGCCGTCGGCTTCGCCGCCGAGCGCGAGCTCCCGATCATCGCCCGGATCGCAGCCGGAAGCCTGAAGAACAAGCTGCTATTCCTGTTGCCGGCCGCCCTGCTGCTGAGCTTCCTTGCTCCCTGGATGATCACGCCGCTGCTCATGGCCGGCGGCCTGTACCTCTGCTTCGAGGGTGCCGAGAAGATCTGGGAGCTGGTCGCCCATCACAACGCCAGATCGCCTCAGAGCGTGAGAATCTTTCGGCGGAGTGCTTTTAGCGCGCTTGGATGGTGCCGCGTATCGTGATTCGCTTTCCGGGTGATCTCGGAGGTGGCGATGTCGGACGACGGTCTTTTCGAGGAACTCCCGGAAGCTCGCAAGCCTGAGGAAGCTCGCAAGCCTGAGACTGGGGCGGCGGCTGGCCGGCCGCGGCTTCGGGAGCCGCAGCGCGATCAGATCGAGCTGAGAGCTGTCGACCTGGACAGCCTGCTTGGATCGGAGCATCCGGCCCGGGTGATCTGGAGCTATGTCGAGCGCCTTGATCTGAGCGATCTGGAGGCTGCGGTGAAGTCGCGCGAGGGGCGTCCTGGCCATCCCGCGATCTCGCCGCGGCTTCAGCTTGCACTGTGGCTTTACGCGGCCAAGGACGGGGTCGGAAGTGCGCGTGCGCTGGCACGTCTTTGCGAACAGCACGATGCGTACCGCTGGCTGTGCGGCGGAGTGTCGGTGAACCCGCACACGCTCTCGGACTTCCGGGTTGGTCACGGGGCGCTTCTGGACCGGCTTCTGACGGAGAACGTGGCGGCCCTGATAGCGGCCGGGGTAATCGACCTGCGGTCGCTGGCGCAGGACGGGATCCGGATCCGGGCGAGTGCGGGGGCGGGATCGTTCCGACGGCGAGCGCGGCTGAAGGAGCATTTGGCTGCGGCGCAGAATCTGGTGGCGCAGTTGAAGAGCGAGGTGGATGCCGATCCGGCGGCCAGCAGCAAGCGGGCGGCGAAGGCACGGGAGCGGGCGACGCGGGAGCGTGAGGCCCGGGTCGAGGCCGCGTTGCGCAAGTTGGACGAGGTCGAGGCGCAACGTCAGCGGCGCCGGGAGACCACCGGCAAGAACGAGAAGAAGAAGGAGCCGCGGGCCTCCACCACGGATCCCGACGCGCGGGTGATGAAGATGGCCGATGGCGGCTTCCGGCCGGCCTACAACGTCCAGGTAATCAGCGCGACGGGTACGCCGATCGTGGTCGACGTGCAGCCGGCGACCAACGGCTCCGACCGGGCGCTGCTGCGGCCGGGACTGGAGCGGCTGCAACACCGGCTGGGCCGGTTGCCGGAGCGCTATCTGGCCGACGGCGGCTATACCGCCGCCAATGCCATTGAATGGGCGCACAGCCAGAGCGTTGAGGTGTACTGCGCGCCATCGAACTCCAAGCACGGGACCGATCCCTATGCACCGCGGGAGGAAGACGGCCCGGGCGTGGAGGTCTGGCGTAAGCGCATGGGCAGCGAGGCCGGCAAGGCAATCTACAAGCAACGGCCGATCAGCGAGTGCATCCACGGCCAATGGCGAAACAGCAAACTGTGGCAGTTCACCGTCCGGGGTGTCGAAAAGGTCACCGCCGCCATGCTCTTTTACGCCCTCTCCACCAACATCCTTCACGGCCACCGGATGACCAAGCCCGACGCCGCCTGATCTACCTGGGAACGGGTAGGACTTACGGACATCGACAGGAGCCTCCACGACCAAAGGCCATCGATCATGCCGCCGACCTTCAACCTCACCCAACTGCGTCGGTAGCTCAATGCTTCGGCCTCGCGCCGACCGGCCGCACGCTGCTACCCAAAAACCGCGACCACCCCGAAACATTCTCAAGCTCTCAGGACGACCATGCACCCGCCGGCGGTGACGCGGCGGATCTGGAGAACGCGAAGATCAAGAGCGCGATCAGGACCGACTTCATCCTGAGCGCCGAGATCATGGCCATCACCCTGTCCACAGTCGCAGCGGAGACCGGTTCCTATTGGAGCCAGGCCGTCGTTCTGGCGGTCGTCGGGGTGGGGATCACGTTTCTGGTCTATGGTGCTGTCGCCCTGATCGTGAAGGCCGACGACGCCGGTCTCGCCCTCGCCAGGAATCTCCGTCCGGCGTCCAGCCTGCTCGGCCTCAGGAAACTGGGCGACGGCACCCCCAGTCGGGCAGATCGTCTCACCGCGATGGCGAGCCGGCCGCTGGGCCGGGCCCTGGTCATGGGCATGCCCGGTTTCCTCAAGTTGCTCGGCGCCGTCGGCACTGCGGCGATGCTCTGGGTCGGCGGCGGCATCCTGGTGCACGGCTTGGCACAGTTCGGCCAGACGGCCCTCGAGCACCTGATCCACGGCGCATCCACCATCGTCGGCCACACCGTTCCAGCAGTCGCCTCCGGAGCCGCCGAATGGGCGACGGGCGCTGCCGCCGCCGGCCTCCTCGGTCTCGCAATCGGGCTGGCGATGATACCGCTCGTCAACCTCGCAACTAGCCTCGTCGCGCGCATGCGCTCTCGTCCGAAAACCTGATACCACCAGATCGCGCCGGCTGCTTGATCCGTTCCATTCAAGGGATGCTCACATGCAGCAGCCGAGCTTCGATTTCGCCCAACGCTGGCGCGATCATCACGAATTCCGCCTTCGCCCCGGAAGCCAGATCGATCCCCGTGAGTTCGGCGTCGAGACGATCCGCGAACGGGTTGCCCGAGACTACGTCATCGAGCACCACTACTCCGCAAGCATGCCGGCCAGCCGGCTCTGCGTCGGGCTAATGCGCAAGACCGGCGTCAGCGCCGCCCGCCTCGTCGGCGTCGCGGTTTTCAGCGTGCCTATGAACCAGCAGGCTGTCCCCTGCTACACCGGCCGTCCGGCGCAGCAGGGCGTCGAGCTCGGCCGATTCGTCTGTAGCCCTGAGGTCGCGTTCAACGGCGAAAGCTTCTTCATCCGGCGGGCCCTCGGCTGCCTCAGGGACGAGAAGCCCGAGGTCGAAGCCGTGCTCAGCTACGCCGATCCCGTGGAGCGACACAACCGCCACGGCGAGCTCATCAAATGCTCGCATCACGGCACCATCTACCAGGCGAGCAACGCTCTCTATCTCGGCCGCGGATCCTCCCGCCTGCTGATCCTGGCCGCGGACGGCTCCATCGTTTCGGAGCGGTCACTGTCGAAGATCCGGAACGAGGAGCGGGGGGCAGACCTATGCCCGTGAGCGCCTGATCGCCGCCGGCGCTCCCGAACCATATCCAGGAGAGAGCCCGCGAGCCTGGGTCTCCCGCGTCCTCGCCGGCACGAGCTTCCGCCGGCTGAGGCACCCGGGCAACCACGTCTATGTTCTCGGCATCGACGCCGGCGCCAGGCGCGACCTCGGCCGCCTTCATGCCGAGCGACCGCCCTACCCTAAAAGCGAGCTCACGCAACGAGCCGCCTGATTTCGATCGGAGCATCGTCATGCAACAGCAGTTCCTTTCCCTCGATCTGTGCCTGCATCGTGCGCCGGACGACCTGGATCGCCTCGCGCCGATGGTGCTGAAGGCCGAAGAGCGTCCGGTCCGCCAACAGCCTCTCGTCCTGCGGACTGCGGCCCTCAGCGTGCTCCGCCCGGTCCTCGGCTGGCTCTCCCAGGATGGGGACCTGGTGCGCGAGGACGAGATCGACCAGATCGTCGAGCAGCTGGCGGCCGCGGCGGAGGCCGAAGACGACGGCTACCAACTCGCCCGCTTCCTCGATCGTCGGCACAGCTGGGCGGTGGACAGCCAGTTGACCGAGATCCTCAACGATCTGCCCTACCAGGTCAGCCGAGCCCATGATCGGCTGGTGCGGATCTGGGTGAAGCTGCACGGCATTCGCCCCTCACATGGCCTCGGCGACATCGTCCATATCAGGGCCTGGAACAAGGAAGGGCGCATCGAGACGGTCCGCGGCGAGATCATCAGCATCAAGACGGATCAGGCCAAGTACCTCGTCAACTGCCCGTCGCTCGGGCACGTGACCGAGGGCATGGGATGCCACGGCATCTACGTCAACTACGAGTCGATCAATCCCTGAGATCCTATTCCATCGCTCTCTGCCGAAGCACCGTCCCACGCGACGATCTTCGGGAACTATGGTCTGGAAGCTATGGACGGGATTGCGCGCCACGCGACCCGTCACGATAATCGCCTTTCCGACCATGTGTTCGCGTACACCGATTTTTCGGTAGCATGCGAAGGGATTGTTGATGCAAGCCGTGGAAATCGACGACCTCATCCAGCGGTACAAGTCTCGCCCAAATAGGCGAGCAGGCAAATCCCTCGAAAGGCGCCGCGACGAGATTCTTCGAGGCGTAGCTTCCGCGAAGCTCGAAGGATATGCCCCGATAAAGTACGATTTGGACGCGATGGATCTACTTGCAGAAGGGCGCATTTCCAGGAACGAGTTTACTTCGTTGTGCCTAATGATCTCTCGATTTAAGACCGCTGCTTTATCCTCGGAATGAAAGCAAATACTGCACTCTGACTGCGACCCACTGTGGAAGTTCACTGACGCGTCCTCACACCCTTATCGATGCAGACGGATACGCTCCGCATCGAAATCCTCCATCGCGGCTGACGAGCAGAATTTCGCGCGCACCCTTGCTTCCATTCCAGAGGGTCCAAAATCGAAATTAAGCCCGCCGTATCGGCCGGCACTTATCGGTCAGCCGTGACCTCGGTCATCTGCGAAAGACGCCGCCATGAGCAAGTCAGCCCACGTCGTGCCGCATGTAGCCTGCATGACCACAAGGTCCGTATTCGAGACCGTTCGAGACGTTCTCGTCCACCAGCTGGCCGCCGCGCCACAGGACATCACTCTTGATGCATCCCTGATCGACGATCTCGGCGCCGATAGCCTGGATCGCATCGAGATCATCATGCATCTCGAGAACGAGCTCAACATCGAGATCGACGATCGTGCGATCGAACCCGATCCAACCGTCGGTGAACTGGTCGCATACCTGAACCGCTTCGTCTGATCGGACCGGCAAGCTCCAGGATCATGGACTGATCGCAGTCGGCGCCTCTTCGCGGAAGGCGCCGAACTGCCCCCGCAATGCTGCCTGTCAACCAAGATTTCACACAATCGGTAGCTGCCGGCACGCCTGAGCGCACGCTCGAACGCCATCAACGGAGACTTCGATGCCCGCCAATTCGGTGATCGGCGAGCCGATCCAGATATCCGACGAACTGGCCGAAAAACTCGGCAAGGCCCTCGAATACATGGCCAAGGCGGCCAGCGTCGAGCCGCGGCTCACCATGGCGACCGGATATTACACTTCGCCCTATTTTTCGGACGGAGAGTGCCATGGCGGCGGCCACTACATCGAATACCCGATCCCGGATTCCGAGATCGGCTCGCTGCCGGAGCTCGCGGCGCTGCTATGGTCCTTCGAGCACGAATGCGGGATTCTGGTGCGTCACGTCTGCCAGAGCTTCTGCGATAGCGGCGACTTTGGAATCACATCCATATTCATCATGACGCGCAAAGGCGCCTTCTTCGTGGCGGACTCCGAGCACTGGCAGGACGACGAGCTCATCGTTCGGGTCGAGGAGAACGAAGAAAGCCCGCTCCGACCGGTCATCGATGGCGAGGCCACCGCCCACAAGCGCATCGCCGCGATCGCTGCTTCCAGGGAGATGTTCCCCCAGAAGATCGCTGCGATCGAGGAAGCCTACCAAAACATCGCCGAGTGGGACTGAGGACGCCTCGTCAAGCGACCGGTCCTTGCCTCATCTGTACCACCTAAGGAAACAACCCATGTCCCGCCGCACCATCTGGAAATACTCGATCCTGCCGAACATGAACACGATCACCGTGCCGAGCGGAGCCAAGCCACTCTCCGTCGCGTTCCAGGGCCAGGAGCTGATGGTGTGGCTGCTGGTCGATCCGGACGCCAGCAAGGTCGATCGCACCTTCTCCATCTACGGCACCGGAAGCATCATCCCCGAGGGTACGGAGATCGGCGTCTTCGTCGGCACGACGGTCCATCCGACCCTCGGCTACGTCATTCATGTCTTCGACCTGGGCGAGGCATGACGGACCTACCTGTCCGAAACGCGACGGCTGCGCTCTTCCGCCGCTACCTGGCGATCCTGGAGGCTGCCGATGACTGCCTGCCGGCGCCGGACCCTCGCGCCGGCATCTCCAACCTGCGCTGGATGTGCCGCACCGCCCTGGAGAACATCGGCTCCGATCCGATCGACAAGCTGAGCCGCTGGCTCGGCTTCGTCCAGGGCACCCTGGTCATGCACGGCCTGGCCTGCGTCGATGCCGAGCGCGAGTTCAGCCGGCCGCTTTTCCATGCCGCCTACCGCGCCGCGGATCGTCCGGTTCCCCCGACACGGGCAACGTCTGCGTGGTGCGGCAGCGACGGCGCCATCCTCGACAACAGAAGGCCCGATGCAACCGTGAACGAAACCGACACCCTCCGCGAGGCGCCGATCGCATCATCGGGCCTGCAGGTGATCCCGTGCTCTCGGCGCCGGCCTGGCCCGACCAGGAGACCCTGCTCGGGATCCTGGTTGCCGTGAACGCGGTGAACAAGGCGCTCGATGCCTGGTTCGACGCACGCCGCGGCACGCCGGATGCGAACAGCCTGCAGATCGGCACGAACGGTGACGGCCTGATCTTCGCCACGATCTCCAGGGTGGAACTCGAGATCTGGCTATTCGGATTAACGTGTGGAATCCCTGGCGGAACGCCACACGTAGTCCTGGTACGGCAGCTAGGCGGCGCAAGCCGCCAGCTGATCCGTATTTCCGGGAGCACGCACGCCGCAACCGGCCACGTTGAGCTCCCCGGGACGCCTAGCCGCCCCGGGCGCGGCCGAGGAGATCATCTCCAGACCACGCTTCAGAATGTTCAATGCCGCCGCGTGATCCCGGTGCAGCTCCGCGCCACATGCGCAGCTGTGCCAGCGGTCCGACAGCGCTTTCGGCGCCGGCGAGCCGCAGGCTGGGCACGTCTGGGACGTGCCCCTGGGATCGACTTTGATGACCTCCCTACCGGCGCTTTCAGCCTTGTAGGTCAGCATCGAGATCAGGCGGGCGGGCGCCGCATCAGCGAGAGCCCGGTTCAGGCCGGACTTCTGCCTGACGTTGGTTCCCGGCTTCTCGGCAGTGCCGCGTGCGGACCGGGTCATGTTCTTCAGCGACAAATCTTCCACGAAGATCGTCGTGGCGATGCCAGCCAACTGGCGGGAAACCGCGTGAAGATGCGTGCGACGGGCGTTCTTCACCTGCCGCTGAATGCGCTGCAGGCGTTCTCGCGTTTTGCGCCGGCGCGCGGATCCGCGCCTGGCGCGGGCGAGAGCCCGCGCTGCGCGTCGCAGCGCCTGCGCGCCGCGGCTGCGCGGCCGCACATTCTCGAAGTGTACGCCGTTCGCTGTCGTGGCCAAGAATTCAACGCCGACGTCGATGGCGTCGAAGGTGTCTTCTCCGGCCTGCGCCATGACCTCGACTTCGATCGCGATCGCGACCCGCCAGATGCCGAGCTCTCGATTGAATACCGCAGATTTGACGACGCCGTTTTCCGGCAAAGACCGGTGCATCTTCATGCGCAGGCCGCCGACGAGACCGCCGCTGAACAGCAGTCTGTCTTCACGGACACGCAGGCCGTCGCGCTGATGGAAGCCGAAGCTAAGCCAACGACTCCTCGAGCGAAATCGCGGGAAGCCGGCCTTGCCGCGGCGGGCCTTGGCCCGGCGGAAGAACGCTTTCATGGCGTCGTCCAGCCGCTTCAGCGTCCACTTCGAAACGTTATACGGGACGCCGCCGTAGGCGTCGTCGAAACTGCGGATATCGGTCAGCGACTTGGTCTGATCGTTCATGCCGATCGACACACCGCGGCGCCAAGCGTCTCTGCGCTCCTGCAGGGCGGCGTTGTACAGCAGGCGTTGGTTCTCCAGAATTTCAGCCAGAGCAGCGTGCTGCGCACGCGTTGGCATCAGCCGAAAAACGTAGGTGAGAACAGGCATGGGGCGAATATATGTTCATGATTTGTTCTTGTCCAGCCGAACCGGATCCACACGAAAATCCGGATAGCCCGAGATCTGAGAGTGGTTTCGCAGGCACGGCGGAAGCGACCCGGTTCTGGTAACGAACCCGATCCCGCTTCTGCCGCCGACGAAGAAGACAAGTTATTGAAGGCGCCAAGCCCATGAGGATTGCCAGCAAGCATGTTACAGAACTTCTCGTATCGGCGCAGGTACCCCTGCGCCACTATCTCTGGGTCCCAAAGGACGCGATCACCTTCACTCCTCATGTGCTGAGCTATGTATTTGGCGATGGTCGCGCACTCTTCGCCTTCGGCACGATCAACAGCCGGCCCGCCTACTGGATCGTCCGCGGCGACAGTTCCTGGACGGTTGAGTACGACAACGGAGCCGAACCGTCTGACAACGCACTCGAATTCGGCGATATTTCCGAAGAGGTGCTCTGGGAGCTGGAGAGCGAGTTTGGCAGCGCGTCCCTCGGACATGACTTTGAGTACAACAGCGCCGGGAGGCCTTATTGTCCGGAAACTGGTCGGCTGATTTCTGAGGCTGACATACGCTATCCGAGGGTCAACACAGGCGGCGGATGGCACTGGTGCCGCCTCGACTGGCCAGACCTCCCCGGAATCGAGCTCGTTCCACATTTTCTGCATCCGGAGGTCCGCGTCCTGGCGCCACGGCATTCCCATATCGAACAGTCCCAGGCTGCTTAGGTAGAGACAACCTGAACACTTACGCTCGCCACCAGTGTCGACCGCACCCATCTCCTGACTAGGGCGGCCAACGACCGGCGCCGCAATGACGAGATTCGCCGTATACCAATTAAATTATTGAATTTGCAGGAGCCGAAGGCTTCGACTAGGACATTGTGCATGCTTACCGGACAGCCCATCGTCCTCGCAGAGGGCCACGACACCATCGCCTTTCGCGCCGCACTCGCCACCATCGAAGTGATGCGACGCGAAGAGCCACGCATCACCCATGTTCAGGCCGCCTACGTGTGGCCATCCTACAGCGATGAGAGCGGGTTCCTGGGCGATGTCACCAGCCTCCAGTACCCAATGCCGAGCAGCAGCCTCGCCGCCAACACTCTCCTCGACGATCTTCATCGACGGCTCACCGATCTCGTCGCACCCCTTCCTCGGCAAATAGCGGCCGCCGCACGCATCCATAGCCGCGACGGCCTCAGCCTTCTGATCCTCGCCCCCGAGGCCAGCTTCTTTCTCGCGGACCACGCTTTGTGGGGCGACCAGCGCCTGATGGCCCGACACGTCGAGCAGCTGCGCACGAGCCCGGTTCAGCCGGTCTTCCCCCAGGAACCGACCGCACACGAGCGTCTGAGGCCATCGTCTGCCTTCGAGGCCCTGTTCCCGGCTGAGGCCCGCGTGATCACGGACGCCCTCGCCGGCTGACGACGCGCGCCCGCCGTCCGCGGCCGCGCGCCTCCTTTTCAGTCCACGAACCCAAATAGCTCAAGGCCGGCCGGGCTCAGCCCCGCCGGCCAGCGGCACATCATCGTCCTGCGAGGAGTTCTCCATGGCCATTCGCATAGCCATCCACGTCGCCAAGAACCAGGACCACGAGAACATCCTCGGCAGCCTCGGCCTGCTCCAGCTGCGCTGGGAGCCCGAGCGAAATGCCTATACCGCTCTGGCGACCCACAAGGCATGGACGGCGGTCGGACAGCAGACTCACGTCTTCCCCCTGAAGGTCTTCGAGTGCCTCGAGCTCGAGAAGGCCGAGAAGCGCTACTCGGCGAGCGAGGCGACCCTGCGCAAGTTCGCACGCGCTGCCGCCGTCGCGGACGGCAATGCCTTCTTCGAGGCCGCTTCGGACCCGGCGAACTTCATGGAGGAGCAGTACCTCCCGGAAGCCCGCAACGCGGTGGACGTCCTCGAGGGCCTCGGCATCGACCCCGACGCCTTTGCCGCCATGTTCCCGGATCCGGGCGCCGTGTTCAGCCGGCGCGTTCGCTACGGCGATGTTCGCGACGGGCGCGGCGACGTCGCCGGCGGCAACGACGCCACCCACCTCACCGACGCCCAGGCCGCATAAGTCGCGCGACGCCTGAGTACCCAAAGCCGGCCCATGGCCGGCCGGCCCGTCGGTTGAGCCCCTCCGCGTAGGAGGCCTCAACCACGACCAGCATCAAAGGAGAAATCGAAGCTGCATTGCAGCTCCGAGAACCGATCATGGCAAAGAAAGCCCGCACCAAACCCGCCGCCCCGGCGCCCATCGCGCCGATCCTGTCATTCCGCGGCCGGCGGTGGACGGAGCGTGAAGCCGATCGGGACGTCGTCCGCTCGCTGCTGGAGTCCGGTCAATCTCCCGTCATGGCGCGCCTGATGGCCGCCCGCGGCTTCAATGCGACCACCGCGTCGGAGTTCCTCGACACCTCGATCCTGGACCACCTGCCCGCACCCGGCTTCTTCAACGACATGAACAAGGCCGTCGAGCGGATCCTGGAAGCGGTCAAGTGGCAGCAGAAGGTCGCCATCTGGGGCGACTACGACGTGGATGGTGCCACATCGACCGCGATCCTGACGCGCACGCTCCGTCTCGGCGGCGTCGAACCCGAGATCTACATTCCCGACCGGGTCACCGAGGGATACGGCCCCAATACACCAGGCCTCACTGCGCTCAAGCTCGCGGGCTTCGATCTCGTCTGCGTCCTCGACAGCGGCACCACGGCGTTCGAGCCGCTGGCGGCCGCAGCGGAGATGAACCTGGATGTCGTCGTCATCGATCACCATGCCGCGGTCGAGGAGCTGCCGAAGGCGATCGCCGTCGTCAATCCCAACAGGCTCGACCAGGAGCCCGGATACGGCCATGTCTGCGCTGCAGGCATGACCTGGATCGCCTGCCGCGAGCTCGCTATGCGGATGCCCGGCAAGCCGCTTGCCGATGTCGTCAATCTCCTCGACATCGTGGCACTGGGAACCGTCTGCGACGTCGTTCCGCTGACCGGCATCAACCGGGCCTTCGTGCGCGAGGGCCTGGAAATCATGTCCAAGCGTCAGAACCCGGGCATCGCATCGCTCGCGCACTGCGCAGGCATCGAGCAGCACATGTTCGAGTCCTTCCACTGCGGCTTCGGCCTCGGCCCCCGGATCAACGCCGGCGGCCGGGTCGGCGAAGCCAAGACCGGCGCGCTGCTCCTCACCTGCGACGATCGCCAGGAGTGCGACCGGCTGGCAGCACTACTCAACGACTGGAACCGGGAACGCCAGGAGATCGAGAAGGCCTGCCTGGAGGAGGCCATGGCCGAAGCCGAGACCCAGTACGACAGCCCGATCACCTTCGTGATCGCCGATGGCTGGCACGAGGGGGTCATCGGCATCGTGGCCGGCCGGCTGAAGGAAGCCTTCGACAAGCCGACCTTCGTGTTCTCGATCGTCCACCCGGGCGAGGCCAAGGGCTCCGGCCGCAGCATGCCGGGCTTCGACCTCGGTGCGGCCGTCATCGCCGCGCGCGAGAACGGCATCCTCACCAAGGGCGGCGGCCACGCGATGGCGGCCGGCGCTACGATCCCGGTCGAGAATGCTGCCGCATTCCGCCGGTACCTCGAGGACCAGGTTCGCCAAAGCGAGTTCGCGAAGGCCGGCTCGGTCACCGACATCGACGCCTCGATCTCCGTTCTGCAGGTGACCCTGGCGCTCACCGAGGCGATCGAGGAAATGCAGCCGTTCGGGCAAGGCAACCCCAAGCCGCGCTTCAAGATGGCGAATTGCCGTGCAATGGGCCATCGCCTGCTCAAGGACAAGCACCTCAAGCTCGAGCTGCAGTGCCCTGGGCAGAAGAGACCGCTTCCCGCCTTGCTGTTCAATGCCGTCGGCTCGCCGCTGGGCGACCAGCTGATCGCCAACCTGGACGGCCCGCTCGACTTGGTCGTAACCCTGTCGGTCAACGAATGGAAGGGAAGCCGCACCGTCCAAGCCTTCATAGAGGACGCGCGCATCGCTGCCTGACAGCGGCGGGGCGGATCCGGCGACAACAAAGCCGGGTCCGCCCTCACCCAATATGCTTCGACCACGTCAGGACCCTCCAATGGCCCTCTACCACGAAGTGTCTGTGCAGGACTTTCCCGACGCCCTGCCCACTCACCACCTCTTCACCTGCCCCGGCGGCGCCGCCTGCTTCGCCGCAACGATCCCCGCCGGCCGGCAGAAAGCCATCCTGATGCGCGACTGGGATTCCCGGATCCTGGCCGAATACGAGGTGCATGTCTCGTTGGCCACCAGCGCGATCGTCGCCAGGCTGGCGCATAGACGGCCAAACTGAGCGCTCAGGATTTTAGCGCAGCAGCCGCAAATTCGGCAACCTAGCGCGAATACGCCCGACATCGGCTTCCGGCACAAAATCATACCTGAATACGAATGACCGACTCCCGCGCCGGCCCACCACTTGCGCCGGCGCGGGAGCCGCCGCGCCTGATAGACGAAATATTCACAAGGCGACCTTGCCTGCGCCGAATTTGGAACTAAATCTTTTTCGTGAAGACCATTCGCGAATACGTTTCGCGAATAAGAACGCAGGAAAGAAAATGACTTCCAGCACCACCGCGAATTCGTCCGTGTCCGCCATGAGCGGGCGTACTCGCGGCGCCACCTCGGCGCCGGACAACGCCCGGAAGTGGCGCGACGCCCTCAAGGAGCGTGGCTACAAGAAGGTCGAGATCTGGGTGCCGGAGGACATGGTTCCGAAGGCCAAGGCTCTTGAGCAGGCCCTCCGGGCCCGCGCCGTCCTCTCGTATTCACCACTCAACTCCAACATCACCACCGAAAGGCTACTCATGTCCGACCTCATCGAAACGCCGTGGACCGTCACGGCGCTGCTGCAGGCCCTGCTGAATGCCAGTGTGTCCGAGCGCGCCGAATTCGACGTGGAGCTCGTCTCCGGTGCCGATCCGATCCTGCAGGTCACGATGATCGACTACGGCGCCCTGCCGATCTACGTCAGCGTCAACGGCGAGCAGATCCTGGCCTCGACCCTGCTGTGGCCGGTCGCCGATCAGCCGGACGCCGCCAAGTTCAACGAGTTCCTGCTGCGCACCCACAAGGTGCTGCCCCTGTCGACCTTCGGCATCACCACCATCGACGGCCGCGACTACTACGAGCTGTTCGGCGCGCTCAGCGCCCGGGCTGGCCTCGCCGACGTCGTCACCGAGCTGCGCATGCTGGCGACCAACGCCATCGAGGTGGCCGAGCTGCGGACCGCCGCGTAACCCTCTCAATCACAGGAGAACCAACATGAGCATTCTCGCGAAACTCTGGACTGCCGTGCGTGGCGAAGCCAACGAGGTCGGGCAGGCGATCGTGGACAGCAAGGCGCTGACCATCCTGGACCAGGAGATCCGCGACGCCGAGACGGCGCTGGGCACCGCGCGCGATCAGCTGGCGAAGCTCATCGCCGCCCGCACCCTGGCCGAGCGCAAGGTCGCCGAGCTCGAGGCGAAGATCGCCGAGTACGAAGGTCATGCCGGCCAGGCCCTGGACAAGGGCGACGAGGCCCTCGCCACCGACATCGCCCAGCGCATCGCGCAGTGGGAGAACGAGAAGGGCGCCCAGGTGCAGATCGTCGCCAGCTCCAAGGCGGCCGAGGACACGATGCGCGGCACGATCTCCGCGACCCAGAACAAGATCGGCGCGACGAAGCGCGAGGTCGACAGCGTCAAGGCGACCGAGGCCGTCCAGAAGGCCCAGGCCGCTGTCTCGGCCAAGCACGCCGGCGTGAACTCGTCCCTCGGCGACGCGACCGCCTCGCTGGAGCGCATCAAGACCCGCCAGGCCGAGCGCGGCGCGCGCATGGCGGCCGCCGAGGAGCTCGACAAGGCCAGCACCGGCGCCGACCTCGACGATCGTCTCGCCAAGCTCGGCATCGGCGGCGGTGCGACTTCCGGCAACGACGTCCTGGCGCGCATCCGCGCCAAGAAGGGCTGAACGAAGAAGATCTGACCGAAGCCCGGCCGGCCGAAAGCGGGCCGGCCGGGATCAGGCTGGTCAAACCAGGGATGTGCCCGTCGGTCGTCATGGCCGACGGGCACCCCCTGAAGAACAGCCAACGGGGTGGTGGATCAGGCGTCCCACCTCGAAATCATCAGAGAGCTAGAGACATGGAACGGATCCGCATGGAAGAGCGGCCCGGCTGGAAGCGCCAGGCCGAAGAGCTCGGCTTCATCTTCCACACGATGTACGGCGAGACCTACTGGGACGAGACCGCAGCCTACCGCTTCAGCCTCAAGCAGATCGAGAACCACATCGAGGATCCAACCGCCGAGCTGCACCAGATGTGCCTTGCGGTCGTCGCGCGCGCCGTCGACGACGACGAGATCATGCGCCGGCTGGCGATCCCTGAGGCGCACTGGGACTTCGTGCGGAACTCGTGGCGGCGCCAGGATCCGAGCCTCTACGGCCGGTTCGACCTGGTCTACGACGGAACCGGCCCGGCCAAGATGCTGGAGTACAACGCCGACACGCCGACCTCGCTCTACGAGAGCGCCTTCTACCAGTGGGTCTGGCTCGACAACAACATCCAGATGAACCGGCTTCCGTCCTGGGCCGACCAGTACAACTCGCTGCAGGACAAGCTGATCGGGCGCCTGAGCGCCATCTTCGAGGCCGGTGACCACCTCCACTTCGCGTCGTGCACCGGATCCGACGAGGACCGCGCGACCGTGAAGTACCTGGAGGACTGCGCTCACCAAGCCGGCCTGGTTCCGCACTACGTGGAGGTCGAGCAGATCGGCACCGATGCCGCTGGTCGCTACGCCGACGCCGACAGCCACGTCATCGACGCGATCTTCAAGCTGTACCCCTGGGAGCAGATGCTGCGCGACGAATACGCCCGGCACCTGGCGAGCAGCACGACCAAGTTCGTGGAGCCCGCCTGGAAGGCCGTCCTGTCGAACAAGGCCGTCCTGCCGCTGCTCTGGCAGATGTTCCCGAACCACCCGAACCTGCTGCCGGCGTATTTCGCCGACGACCCGGGCGCCTCGAATATCGGCGATACCTTCGTGAAGAAGCCTTTGTTTTCCCGCGAAGGAGCCAATATCGAGATTGTGCGGGGCAATTCGCCCCTCATGAAGACCGACGGCGAATACGGTGCCGAAGGACACATCGTCCAGGCTTTCTCGCCGCTTCCGCAATTCGACGGCAACTACACCGTCATCGGCTCCTGGATCATCGGCGACGAGCCGGCCGGCATGGGGATCCGGGAGGATTCCAGCCTCATCACCCGGGATCTGAGCCGGTTCCTGCCGCACATGATCCTCTGACATCCGCGGTGTGCCAATGCTGCTCATGCAAAGCCTCTCGGGATTCCTGCGGGTCCTGTACTTCAAGGTCGCCGAGTTGACCTGGATGACGATCGGCCTCGCACTCGGCCTCCACATGGCGTCGTCCTGGCTCGGGTTCGCACTCGCGGGCGAGCCCGTGACGCAAGACTTGGTAGACTTCGTCTACTACTACGCCACCACCGGGACCACGATCGGCTACGGCGACATTTCTCCGGAGACGCGCGCCGGCAAGCTGATCGCCGTGCTCTGGCTCTTCCCCGGCAGCATCGCGCTGTTCACCACGGTCATCGCCAAGGCGATCGGCTCGACATCCGACCTCTGGAGACGGAACATGAACGGACTCGGCGACTACTCCGATCTCGTCGGTGCGGCCGTCATCGTCGGCTACCATCCGGTGCGTACCGCGCACATGATCGACGAGATCGAGGCCGGCAGCCTCGACGGCGACATCGTCCTGGTCTCCAAGAAGATCACCAGCAATCCGGATCCCCGCATCCGCTTCGTTCGAGCCGAAAGCCTGACCGAGGAGAAGGCCCTGCTGCGGGCCGGCGTGGCCAGGGCCGCGAGGATCGTCGTCTATGCCGACGACGACGAGCAGACGCTCGCGGCCGCCCTCGCCGTCGGCGCGATCAACAGGACCGGCCACATCGTCGTGTTCTTCGAGAGTGCCGACACCGCCCGGCTTCTGAAGTCGCATTGCCCTCGCGTCGAGTGCGTGGTCTCCACCGCGACCGAGCAGGTCGTGCGTGCCATGCAGGATCCTGGTTCCAGCGTCGTGATCGACACCCTGGTGTCGTCCACGGACAGTGCCACGATCTACAGCATCGTGCTGCCGGAGACTTGCGGCGGAGCGCTGGTCACGTCGATTTCCGAGTGGTTGCGCCGCAACTACCAGGCAACCCTCCTCGCCTTCACCGAGAACGGCAATCCCCGCCCGATCTTCCACTACGAAGACAACCGGAGAATGGCGCGCGGCAGCCGGATCTTCATCGTTCGCGATACTCGGCTGACCCAAGCCGAGGTCGACTGGTCCACCCTGACCTGAGGTCCCGCCGATGTTCAAAGCCATCACCCGAATGTTCTCGCCCGAGCCCAAGACGCCGCCGGTCGTGGTTCCCGAGATCCTGCGCCTCACCATCGGACGCGTGGCGGAGATCGATCCGCTGCTGCTGCGGCTGCTCGGGGCGGACGCCAAGTTCAACATGCCGGCGAATACGCTGGAGATCGCTGCCCAGGGTCTGATCAAGCTCGAGGACGGCAGCTACGTGCACCGCTTCTACACCGAGCAGCACGTGATGATCCAGGTCGTCTCCAGCGAGCGCGACGGCGACGAGGGCGTCAACGACGTTACCCTGTTCGCGCCCCTGGACAGCCTCTACCCCTCCAGCGATGCCGAATTCAGGGTCTGGCTCGACAAGATCCGCCAGACCCGGTTCCGGCTGCAGGACGGCACGGTCTACGACCGCTTCTGGTTCGACAACTCCGACCTCCCCCAGGATCCGGTCCAGATGCTCGAGACGGTCTACGACGATCGCTACGGCAACGAGACCCGGCAGATCCACCAGACCAGCATGCTGTACTGCCGCACCCTCGCATCGGGCACGAACGAGATGCTGATGGCCTCGATCGAACGCCAGGACCGGTCCGAGCGGACCGTGGAGATGATGGTGGGGGTTCCCCTCAGCCCCGAACAGATCACCGCGTAAAACCCAGCCCCCGGGCCCACGAGACCTCGATGAGCCCGGGGCCTGCTTCAAATCCATAGCCAGGCCTGCCCGGCCTTTTGCCCCCCAAGGAGACTTCGATGAGCTTCGCCTTTCCGGTCGCCGGATTCCTGAATTTCCTGTCCTACTTCACCGTCGCGGTCGCGCTGACCCTGGTGTTCCAGTTCGTCTACGTGAAGGCGACCCCGTACAACGAGGTCGAGCTGATCAAGAAGAACAACGTCGCCGCGGCGACCACCTACGCCGGCGCCTTCATCGGCTTCGTGCTGCCGCTCGTCAGCGTGATCGCCCATTCGCTGAGCGTCGGCGACATGGTGCTGTGGGGCCTGATCGCCGGCGTGGTGCAGCTCGTCACGTTCTTCATCTTCCGCGCCTTCTATCCGTGCCTGGCCCAGAGCATCCAGAACGGCGAGCTGGCCCGTGCGCTGAAGCTCGCGACCGTCTCGGTCGGCGTCGGCGCGCTGAACGCCGCCTGCCTGACCTACTGAGCCGGCAAGGAGGAGGAGATCCGATCATGAAGCGTTCGCGCACCATCAAGCTCGCCCTCATGGCCACGAGCGCCCTCGCGCTCACGGCCTGCGAGGAGCCCGAGCCGCAGGTCTCGGCCGACCTGTACCGCACCGTCGAGCAGTGCGTCAGCGGTGGCAAGTTCACCAAGGAATACTGCGAGACCAGCTTCAAGGAGGCCCAGGAGCAGCACGCGAAGTCATCGCCCCGCTACGACTCCAAGGCGCTCTGCGAGGAGCAGTTCGGTCCGGCCGCGTGCCAGCCCACCAAGAGCAGCGACGGCAGCGGCGACTTCTGGGGCCCGTTCCTCGCCGGCTACGTCGTCTCCAACATCGTGGACGACATCGGCGACGCTGCTTCCGGTTCCCGGCGCCGGCAGGCCTACTCGACCCCGGTCTACCACTCCCCGCAGGGTGGCTTCTACACCTCGCAGGGCTCGCAACTGAACTCCGGCAAGAGCGGCTTCTCGATCTCGAAGAAGGCGATGGTGTCGGCGCCGCCGCCGGCGAAGGTCCAGACCCGCACTACCGTCGTCTCGCGCGGCGGCTTCGGCGGCAAGTCCGCCGGCTGGGGCGGCTGACGACCCACTTGCGCGCTGCCGCCGGGCTCAGGCCTGGCGGCAGCATGCGCAAGTCAGAGAAAACACCCGCAGGACACCGGCCAGATGACCCTTCGCATCCAGATCCACAGCGAGTTTCTGCCGGTCCGGGTTGTCCACATACAGGACGCCACTTGGGGCCCGGGCGAGGAGGTGTGGACCACCATCCCCGGCGAGAACGGTCCCAATTCCGCCCGCCTCCTCGCCGATGACGGCGCGTCGTACACGATGTATCGCCCGCGCGCCGAATACATCGCCGCCGCGGTCAACGCGGTCGCCGGCAATCCGGATCTCGATGCCTTCATCCGGGACATGGCGGGCGCGCTTCGCGAGTGCGCCGACGACAACGAGGCCTTCGTCAATGGCCTCTATCCCGAACAGCTTCGCCATCACTCGGCGATGAAGCGGCGCTACGAGCGCGACATGCGGCCGGTGAACAGGGCGCGCGAGCTTCTCGCTCGCATCAGGACGGAGAGCGACGACAAATGAACACCACCGCGCTCACCGCTAGCAACGTCCGGCTGACAGCCCTGGCCAGGGACATGGAGCGCCTGGACCCCGGCTTCCAGCTCAACAGAGAGCTCGGCTTGCTCCTCGGATGGACCCAGTTCGAGAACCGGCCGGAATGGTGGACCACGCCCGACGGCAAGGGCTACGCACTCTTGCCACGTTGGTCGGACTCCTTCGACGCCGTCGCTCGGCTTCACGCGGCACGGGCCGACCGCTGGAAGATCAACGGCATTTCCGAGAGCGCGGACGGGCTGATGTGCGTCCCGCTCACCCGTCGCCACGACGTGAACGAGCCAACGGTCGTGGGCCAGGCCTCCGACCTTCCACGGGCATATTGCGCGGCCGTTCTTCGCGCGATCGCGGCTGACGAGGTTCGAGATGCGGATCGATGACGAGATCCTGGCAGCCAGCACCGCTTCCATCACCAGGCTCACCGAAAGCACGGCACTCGATGCTCGTGAGATCGCTCTGGCGGCAATCCAAGCAGCTCTTCCTCTGATAGCCGCTCGCTTCGCGGATATGGCCAGGAAGTCGGGGCGCGAAGCTCATGCTTCTATGTTCTGCTATCAGATCGGCACGTCCGAGCGAAGCCGTTGCGCCGGCGCCAGCCAGCAAGCCGAGAAAATCGCCGACCTCTTCTGCCAAAGCATCCAACATCCGAGCGATGGCTAAAGTGGCCCGCGAGCTAAGAAGCAAGCAGAAGTCCGTCTTGTCGGCCTTGCATCAGCATGGCGGCGAATGGACGTCGATCAGCGGGTGGGTGTGGGACACCCCCGGCGGGACCGATCGGATTCTGGCATCGCTGACCAAGCGCGACTTGTAGTCCGCATCGGCAACGGGCAGTTCGGCTACGGCCACTACCAGATCACGGACGCCGGCGTCGCCGAGGCCGCCAAGCTGCCGCAGACCCCATTCTAGCGCCGCCACGAGGCCCGTAGGCGACGGGTCTTGCCCGCAGCTCCCTTCCGCAGACACCGAAGAACCGACAGGAGCTACATGACCTCCGCTACGAGCAGTGCCGCCGCGCCGGCCACTCCTGCTGTCCGCTCGGTGGCCTTCAGCATCGCCGGCGAAACCATCACCGACTTTGCCCGCGGCCTCGTGTTAGAGGGAGACTGGGACCGAGCGCTCAACATCCTGCTCTCCGAAATCGAAGGCATGACCTACGAGATCGCGATCGGCATCATCTCCGGCCGAATGAAGCTAGTCGGCACGAGCGCCTCGCCAGACGGCATCACGCTCGAGGACGACGACGACCAGGACCACATCGAGCAGCTAGCCGAGATGACCACCAGCCTGGCACGCTTCCAGGGTAGCTGGTGGCGAGCCCGATCCGCCGTCGTCCGGCTCGGCCGGCCCGACAAGATTGCCGCCGAGATCGGGTCGATCCGGCCGGTAAAGACCGTCGAATACGATGACAGCTTCGTCGGTGGCCCCTGCGACTTGCGTTATGAGAACGCCTGCGCCAGGGCGCTCTTCTATGTCGGCGACGGCGAGTTGGTGACCCTCGCGAAGATCCACGACAACAAGGGACGCGAGCGGTGCCTCCCGGTCATCTTTACACCCGCCGGGAAGCCGCCGATCTGGCTTCAGGGCAACCTGCGGAATGACCTGGCAACCGCGGCTCGCAACGCCAGCGATGCCTTCGCCCTCGATTTCGTCGGCGCCGCTGAAGACGAGATGGTTCCTGCCGAGGCGGCCAAGCACCGCATGGCGGAAGCCGCGGCCTCGCGGCCTCCCATAGAAGGGGGCACCTCAAGGTTTGTTCGCCAGACCACGTTTTCCCGGACAAACCATGAACGCCGATCACGCCACGGACCGTAGTCGTGCACCGGGGTCGTTCAGCGCCCGGTAGCTGTCCGAAGCGACCTGG
>Ga0209024_1000925_pt1 | contig 33904 bp, 31 predicted proteins | sample AutmiccommunBRH5_FD_187380 | JGI IMG/M metagenome (GOLD analysis project Ga0209024, IMG submission 187380) | Deep subsurface microbial communities from Mt. Terri, Switzerland - Autotrophic microbial communities BRH/5 (SPAdes) (version 2) | ecosystem: Environmental > Aquatic > Deep subsurface >...
TTCGCCCCGAGCCGGTTCGCGACGACTATGCTGGTTGCGAATCGACCGAGAGAGTCGTCGATAAAGAAGTATAATAATATTTATTTTTCTTTTTTAATATAATATCGTATTATGATTGTCATCATAATGACAAAATTCAGTACCTTATATATATTGGCAGAAAGAATAAAGTATTGCTACGGTATTTAATCAGATAAATCCCGCCATCGCATTCTTCCGACGAGAAGCGCTCGGGGACAACGTCCGCTGATTGGATCGATTGCGATCTCCGGCGCTGGATAGCGCTCCCTCTACTGCAAACCGAGACGCGAGGCAGGCGTGAGAGCGCGTGTTCTTGCCGTCGTGCGCGCCGTCAACGTGGACGGCGACATCAAGGAATCAAAATGCCGAGGCAATCACCCCAATGGTAGCAATCGACTCGGGCCGCAGCGACATCGACGGAATGATCTTGGAGGTCGAGCGGCGTAACGAGCTGAGGACCGTCATCTGGCGCTTCCTCGCCCTTCTCGTCTTCGCCATCTCGGTGGCTCTCGAGCCGGACGTTATCAACCATCAGGCGCACATCGCGCTGTTGATCGCGTACGCCGCGACGTCGGTTCTGGCCGTGGCTCTCGTGGTGTCCGGGTTGTTCCGCTCGTGGCTGAATTGGCCCTACATCTGCATCGACGCCGCCTTGGTCGTTTATCTCGCGGCCGAGCACATGTTTATTCCCGGCTCGTCCTTCGTGGAAGCGCTGGCCACGCCCAGTCTGGCGATCGCATTTGTCCTTCTTTCCCATGCCAGCATGCGGATGCGCGCCGGTCCGGTCGCAGTTTTCGCTGCCTTGGTGACTCTGGGATCCGCCGCCGTCGCGGCGTTGTCCCTATTCGACGACCCCTTCCAGATCGGGATGTCATCGGAGGAACTGCAAGCGGCGAGCGTGCGCCTTCTCGCCTTCGCGGCTGTCGCGGCCATCCAGGTCATGTTGGTGGTCGACATCAGGCGGCTCGTGCGCTTCGCCGTGTCGACGTCAAGTGAGCGCGCCAATCTTTCCCGATTTTTCTCTCCGACAACGGCAGTGTTGCTGGCATCGGGAGGGGCACATGTCGGGCTGCAGCGAAACGAGGCGGCCGTCGTCTTTATCGACATCCGCGGCTTCACGGGGTTGTCGGAGCAAATGGCGCTCGAGGAGGTCGCGTCGCTGCTGTCGGAGTACCGTCAACGGGTAGTGGAAACTGTTTCCGAATGGGATGGACGGGTGGACAAGTTCATGGGCGATGGCGTCATGGCGGTGTTCGGCTTTCCCCACCCCGACGCCACGGACGCCGTGCGTGCGTTCGACTGTGCCTGCGACCTGATCCATCGCCTCGAGACGTGGAGCGACATGAGGGCCAATGACGGCAAGATCCCGCTCCAGTTCGGCGTCGGAATCCACCACGGCCATGTCATTGGCGGGGTTGTCCTCGGCGGCCGGCACAGCGAGTACACGGTACTCGGGGATGCGGTGAATCTTGCGCACCGCCTGCAGGAAATGTCCAAGACGCTGCGGGCCAAGATCGTCATTTCGCGGGAGATTCTGCGGCGGCTACCGTCGGGACGGCTCGGATTGAGATGGCGATGGAGTCAAAATGTTCAGGTGCCGGGACGAATGGAAGCAGCAGATGTCTTTTATCTTCCGATTGAACAGATGCTTGGCTGATCGCCGCGAGGTGGTCTCCGCCGTAGCGGACCCTCTAGCGTAATGACGCAGCCCAAAATCATCAGGGCAGCAGCTCGGTCCCGATGAGCGGCGCCAAGATGACGTTCACCAACAGGCCGAGCAAGACGATGGCAATGGGCCCGGTGACCATCGCGACACCGGACCATGGACCGAGTGTTGCCGGCTCGCTCGATGATTTGGCGAAGACCATCGGCGCGACGAAGCGCAGGTAATAAAACAGTGAGGCTACCGTGTTGGCCACAGCGGCCACCGCAAGCCACGCGTATCCGCCCTCGATCGTCGCGAGGAACAGTTCGAGCTTGCCGACGAAGCCGATCAGCGGCGGGATGCCGACCAGGGATAAGAGTCCAATAATGATGGCGGTCGCTTCCAGTGGCCTGCTGCTGGCGAGGCCGGAGAAATCGGCGCGGTCGGTGCGGCCGCGCAGATGCGTGATCGCGGCGAAGGTCGCGAGGTTGGCTGTGCTGTAGCCGAGAAGGAATATGATCAGGGCTGGCATCGCGGCGGGACTGAGCCCGACCACAGTGACCGCCATCAGCGCGTAGCCCGATTGGGAAACCGACGACCAGCCGAGCATCCGGCGCAGGTCGTCCTGCCAGAGGGCGGCCAGGTTGCCGAGCGTCATGGTGATCAGCGCCAAGGCCGCGACCAAGGGCCGAACGGCGGCCGCGTCGATGGGAAACAGCGAGACGAGGCGGGCCAGCACGATCGCGGCGCCAATCTTCGGCACCACTGTGAGGAAGGCGGCGGCTGGAGCCGGGGCGCCTTCCGCGACGTCGGGCATCCAGGCGTGAGCAGGCGCGGCGCCGAGCTTGTAGCTCAGGCCGACGAGGACGAGAACCGTGCCGAGAAGCAGCACGGGTGACTGCGCCCCAGTGGCCAGCACCGCTGCCATTCCCGCAAATCCGGTGTCGCCGAGCATGCCGACCATCATGATGGCGCCGAGCATCAGGCTGGTATTGGCAAATGCGCCGATCAGAAAGAACTTCATGCCGGCCTCGACCGACAAGGCCCAGTCGCGATGATAGGCGGCCAGGACGTAGCCGGTCGCCGAGGAGAGCAGAGCGCCGATGAGAAGCTGGAGGATATCGGCGGCGCCGGCCATCGCCATCGCGCCGAGCGCCGAGAACAGGAGGATGGCGTAGTATTCGCCATGCCGCCGGTCCCGGTCGAACCAATCGGGTGACATGACGACGACGAAGGCCGTCGCGCCGAGGATGAGCAGCCGCCCCCAAATGCTGGCCGCATCAAGCGCCCAGCTTCCCGAAAAGGTCAGTCGCTCCGAGCCGATCTGAAGTCCGCAAAGGAAGGCGGCGACGCCCAGCCCACACAGGGCGAGAGGCGCGCCGGTCCACTGCAGCCGTTGCGGGGCGAAGGACGCGAACAGAAGGATGGCGACCGCCGTCACGATGACGGTGATCTCAGGGAGAATATCTCCAAGCGGCATCATGTCAGCCTTCGGTCCCCTGGAGAGGCAGGAAAGCCGACCCGGTTTCGATCATGGCAAGGAGCCAGCCGGGATAGATGCCGATCAGCACGACCAAGGCGAGAAGGAGCGCAAGAAATCCGACCTCGGTTCTGTTGAGATCGGCGAAGCCCTGACGCTGATCCGCAAGCTCGCCGAAGAAAATCTGCTGCAGCATCGACAGGAACAACGCGGCGGTGATGAGGATACCGACGAGGCCAATTGCGGCGAGCCACGGATAGATGGCGAAGGTGCCGGCGAAAATCTGAAACTCCGCGACGAAGCCGGCCAGTGCGGGCAAGCCGAAACTGGCGAAGGCGGCGAGGAAGAATCCGATCATCAGTTTCGGCGCAACGCGGGCAAGCCCGCCATAGGCCGAAAGCTCATAGGTTCCGGTTCGCTGCCAGAAGGAGCCCGCCATCAGAAAGAGGGCGCCGGTGATGAGGCCGTGCGCGACCATCTCGGTGATCGCGCCGTTGAGCGCCAGGCTTCGCGCCGCGTCGCCGCCGATCGCCGCGCCGGCCGCGGCGATGCCGAGGACCGTGTAGCCCATGTGATTGACCGAGGTGTAGGCGATCCGCCGTTTCAGATTGGTCTGGCCGAGGGCAACGATCGCGCCCCACAGGATCGAGATGACGGCGACGATCGCCAAGGGAAGAGCGTATGCGGCGAAGGTTTCGCGCATCATCGAAAATGGAATTCGAACGATCCCGTAGGTGCCCATCTTGAGCAGAACGCCAGCCAGGATCGCCGAGGCAGGTCCGGGCGCCTCGACATGGGCAAGCGGCAGCCACGTATGAAACGGCACGAGCGGTGTCTTGATCGCGAAGCCGACAAGAAATCCGAGCAGCACGAGGCTGGATCGAATGTCCGCTCCCTGCAACGGCTGCGCGGCGATCAATTCGCGCATGTCGAAGGTCAGCGTGTCATTCGCCAGCACGAGGCCAAGGATCGCCAGCAGGATCGCCAGCGATCCGGCCAGCGTATAGATGAAGAACTTGAGCGCCGCGTATTCCGCGTCGCCGTGGCCCCAGCGACCGATCAGAAAGTACATGCCGACCAGGCTGAGATCGAAGAAGACGTAGAAGACGAGCAGATCGAGGGTCAGGAACAGACCCAGCGAGACCCCCTGCAGGAACAGAAACCAGGCATAGTACTGTCGCGCCCTGCCTTTGTAATCCGCCGGCCACGCGAGGGCGCAGAGAAACAGCAGCCCGCTCATCAGGGAGATGGCGAGCGCCATGCCGTCGACGCCCACCCGCCAGGCGACGCCGAGTGTCGGAATCCATTGCAACTCGCCGACGGCCTGAAACGCTGGCGCGCCCGCGCCCGTGTCGAAGCCCATCCAGACGATGACCAGCATCAGCAGCGACAAGCTAGAGGCCGCCATCGCTATCAGGCGCGCCATCGTCTCGCTCCAGGCCGGTCGCACGGCCAGGGCAAGTGATGCGATCAGCGGGAGCAGGATGGAGAGTGTCAGCATGGCTCAGGAAACAACCAGGAGGAACAGGAAAGCGAGGATCGCGCCGCCGGTGGCCAGGGCGTAGTAGTGGTGGGACATGCCTGTCTGGAGGCGCCGGGCATCGCGCCCGCTTTGCCCGACGATCAGGGCGGTGCCCTCGGCGAGGCCGTCGATCAGCCATTCGCCCGTGCGATCGCTCGCCGAGGCGAGCCAGTGGACGGCGCCAGCGGTGGCGGTGACGCCACGGTCGAGGACGCGATCGTCCTTCCGACCGCCAAGCCGCGCGGCCCGAGCGCCACTATTGGCGATCAGCCGGACGCCGGCATCGATCACCCGATCGTCCACCGCCGCGGCCGCCACCGCCAAGCGTGTTACGGGACGAGTGACGGTCCGCTCGATCAGTTCCGGCAGGCCGAGCCAGTCCGCCGTCTCCGAAGATCGTCCCGTAAGACCGATCTCCGGAAAGCGGCGGACCAAGAGCATGCCGATCAGGACACCCAGAGCGACGGCGATGGTCGACAAGACAAGTGTCGCAAGGCTCGCCTCGAGGAGCTCGATTTCGAGGGCGCGACCAAGCGCCTCGCGCACCGACGGAACCCAGACGAGAGAGGTTGCCAGCGTCAGCAGGGCGAGCGCCACGACGGCTCCGGTTTCGGCCCGGCCGGGCTTGGCTTTGGGAGAATCCTGCTTCTGGCGTTCGACGCGCCCGAACGCTGAAAGTTGAAACCGGGTCGCGTAGGCCGCACTCAGCGCGCCCGCGAAGATCACGCCCGCCGCGACCCACAAACTGCCATGTTCCGCGGCCGTAACGATGGCTTCCTTGGTCCAGGCGCCGCCAAGCGGCGGCAGGCCGGCTAGCGACAGGGCGCCGATGGCTGTCATGACCCCGACGAGGGGCAGTGCCCGGCCAAATCCCATGAGATGCTGGCCATAGCTTCCCGCGCGTTCGCCCGCGATGCCGGCGGCCAGGAACAAGACCGCCTTGAAGGCGGCGTGGGCGACGAGATGCAGGAAGGCGATGCCGGGATATCCGGACCCGACCGCGACGAACATCAGGCCATAGTGAGCCGAGGTCGACGCGGCGAGAAGCTTCTTGGCGTGGTTCTGGAGGGTGGCGACGAGTCCGCCCGACAGCGCCGTCGCCAGTCCGATCGCAACAATCGTTTCGGGGACGCCCGGCACCGTCGCCAGGAATGGTTCAAGGCGGATGAGGATATAGGCGCCTGCCGCGACCATGGTCGCGGCGTGGAGAAGCGCGGAGACGGAGGTCGGTCCCGCCATGGCGCGGAACAGCCACGGCGAAAACGGGATCTGGCCGGACTTCGAGGCCGCCGAAAGCAGGAGACCAAACGCGACGACGGCGGCGAGCGGGCCGGAGACGGCGATTAGACTGTCGTAGGAAAACGAGCCCGTAGCGGCGTAGGCCGCCATCGCCGCCGCGAACAGTCCGAGATCGCCGAACCGCGTCATCAGGAAGGCGTAGAGGCCGGAGGCTGCATTGTCGGCATGACGCCAATCATGGGCAATGAGAAGATAGGAGCAGACACCGACCAGTTCCCAGCCGATCAGCAGAGTCAGCAGATCGTCGGCGATCACCAGAAGCTCCATTCCGGCAACGAACAAGAGCAGGATCGCGACGAGCCGCCCGAGACCGGTCTCGTCCTCGTGGAAGGCGGCATAGGCCAGGATCGGCAGCGCGATCACGGGCACAAGCATCGCCATGGCGCCGGCGATCGGGGTCAGCGCCGCAGTCAGGCGGAGAGGTCCCGACCAGACGATCGTTCCGGTCCAGCCGCCCGCGGCGGCCAGCAACGTCAGAAGAAGGGTGAGCCCGAGACCGGCTATCGCAACGACCATCAGCAGGCGACGGCTGGGGGCGCCGGCGAGCTGGGATGTCAGCGGCACGGCGGCCGCGGCGACAATGGGCAGGAGGGCGACCAGGAACAGCATCAGTGCTTCATCGTCCCCAGGCTTTCGGTCGTGTCGGCCTGTCGTTTTCGATAGACGGCGGTGACGAGCGCGAAGCCGACCGCCATGTCGACGGCCATCACGGCCATGACGATGATCGCGAGAAGTTGTCCCTCCGGTGCTCCGCCGAGACTGAACGACCAGAACCCGATCACCGCGAGGAGGCCGCCATTGAGCATCAGTTCCAGTCCCATCATCAGCATGACGAAGGACTGCTGGGACAGAGCGCCGTATAGGCCGATACCGATCAGGGCGCTGGCGACGATCAGGACGCTGACGAGACTCACGAGGGTGCCTCCGTTTTCAAGGGCATCGTTCGCTCCCCGACCGACCAATCGCTGCGCAGTGGCGGCCGCCGCCCGCTTTCGCCGCCATCGGCGTCGTGACCGTCAGCATCCGGATGTCTCTCCGCGTGCTCAACATCCTCGTTTCCCCCATGGGAACCGTGCATGTGATGATGGCCATGGCCGCTTGCCTTTTCGACCCGACGGCCGGCCGGCTCTCCGCCTACCTCCAGTCCCGGCGGGCGGGAGCCCGCGTCCGAGGGGCCGAAACGCCCGGTTCGCGCCGACAGAACGACCGCGCCCACCATCGCGGCGAGAAGCGTGACGCCCGCGGTTTCGAAGATGAGCATCGACGGGCCGAGCATCTCCAGGCCGAGGTCGCGGATGACCTGCCGGCCCGGATCGACAGGGTCGGTCGGGAAATCCGTTGTGAGAACGGCCGCGCTCAGCCCCAGAAAAGCGACGACACCGGCACCGATCGCAAAGCGGTTCTGGTGAACCATCATCATGGGATTGAGTCCGGCGGGGTTCATCATGAACATCACCATGAAGAGGGCCATCACCATCATCTCCACCGCCATCATGAAGATGGTCGCGATGCCGATATAGGGTGCGGCCAGCATCAGGATGATCAGGCCCACGGCCGTGAAGGACAACAGCAGAAGAAACGAGGCGCGCACCATGGAATCGGTCGCGAACACGCGCCAGCCAGACACGATCGCGATTGCGGAGAGCGCCAGGAAGGCGAGATCGATCAGCCCCATAGCAGCAGCTCCACGCCGACGGCGACCAGCATGAGAAACGATAGCGGCAACAGCGCCAGCCAGATCAGGTTCATCATCCGGTCCGGCGGCAGTCGGGCGAAGACTTCGCCGGCGCAGACGAGGACGACAAGAACGAGACTTGTTTTCAGGACCAGCCAGACGAAGCCGGGCAGGACAGGGCCAAGATACCCGCCGAGGAAGACAGTTGCCGTCATCGCGGAAACCGAGACGAGCATGGCCAGCCGCGCCAGCCACCATGTCAGGCGGGCCGTCCCGGAGATCTCGGCCGTCGTTCCGCCAACCAGGTCGTAGGGATCGGCATAATCGAAGGGGCCGCGAAGACTGAGCGAAAGACCGAGCATCAGAAAGAGGACGAACCCGGCGGGCTGGCGCACGATGTTCCAGACGCTGCGTTGCGCTTCGACGATGTCCGTGACGGCCAGAGACTGTGCCGGAAGCGCGGCTGCGATCAGCACGAACATGGACAGGAGCATGGCCGGAAGCCCGATCGCGACGTAGCGATAGGCGCCGATGAGGGGAAGCGGCGAGTTCGCAGACCAGCCGTGCAGGAACACCGCGACGACGGTCAGCGATTCGCACGCGCCCCACAGGACGATGCCGGAGTCGAGATCCGCGGCGACAACGCCCGGCGCGAAGGGAACGACGCTCAAACCGATGGCGGCCAGCGTGAAATACAGGATGGGAGCGAGAATCCAGTTGACCTTGTCGGGATGTTCGGTCCCGCCGGTCTGCGCCACTGCCCAGGACGAGGCCACCGTAATCGGGCCAACGAAGCTTGCTTTCAAGGAGCGGCCGGCGACGAGGGCAGGGACTGCCCGATCAAGCACGGCGGCCAGGGCGATCCCGCCCAGAAGAACCAGAGGAAGAACGAGGGTCGCGAGCACTTGTGTCATGCGCCCGGCGCTCCGTGGGCGTGCGCCTCAGGCGGATGTCCAGCCCCATGCCCCTCATGATCCATCCGGTTTTCGTCCTCGATGTCCCGATCGTCCGCCTCGGCATCCTCGGCTTCGACAGGCGCCAAGGCGATCATCGTTTCGGTATCGAAGCTGTTGGCGATTAGAATGGCCTCGCTCCATTCGCGCCCGCGCAGAAGGTCGACGAGACGAGCAGATTTGAGGGGAGACGTCGTCGCGGAATCCTCGAACGTCCCGGGCTGGCTTTCGTCCAGCGCGGCCAGCCATCGCTCGACCCGAATCCGGACGTCGGCACCCTCGATCACGCCGATACCGGGAGGGATGGCGGCAAGCGCACCGGACCAGCGAAGCAGCTGTCTGATTTTGGTCAGCTCTATGGGGGTGCCGGCGCTCAAGAATCGAGCGGCATCGAGACAGCGGACTGCGTGTGCGTCGAGGCCGAGGATCGGCAGGAAACGCGCGAGAGCCCGTAAGGCATGGACCGTCCCGTCGGCGGATTTCGCCTGGGGAAAGGGCGGTCGCAAAAGCTCTGCGGTCTGAATGACGTCGCCCTGCAATGTCACCGACAGCTTCAAGCCCGGCGGGAGCATGGGCAGGAACGGGCCGAACGGCGCGGTATAGGCGTCCAGCGCCAATCCGTCGCGCAGATCATCGTCGGTCATCGCCATCGGGCGGCCATAAGGTGTGCCGCCCATCATCCCTTCGCCGCCCTGGCCGTAATCCCCCTTGCCGCGCCAGGGATTGGGTGGTTCGTTGGGCAGGGTGTCCGGTTCGCTGTCCCGTGTCCCGTCGATCAGCGCGCGGTGGATCGCCTCGAGAGCCGCGACGGGGTCGTCCTCGTCCCAGGTCGTCGGTTCAGCGAAGTCCGGCCCGGCATTCGCCTTCCACCAGAGCGTCGCGCGAGGATGTAGCATCTGATCATGCAGGCGGTGGATATCATCCTGATCGGCCTCCCGTACCGGCCCCGCGACAAGCAGAATTCGCGCATGGCGGATGCTGTTGGCGCGAGTGAGCCGGCGGTCGAGAAAAAGGTCGTCTGCCGCAGCGCGCATCCCGGTGCCGATGGCCGCGAATACAGGGACGGGTGCCGCGCCCGCGAGGCGGCGAAGCAAGGCTATTGCCACCGGAAGATGCCCTCCCGCCACCCATAGACGATCCCGACGGAGAGAATGGCGAGGAACATACCCATTTCCATCATCGCCTTGCCGCCCTCTTCAACGAAAACGACGGCCCAAGGATACATGAACATCATCTCCATTTCGAAGGCGATGAAGAGCAGCGTCATCGGGTAATAGCGGACGTGATAGCGCTGCCAGGCGTGGGTGTCCGGCGCCCCGCCGCCAAGGAAAGGCGTCTTCTGGGGTTCGGTCAGGGATGCGGTAAAGCCGGAGGGCGCGAACCGGACCATCGCGGCAATCGAAGCCGCTACGAGAGCGATGACAAGGGCGCCAGCCAGGCCTTGCAAAGCTATGTCCTCTCCGTGTCGGTCGCCCTTTTTGACCTGTACCGTTCTCGGCGATCGTCAACCCGATCAGCGAAACTTTCAGCCCAATCCAAGTTTTTGATCAGCGTTCCCCGTCCAGGTGAACGGAGGAGCTTTCCACGGCGCTCGACTGTTCGGCAAGAGGAAACACGCCGATCGTCAGCGCCGCCAGCGCGGCCATGAGCGCGACCCCGATGATGAATGCTTTCATGGTCCGCGCTCTCCCGGAGCGGCCTCGGCGGAGGAGGGCTCCTGCGCCCCGACCTCGCCCGTCATCTGGCGATACCAGATGCTGTGATGCTCCTTGGCCCAATTGCGGTCTACCCACCCCGACCACATCGCCGCGAACGCACCCTCCATCCCGATCGTGCCGATGTAGATGTGGCCAAAGATGAGCCCGATCATCAGGAGGGATATGATCGCGTGCGAAAGCTGCGCCGTCTGCATCCCCCCATAGCCCAGCAGCAGGAACGGATACATGAGCAGGAGACCCGACGCGAGCAGCGCGAAGCCGCCGAGCGTCACACCCCAGAAGACGATCTTCTGACCGGCGTTGAACTTGCGGGCCGGTGGATTCTTGCCGTCATCGCGAAGCAATCCGCCGCCACGCTTGAGCCACTCCCAGTCTAGCCGTGTCGGGATGTTGTGGAACAGCCAAAACACCACCATCATCGTCACGCCAATCACGAAGGGGACCGCGGATGCCATGTGCAGCCAGGCGCTGCCCCAGGCGAGATCACCCAAAGCCGCTTCGCCGATCAGCGGCAGCAACAATGGCTTGCCGTAGAGGATCACGAGACCGGTCAGCGCCATGACAACGAAGGCGGATGATGTCATCCAGTGGTTGGCGCGCTCGGTCGCCGAGAAGCGCTTGATCGTGGTGCCGACTTTTCCTTCGGCTATCTTGACCCGTCCGCGAGCGAAGAGAAACAGGCCGAGCGCGGCAAGCACGCCGAAGATGATCCAGCCGCCGCCGTACCGCACCTGATCGTTGTGCAGGCTGCGCCAGGTGCGCCCGCCGGGCTGCTCGAACGATGCCGCGTTGCGATAGGGCAGGGAGGATATGCCCTGGATGCGCCTCGCCTCCGGCAGGATCGGCGCTTCCTTTTCTCCGATCGTCAGCCATGAGGAGGTCAGTTGCCCAGGTGCGGCCACGCCTTCGCGGAACACGAGATCGGCGCGTCCTCCACCGTCCGTGTCCACACTCACGCCGCGAGTCTGGCCAGCTTCAACGCGGTCCCCGAGCAGATTGGATCGCCCGATCAGTGCCTCGGCGGCAACAACGGGGCTCGCCTCGCCCCTGCCAGACGCCCCCGCCACCGACACCTCGGGCTGCACGAGATTTTCGCGCGTGAAGCTGAGAACGACCACCACACCGAGGAGGAGGCCGGCGAGCAGCGCAACGATACCGCCGGCTATCCGTGCTGCTGACATGTCCTGTTCTCCTTTTCGCGATCAGGCCGCATCGCTGGCGTGGTAGGCTGTCGTCCAGCCCCACGCTCCCGAGCCATAGCCGCGGTGTTCGGTCCGTTCCCGGTAGATGTCGGAGATGACGTCGCCGTCGCCGGCGAGCAGTGCGCGGGTCGAGCAGACCTCGGCGCAAAGCGGCAGCTTGCCTTCGGCGATACGGTTGCGACCGTATTTTTCGAACTCGGCCTGGGAGCCGGTCTCCTCGGGACCGCCGGCGCAATAGGTGCATTTGTCCATCTTGCCGCGGGAGCCGAAATTGGTATCGCGCGGATATTGCGGCGCTCCGAACGGGCAGGCGTAGAAGCAGTAGCCGCAGCCGATGCAGGTGTCCTTGTCGTGGAGGACGATGCCGATGTCGTTCTGATAGAGCGTCGAAACCGGACAGACCGCGATGCAGGGCGCGTCGGTGCAGTGCATGCAGGAGATCGCGATCGATTTCTCGCCGGGATTGCCGTCATTGATCGTGACGACCCGTCGGCGCACCATGCCCCACGGCACCTCGTTCTCGTTCTTGCACGCGGTCGCGCAGGCATTGCATTCGATGCAGCGGTCCGAGTCACAGAGAAATTTCATCCGAGCCATCTGCTACTCCTCAAGCGGGTTCGAGCCGGCACAGCGACGCCTTCGATTCCTGCATGAAGGTCACGACGTCGTAGCCGTAGGTCATGGCGGTATTGGCGGCTTCGCCGGTGACATAGGGAACCGTCCCGGACGGATAGCGGTCGGTGATGCTCTCTCCCATCCACATGCCCGCGAAGTGGAAAGGCAGAAAGACCGTGCCCTCGTCCACTCGGTTAGTGACCAGCGCGGCGACCCGGATGCGGGCGCCTTCGGGCGTCGCGACCCAGACCTGGCCGCCGTCCGAGATGCCGGCCCGCGCCGCGTCCGCCTGATTGATCTCGGCGAACATCTCCTGCTGGAATTCGGCAAGCCACTTGTTCGCCCGCGTTTCGTCGCCGCCGCCCTCGAATTCCACGAGGCGCCCACTCGTCAGCACCAGCGGGAATTCCTGGCTGTAGTCGTTTTTCTGGATCGACCAATAGGCCGTCGACAGCCGAAAATCGGTGCGGTCCTCGTAGGTCCGATATTTCGGGATGAGGTCGCGGCGTGGCGTATAGAGCGGCTCCCGGTGGACGGGGATCGCGTCGGGGAAATTCCACACGATCGCCCGCGCCTTGCCGTTGCCGAAGGGAGCTAGACCGTTCTTGATCGCCACCCGCTGAAGCCCGCCGGAAAGATCGGTCTTCCAGTTGGTGCGCAGGATCTTGTCGCGCAGCGGCTCCGTCTTCGAAAGATCCTGCTTGTCATTTGCACCAGCCTGCTTCTTCGAGCCCGTGTCCCCCTTCTCTATTTTCTTATGAGCGAGATAGGCGGCAATCGCCTGCTGGGCCTTGTCGGACATATCGGGAAACTGCTGGCGCACAGCCTGCGCTTCGGCCGCGGGGTCCGCGTCCGAGGATTTCGGCTCATCCATTTGGCTCAGCATTTGCAGGGCATCGGCGTCGCTCGTCTCCAGCAGCGACGGATGGTAGTCGCCCATTGCTGTGGCGACGATGACGAGCTGCTCGCGCGGCGTGAGCTGGTCGAGATACCCGAGCTGCTCCAGCACCGCGGCGGTGATCTCGGGGTAGCCGTCTTGGATCGGCGACCCCGTAGGATAGCTGTCCTCGGCGAGAAGGTTCTGGCCGTCGTGCTCGACGCCCCACCGCGCCCGGAACGGCAGCCCGCCCTCCGCAATGGTCTTCGATTGGTCATAGAGGATGGGCGTGCCCGGATGCTTCATTTCCGGCGTGCCCCAGCACGGCCAGGGAAGGCCGTAATATTCGCCCTTCACCGGCCCGCTCATGCCCATCAGCGTCGTGGGATGGAAAAGATGCTGGTATTTCATATGCAGTTTCAACCGCTCCGGGCTCTGCCCGGTATAGCCGACAGACCACATGCCGCGGTTGATTTCGCGAAGGATGTCCTCGGCGACCGGCACCCCATCCTCGACGCCGATATGTTTCAGTAGCTGCTCGGAGAATCCGAACTTTTCAGCGAACAGCCGGGCGATCTCGTAGTCGGTCTTTGCCTCGAACAGCGGCTCCACGATCTTTTCGCGCCACTGCAGCGAGCGGCTCGAATTGGTGACCGAACCAGCACATTCCATCGTCGTGGCGGCGGGCAGAAGATAGACGCCGTCGGTCCGCTCACCCATTACCGCCGAGGCGGTTGGCACTGGATCGACGATCACCAGAAGATCGAGCTTCTCCAGGCCTTTTTTCAGATCGGGCCCGCGGGTCTGGGAGTTCGGCGCGTGACCCCAGAAGATCATGGCACTAAGCGGGTGCGGCTGCTCGATGGTGTCGGCGGTCTCGAGCACGCCGTCAAACCAGCGCGAGACGGGCATGCCCTTCTGTTCCATCAGCTCCTTGGAAGCGAAGCGGTTCCGCAGCCATTCGTAGTCGAGGTCCCAGACCCGGGCCCAATGCTTCCACGCGTCATCGCTGAGGCCGTAATAGCCGGGCAGATCGTCGCACGCGACGCCGAGGTCGGTTGCGCCCTGGACGTTGTCGTGCCCGCGAAAAATGTTCGCGCCACCGCCGGGCTTGCCGACATTGCCCAGCGCCAGTTGGAAGATCGAGGCCGCGCGCGTCTTGCTGCTGCCGATCGTCGACTGGGTCAGTCCCATGCACCAGACCAGGGTTCCAGGACGGTTCTGCGCGACGATCTCCGCCACGCGCCGGATCTGATCCTCCGGAATTCCGGTGATGTTGGTCACGACATCGAGGGGATAGTTCGCCACCTCCTTGCGAACGTCGTCGAAGCCGAAAACCCTCTGTTGAATATACGCGGAGTCCTCCCATCCCTGCTCCAGGATGTAGTTCAGCACTCCCCACAGAAATGCGACATCGGTTCCCGGGCGGATGCGCACATACTCGTCGGCATGCGCGGCGGTCCGGGTAAAGCGGGGGTCCACGACGATGAATTTGGCGCCGTTCTCCTTGGCCCGCAGCAGGTGCTGCATGGAGACGGGATGCGCCTCCGCAGGATTGCCGCCGAGAAGGAAGATCGACTTGGAATTGTGGATGTCGTTGAAGGTGTTGGTCATGGCGCCGTAACCGTAGGTATTGGCGACGCCGGCGACCGTGGTCGAGTGACAGATACGAGCCTGATGATCGGTGTTGTTCGAGCCCCAAAGGGCGGCGAACTTGCGATACAGATAGGCCATCTCGTTGGAAAATTTGGCCGACCCGAGCCAGTAGACCGAATCCGGTCCCTTTTCCTCGCGGATTTTCAGTATCCGGTCGCCGATCTCGTCGATTGCCTGTTCCCAACTGACCCGGACCCATTTGCCGTTTTCCAGCTTGGTCGGATATTTCAGCCTCCGCGCGCCGATGGACAGTTCGCGCGTGGCGGCGCCTTTCGCACAGTGGGTACCGAGATTGATCGGGCTTTCGAAGGCGGGTTCCTGCCCGATCCAGACGCCGTTCTGGACCTCGGCCCAGATGGAGCACCCTACCGAGCAGAACGGACAAATGGTTTTCTTGACCTGCGTATCTGCGGGGTCGGGGGCGACTTTTTCAGTTTGCGCGCGGACCATGCCGCTTCCCATCGCGCTGGCTCCGGCGAGGCCGGCGACGGCGAGCCCCGAATTACGCAGAAAGCCGCGGCGGGAAACCGTCCCGGCGTCGGGCCGGAGGGGGAAGTGGCGGAGGGCACTGGGGGTGGGAGTTTTTTTTCGTAGCAAGGCAACAATCCCTGTCTTGATGTCTCAGAAGCGGGAAAGCTCGTAGAAGCGACGGATATGGGCGTTCTCCCGATATCCCTCTTCGCCCTCGTCGCTAAGAGTCTCCTCCGCAGCCGCGTCGGCACCGACAACGAGAGCGCCCACCACCAAGCCGCTCCCGGAAACTCCGCGCAAAAAGGCGCGGCGGCTTCGCGACACGGTGGCCGCGCCGCGCTTTCGATTGTCCGGAAGATTGTCCATCGTAACCTCCACTCTGAACCACTCGGTCCATGCGGACATATCGCCCGGGATTCGCGTGTCTAGGTTAGCGTTGTGTAATGTGAGCTCCCCGCCGACATGCCGCGATTTACGCGATGTTTGCGGTCAATTTGCGAGCCGGTCGGCGACGCAAAGGCGCCTGAAACGGTGGGGCATCGGGGTGGGGAAGCCAATGTCGGCTGGCAGTCACGCTTATCTAACTCATTGAAAGAAATGGTGGGCGCGACAGGGATTGAACCTGTGACCCCCTCGGTGTGAACGAGGTGCTCTCCCGCTGAGCTACGCGCCCCGCCTGGGCGACCGTAGCCGCCGGGAAGGTGCGGCGATATAGAGCCGTCGGGTCATGCTCGTCAACATCCCGCATGGGGACGGCGTCCGGATTTAGGCTACGTGAGTGGGCGAGCCGATCAGACGGCCGGCGAGCGCTGCGTCGAGATGCTCGTAATCGTCGAGAATGAAGCTTGCCCGGGCGCGGGCCTTCGCATCCGGCGCATAGCCGAAATCCACAAGGATCGATGGGATCCCAGCCGCGGCGGCCGCGTCGATATCGGTCGACGTGTCGCCGATCATGATCGACGCGTCGCAACGTCCGCCGGCCCGCTCGATCGTACCGATCAGATGCGAGGGGTCGGGCTTGCGCCGGGCAAAGGTATCCGATCCGCAAATTGCCGCGAAACGGTCGGCGAGGGCGATTTCGGACAAGAGCAACTGCGCGAGGCGCTCGTATTTGTTGGTACAGATGGCGAGCCTGAAGCCGGCTTCCGCCAGCCGGTCCATCGCAGCGACGGCGCCGGGGAACGGCACCGAGGTGACGGCGATGTTCGCCTCGTAATGCGCCAGAAACCGGGCGATCTGCTCCTTCAGTTCCTCATCAGCAAGAGGACGGCCGTCGCGTCGATAGGCTTCGTGCAGCATGATGCGGGCGCCGTGTCCGGCATAGGGGCGGATCATGTCGAGGGACATCGCCGGCATCCGGGCTGCCGCAAGACAATGGTTGAGGCTCGCGGCGAGGTCCGGCGCGGTATCGACCAGCGTTCCGTCGAGATCGAAGACAGCGACTTTCGCCATGAATGAATGACTCCTCATGCCCTTCCGGTCGCAACGTTCCATCGTCGGCCACGCGAACCCCTTCGCCCGACGCGCTTCGGGGGTCAACTGGCTGCGCGGGGGCCGGTTGATCGACAGTCGAGTCGATAAAGGCTAGAGGAGCCCCCTGATCAAGGAGGAACCCAGGGCTGATGACGGAACCGGCGAAACTGAAGGCCATGGCGGGCGAGGCGGCTCTCGGCCATGTCGAGGATGGCATGCGCCTGGGTATCGGCACGGGATCGACGGCCGAGGCCTTCGTCCGGGTTCTCGCCGATCGTGTGCATGCCGGACTTGACGTGATCGGCGTCACGACATCGGACCGCACGGAAGCGCTTTGCCGTGAACTCGGTGTGCCGACCGCAACTCTGGAGACCGTGCCACAACTCGATCTGACCATCGACGGCGCCGATGAAGTCGACGGCCAATTGCGGCTCATCAAGGGTGGCGGCGGGGCACTGTTGCGCGAGAAGATCGTTGCGGCCGCCTCCGACCGGATGCTGGTGATCGCCGACGCTTCCAAGAAAGTCGAAACCCTTGGCGCCTTTCCGCTGCCGATCGAAATCAACGGCTTCGGAATGATGGCAACCTATCTCGCCATCCAGAAGGCCGCGGCCAACCTCGGGCTCGAGGGCGACATGATCCTTCGGCGACGCGGCGCGGATCCCTTCATCACGGACAGCGGGCATTTGATTCTCGACGCATCTTTTGGCCGTATTCCCGATCCAGAAGCGCTCTCGCAGGCGCTTCACCGGGTTCCTGGTGTCGTCGAGCACGGCCTTTTCATCGGTCTGGCGAGCGAGGCGATCCTTGCGTCCGAACACGGGATCGAGACCCTGACCGCCTGAGCCGTCTTGCCAGGCGGCCGGCGGCCGCCCTTGCCAGAACGGGCTGAAATCCAATACTCAAGCGCCAGATGCGGCAGCCGGATCGGCGCGCGAGAGAAATCGAACGGAGACATAGGTTTCATGATCTTCAGCGAATTGACGCGCCGGACCCGCCTGATGGTCGCGGCTGTGATCCTGATGCTGCCGACAACGGCGCTTGCGCAGGACATCTCGGACTCGCACCTCGCCGCCGCCCGCGCGGCGCTCGAGGCAATTGCCGCGACGGACCAGTTCGACAATATCCTTCTCAACGCCGCGACGCAGATCAAGTCTGAATTGATCGGCAACAATCCCGACCGCCAGACCGAAATATCCGACATGGTGGACGAAAGGGCACTGGCGCTCGCGCCGCGGCGCGGCGATCTCGAGAACGAGGTCGCGCGCGTCTATGCCAAGCTGTTCACCGAGGAGGAATTGCAGCAGATCGCTCAGTTCTACAACTCGGAAGCCGGCAAGAAGCTGTTGGCGCAAGGGCCTGCGGCGACACGCGAAATGGTCGGCGCCGCCGAGGTCTGGAGCAATGGCATCGTGCGGGATCTGCGCGAGAGCGCGATCGAGGGCATACGCCAGATCGCCCCGACCGCGAATGCAGCTCCGGCCGCAGCGGGCGCGGATGCTGCGACCCCGGCCCAGTAATAGAGAGCCGCGCCCTTCGAGGGCTTCACGAAAACGGCAACGGGCCGATGATGCGAAAAGGGTGGTCATTCGGCCGCCCTTTTTGCTAACGGCAATGCTGAACCGGGGCCGCGGCCGACCGAATCTTTTCTCGCGCCGGCTGGTGACACTCGATCCGGCAATGGTTGCAACAGACGGAATTCACGCGTGACCCAGACATCATATGACTACGACCTCTTCGTCATTGGCGGTGGCTCGGGCGGCGTTCGCGCCGCGCGCCTTGCCGCCCAGATGGGACATCGGGTGGCCGTCGCCGAATATGACGATCTCGGTGGAACCTGCGTCAATCGCGGCTGCGTGCCGAAGAAGCTGATGGTCTATGCTGGCGAATACGCCGAACATTTCGAAGACGCCGTCGGTTATGGCTGGACGGTTGGCGAGACCTCTTTCGACTGGAACGTGCTGAAGCGGAACCGCGATGCCGAGGTTCGCCGCCTCAACGGCATCTACGGGGCCAACCTGGAAAAGGCCGGCGTTGAAATTCTCCGCGACACCGCCGTGTTCGACGATGCCCACACGATTCGCCTGGTCGATGCGGATCGCACGGTCACGGCCGACAAGGTGTTGATCGCCGTCGGCGGTTACCCCAATCCGCATGATGCGCTGGAGGGGCACGAACTCTGCATCACTTCGGATGCGGCCTTCGATCTCGCCGAATTGCCCAAAAAGATCATTATCGCCGGCGGCGGCTATATCGCCATCGAGTTTGCCTGCATTTTCAACGCGCTCGGCGTCGAGGTCACGGTGCTCTACCGGGGCCTGGAAATTCTGCAGCACTTCGACATGGATGTGCGCCGCCTGTTGCACGCCGAGCTCGAGAACAAGGGCATCAAGATCATCACCAAGACGGTCTTCGAAAAGGTGGAGCGCCATGACGACGGCGGGCTTCGCGCCGCCTTGTCGGATGGGTCCTTCTGGGAGGGCGACCAGATCATGCTGGCTCTCGGACGTCTGCCGAGCACGGAGAAGCTCGGCCTCGACAAGGCGGGCGTGCAAATGGATAGAAAAGGCTGCGTCCTTGTCGATGAGCACCTGAAGACCAGCGCCGACAATGTCTACGCGCTCGGCGACGTGATCGGCCGGGTTCCGCTGACGCCAGTGGCGATCCACGAGGCGATGTGCTTCATCGAAACCGTCTTCAAGGACAATCCGACGCAGCCGGACTACGTCAATATCCCCACCGCCGTCTTTTCGCATCCGCAGATCGCGACGGTCGGCATGTCGGAAGACGAGGCGGAAAAGAACTTCGAGAATTTCGACGTCTACAAGACGATCTTCCGGCCGATGCGGAACATCCTGGCCGGCCGGCCCGACCGGATGCTCATCAAGCTCGTCGTGAACGCGGACGACGACACCGTGGTCGGGGCCCATATTCTTGGGCCGGAGGCAGGCGAAACGGCGCAGTTGATCGGCATCGCCATCAAGGCATGTGTGAAGAAGTCTCAGTTCGACGCGACCATGGCCGTGCATCCGACGGCGGCCGAGGAACTGGTGACGATGTACGAGCCGAACTACCGGGTCCGCAAGGGCGAAAAGGTCGCCGCCTGATCCGCCGCGACGACCCGGTAGAGCCGTTTCAATGGACATCCACGACGATCATCCGGACCTTCCGCGCCTCGCAGCCGAGGGGCGTATCGTTGCCTATTTTGGCTATGGGTCATTGGTCAACCGGCGCACCTTGCGCACCAAGTTTCTCGGCATTCGCCGTGCTCGCGTCGAGGGCTGGCGGAGGTTCTGGCTACCGCGCGAGGCGAGCGCCGCGATGGCGCTGCTATCGGTCCATCCATCCGACACCCATGCGGTCGAAGGCGTGGTGGTCTACGATCTCGCCGACCATCTGCCATCGGTGGACGAACGCGAAGCCGGCTATAGCCGCCGTATCGTCGATCTCGCTTGCCTTCAAATCGAGACGCCGCCGGTCACCGGCGTGCCGCTCTATATCTACGAGGCGCATCGCGGCGCCGCGGATGCCAGTGATATGCAGGCGGCTATCCTGCAGAGCTATCTCGACGCGGTGATGCAAGGGTTCCATACGCTCTACGGTGCGGCCGGACTGCGGCGTTTCGTCGATCAGACGCATGGCTTCGAGACAGCCGTTCTGCGCGATCGGGCAGCGCCGCGTTATCCGCGCGCGGTCAATCTGGACCCGCATGAGGCGGATCTGTTTGACCGCCTCGTGGTCGATCGCGGCGCGCGCTTCGTCGATCCGGATTGAAGCCACCGCGAGACGGGCGCCGTGCAAAGGATGACAAAGCGGCGTAGAAATGTTTAAACGCCGCCGGCGTGTCGAGGCGAGCGAGCCTGACAGCCGCGATTTCGGATCACGACGAGACAAGAGACGACCGGGAGATGCCCGGTCAGGAGACATGGTTATGGCGAAGGACTGGACACCATCGAGCTGGCGCTCAATGCCCATCGAGCAGGTGCCGGACTATCCGGACCCGATGGCGCTGGCCGAAACCGAAAAACGTCTTGCGAGCTTTCCGCCGCTGGTTTTTGCAGGTGAGGCCCGCAAGCTGACACGCGCCCTCGGCGAGGTTGCCGAAGGCCGGGCCTTCCTGCTGCAGGGCGGCGACTGCGCCGAGAGCTTCGCCGAACACGGCGCCGACAACATTCGCGACTTCTTCCGCGCCTTCCTGCAGATGGCGGTAGTGCTGACGTTTGCCGCGTCGCAGCCGGTGGTCAAGATCGGGCGCATCGGAGGCCAGTTCGCCAAGCCGCGCTCCTCCGGCAGCGAGACAAAGGACGGCAAGACGCTTCCCTCCTATCGCGGCGATATCATCAACGGCATCGAGTTCGACGAGGCCTCGCGCATACCGAGTCCGGAGCGGCAGGTGATGGCCTACCGCCAGTCGGCCGCGACGATGAACCTGCTCAGAGCCTTTGCGCAGGGCGGCTATGCCAATCTCGACAATGTCCACCAGTGGATGCTCGGCTTCGTTGCCGGCAGCCCCGAGGCGGAGCGTTATCGCCAGCTCGCGGATCGCATTTCCGAGACGATGAATTTCATGCGCGCGATCGGTATCGACGCGGAGAGCCATCCTTCGCTGCGCGAGACCGATTTTTTCACCAGCCACGAAGCGCTGTTGCTTGGCTATGAGGAGGCGTTCACGCGCGTCGATTCGACCTCCGGCGACTGGTACGCGACCTCCGGTCACATGATCTGGATCGGCGACCGCACCCGCCAGGAAGATCATGCGCATGTCGAATATTGCCGCGGGATCAAGAACCCCGTCGGCCTGAAATGCGGCCCCTCGATGGAAGCCGATGGATTGCTGCGGCTGATCGACAAGCTGAACCCGGAGAACAAGGCAGGCCGGCTGACGCTGATCACGCGTTTCGGTCATGAGAGGGTCGAGGCGCATCTGCCGAAGCTGATCCGCGCCGTCGAGAAAGAGGGGCGCAAGGTGGTTTGGTCGTGCGATCCGATGCATGGCAACACCATCACGCTCAACCACTACAAGACGCGGCCCTTCGACCGGATTCTCGCCGAGGTGCAAGGATTCTTCGACGTCCACCGGGCCGAGGGAACCCATGCCGGCGGCATCCATATCGAGATGACCGGCAAGGACGTGACCGAATGCACCGGCGGCGCGCGGCCGGTTTTGGCCGAGGATCTGTCGGACCGCTACCACACCCATTGCGATCCGCGACTGAACGCCAATCAGGCCCTGGAGCTCGCCTTTTTGGTCGCCGAGCTTCTCAAGAAGGATCAGGCCGCTAACGCGCCAAAGCAGGCGGCGAATTTCTAACGCACAGCCGGAGACTGGGCTCAGGGGTTGGTGATGCCGACGGATGAGACCATTCGCACCGGACGCTGTCTCTGTGGCGGCGTCCGGTTCGAGACCCGGGGACCGGTCAGACCGGTCATCTTCTGCCATTGCGATCAATGCCGCCGGCAATCCGGTCTGCATTATGCCGCGACGAGCGTCGCCGACGACCATCTGTCGGTCACCGGCGAGACGCTCGCCTGGTACCGGTCGTCGCCCGACGCGCGGCGCGGCTTTTGTTTCGCCTGCGGCACGCTGCTGTTCTGGAAGCACGACGGCCTCGACCAAACCTCGATCCTTGCCGGGGCGTTCGACCAGCCGAGCCGCCTCGTCCCGTCGCATCATATCTACACGGCCAGCAAGGCCGATTTTTACGACATCGGCGACGGGCTCGAGCAGTTTCCCGAACGCGATGGCCGAACGGTGGTCGGCTCCCTTAGCGTAGGTGAGCACGACCGCGAACGGTAAACGCTGCGTCGGCTTTCAGGTGGCTAACGTTGTCGCCGGCGCGGCGTTAGCTTCGCGGTGATCAACGGAGTTTGCGTGATGGCGTCTTTTCCCAGCCTCTTCATTTCCCACGGATCGCCCGATATCGCGATTGCCGAGACCGAGGCGACGCGGTTTCTGCGCACCTTGGCCGCGGACCTGCCGCACCCCAGGGCAATCGTCGTCGCCAGCGCGCATTTTGAAGCGGAGAACAGGGTCCTCGTGTCAGGCGATGAACGGCCGGAGACGATTTACGATTTTGGCGGTTTCGATCGGCGCCTCTATGAGATGCGCTATGCGGCCCCGGGCGATCCGGCGCTCGCCAGTCGCATCGTAAAGGCACTCACGGATGATGGCTTCACGGCGGAGGCCGCGACCGGACGCGGCTTCGATCACGGCACCTGGGTGCCGCTGATCCTCGCTTATCCGGATGCGGATATCCCCGTCGTGCAAGTCTCGGTCGATCCGACGCAAGGACCCGCACATCACCTCGCGCTCGGAGCGGCGCTGGAGCCACTTCGCGATGAGGACATTCTGATCATCGGGTCGGGCTCGTTCACCCACAATCTGCGCGAGGCGTTCGCGCGGATGCAGCAAAGCGAGCGGCAGGCCGAAACGCCGGCCTGGGTTGCCGATTTCGCCGACTGGATGAGCGAGCGCGTCGTCGCAGGCGACCGCGAGGCCCTTACCGATTATCGGGCGAGGGCACCTTTTGCGGTTGAGAATCATCCGACCGACGAACATCTGATGCCGCTATACGTGGCGATCGGTGCGGGTGGAGCAGATGCGACCGCCAGGAAGCTGCATGGCAGCCGCGATTTCGGCGTGCTCTCTATGGAGGCCTTTGCCTTCGCCTAAGGAGACTACGGCAAAGCGGAAGGGAATGGGGGCAATCGCCAATCCGATGGACCAGAGCGTTTTCGATCTCGATACCCGCACCGGACTGCCGGCGGATTTGCGCGACCTGCTGGATCGTTATCCACGTGAGACCTGGGCGGGACATCAAAATCTCGGCGCAACGGCGCGCTTCTGGCTGCAGCGGCACGACATGTTCCGCGAGCTGGGCGCCGCTCTTCAAGGGGCGTTGTCCCAGCAGCGCGAGGGCACGGTCGCGATGGGCCCCTTTCGGCAATGGTTCGCGCCGCGGCTGCAATTCTTCCTCACCCAGTTGGAAGACCACCACGGCATCGAGGACCAGCATTATTTTCCGGTGTTTCAGCGCGCGGAACGCAAGCTCGCTCACGGATTCGAATTGCTCGATATCGATCACGAGGTGATTCACCGGGACCTCCTGGCCACGGCCGAGACTGCCAATCGTTTCCTGGCGGTGGAGATCGGCTCCGGCGGGCAACCCCGTGACGACGCGCGGAGGGCCGCAGACGCTTATGCCGATGCCAGCGAGCGCTTGTTGAACCGCCTGGTGCGGCATCTCGCCGACGAGGAGGATCTGATCATTCCTCTGATTCTCGACCGTGGAGAGACTGCGATCGGGATTTGAGCGGACGGAAAGCGTCGAACCAAGCTGCGGTGATCGAACCCGATTATCGCAGGTCGGGATCGGTGGGGCGACGCTTCGAGCCGGGCGCCAATCGCTCACCGCGCCGGTTCCGCGCGCGCCGCATGAAAACCGGACCCCACTGGCGCCATGCGAACCAGCCGGCAAGCGCCACCGCGATGACGATCAGCACGATTCCGACGCCACGCTCCATCACTTGGAGATGTGCGAAGACAGAGCCGATCGAATAGCCGAAGACGTAGCCGACCGTCGTGAAGATGCCGGCCCAGAGCGCCGCGCCGAACAGGTTGAGCAGGACGAAGCGCGTGATCGAGATCCGCGACAGGCCGAGGGCGATGAGACCTGGCATTCGTAAGCCGTAGATATACCGGTTCACGATGACGAAATAGGCTTGGTAGCGCTCGACCAGTTCGAGCGCCTTGGCGAATTTCCGCCGGCTGCGCCACCGCGCCACCCAACGGTGATTCGATGAAAAACGAGCGAACAGGAAGACCGAGAGGTCGCCGACGAAAGAACCGGCAAAGGCCAGCGCGATCATCATCTCGAACGGATAGGATCCGCGATAGGCCAGAAAGCCGCCGATGATCGCGAAGACCTCGCCCTCGAAGAAGGTTCCGGCCAGGACGATGATCGGTCCGAACTGTCCGATGAGGCTCAGGATTTCGTACACAGCGGCTCCGCGCGTCAGGAGTGCAACGGCCTAGGCGCGATCGAACGTCCCGTCGCAGTTCGACGTGGCGCGCTTGTCGCAGAGTTTTACGGCGCAAGAAAGTGGCTTTCAGGGGAAGGCGGCATTCGCAATCCCCAGCTTCGCTCCTACGCCTCCGCCTTTTCACGAAAAATCTGCCTAAATGCCCCGCTGTCAGTACCAGCGCGATACCCGCCAGCACAAAACCTTGGTGCCGCGCGAACAGGCGCCGCAGAACCGTTTCGGCCGCGAGGCCGAAAGTCCATCCCAACGAGACAAAGAGCCCGGTCCAAACTGCCGCCGACAGGGCATTGAGCATACAGAACAAGGGCAACCCGATGGACGATGCCGCTCAAGTTGGCGGGCTCCCAAGAGTGCTGTTCGAAACGCTGCTGCCTGCGCCTTCCAACCGGGCCAGCCGGTCGGTGATGCGAACCAGGGTCTCGGCGATCTGCTTCAGCTCGGCATCGCGTATCGCGTCGAATTTTTCATGCAGTGCGAGGATTTCGATCTCCGCCTTGAGGTTCACTTCGTAATCGTGGCTCGCATCCAGCCGGTCGCGCGCAGCCGCCCGGTTCTGCGACATCATGATGATCGGCGCCTGAATGGCAGCGAGCATGGACAGGATCAGGTTGAGGAAGATGAACGGATAGGGGTCGAAGGATTGGCGCGTCAGAAGCACTGTGTTGACGATGACCCACAGCACCAGGAAACCCAGGAAGCTGAGGATAAAGCTCCAGGAACCTCCGATTTCGGCGATGCGGTCGGACAGCCGCTCGCCGACAGTCGACTGCGCCTTGAAATGGGCGTTGACATCGCGGGCGATGGTCGTGCCCTGTCGTGCGCTTTCCAGAATCCGTCGTTCGATGGGCAGCAACAGGTCGGCCGACCGGCCGAACCATCGCGTGGCCGCATTGCGGTGATTGCTGATCGGCATGGCTCTCCTCCTTGGCGAGTTTGGGACGAACGGGCTCGCGCCCTCCGACGCGGCTTGTTATGAGGCCGCATAACGGTTTCGGATATGCCATTCGTCCGTTTGCATGATGATTTGTCGCAGGGGAGCCGGGCAAGGCCGTGAAAGCTATCGACGACCATTTGAAGCTGGCCATCGCCCAGCTCAACCCCACCGTTGGCGATGTGGCGGGCAATCTCGCGATGGCCCGCAATGCCAGGGCGGCGGCGGCGGCCGAGGGCGCCGACCTGATCCTTTTCACAGAGCTCTTCATCGCCGGTTACCCGCCTGAGGATCTCGTGCTCAAGCCGGCCTTTATCGAGGCCTGTTTGGAAGCAGTCGAGGCTCTGGCGAGAGATACGGCGGATGGCGGCCCCGGCGTGGTGATCGGGTGTCCGCTGCGCACCGGGGAGGGGCTGTTCAACGCCGTGGCCGTCCTCGATCAAGGTCGCGTCGTCACATGGCGCTCCAAGGTGGATCTGCCGAACTATGGCGAATTTGACGAAAAGCGGGTGTTTCAGGCTGGCGAGATGCCGGGCCCGGTGAATTTTCGTGGCCTCAGACTCGGCATTCCGGTGTGCGAGGACATCTGGGGCGACCTCGGCGTCTGTGAGACGCTGGCCGAATCGGGCGCCGAGATCCTGCTCGTGCCGAATGGTTCGCCGTTTTATCGCGGCAAGATGGACGTCCGGCACCAGGTGGCGTTGCGCCAGGTGATCGAGACCGACCTTCCGCTGGTCTATGCCAACCAGGTCGGCGGACAGGACGATCTCGTCTTCGACGGCGGTTCCTTCGCCTTCAATGGCGACCGAAGCTTGGCCTTCCAGCTGCCGCGGCTGGAATCGGGTGTTTACCTCACCGAATGGCAAAGAGGGGCCACGGGCTGGACTTGCCAGAACGGCGAGACGGCGGCGATGCCGGACGCGGACGAGGCGGTATGGCGCGCCTGTGTGCTGGGCCTGCGCGACTATGTCGACAAGAACGGCTTCAAATCCGTCGTGCTTGGCCTGTCCGGCGGCATCGATTCGGCGATCGTCGCGGCGCTCGCCGTCGACGCACTGGGCGCGGAGCGCGTCCATTGCGTCATGCTGCCCTATCGCTACACGGCCGAGACCAGCCTGGAGGATGCGGCGGCCTGCGCCGAGGCGCTCGGCGTGCGCTACGACATCGTGCCGATCGCCGATCCCGTCGCGGGCTTCACCAGCGCATTGGCCGAGATGTTCGCCGACCGGCCAGCCGACATCACCGAGGAAAATCTCCAAAGCCGCACGCGCGGAACCATCCTTATGGCGATCTCCAACAAGTTCGGCTCGATGGTCGTCACAACCGGCAACAAGAGCGAGATGAGCGTCGGCTACGCCACGCTCTACGGCGACATGAACGGCGGCTTCAATCCGATCAAGGATCTCTACAAGACCGAGGTGTTTCGCCTGGCGCGCTGGCGCAACACGCACCGGCCGAAAGAATGTCTGGGGCCGGACGGCATCGTGATTCCCGAGCGAATTATCGACAAGCCGCCGTCGGCGGAACTGCGCGAGGATCAGAAGGACGAGGATTCGCTGCCGCCCTACGAGGTTCTCGATGCGATCCTTCAGCATCTCGTCGAGCATGATGGCGGCGTCGACGAGTTGGTCGAGCGCGGCTTCGACCGGGATACCGTGCGCCATATCGAGCGACTTCTCTACATCGCCGAATACAAGCGCCGGCAATCGGCGCCGGGGGTGAAGGTGACGCGCAAGAACTTCGGCCGCGACCGGCGCTATCCGATCACCAATCGCTTCCGAGATGGTGCGTGAGATGTTCGAGATCCCGCCGCTCGATACCATCGCGACAGCCACGCTTGCCGTCGGCGCGCTGTTCCTGATGCGCTATTTCCTGGCGATGCGGCGTATCTGGAAGGTCGCCGCGCACCGGCCGAGCTTCCAGTTCGGCGATTATTTTCGGGCGATGAAGCGCGATGCGTTTGGGGCGGAGTTGGAACCCGAGCGGCGCTACGCCGCGCGGCAGCTCATTTTCGGCGTCGTCTTCATCGCGGCAGGGTTGCTGCTCTTCGGCTGGCTGCTGGCCTCTGGAGCGCCCGTCAGCTTGGCTGCCTGATCGATGTCGGGAACCGAGCAGTCTAACGACCGCCAGGACGACGAGATTTCCTTCGAACACGGTCGGGTCGACGTCGACAAGCTTCAAAGGTTTTTGTCGCAAACCTATTGGGCCGAAGGCCGCATGCTCGCGACCGTCCAGGTGTCGCTGACTCATTCGCTGGTGGTCAGTGCCCATCGCGATGGCGAGATGATCGGGTTCGCGCGCGCCGCCAGCGACCGCGCGGTGTTCGCCCATATCATGGACGTTGTGGTCTGGCCCGAGCATCGGGGGCGGGGACTTGGGCGGCGACTCGTCGCCGCGCTGCTTGCTCATCCCGAGCTTGCGACGGTGACGCATTGGTATCTGAGGACCCGCGACGCGCATGGCCTTTATGCCGGGCTGGGGTTCGAGGCAGTGGACGACGGCTACGACATGCGCTTGGTAAAATAGCGGCCCGTCTTCGCCGTTTGTGCCAGCTGCGTGCGATGATAAGGCAGGCGATCAACATTCGCGGCAGGGGCCGCGCCGGCCATGCCGTTCGGACCATCCATGACCTTCCTCTCGTTCATCGGCCGCAATGGGCGTTGGCTCGGCGGCGGCTTCCTGCTCTGCTTTTTCTCGTCCTTCGGCCAGACATTCTTCATCGCGCTGTCGAATGGCGAGATCCGCCGCGAGTTCGACCTGACCAACGGCGAATTCGGCCTGATCTACATGATGGCGACGCTCGGCAGTGCAGCGACGCTGCCGTTTCTCGGCCGCCTTCTGGACAGGTTTCGGACCTGGCATGTGGCGGCGGCAACGATCACCGGTCTCGCCGCGGCGACCCTTGTGCTGTCGTGGTCGACGTCGGTGCCGTTCCTGCTTCTTTCGATCTACCTGTTGCGCCTGTTCGGGCAGGGCATGATGAGCCAGACGGCCTTCACCGCCACCGGCCGGTGGTTCGTGGCCAATCGCGGCCGGGCGATCTCGCTGGTCACCCCGGGTTTCCAGGCCGGCGAAGCGTTGTTGCCGCTTCTCTTCGTGATGAGCGCGGGAATGATCGGCTGGCGGGGCGCATGGGTGGCAAGCGCGATCGTCTTGCTGCTCGTGGCGCTGCCGGCCATCGCGCTGCTGACCAGTCGTGAGCGCGATCCGCTGTCGCTGGAGCCGGCCGGTTCGGCGCAATCGGACGTGCCCGACTGGACCGTCGCACAGGTTCTTCGGAGCCCGACCTTCTATCTTCTCGCGATGGGCGTCGTCGCACCGTCCTTCATCGGGACGACGCTGTTCTTCCACCAGGTCTATCTGACCGAATTGCGCGGCTGGCCGCTGGAGCTGTTCGCCTCCGGTTTCGCGGTGATGTCGGCGACGACGGTGGTGTTCGCGCTCGTCTGCGGCTGGCTGATCGACCGCTTCTCTGCCGTGCGGCTGCTGCCGTTCTTTTTGATCCCGATGACCTTCGCCACCCTGGTCGCCGCCAATTTTACCGCCGAGCCCTCCATCTTCGTCTTCATGATGTTTCTCGGCATCTCGCAGGGCTTCGCCGCGACGCTCTTCGGCGCGCTGTGGCCAGAGATCTATGGCGTGCGCCATCTCGGCGCAGTGCGCTCGCTGGTCCTGGCGGTCATGGTGTTCGGCAGCGCCCTCGGGCCGGGGCTGAGCGGCATCCTGATGGATCTCGGCGTTCCTTATCCGCTGTTAATCAATCTCATGGCAGTCTTCTGTGCGGCGATCACGCTGGTTTTGACCGGCGTCTCCCGCCGGCTTCGCCGATTGCCAGCGGCGTCCGGGTTCAGTAGGGCAGGGCCATGACCGTCACCGTTCGTTTCGCCCCGTCGCCCACCGGCCACCTCCATATCGGCAATCTGCGCACCGCGCTGTTCAACTGGCTGTTCGCGATGAACCAGGGCGGCCGTTTCGTCCTGCGTTTCGACGACACCGACATGGAGCGGTCGCGCCGGGAATTCGCCGACATGATCGAGACCGATCTCGCCTGGATCGGGATCGCGCCGCATGCAGTGATCCGGCAGTCGGAACGGCTCGAACACTATGCCGCCGCGGCTGAGCGGCTGAAGCAGGCCGGGCTTCTCTATTCCTGCTACGAGACCCCGGACGAGTTGGACCGCAAGCGCAAACGCCTGGCGGCGCGCAATCTGCCGCCGGTCTACGGCCGCGAGGCGTTGCGGCTGAGCGATGCGGAGAAGCAGGCCTTCGAGGCGGAGGGGCGCCGTCCGCACTGGCGATTCCTGCTGCCGAACTTCGCCTCCGATCCGCACGCGCCGCAGCGCACCGACATCCACTGGGACGACCTCATTCGCGGCCCGCAGGCGGTCGATCTCAGCTCGTTGTCCGACCCCGTCCTGATGCGAGGGGACGGCAGCTATCTCTACACGCTTCCCTCGATCGTCGACGACGGCGAAACGGGTGTCACCCATGTCATTCGCGGCGACGATCACGTCACCAACACCGGCGTCCAGATTGCCATCTTCCGTGCATTGGGCCTCGATGCGCCGGTCTTCGGCCACCACAATTTGCTGACCGCGATCGGCGGCGAGGGGCTGTCGAAACGCACCGGCGCCCTGTCGCTCAAGTCGTTGCGCGAATCCGGCTACGAGCCGATGGCCGTTGCCTCGCTGGCGGTTCTGGTTGGGCTGTCCGGTTCGATCGAGCCGATGCCGGATCTCGCCGCCTTGGCCGAACGACTGCGCTTCGAGGATGTCTCGCCATCCGCCTCGAAATTCGATCCCGCCGAACTCGACCGGCTGAATGGCGAGATCGTCCACGCGCTGCCTTACGCGGTGGCCGCCGCCCGGCTCGCGGCCATGGGCGTGCCGGACGAGCGCGGCGAAATGTTCTGGCAGGCCGTGCGCGGCAATTGCGCGAAGCTGGCCGATGCCGCCGAATGGGTGCGCGTCGTCTTCGGCGATTTGGCGGACAAGCCGGCTCTGTCCGGCGACGACCGCGCCTTCACCGAAGCCGCACGTGAACTCTTGCCGGAAGGCGCCTTTGGCCCCGAGACCTGGCGCGAATGGACGGGCCGGGTGAAAGAAGCGACGGGACGCAAGGGCAAGCCGCTGTTCATGCCGTTGCGGCTGGCGCTTACCGGCCTGGACCATGGGCCTGAACTGGCCGCCCTGCTGCCGCTCATCGGTCGCCAGAAGGCCATGACCCGGCTCTCCTGATCAGCCGTCCGATGCGTCCTCCGATTCTCAACCGCTCCGCTGCACGGCTTCGGCCGTGGCGATCGCCGTCATGTTGACGATGCCGCGCGAGGTGACGGACGGCGTCAGGACGTGGGCGGGCGAGGCCGCACCGAGCAGAATCGGCCCGACATGCAGCGAATCGGTCATCGTCTTCACGACGTTGAGGGTGATGTTCGCCGCGTCGAGACTGGGGAAGATCAGCAGATTGGCTTCGCCCTTCAGGGTCGACTCGGGCATGATGCGCTGACGCGTCGCCTCGCTGAGCGCCGCGTCGCCGTGCATTTCACCGTCGACTTCGATGTCCGGTGCCAGCCGGCGCAAAATCGCAACGGCCTCGCGCATTTTCCGCGTCGACTCAGTGTCGTCCGAGCCGAAGTTCGAATGGGAAACGAGAGCTCCCTTCGGGTCGATGCCGAAGCGCCGGATTTCGGCCGCCGCGAGCATCGTCATCTCCGCCAGATCCTCCGCTGACGGATCGCGCTGGACATAGGTATCGACGAAGAACTTCGTGCCCATCTGGGAGATGAGGATGCTCATCGCCGCGAACTTCCTGACGCCGTCCACCACTCCGAGGACCTGGCTGATGTCGCGGACATGGTGCGGAAACCGACCCTCGAGGCCGCAGATCAGCGCATCGGCCTCGCCGCGCGAGACGGCGACGGCGCCGATTACGGTCGTATTGGTGCGCACGATCGTGCGGGCGCTATCCGGATTGACGCCCTTGCGACCGACCTTGCCGAAATAATGATCGACATAGTCGCGGTAGCGCGGGTCGTCTTCCGGGTTGACCACCTCGAAATCCTCGCCCGGCCTGATGCGCAGCCCATAGCGCTCGAGGCGCGATGCGATCACGCTCGGTCGCCCGATCAGGATCGGCGCGCAGAGCTTTTCCTCAAGTAGGACCTGCGCGGCCCGCAGCACCCGCTCGTCCTCGCCATCGGAAAAGATCACCCTCTTGCCCGAATCCCTGGCGATCCGGAAGATCGGCTTCATGATCAGGCCGGAGCGGAAGACGAAGCGGTTCAGCCGGTCGACATAGGCCGGCATGTCTGCGATGGGACGCGTGGCCACGCCATCGGCCTCTGCCGCCCTGGCCACGGCCGGAGCGATCTTCAAGATCAGCCGGGGATCGAAGGGCGCCGGGATCAGATAGTCTGGGCCGAACACCGGCGTCTCGGAGCCATAGGCCTTGGCCGCCACTTCCGATACTTCCTCGCGCGCCAGCGCCGCGATCGCGTCGACGGCGGCGGTCTTCATGCCTTCAGTAATGGCGGTCGCCCCGCAGTCGAGCGCGCCGCGGAAAATATAGGGAAAGCAGAGAACGTTGTTGACCTGATTGGGAAAATCCGACCGCCCGGTGCAGATCATCGCGTCGGGCCGGACCTCTCTGGCGAGGTTTGGCATGATCTCCGGCGTCGGATTGGCGAGCGCCATGATCATCGGCTTGGCGGCCATCGTCTTCAGATAGTCCGGCTTGAGCACACCGCCGGCCGAAAGGCCAAGGAAGACGTCAGCGCCCTCGATGACCTCCTCCAGCGTGCGCTTGTCGGTCTTCTTGGCGTAGACCGCCATCCAGCGGTCCATGCGCTTTTCGCGCCCCTCGTAGACGACGCCCTCGATGTCGGTGCAGGTGATGTTTTCGCGCTTGGCGCCGAGTTCGACCAGGAGGTTCAGGCAGGCGATCGCCGCTGCACCGGCGCCCGAGGTCACGATCTTCGCGTCTTCCAGCTTCTTGCCGGCGAGCATCAAGCCGTTGCGGATCGCGGCGGCGACGATGATCGCCGTGCCGTGCTGGTCGTCATGAAAGACCGGGATACCCATGCGCTCGCGCAGCCGCGCCTCGACCTCGAAGCACTCGGGTGCCTTGATGTCTTCCAGATTGATGCCGCCGAAGGTCGGCTCCAGCGCCGCGACGACATCGCAGATATGGTCGATTTCCCTGGCGTCGATCTCGATGTCGAACACGTCGATGTCGGCGAACTTCTTGAACAGAACCGCCTTGCCCTCCATCACCGGCTTGGAGGCGAGGGGGCCGATATCGCCGAGCCCGAGCACGGCGGTGCCGTTGGAGACCACGGCGACGAGGTTGGCGCGGCCGGTGTAGACAGCGGCGAGCGAGGGATCGCGCGCGATCTCGCGGCAAGGGGCGGCGACGCCGGGCGAATAGGCGAGTGCGAGATCGCGCTGGTTGCCGAGCGGTTTCGTCGCCTGGATCGCCAGTTTTCCGTGCTTGGGATAGCGATGATAGAACAGCGCCTGCTCGTCGAGATCGCCGGTGGTCGCCCGCTCGGCGCCGGATTCGGTTTCGGACATGATCTTCTCTCCCCCACAGCCGCCGGACGGTCCCCGGCACGATCTCGATCTTGCCCGACCGATGCTTCTTCTACCCGATCGCCCGCGCCCCGCAACCGGCCGATGGCGTCTGGCCGTGCGCGCGGGCAGACGCTAGCGGGTGCCCGTCACATGGATGCAATCAGAATCGGTCATTCCGGACGTAGGCAGACGGGGTATCCTACGCATGCACGGGACGGCAACCATGCACCAGCTGACCACGACACGTCATTTTCGGACGCTGTTTCTTTCGGATGTCCATCTGGGCTCGAAGGCGGCGCAGGCCGAGATGCTGGTCGACTTCCTCCGGGCACATGACGCGGAAAAGATCTATCTCGTCGGCGACATCGTCGACGGATGGCGCCTGAAGCGCTCCTGGCATTGGCCCCAGTCGCACAACGACGTGGTGCAGAAGCTCCTGCGCAAGGCGCGCAAAGGCGCAGCGATAATCTACGTCCCGGGCAATCACGACGAGATGCTGCGCGATTTTCCCGGTCAGCATTTCGGCGGCGTCGAGGTCAAGCTGAAGGACATCCATACAATGGCCGACGGGCGCCGGTTTCTGGTGATCCACGGTGACGAGTTCGATGTCGTTGTCCGCAATGCGCGTGTTCTCGCCTATCTTGGCGACTGGGCGTATGACGCTGCGATCGCTGTCAATGTCGCATTTAATTTCGTCCGCCGGCGGTTGGGTTTTCCCTATTGGTCGATCTCGTCCTGGGCGAAGTTGAAGG
>Ga0209024_1000929_pt1 | contig 33845 bp, 32 predicted proteins | sample AutmiccommunBRH5_FD_187380 | JGI IMG/M metagenome (GOLD analysis project Ga0209024, IMG submission 187380) | Deep subsurface microbial communities from Mt. Terri, Switzerland - Autotrophic microbial communities BRH/5 (SPAdes) (version 2) | ecosystem: Environmental > Aquatic > Deep subsurface >...
GGAACGGTGGCTTGAAACGCGGCTGGCCTTTCTTGCCTTCGATCGATTCAATCAACGCAGTTTCTTCACCGCAGATGTACGCACCGTAACCCTGGTGTGCATGCAACTGGAAACTGAAATTCGAACCCATGATCTTGTCGCCCAGGTAACCGGCTGCACGGGCTTGTTCCAGTGCTTCTTCAAAGCGTTCGTAGGTTTCCCAAATTTCACCATGAATGTAGTTGTAACCAACGCTGATTCCCATGGCATAGGCGGCAATGGCCATGCCTTCGATCACGGAATGCGGGTTATAACGCAGAATGTCACGGTCTTTGAATGTGCCGGGCTCGCCTTCATCGGAATTACAGGCCAAGTATTTTTGACCCGGAAACTGGCGAGGCATGAAGCTCCACTTCAGGCCGGTTGGAAAGCCTGCACCCCCACGACCGCGCAAAGCCGATTTTTTCACCTCGGCAATGACGTCTTCCTGGGAAATGCCCTCAGTCAGGATTTTGCGCAAGGCCTTGTAACCGCCGCGCGCTTCATAGCCTTTCAAGTCCCAGTTGCTGCCATCGAGACCAGCCAGAATCACCGGGTTAATGTGTCGTCCGTGCAAACAAGTCATGACTTCAACTCCTCTACCAGTGCATCGATTTTCTCGTTGCTCATGAAACTGCACATGCGGTGGTTGTTCACCAACATCACTGGGGAATCACCACAAGCACCCATGCACTCACCTTCTTTGAGGGTGAACAAGCCGTCTTTGGTGGTTTCGTTGTAATCAATACCCAGTTTCTTTTTCAGGTATTCGGCAGCGTCTGTACCACCGGACAAAGCACAAGGCAGGTTGGTGCAAACCACAATTTTCGACTTGCCAACTTTCTTGGTGTCGTACATGTTGTAGAACGTGGCCACCTCATAGGCAGCGATTGGCGGAATTTCCAGGTATTCAGCAACTGCCTCGATCGCATCGGTGGGCAACCAGCCCAACTCAACCTGCACAATGCGCAAGCCCGCCATGACTGCAGAAATTTTCTGGTCAGTCGGGTATTTGGTCAGTTCTTTGTCGATCAGGCGACAGGCGTTTTCGCTCAACTTCATGATTCAATTCAATCCTTAGCGATCAATTTCACCGAACACAATGTCTTGGGTACCAATGATGGTCACCACATCGGCCAGCATGTGGCCACGAGACATTTCGTCCAATCCTTGCAGGTGCGCGAAACCGGGCGCACGAATTTTCAAGCGGTACGGCTTGTTGGCACCGTCTGCAACCAGGTAAATACCAAACTCGCCCTTGGGGTGTTCTACCGCCGCATACGATTCACCTTCTGGCACGTGCATGCCTTCCGTGAACAGCTTGAAGTGGTGAATCAGCTCTTCCATATTGGTTTTCATATCAACGCGATTGGGCGGCGATACTTTGTGATTGTCGCTGATCACAGGGCCAGGATTGACACGCAGCCATTCCACGCACTGCTTGATAATTTTGTTCGACTGGCGCATTTCTTCCACGCGCACCAAATAACGGTCGTAGCAATCACCGTTTTTGCCCACCGGAATGTCAAAATCCAGACGATCGTATACCTCGTAAGGCTGCTTCTTGCGCAGGTCCCAAGCAATTCCAGAGCCACGCAACATGGGGCCGGTGAAGCCCATGGACAAGGCACGTTCAGGCGTAACCACACCCACACCGACCAAACGCTGCTTCCAGATTCGGTTGTCGGTCAGCAAGGTTTCGTACTCGTCCACGTAGTTGGGGAAACGCTTGGTGAAATCGTCAATGAAATCAAGTACGGAACCTTGGCGGTTCTTGTTCAACTGGTCCACTTTCTTGGCAGAACGCACCTTGGAAGGTTTGTACTGCGGCATGCGGTCTGGCAGGTCCCGATACACGCCACCTGGGCGATAGTAAGCCGCATGCAAGCGAGCACCTGAAACTGCTTCGTAGCAATCCATCAGGTCTTCACGCTCGCGAAATGCATACAAAAACACCGCCATTGCGCCTACGTCAAGGCCGTGCGCACCCAACCACAGCAGGTGGTTCAAAATGCGGGTAATTTCGTCGAACATCACGCGAATGTACTGCGCACGAATTGGCACTTCAATGTTCAGCAATTTTTCAATGGCCATGCAGTAAGCATGTTCATTGCACATCATGGACACGTAATCGAGGCGATCCATGTACGGCAACGATTGAATAAACGTTTTGTGCTCCGCCAGTTTTTCGGTGCCGCGGTGCAACAGGCCAATGTGCGGGTCTGCGCGCTGAACCACTTCACCATCCAGTTCAAGCACAAGGCGCAACACACCGTGCGCCGCAGGGTGCTGTGGGCCAAAGTTCAGGGTGTAGTTTTTAATTTCAGCCATGATTATTTCGCTCCACCGTATTGAGGTTCACGAATGATGCGGGGTGTAATTTCACGCGGTTCGATGGTGACCGGCTGGTACACCACACGGCCCAGTTCGGGGTCATAGCGCATTTCAACGTGGCCAGACAAGGGAAAATCTTTGCGGAACGGGTGCCCCACGAAACCGTAGTCTGTCAAAATACGGCGCAAATCGGGGTGCCCCTCAAACACGATTCCGTACAAATCGAAGGCTTCGCGTTCATACCAGTTTGCGGAAGACCACACATCAATGATGGATGAAACTGTGGGCAAATCGTCATCAGGGCAGCACACCTTCAGGCGCACACGCTGATTTTTGGAGATAGACAACAGATGACAAACTACCCAGAAACGCTGGGATTCATTCAATTCGTTGCCGTATTCGCTTCGATCCAAACCACACAGGTCGATCAGTTGCTCGAAATGCAGGTTTTCATTGTCGCGAAGAATGGTGCACGATTCAAAATATGAATCGGCTTTCACAGTCAGATTGACTTCATTGAAGGCGACTTTGCATTCAACAATGCGATCACCCAAAGCGGCTGCCAATGCTGCGCCAAGTTGCTCATGATTCTGAGAGAGGTTCTGAGACATTGAAAGAACCCCTTAACGAGCAATGGTGGAAGTGGTTTTGATCTTGTTCTGCAACTGCAGAAGACCATACATAAGCGCTTCCGCGGTGGGTGGGCAGCCAGGCACGTAGATATCCACTGGAACAATTCGATCGCAACCACGAACCACTGAATAAGAGTAGTGGTAATAACCACCGCCGTTGGCGCACGAACCCATGGACAGCACCCAGCGAGGCTCTGCCATTTGGTCGTAAACCTTGCGCAAGGCAGGTGCCATTTTGTTGCAAAGTGTTCCGGCCACAATCATAAGGTCGGATTGGCGCGGGCTTGGGCGAAAAATAATGCCAAAGCGGTCCAGGTCGTAGCGACTTGCACCCGCATGCATCATTTCAACCGCGCAGCATGCCAAGCCGAAGGTCATCGGCCATAGCGAGCCCGTGCGACCCCAGTTAATCAATTTATCAGCCGTGGTGGTGATAAAACCTTCGTTTAAAACGCCGTCAATACCCATTGCTTACAACCTTCACGAAAGTGGAGCAGTGATTAGCCCGCTTATTCCCAATCCAGTGCACCGCGAGTCCATTCGTAAATGAAACCCACCACCAGAACACCCAGGAAAATCATCATGGCCCAGAAACCGACAGGACCAATTTCCCGGTAGGCCACAGCCCAGGGGAACAGGAACGCGATTTCCAGATCGAACAAAATAAACAGGATGGCAACGAGGTAGTAGCGCACGTCAAATTGCATGCGGGCGTCTTCGAACGCCTCAAAACCACACTCGTAGGGGGAAAGTTTTTGCCCGTCCGGACGATGAGGGGCGAGGATGCGACCAACCAACATGGCGCCACCGCCAACACTGATCCCCACAAGGATAAACATCAACACTGGAAAATAAGACTCTAAATTCACTGTGACTCCCGTGTAAACCCTAATGGCCTTCGATAAGCCCGAAAAAAAGCCGGTCGTTGCGTACTGGACCGGCTTTGATTTAAATCTTGGTGCCGACGACGAGACTCGAACTCGTACAGCCTGTGGCCACTACCCCCTCAAGATAGCGTGTCTACCAATTCCACCACGTCGGCATATTACTGCTGTGCAATAAATTACTTTGGAATATCCTGCACCGGTGTTTTTGGTTCAGCCGGCTTGTTCTCAGCAGGGGTTGCCGTTCCCTCTACTGGAGAAGCCTCAATCGACTCCATCACACCGCCAGATTCCGCTTCAACGCCTGCCCTTGAATAAAAGGCCAAACCCAGTGTGCAAAGCAGGAAAATTGTAGCACAAAAGCCAGTGGCTCGGCTCAAGAAATTCGCCGATCCTGTGGCGCCAAACAGGCTACCAGACGAGCCGCTGCCAAAGGCTGCGCCCATGTCTGCACCTTTGCCGTGCTGCAACAAAACAAGAACGATGACGGCAATTGCAGAGATGATCTGCATGACGACCAAAAATGTATTGAAAATGCTCATAAATTATTTAACCTCTCGCGGCGCGTATTATTCCAGAGAATTCATCGGAAGACAAAGCGGCACCCCCAATTAGGCCGCCATCAATATCAACTTTTGCAAAAATTTCACTTGCGTTGCCCGGCTTCACACTTCCACCGTACAAAATTTGGGTGCTTTGGGCAACGTCACTGCCCAACATTGCATTCAATCGCGCCCGAATCATGGCGTGTACTTCCTGCGCCTGTTCGGGGCTGGCCGTAACGCCTGTACCAATCGCCCACACGGGTTCATAGGCGATCACCAGGTTCCATGCACCATTTTCAACAAATTTCGAGCAACGCTCGATAACAGGGTCAAGCTGGGAAGCAATGACGGATTCAACCAGCCCGGCCTCACGCTCTGCCAGAGTTTCACCCACACACACGATGGGCGTAATTCCACCGGAAACGGCGGCCACAGCCTTCTCGGCCACAGTCACGCTGGTTTCTGCATGGTACTGGCGACGCTCGGAATGCCCCACCAGCACTTGCTTCACACCAAATTCGTTGAGCATGCTGACTGACACCTCACCCGTGTAGGCTCCGCTGGCCTTGGAGGATACATCTTGCGCACCATATGCAGCGCTTTGGTCTTCCAATAGCTTGGCCACTTGAGCCAGATAAGGAAATGGACAAAATACAGACACATCGACCTGATCATCCACTTCGGCCAGGAATCCAAGAATCAGCGCTTCGTTGGAATCAAAGCTGCCATTCATTTTCCAGTTGCCTGCCACCAATTTCTTTCTTGGCTTTTGTTCTGCTGTCTCGCTCATGCTTTTCCTTAATCCTTGACTCTCAACACAATTTTCCCCAGTGAGTCGCCCGATTCCATCAGCGCGTGCGCCTTGGCAACTTCATCCAGCGTGAAAGTGGCTTGTACCAGCGATTTCAACGCACCAGTAGAAAATCCTTCTTCCAATTGCTGCTCGACCTGCCGCGCCAATTCCGCCTTGAATTCCAGCGAACGCGGCCGCAATGTGGTGCCCGTCAGCACCACCTGTTTGGCCATTAGTTTTGCTGCATCAATATTGGCAAAACGACCGCCCAACAAGGCGATAACAATCACCATGCCTTGTGGCTTGACGCAACTTAAATCCTTGTTCAGGTAATCGCCAGCCACCATGTCGAGGATCAAATCGACACCCTGCTGCTGCGTGTCTTGCAACACGAGATGTTCCCAGTCCTGAGATTTGTACAAGTAAGCTTTTTCAGCGCCCAAACCAGTACAAAAATCTGCCTTCTCCTGACTACCCACCGTAACGAAAGTGCGCAATCCATGTTTTTTGCACAACTGGATGGCGGCAGTGCCAATGCCACTGCTGCCCCCATGGATCAATACTGTTTGACCTGCTTTGGCATCCCCCTTCATGAAAAGGTTTTGCCACACGGTCATGTACACCTCGGGCAGGCTTGCCGCCTCGGTGAAACTTAAATTTTCAGGAATTTGCATGCACTGCCTCGCGGGCGCGCACACGTATTCCGCGTAACCCCCGCCATTGCACAAGGCCATGACGGGTTTGTTCAGAATACTTTCAGGAATACCCTGCCCCACAGCCACAACCACGCCCGATACTTCCAAACCCAAATTGGGACTGGCGTCGGGGGGTGGCGGGTACAAACCCAGGCGTTGAAGAACGTCGGGGCGATTCACCCCGGCGGCCTTGACCTGTATAAGCACCTCGCCAGACTTGGGAGAAGGCACAGGCAGTTCAATCAACTCAAGCTGATCTACCCCACCCGGTGCCTTCACACGCACCGCCCTCATGCTGACAGGCGGCTGCATGACCATTGCTGTACCCATCAGCCTTCGCTGGAGCCTTCACCAGCCTGCTCGGCAGGCGCTTCGGCAACTTCTGAAGCCAACAAGGCTTTCATGGACAAGCGCAGGCGGCCTTTTTCATCAGCCTCCAACACTTTGACCTTCACGACCTGGCCTTCTTTCAGGAAATCGCCCACGGTGTTAACGCGCTCGTTGGCAATCTGGGAAATGTGCAACAGACCATCTTTGCCGGGCAGTACGCTGACAATTGCGCCGAAATCGAGCAACTTCAACACTGTGCCTTCGTACACCGCGCCCACTTCCACTTCGGCCGTGATGCCTTCGATCAACTTCTTGGCACGCTCACCTGCGTCACCGTCTACAGAAGCGATGGTGATAGAGCCATCTTCCTTGATGTCAATGCTTGCGCCGGTTTGCTCGGTGATGCCGCGGATGGTTGCACCACCCTTGCCAATCACGTCACGAATCTTTTCAGGATTGATCTTCATGGTGATCATGCGGGGGGCGTATGCAGACAATTCGCCCACGCTTCCACCAGTTGCCTGCTTCATGATACCCAGAATGTGCATGCGACCTTCGCGGGCCTGTGCCAATGCAACCTGCATGATTTCCTTGGTGATGCCCTGAATCTTGATGTCCATCTGCAGTGCAGTAACACCGTTTTCAGTACCGGCCACCTTGAAATCCATGTCGCCCAGGTGGTCTTCGTCACCCAAAATGTCGGTCAACACGGCAAACTTGTTGTCTTCCTTGATCAAGCCCATGGCAATACCAGCCACCAGCTGCTTCAACGGAACACCCGCGTCCATCAGCGACAATGCGCCACCGCAAACAGAAGCCATCGAGCTTGAACCATTCGATTCAGTGATTTCAGAAACCACACGCATGGTGTACTGGAAGTCTTCAGGAGCAGGCAGCATCATTTCCACTGCGCGGCGGGCCAAACGACCGTGACCAATTTCACGACGCTTTGGTGCGCCCATGCGGCCACATTCGCCAGTGGCGTACGGGGGCATGTTGTAGTGAAACATGAAGCGGTCGCGGTATTCACCAGCCACTGCGTCGATCATTTGCTCGTCGCGGCCAGTACCCAGGGTTGTAACCACCAAAGCCTGTGTTTCACCGCGGGTGAACAGCGCCGAACCGTGCGCGCGTGGCAACACGCCAGTGCGAACGGTGATTGGGCGTACAGTGCGGGTGTCGCGGCCATCGATACGTGGCTCGCCATTCAGGATTTGACCACGAACAATTTTCGCTTCCAGGCCAAACATGATGTCGCTAACGTCGGCGTTGGTAATACCAGCGCGTTGCTCTTCAGTCAGCTTGGAGGGCAATTCAGCAGCCACTTCCGCTGAAATTTCTTTCAGGCGCTGGCTACGGGCCTGCTTTTCAGTCATTTTGTATGCGGCGGCCAGCTTTTCGCCAGCCAATTCTGTGACAGCTGCCACCAAAGGCTCGTTGGCAGGCGCAGCTTTCCAGTCCCATTCGGGCTTGCCAGCTTTGGCTGTAAGCGCGTGAATGGCATTGATGGCAGCTTGCATTTGCTCGTGACCGAACATTATGCCACCCAGCATGATTTCTTCAGACAATTCGTTCGCTTCCGACTCAACCATCAACACGGCGGCTTCAGTACCTGCAACGATCAGATCCATCTTGCTGTCGTTCAACTGGGTTGCAGTTGGGTTCAGCACATATTGGTCGTTGATGTAACCCACGCGGGCACCACCAATGGGGCCGTTGAACGGGATGCCGGCAATGGCCAGCGCGGCAGACGCGCCCAGCATCGCAGGGATGTCCGGATTCACTTCGGGGTTGATCGACATCACTGTCAGCACAACCTGCACTTCATTGAAGAAGCCTTCCGGGAACATGGGGCGCAATGGGCGATCGATCAAGCGTGCATTCAGGGTTTCTTGTTCAGTGCCCTTGCCTTCACGCTTGAAGAAACCGCCGGGAATACGGCCAGCGGCATAGAATTTTTCAACGTAATCAACAGTCAACGGAAAGAAGTCTTGACCTGGCTTGGCCGACTTGGCAGCCACCACGGTGGCCAGAACAACGGTGTCATCCACCGTTACGATCACGGCTCCACCTGCTTGACGGGCTACTTCACCTGTTTCCAGGGTCACGGTGTGTTGACCGTACTGGAATGTTTCTTTATGAATTTCAAACACTTTGTCTTTTCCTTTTAGTAATCTCGCCGGGACAATACCCGGATGCGAGAGCCCGTCAGTTTTAAAACACAAATGCCCACAACCGGGGTTGCAGGCATTTGAGTCAAATCAACGGCTTGTAGCAGCGACCAATTACTTGCGTAGACCCAAGCTGCTGATCAGGTTGCGGTAGGCATCTGCGTTTTTGCGCTTGAGGTAATCAAGCAGCTTACGACGACGAGACACCATGCGCAGCAAACCGCGGCGTGAGTGATGGTCTTTGGCGTTGGCCTTGAAGTGATCGGTCAACGAGTTGATTCGGGCTGTCAACAATGCCACTTGAACCTCGGGAGAACCTGTGTCGCCCTTGGCGCGTTGATATTCGGCAAGAATTGCCGCTTTATTGATTTCTGACATATTAAAACTCCACTTGCGCGAACTTGCAGCCGAACTTGAAAGAAATTGTGACCGCAGTTCCGTGTAAAAAGACCACCTTGTTGCAAAGGTGGTCGCCTGAACCCGCTATTGTAGGGGAAATCCGGTAAAAATCAAACCTGCGGGTTCAATTTTTCATGTTTTGACTGCAATTTATTCAAAGCGGACAGATACGCCTTGGCCGAGGCCACCACAATGTCGGGATCTGCACCCACGCCATTGACAATCCGCCCCCCTTTTTGCAGGCGCATGGTGACCTCGCCTTGCGATTCAGTGGTGCCCGACGTAATACCGTTAACCGAAAACAGCAATAGCTCTGCGCCGCTTTGCACCTCCGCTTCAATGGCCTTCACCGTGGCATCCACCGGGCCGTTGCCCTGGCTTTCAGACACCACTTCGCGACCATCAATGGAAAACACCACGCGCGCCTTGGGGCGCTCACCAGTTTCGGAATGCTGAATCAGCGACACATAGCGGTAGAACTCGGATTCGCCGCCCGCGCCATCACCAGAAACCAGCGCATGAATGTCTTCATCAAAAATTTCGGCTTTTCGATCTGCCAAATCTTTGAATCGCTGAAATGTGTCATTCAAAGCCTGCTCACTGTCCATCGCAATACCCAAGGCTTCCAGACGCTGCTTGAAGGCATTTCGACCAGACAGCTTGCCCAACACAATTTTGTTGGCTGACCAGCCTACATCCTCAGCGGTCATGATTTCATAGGTTTGGCGGGCTTTCAGCACACCATCCTGGTGAATGCCGGACGCATGTGCAAACGCGTTTGCACCCACAATCGCTTTGTTGGGCTGCACCACAAAACCGGTGATATTGCTGACCAAGCGGCTGGCCGCCACTATTTGCCTGGTGTCAATGCCCACATCCAGATCAAAGAAATCGCGACGGGTTTTTACCGCCATCACAATTTCTTCCAAAGAACAGTTGCCCGCACGCTCTCCCAAACCATTGATTGTGCACTCCACCTGCCGCGCCCCCCCAATGGCAACGCCTGCCAGTGAGTTGGCAACAGCCATGCCCAGGTCGTTGTGACAGTGAACCGACCACACAGCTTTGTCACTATTTGGGGTCAATGTGCGCAGGTCGCGCATGAATTCGCCATACAGCGAGGGCACGGCATACCCCACTGTGTCGGGAATATTGATCGTTTTGGCGCCAGCCTTGATGACGGCTTCGCACACTTTGGCAAGGAACGGTAACTCGGAGCGATAACCATCTTCGGCCGAGAACTCAACATCATCGGTGTACTGCAAGGCGAGTTTAACTGCCTTCACGGCTTGCTCAAGCACTTGATCTGGGGTCATGCGCAACTTCACTTCCATGTGCAAGGGTGAAGTGGCAATGAAGGTGTGAATTCGACGGCGCTCTGCCGGTGCCAACGCGTCGCCTGCACGCATGATGTCTTTGTCATTCGCACGGGCCAGCGAACAGACCGTGGATTCTTTGACGACCGAGGCAATGGACTTGATTGCCTCGAAATCGCCGTTGCTGGAGGCGGCAAAACCAGCCTCGATCACGTCGACTTTCAGCTTCTCGAGTTGCTTGGCTATGCGTATTTTTTCTTCACGGGTCATCGACGCGCCGGGGCTTTGTTCACCGTCGCGCAGGGTGGTGTCGAATATGATGAGGCGGTCTGACATGGTGTTCTCCTGAGTATATTCCAAGGATACAACAATGCCAGACCAAAACGGGACTCCGTTAACAGTCAGAAAACGGCTATGAAACCTTCACATGCATGTAAGCGCCACGGTCGTTGTGCGTTCCTGAAGTGAAAAAATTCACCGGATCGTCTGTGCCCGCACCAAATGCGACGCCACCATAGGTTTTACCGGCATCACTGGCCCCAATCCCAAAATAGGAACCGCTTGGAACGCCAAAGTTATTGGTGCCCCCAGAACCGCCTGCTATCGAGAGAGAACGCCCGCCAGTCTCAACAGCGGTTATCTGCGCAGACCCGCCTTGGTAATTCAGCTTGGCTCCGCTCAAATTGGAGCCATTGACTTTGACAAGAAAAATCACTTTGTCGTCACCACCCGTGTGACCAACAACACTTAAGTTTTTATCGGTCTCCAGTTGAAACCTTGACTGAAGGGAATTCTCTGAACCATTGCCATGGCTGACAGTAACCACCAAGTAATCGGTACCTGACGGAAAACGAATGTCTTGCATTCCATCATGCCTTTTCTGGAAATTGGTGATTTGGGTAAAGCCCATGTTTTTTCCATCCACGGTCAGCGATTTTCCACCGCGTGGAACATCGGCTCCGGATTGCCCGGATGTAGAGGATTCAGATGGTTCCGATGGCTTCGGTGGCTTCGAAACATCGGATTCCGTTGTACCACTGGATTGCCGATCTGAAGACCTGACACCACTGATTACGAACCTTCTGTCACTGGAACTGCTTAAATCATTCTCATCAATCGTGTTGTCACCATTGATGTTCAAATGATTGAAAGAAAAATCTCCGTACTTCTCTTTAAGAGCATCCAGCTGCCCCGAGTCCTCCAGTTTGCTGAAGTCCGACTCAGACTGGGATACACCCAGCTGGCTTTGCTGACTTAGATTGCGCAAATCACGGTAAAGCTCAGCAGAATATGATGCCGAAGACGAACCAGAAACAGCCATGACAAACACCTCCAAAACCACATTTATCAATGAAAATGAATTTTTCTGGAGTGCCTAGCGAAATTAGACATATTGCCTCCATGTTGATTTGGTAAACAAAAACAACATGAAGTTCCGAAGATTACGCCTACTTACAATAACTTCTCTTCAAAAATGCTCATCACGCTCAATGTCCAATCCTTTCAACCCCTGCCCTTTGACCTTACGCACCACGTACACCACATAACCAGAAAGCCCGTAAAGCACGAACACGCCAAACAACACCTTGGGCGGGTCTTGGGAAACCAGCGCGAACACCAGCGGAATCAGGGCCAGGACCAGGAAAGGGACACTGCGGCGGAAATGGAAGTCTTTGCCGCTGAAAAACGGCACATTCGACACCATGGTGACACCTGCATAGAAGGTGATGCCCCAAGCCAACCAGTCAAGTTCGGCACCTGCCATTTTGGCGTCGTCCATCACCCACACAAAACCCGTGACCAAAGCTGCTGCCGCGGGGCTTGGAAGCCCCTGGAACCAGGCTTTGTCAACCACTGCTGCATTGGTATTAAATCGCGCCAAGCGCAGCGCGGCACCTGCCAAATAAACAAATGCTGCAACCCAGCCCAATTTGCCCATGCCACTGAGTGACCATTCGTAAATGATCAAGGCTGGCGCAGCACCAAAAGACACCATGTCCGCCAGGCTGTCGTATTCAGCACCAAAGGCGCTTTGAGTGTTGGTCATTCGGGCCACGCGGCCATCGAGGCTGTCTAGCACCAACGCGGCGAAAATTGCTACTGCGGCGGCGGTGAACTGCTGACCCATGGCCATCACGATGCCGTAAAAGCCACTAAACAAGGCTGCGGTGGTAAACATGTTCGGCAGCAGGTACACACCTTTGTGCGGCTTGCCGGCAGGCCTTGCGACTGCACCCATGAAAGCGCGTGGCGCACCAAACCGGTTTTTATTCCGCTTGAAGCGCATAATCAGGACACCAGTTCGGCCAGTACGGTCGATGAGGCCGATACTTTGTCGCCAATGGCCACCTTCGGCACCGAATCGGTGGGCAGGTAGACGTCCACGCGCGAACCGAAGCGGATAAAGCCATAACGCTGCCCCTTCTCCACAGACTCAGCGGGCTTCACGTAGCAAAGAATACGGCGTGCAATCAAGCCTGCAACCTGAACCGCAGTAACCGTTGCGCCACTGTCAGTGTGAATCACGATGGCGTTGCGCTCATTCTGGGTACTTGCCTTGTCCAGATCGGCATTGACAAACAAACCAGGGAAGTAATCCACCGACTTGATTTCACCACCGATCGGAATGCGGTTGGAATGCACGTTGAACACATTCATGAATACGGAAATTTTCAGGGCTTCACGTTGCGCATAGGGGTCTTCTACACGCTCAACGGCAACAATACGACCGTCTGCTGGCGACACCACTGCATTTTTCTGTGCTGGGATGTAACGGGGTGGATCACGGAAAAATTGCAACACGAACACGAATAGAATCCAAGCCACTACAGACAGGAATGTGAGACCAAACGACTGAAGCGCAAGTGCCAGCAAGGCAACGATTGCAAGGAATGGCCAACCCTCTCGGGCAATAATGGGATGTGGATAGTTCATGGCTCTTTGTTGTGAATGGTTATGAATCCGATTTTATAAGCCAAAAAGGCCGAGCGCGGTGAGTTCTGTGCGAATTGGCAATAAGAATCTTGGCTGATGCCTTCATTGAGGCAAATTTTAAGTGAACTTAAGCAAACGGCTCGACACATACTTAGACAGCCTTACTTGCAAAAAAACGTCGGCACCCAGGCAATCGTCCTGAAACAAATTGTTCAATGACCATACCTAAACTGACAAAACCCCACGTATCAGTGCGACATGAGTCAACTCCAGGCAATTCTCGAGAATGTGCATCGTCCACGAGATCCGCATCAACAGCAGATGCAATTGGCTTCAAACTTCTTCACTATCAAGCAGCACAGCAGGTTGTGAATGACTTGATGAACAAGGCCAGGCTGAGTAACACGAATTTGTCTCTCGAAGAACTTACAACCCGAATAGGCAAGGCGACCAGTTCACTTCGAGAAAAACAGTGGGAAAACGTAAGCCATGACAACGCTTGCATCCAACAGGATGGTGGCGGTAAATACAAACGCAGCAGGTTGTTCGATATTTTTCAGGAGTTCAAACGAGAACAGGCAACATTGATACGTTTGGGCAGCCAAGGGGGAAATATTCCCGAACAAACTCGTCATGTGCACGTTCGAACTGCACTGGCTTCAATTATTCACGGCAAATGCCACAGTTTGGGTGTTAGAACGAAAGATGTCAGTGTGGAGGCATTGGACAAACAGATTTTTGATCGTTATGTGGACACACTTCAATCCAGGCAGTGGAACACAATTTCATTGCGCCACCCGATGCAGTTTCCAGAACCGGGGGAAACGGCCCGAACCGTCAATTTCATTACAACAATGACACCAGCCAGTGGGCTGGACAGTGTTTTGAGGCGAAAGTATCAAGAAGACGGAATCAACGGGATCTGCAGTTATGCCACTCAGGAAAAACGCCATGCCGTCAACCTGTGGAGAACTGAATTTCGGGCTGAACAACCTGCCGGCACGCAAACGAAACACGGCTTTTCCGCAATCAGACACGGCGTGCACGATGCTTACGGCATTGAAGACCCCCGCCAACGGGCCACTGCAAACGATGCCCGTGTCAAGGAGTTCATCCATGCCAGCTTAATTGATCATTTAAAGCGAAACAAGATTACCCTGGATGATACTGAAGCTGGCAGGCCCTTGAGCATTGACATCGTTTCAGTGAACCTGCTAACCCCGATCGGCAAAGAAAAGGAGATGATAAAACAGCAACAGCAAGCTTTATCAAGAGCCAGCGGTCGGGAAATTCAGGTTCAGGTTAGTGACGAAGGCAATTCGCACACCGTCCACGTGAAGCCAAGAATCATCATGTTCAATGTACCAGTTGACCACCTTTCCCTGGCTGCAACTGGAAACGTGATGGGCATTTGGCGACATGCGGACTTGATCAACAACGATGCAATCAAGCTTTTGATTGGATCGGTCGAAAAAAACAAAACAATTGGTGGCGCGACTGGCGTCAGAATACAAACATTAAATGCAGAATTGGCAACAATTACCGGAAACAACACGACAGACCTGAGCAAACGAAGAACAATCTGCGAAAAAATCACCTTGATTGAACACTTAACGGAGCAAATTCGGGACATTTACATTTCAAAGCTTCACCATCGCGTTGGAAACGAACCCTATAAATTACCGACACGGCTATTGGCTTTGGCCAATGAAATTGGCGCGACACCTGCATTCAACTGCAAAAGCGGCAAAGACCGTACAGGCCAGCTCAATGTTGAAATCAGGGAACTGTACGCACAGCTTATTGCCAATGGCGGCACCCCCCGCGCTGTAGATGCCAAACGGGAAGGCTTGGCAAAAGAAAACTACAAAATACTGTTTATGAATGGCGGGGACAGGGACATCCAGGCCCTTAATACGGGTGTGACCGGGAGCAAGACACAACTCCGGTACTACCACCGGTTAATGGATGTACCACCCAAGAACATTGATCAAATCAAGGGGCTGTCCAAGTGGGTTGGCGCTTGAAGTCCAACCCACAACACGGTCATTTTTTTCTTGGATCATCCGCAGGATTGACGTAGTTGATTGCCCAAGGCCCCACGCCATGAACCTGAATAATGGTTTCACTACCCGTCCAGGCAAAATGGGTGGTCTGTGGCTGCATGATGGCAGCACTTCCCGCGCCAAGCGCTGTGGTTTTCGAGGTGTCCATTTTGTCCCCAACACCCATGTGGAAAGTCCCGGAAATCACCGTGACGTGTTCAATTGCGGGGTGAGAATGGGAAGGGATTTTGTAGTTTGCCGGAAACTTCAGGCGAAAAGTGAAAGGCTTGGCCTCATTCAGAGGGCCTTCAATCACGGCAACTTTAGCACCAGCGGGAAGCGACGGAACATCTCCCCAACTAAGGTCTGCCGGGGTGACCATTGTGTGGGCACCTGCATCAGCCCAAGCGTTGGATGCACCCGCACAAAGAAAACCAGCCGAAACGCACAAAGCAACAAGTCTATTATTCATGGAACTCTCCTGGTTGATTTCAACACACCACGACGACGATCCTGCGCACTACGCTTTAAGGCTGAACTTGCTTTGCTGAAAAAATAGTACTCCCTATACTTGGTACTCTCAAGCGATAAATACACCCGCCCATACCATCAAGAATATTCCCCCAATGAAAAAACCCCACTGCACTTTCGCGCGGTGGGGTTTTGCCAAGCCTGAAAAACCTGTTAAAAGTTTTCCGGTTTAGTTCTTGGACTGATCAACCAACTTGTTTTTGCTGATCCAGGGCATCATGCCACGCAGCTGGGCACCCACGATTTCAATGGGGTGCTGTGCATTCAAGCGGCGACGTGCTGTCATTTCCGGGTAGTTGGTTTTGCCTTCCAGAATGAAACGCTTGGCGTATTCGCCGTTCTGGATGTTGGCCAGGCATTCCTTCATGGCTGCACGGGCCTGGTCTGCGATGACGCGGTTACCGGTTACGTACTCACCATATTCCGCGTTGTTGGAAATGGAGTAGTTCATGTTGGCAATGCCGCCTTCGTACATCAGGTCAACAATCAACTTCAGTTCGTGCAGGCATTCGAAGTAGGCCATTTCAGGCGCGTAGCCCGCTTCAACCAGAGTTTCGAAACCGGCTTTCACCAATTCAACTGCGCCGCCACACAATACAGCTTGCTCACCGAACAAGTCTGTTTCAGTTTCTTCGCGGAAATTGGTTTCAATCACGCCACCTTTTGTGCCGCCGTTTGCTGCAGCGTAGGCCAAAGAGATGTCGTGTGCATTGCCAGTGGTGTCTTGGTAAATCGCGATCAGTGAGGGTACGCCGCCGCCTTTCAGGTATTCAGAGCGCACGGTGTGGCCTGGTCCTTTGGGGGCAATCATGATTACATCGATGTCGGCGCGTGGCACAACCTGGTTGTAGTGCACGTTAAAGCCGTGGGCGAACGCCAGGGCAGCACCCGGCTTGATATTGGGGGCCACTTCCTTGTTGTACACATCAGGAATGTTTTCATCAGGCAACAAAATCATGACCACGTCGGCTTCTTTCACTGCATCAGCCACTTCTTTCACTTTCAGGCCAGCGCCTTCAGCTTTGGACCAAGAGGCACCGCCCTTGCGCAGCCCAACAACCACTTCAACGCCAGAATCGCGCAGGTTTTGCGCGTGGGCGTGGCCTTGTGAACCGTAACCAATGATGGATACTTTCTTCTTCTGGATCAGGGACAGATCCGCGTCTTTGTCGTAATAAACTTTCATGTCATTTTCCTTTTGAAGGTATTTAAATTCATCTTCCGGACTCATTTACCGGATTTGGATCGCGGTTCAGACTCGTAGAATTCGCTCGCCGCGACCAATGCCAGAACTGCCCGTGCGGACAGTTTCCAGAATGGCGGTGCGGTCAATCGAGTCCAAGAATGCGTCCAGCTTGGATTTGTTGCCAGTCAGCTCGATGGTGTAGCTTTTCTCGGTGACATCAATGATGCGACCCCGGAAAATATCCGCAGTGCGCTTCAATTCCTCACGCTCTTTTCCCACTGCACGCAATTTTACCAGCATCAGCTCGCGTTCAATATGCGCACCATCACTTAGATCCACCACTTTCACCACTTCAATCAAGCGATTGAGGTGTTTGGTGATCTGCTCGATGATGTCATCGGAACCCACGGTGACGATGGTCATGCGTGACAGGGTTTCGTCTTCCGTGGGGGCCACGGTCAGCGTTTCAATGTTGTATCCACGGGCAGAAAACAGCCCCACCACGCGGGACAACGCACCTGGTTCGTTCTCGAGGAGAACGGAAATAATGTGTCTCATATTTGCCATCTCCTTTAGAGCTCTTCCGAACCCAACAGCATTTCAGACAATCCCTTGCCAGCCTTTACCATGGGCCACACGTTTTCAGTGCGGTCAGTGATGAAGTCCATGAACACCAAACGGTCTTTGTACTTACCGAAGGCTTCTCGCAGTGCGGGCTCTACATCAGAGGGCTTGGTGATTTGCATGCCAATGTGACCATAGGCTTCCACCAGTTTCACGAAATCGGGCAGCGCATCCATGTAGCTTTCGGAATAGCGTGAGCCGTAATCCAGCTGCTGCCACTGACGAACCATGCCCAGATAGCGGTTGTTCAAGTTCACGATTTTCGGCGTGAAATGGTACTGGAAGCAGGTGGACAATTCCTGAATGTTCATCTGGATGGACGCTTCGCCGGTAATACAAGCCACTTGCGCATCAGGGTTGGCCATTTGAACGCCCATGGCATAAGGCAAGCCCACGCCCATGGTGCCCAAACCACCGGAGTTGATCCAGCGGCGAGGTTTGTCGAACCGGTAGTATTGGGCAGCCCACATTTGGTGCTGGCCTACGTCGGATGTAACGAACGCGTCACCGTTGGTGACTTCCCACAGCTTTTCAACCACGAATTGCGGTTTGATCAGTTCATCTGATTTGGCGTAATCGAGGCACTTGCGGCCACGCCACTTCTCAACTTGTTCCCACCAGCCCTGCAACTTGCCTTGGTCAACGCGCTTGCCGCTTTCTTCCAGCAACTGAATGAGGTCGACAAGCACGTCTTTGATGTTGCCAACAATTGGCACATCCACCTTCACACGCTTGGAAATGGAAGACGGGTCGATGTCGATGTGAATGATTTTGCGCGGAATGGACGAGAAATCTTTGGGGTTGCCGATTACGCGGTCGTCGAAACGAGCGCCCACGGCGATCAGCACGTCGCAGTTTTGCATGGCCAGGTTGGCTTCATAGGTGCCGTGCATGCCGGGCATGCCCATGAACTTCTTGTCGCTGGCCTTAAACGCGCCCAAGCCCATCAAGGTGTTGGTGCAAGGCGCGCCGACCCACTCAACCAAACGTGTAAGTTCAGCAGAGGCATTGCCCAAAATAACACCACCGCCGGAATAGATCATGGGGCGTTCGGCTTCCAGAATCATTTGCACGGCTTTTTTGATTTGACCCTGGTGACCTTTGACCACGGGGTTGTAAGAGCGCATTTTCACTGGCTCGGAATAATCAAACGTGGTTTTGTGGGTTGTGATGTCTTTGGGAATGTCGACCAACACAGGGCCAGGGCGGCCAGAGCGGGCGATGTAAAACGCTTCTTTCATGACACGCGCAAGGTCCTTCACATCTTTCACAAGGAAGTTGTGTTTGACGCAGGGGCGTGTAATGCCTACGGTGTCGCATTCCTGGAATGCGTCCTGGCCAATCGCGTGCGTGGGCACCTGACCAGACAGAATCACCATGGGAATTGAATCCATATAGGCTGTGGCAATGCCGGTAACAGCATTGGTCAGGCCAGGGCCTGAGGTAACCAGACAAACGCCCACCTTGTCGCTTGAACGCGAGTAGGCATCGGCTGCATGAACCGCAGCTTGTTCGTGGCGTACCAGAATGTGTTCGAAGCCGTCTTGCTTGAAGATAGCATCGTAGATATAGAGTACTGCTCCGCCTGGGTAACCAAAGACGTGCTTGACGCCCTCTTCTTCCAGACATTTGACAACGATTTCCGCGCCGGTATATTCCATTTTAAAAAAATCCTGACAAAATCCACGGGACATTGGTCGGATGCCGTCCTGGATCGCATTGCCGTGGGGCACAGGCTTTTTGAAGATGAACAACCTTGTGGGTGTGGACATGTCGCAAAGCGCTGGCGATCACAACCCGATTATGTCGGGCAGGTTGGCCATGGGCTTCTGAACCACAAGTTCAGCGCCCTAGCGCGTCTTTCGCCAAAACAACAAGGGTATGTTGATTAACTAGAGACAATTTCAGGGTAGAACGAGATCTTAGTGCGAAGCCCGCCGCGGGTCAAGAAAAAAGGCCCCGGCTTTGATATGATGCCGTATTGTTAAAAACTGCGAATCATTCTCGCCTTGGCCTGAACGGCCCGACACCCCGCGTAAAACCGATTGGAAACCCTCTAACTACACCTCGACGAACACAAATATGGCCAGCACGAGAGAATTAGAGGAGTTTTTGAAAGAGGTGTCGCACAGGGCTTATCGACAGGCATTTTTTGCCGTTAAGAATGAAGAAAGTGCGATGGACCTGGTACAGGAAAGCATGATGAAGCTTTCCGACAAGTATGGTGACAAGCCCAAAGAAGAGCTGCCCATGCTGTTTACCCGAATTTTGCAGAACACCATTCTGGACTTTCATCGTCGCCAGAAGGTTCGGAACACCTGGACAACCCTGTTTTCCAGCTTCCAGAAGAAAGATGAAGAAGAGTATGACGTGCTTGAGAACCTTCTCGCACACGATGGATCACAGAATTCGAGCGCCCAAGACGAAATAGAACAATCCCAGAACATGGCCGCAATTGAAGACGCGATCGCAAATTTGCCTGAGCGTCAACGCCAGGCATTCCTTTTGCGTTATTGGGAAGAGATGGACTTGGCGGAAACGGCAGAGATCATGGGGTGCTCGGAGGGCAGTGTAAAAACGCATTGCTCAAGGGCAACAAAAGCATTGGCACTGGTATTAAGGCAACAGGGGTTTCGGGAATGAACGAAGATCGGCTAACCGCAAATGTAGTTAAAAAGCTACTTAACGAGTCAGCGGGACGGGTTTCGCCTGACATTCAAGCACGTTTGAACCTGGCCATCGCCAAGTCAGTGCAAGTGCACGCTGAAAAACATGGTGCACGCGGCAAGTCCAAAACGCCGATTACCGGACCAATAAACGATTTCCTCCAGCACATTTCCGAATGGTTTAATCGCCCAGCCCTTTCCATTGCGGTCAGCGCATTGTTTATTGCGGGCGCGGCATTGGGTGTTGCACAATTTGGCCTGGAAAATTACGACGCACGAATTTCTGAGACAGCAGATCTGGACGCAGCAATTTTGTCAGATGACCTACCCCCAGATGCCTATCTGGACAATGGTTTCATCAATTACGCCACCGAACTGCAGAAAAACAATGCGATTCCAGCAGAAGACGGTCTTGAGCAATGGATGAATTCCTTGCCTGCCGACTTTACGACATCAATCTAGTGCTTTGAAGGGTGAAGGACATGGTTGCCACTAAACTTTATTCCGGATTGGTAACGCTGGGTCTGGTTTTAGTACTGGGCATCCAGAGCGCAGATGCTTTGGCTTCCACTTCCTGGTCTGAACTGTCCGACAAACAGCAGGAACTGCTGGCCCCTTTGGAAAGCGAGTGGGGCGCAATGACCAACGCCCAACGGGAACGCTGGTTGAAAGTGGGCAGGAAATACGAAAACGAACCCCAGGAGCGGCAGGAGATCATGCGTGAACGTGTCAGCACCTGGAGCGAATTAAGCCCAAGAGACAAAGCCGCAGCCCGCCAGAACTACAAGGCACTGAAGGAAAAACGCCAAGGTGAACGAAACTCTACCTGGAACAGTTACCAAAGCCTGGATCAGAAAAAGCGGGACGAATTCAAGGTTAGAAACAACAAACCACCCCTGAATTAAACTGTCTTACCATTTCGGCTGCCCGTGCGGCGATAAAATACCGGAATGGAACGACTACTCAACAATGGCTTGATCAGCCCAAGCAGAAAACGCCGACTGGCAAGCATGCTGTATGAAAGCATGCTGTTGTTCGGCGTGCTTTTTATTGCAGGCTACTTTTTCGACACACTGACCCAGAGTCGGCATGCCCTTTACCTGCGGGATGCCCGTCAATGGTGGTTTTTCGCTGTGCTGGGGCTGTATTTCGTGTGGTTTTGGCGCCATGGCGGGCAAACGCTGGCCATGAAAACCTGGCACCTTCGATTGGTCAATGAAAACGGTGATCGGGTCAGCTGGTTGCAAGCTGCGCTTCGCTACATTCTTTGCTGGTTTTTTACCCTCACAGGCATTGGTTTCATTTATTCGTTTTTTGACCGAAACGGGCAGTTTCCCCAAGATCGATTGGCCAAAACCCTGTTGGTGTCTTCAAAACCCCGGGAACGGGGTGTTGAAGAAGTGATGCGACACAGCTAGGCGTCCAAGGCGTTGATTGCCTTGCCCAAACGCAGCCAGTCCGCTTCGTTTTTGGGCACACCACAACGCAGTATGCAGGCCTCACTGGAATAAGTGCGAACAAGCACACCAAGCGCTTCCAGCCGGGCTGCCCACCGGTCGTTGTTGGGGTGCTCAAAACTGATGAAGTATCCTCCTTTGTAAATCTGGACAGTTGCACCAAGCCTTTCACGCCACAATGCCTCAAGCCGAACACACACGTCGGCGAGCCGTTGCAACTGGTCTTCACGCCATCGTTCTGCCTCAAAGTACTGCAAAGCCAGCCACCACTGCGGCGATGACACGGCTTGCGTGCCCACTTCGTTCAACAACGCGGTACACACAGCCTTGGGGCCACACACGAACGCCAGGTTGGCTCCGGCCAAACCTGAAAACGGCGCGACAGACCGCAACACGATGGCGGGTTCGGCTTCAATGAACGATGCGTAGGATTCTTCACCCGTCCAGTCCAGATAAGCTTCATCAAGAATAAGCCACCCACCCTGCTCCCGCAGCCTTCGGGCAAGGGGCTTGATCTGTTTGATGCTGATCATTTGGCAAGTGGGGTTGACCGGGCGCCCAAGCACCACCACATCACATTCGGGAATATCGCCTTCGAGGATCAGGTCAACAGGCCAGTCCAGCACGACGTGGTTGGCTCGGCGAAAACGCTTGTCCCATTGATCAAAACTGGGCTCGGCCAACACCACCCGCATGGCCCCGTACCAGGTTTGGAACAGGCGCGCCAAAGCCGAAATTCCGCTTTCAATGCCGGTTACAGCCAATACGGATTCACATTCGAAATAACGTGCGGCTTCCAGATGAAAACGCGAACGAAGCGCGTCAGGGCTTGCCCAGACATGGGCAGGCATGTCGGCAAGTGGCAACTCGAACGGTGCCACTGAACCCGACAAATCAAGCTTGGCTTGTTGCTGAATCCGGGTTTCAATGAACATCCGACGTTTCCAGGTAAACGGGGAAACCCCAAAGCCGCTCAACCTGCGCAAGGGTTTTTTCTGCCTCTTCGTCGTTCAGTGGGCGCCCACGGCGGCTCATGTGGGTCAGCGTAAGTGAACGGTCGGTCATTCTTGCATACGATGTCACCTGGATGTCCGGCACCATGGTCTCGCGGGAATACTGATTGGCCAGCAAGGTTCGTATGCGCCTGTAGCCCTCGTCGTTGTGTATGCAATCAATGAACAAGTCTGATTCGTTCTTGTGGTCGGCGATGGCAAAAAGGCGGAAATCGCGAATGACTTTGGGAGACAGGAATTGGCGAATAAAAGATTCATCCTTGAAATTGCGCATGGCAAAGTCCACGGCTTTTAACCAGCTGCCACTGCCCGCCAGTTCAGGAAACCAGCGCTTGTCTTCCTCGGTGGGCTTTTCACACATGCGGCGTATGTCACTAAAAATGGCAAAACCCAGTGCGTATGGGTTCAAGGCGCGGAACCGGCCGTCCCGGGAATCGGGTTGAAACACCACGTTGGTGTGAGAGGTCAGGAATTCAAGCATGAAACCATCGGACACCCGCTTTTCGTCATACAGTGCGTTCAGCAGGGTGTAGTGCCAAAAACTGGCCCACCCTTCATTCATGACCTTGGTTTGCCCTTGCGGGTAAAAATACTGCGACATTTTACGCACGATTCGCACAAGCTCGCGTTCCCAGTCGCGCAGCTTGGGTGCCTCTTTTTCAATGAAGTACAGGATGTTTTCAACCGGTTCATGTGGGTAGTTGTCTTGCCTGCGCTCAATTTGCGCTGCCTCGACTGGCGACACCTTGGCCATTATTTCATCGTACTGGCGGCGCTTTTCTTCAGCCAGATCATCGCGCTTTACCTTCAGCGAGGCTTCTGATTCATAGCGGCGTTTGTAACGGTCTACGCCGAAATATTGAAGGGCGTGTGCGGCATCCAAAACTTCTTCGACTGCATCAAAACCATACTTTTCCTCACATTCCATGACGTACTTCTTGGCAAACACGAGGTAATCGATAATGGCGTCGGCGTGCGTCCACTGGCGAAACAGGTAATTGCCCTTGAAAAAAGAGTTGTGACCATAACAGGCGTGGGCAATCACCAAGGTCTGCATGGTCATGGTGTTTTCTTCCATGAGGTAGGAAATGCAGGGGTTGGAATTGATCACCACCTCGTAAGCCAGGTTCTGCTGGCCGGTTTCGTACAGGTGTTCATTCACGGAGAATGACTTGCCATAGCTCCAGTGCGGGTACATGACGGGCATGGCTCCGCTTGAGTAGGCGTCGAGCATTTGCTCGGCTGTGATCACCTCGATCTGATTCGGGAAGGTGTCCAGCTTGAATTTATTGGCGGCAATGTCGTGAACCTGCTCGTCAATTTCCCGAAGCAAATCGAAGGTCCATTCATTGCCTGCAACATCGAGTTGTTTGCCCATGCGTGCCACTCCTAGCGCCCAAAGGCGACTTCTTTTTTCTCAAACAATCCACGAAATACCGGGTAAATGTCTCGCCGATTGAACAGCTTTCGCATCGCAAAATGCCCATCGCATCGTTCTTCGAGCGGCTCGAAACTTTCCCACAGGTCAGATGCACGCGCCATGCCAAACATTGGTGTGGGCATGGTCTCTACATAGGCGTAGTAACGCACATGCGGCATGATTTTGGAAGAGAGGTACTCCGCGCTGGCCCGCGCGTCGCGGGATGTGGCATCGCCATCAGAGGCCTGCGCCACGTAGACGTTCCACGCACTGCCCGGATAACGGGTTTCGATGATCTGGTGCATCAGTTCCATGGCGGGCATGATTTCTGTGCCTCCGCTTTTCTTGCCATAAAAGAAATCCTCTTCGCTCACTTCCTCGGCTTCGTCGGTGTGACGAATGAAAACCAACTTTACCTCTTCGTATTTCCGGGTGAGGAACAGGTACAACAAGGTGTAAAAGCGTTTGGCCAAGTCTTTCTTGGCCTCATCCATGGAGGCAGACACGTCCATCAGGCAGAAAATGACTGCGTTTGTAGAAGGTTCCGGGTAGGTTACTCGGTTGCGGTAACGCAAATCCACTTCGTCCAGAAATGGAACATAGGGCTTTTTCTTTGCATCCTCAAGCAGTTCAAGCTGACCCTTTTCCTCGTCCTCATCCTCTTCATTTTCATCTTCGTCGTCTTTGGGTTCAAGAGCGACACGGCGCATCAGCGATGCTTTCATGGTGCGCAACACGGACAGGGAAGTGGGTGCGCCCGAGCGTGAGTATCCTGCATTGCGGCTTTTCATGCGCTTGACCGATGATATTTCGCGCTTCAACAGCTCGGGCAACTCAAGATCATCGAAGTAAAGATTCAGAAACTCTTCGCGAGACAACACAAAGGTAAAGGTGTCTTCGCCCTCGCCTTTGCCGGGTTTGCCTCCACCCTGCCCCCCACCACTGCCACTGGGCCGAGGAATGCGGTCGCCGGGCACAAAGTCGCGGTTGCCAGGAACCACATGTTCGGTGCTGCCACCCTGACCAAAAATGAAGGTGGGCTCGGAAACCTCTCGGGTGGGAATGCGCACTTTGACTTTGCCATCGCCGCTGACATCGGAAATGGAGGATTCGCCAGCCACATCCGAAACCGCTTTTTTCAATTGCGTTTTGTAACGCCGAATAAAGCGCTCGCGGTTGGGCAAGCTTCTGTTTTTGCCGTTGAGCCTGCGATCAATAATGGTTGAATCGCCCATGGCAAACTCCTTATGCGTTTTGCGTGATCAAGACGCCTTTTTCACGCGCAAATGCCATTCCACCAACAGGCGAACCTGCTTCTCGGTGTACCCCTTGGCCACCATGCGGTCTACAAAGTTCTCGTGCTTTTCCTGGCTTTCTTTCGAACCTTTGTGATCGAAAGAAATAACCGGCAGCAGGTCCTCGGTTTTGGAGAACATGCTTCGCTCGATCACCTCGCGCAGCTTTTCGTAGCTGGTCCATGCGGGCATGGTGCCGGAATTGCTGGCTTGCGCACGCAGCACAAAGTTGACCACTTCGTTTCGGAAGTCTTTGGGATTGGCAATGCCGGCAGGCTTCTCGATGCGGTTCAGTTCATCGTTCAAGGAATCACGATCGAAAATCTGGCCAGTGGCCGGGTCTCGGAATTCTTCATTCTGAATCCATTTGTCGGCAAACTGGATGTACCGTTCGAACAGGTTCTGGCCATACTCGCTGTAACTTTCCAGGTAAGCCGTTTGAATTTCCTTGGCCACAAATTCTGCGTATTTGGGTGTCAGGTAGCTTTTGATGAAATCCAGGTATTTTCGGGTTTGTTCTTCGGGCAGGTTGTCCTTGATGACCTGCTGTTCAAGTACATAAAGCAAGTGCACAGGGTTGGCTGCCACTTCCTGGTGGTCAAAGTTGAACACCTTGGACAACACCTTGTACGCCCAACGGGTGGACGAACCATTCATGCCTTCATCCGGGCCGGATTGGTCGCGGTATTCCTGGATGGGCTTGGCATGCGGATCGACATCTTTCAGGTTTTCACCGTCGTAAACACGCATTTTGCTGAACAGGTTGCTGTTGGCGGGTTCCTTCAAGCGGGTCAGCACGCTGAACTGCGCCATCATGTTCAGGGTGCCGGGCGCACAAGACGCCTTGTTCAAGGAAGAATTTTCCAGCAGTTTTTCGTAAATCTTGACCTCTTCAGACACGCGCAGGCAGTACGGCACTTTCACGATGTAAACCCGGTCGAGAAACGCCTCGTTGGTTTTGTTGTTGCGGAATTGCTGCCATTCTGATTCGTTGCTGTGCGCCAGAATAATGCCATCGAAGGGGATCGAGCCGAATCCTTCCGTGCCCTTGAAGTTGCGCTCCTGGGTGGCGGTCAGCAAGGGGTGGAGCATCTTGATGGGGGCTTTGAACATTTCCACAAATTCCAGCAAGCCTTGGTTGGCCAGACACAAGCCGCCACTGAAGCTGTAGGCATCGGGGTCATCCTGGCTAAACTGGTTCAACATGCGAATGTCGACCTTGCCCACCAAGGCGGAAATGTCCTGGTTGTTTTCGTCGCCAGGTTCCGTTTTGGTAATGGCAATCTGGTTCAAGGTTGACGGCATCAAGCGAACCACGCGGAATTTGCGCAAGTCGCCACCGAATTCATCCAGGCGTTTGGTGGCCCAAGGGCTGGCAATACCGGTCAGGTAGCGGCGTGGAATGCCGTATTTGTCTTCCAGTGAAGCACTGAACTGAACTGGATCAAACAAACCCAGGGGTGATTCATTCACGGGCGAGCCTTTGAGTGCATAGATGGGCTGTTGTTCCATCAGGGCTTTCAGGCGCTCTGCCAAAGAAGACTTGGCACTGCCCACGGGCCCAAGCAGATAAAGCACTTGTTTGCGTTCCTCAAGGCCTTGGGCGGCATGACGGAAGTAGGCAACGATGTTCTCGATCACCTCTTCCATGCCGTAAAATTCTTTGAACGAGGGGTAGCGGCGTACCACGCGGTTGGCGAAAATTCGTGAAAGCCGTGGGTCATGCCGGGTGTTGATGACCTCGGGTTCACCAATGGCATGTAGCATGCGCTCGGCGGCGCTGGCATAGGTAAGCGGATCGGTTTTACACAGTTCGAGATATTCTTCAAGGCTCATCTCGGTTTGCTGCAAAGCTGCAAACCGGGATTGAAACTGACCAAAAATGTCAGAATTACCGGAATTCGAATCACATTTCTCAAGCTCTGTGTTCATGATGTCCTCCTGCACAACGCGCTTTTGCTTTCGCCTTTTGACTTCGGCCGTGAATCTATTTCGCGCCCAAAGCAATCAATTTCATCTGTCGAAAAAGTTGCAAAAAACAGGCCAGCTTGTTTGTTTACATTATTGTGCTGTTTTGGTGCTTGCAACACTTTTCAGTCAACTCCCCTGCTACCACTATCTCCCTAAGAATGGGGCTTTTATACCCCTGAAATAGTTAGAGCCTCTCGTTTTGTTAGACGCCATACGGTTTGAGAAATTTCACGCCTTGTGAAATTTTCTTTGTCCGCATCTTCTGAAAACTCCAGTACGTTCATGACAACACCTTTTTTCGCCAACACGCCGGGCATGTCGTCTAGCCGGTACTGTTTGCGCAACAACTCAAACATCGGCTTGTCGATGGCGATGGACCTACCCTGTTGAATATGTGACGCAATCGCCTTGATTAATTCCTTTTGGGTATCAATTTCAGACAATTTATTGAATTCCAGAACAAAACCATGTTTACGAAGGCGATTGACGAAACGGGAAGGCTTGAGCCGGCCCGAGAGCACCACCGTCATTTCAAACGGCAGCGCGGCCATGCGAAGCAAATAATTTTCATGCAGCAATGTGGGAAATACAATCAGGTTGCCGCCTTTCTCGCCCAAGTGATCCAGGTTCTCGATGTGCGGCACATATTTGCCTGGCACTTTGAACAACAACTGCGCGCGCAGCACCACATAAGGTTGCTTGACAACCCACAGGCCCAACACCACCACATTGATGATGGTGACCGCAGCAAAAACCCACAGCACCTGACCTTTCATGGCCAGCAGAATGGCGATGGCAAACCCAGCGGAAACCACCATGAAAAAAGAATTGATGATGTTGTTGGCCGAGACCACCCGTGAGCGGCTTTCCTTGGGGGCAAACGCCTGCATGGTGGCGTACAGGGGCACGCTGTACAAACCTACCCCTACGCTGATGAGCACAAACAAACCCAACACGGCCAGGTTGTTTAACTGGCTGAAGAAAACAAACACGGTTTGCTGATCTGCACTGGTTTGGTAGGCTACAAGTACAACATGCAACAGCATGCCAGCCAGTATCATGACCATCAAACCACACACCACCAGACCCATTTCAATGCGCTTGCGGGACCACCTTTCGCACAGGAAGGCCCCAATACCCAAACCGACTGTGAACGCGAATAACAACACGGTGGCCACACCGGAGCTGGCATTCAAAAGGGTTTTGGACAACAGCGGAAACTGTGTAAGGTAGGTTGCGCCCACAAACCACAACCATGAAATTCCCAACAAGGCAGGCCAAACAGTTGGCAATTGGGTGGCAAAGCGTACATTGCGCCAGGTCTCGGTGAACAGGTTCCAGTTCACCCGCAAATCAGCACAATGTGAAGGTGTTAAGGGCATGCGTTGCGCTTGATATACCCCCAGCAAGGCAACAAGGAAACCAAAACTGCAAACGATGTACACAACGGCGTTGCCGGCGCCTTGACTCATCAAGCTACCCGCAGCAATGGTGCCCAGCAAAATGGCCACGAATGTGGCTGATTCAACCAGTGCGTTGGCCATCACCAGCTCACTGGATTTCATGTGTTCAGGCAAGTAGGCGTACTTGGCTGGGCCAAAAAACGCAGATTGCGTGCCAAGTAGAAAAACGCCGAGTATCAGAAGCTCAACGGAATTGAACAGGAAACCCACTGCGGTGATCAGCACGATGGGCGGCTCAAGCCACTTGGCCAGACGCATCACTTTGGTTTTGTCGTATTTGTCGGCAAGCTGACCGCTGGTCGCTGAGAAAAGTACGAACGGGAGAATAAACAGTGCGGCGATCAGATTGATCAACAAACCGGGGGAAAAACTGCCACGAAGTGCGTCGTTGTATGTCACTGCAAGGGTAACGGCGAACTTCAAAAGATTGTCGTTGAACGCGCCCAGAAACTGCGTCCAGAAAAATGCGCCAAAACGATTGTCACGAATCAATTGAATTGCCATGCATTGAGCATAGCGCAAAATATTCGTTGCGAGTAACAAAAAAGGCCTTGCTTGAGCAAGGCCCTTTTGTGTTTTAACGACAACTGAACAGCAGTGTAAAACTTCCTTTTTAAAATCAAGCAGCTGCCTTGTACTCGGTTACCGGCTTGGCTTCAATGATTTCATCAGGAATTTGACCGTTGGTGCGCAGGTAATCCTTGCTGAAGTCGTCGGTCAAAATTGCGTCGAAACGAATCGGCTCGAATTCCCGAATACCCTGGGCCAGGTCAGGGCTGATCAGGCTCTTTGCAACCGCGTCTTTCAACTGCGCCTCAAGGCCTTCCCCCGCTACCTTGCCCGAGGAAACTGCTTTCAGGAAGTTGCTGTAACCAGGCTCGATCGACAACAGTTTGTCGGCAGCCTCCAGAATTCGACCGGTTGGGTCGGACAGGCCTTCACCTACAAACACTTTGTCCAGCAAACGTTCTGCAAACGCGTTGCGGGTCATCAGCAATTCTGCAACCTCTGCATTCGTCTTGTCGCTTGGGCCTTTGGTTTTACCCATGCCCAAGGGGTAGGCCACGAAATTCAACAAGACACCAACAGCTTTATTGGGGAAGTTGCGGTTGAATTCTGTGAATGCCTTGTCGATTTCGAACAATGAATCTTCAATCGCCCACTGTGCGTGTGGCAGTTCATCGGCCAAACGACCGTTGGTTTCGAAGTACTTCAACACGGCTGTGGCCATGTACAGGTGGCTTAAGACGTCACCCAAGCGGGCAGACAAACGTTCGCGACGCTTCAGTTCACCACCCAGTACGCCCATGGCCACGTCGGCAGTGAATGCCAACGCTGCAGAACGACGCTCAATGGCTTTTGCATACACGGCCATGGGGCCACTCACAGGGCTTTTCGCCAAGCGGTTGCCAGTCAGTCCCAACAACAGGGCACGCATAGCGCGGTTGAAAATGTGGCCAAGGTGACCGAAGAATGCTTTGTCGAAATCGCGCAAGCCCTCTTCTTTGTTGGGGTTTTGGGCTGCCTGCATTTCTTTCAGCACCCAAGGATGGCAACGAATGGCACCCTGACCAAACACGATCAGGTTGCGCGTCATGATGTTTGCGCCTTCAACCGTAATGGCCACAGGCATGGCCTGGTATGCCTGACCCAGGTAGTTGCGTGGGCCAAGAATTACAGTGCGGCCACCATGAACGTCCATGGAACGAAGAATGATTTCGCGCATCATTTCTGTCATGTGGTACTTCATCATGGCGGTGACAACTGACGGTGCGCATTCGGCACAAGCAGTGGCTGTCAACACACGTGATGCTTCCAGTTTGTAGGTGAGGCCACCAATTTTGCCGGTTGCTTCCTGAACACCTTCAAAACGACCAATTGGCATTTTGAACTGGCGGCGAATGCGGGCATACGCGCCGGTGGCCAGGTACATGCCCCAACCGGAAGCTGCCGACAAAGCGGGCAGTGAAATGCCACGGCCTGCGGACAAACATTCAACCAGCATTCTCCAGCCCTTGCCGGCCATTTCGCGGCCACCAATGATCGACGACAGTGGAATGTAAACATCGTTGCCAATGATGGGGCCGTTCATGAACACAGCGCCGGGGAAGTGACGGCGACCAATTTGTACATTCGGCGTATTGGCTGGCAGCAAGGCACAGGTAATGCCGTAATCCACCTTGCTTTTGTCGCCCAACAAGCCTTGTGGGTCTTTCAGTTTGAATGCCAAGCCAACCACGGTGGCAACGGGCGCCAAAGTGATATAGCGCTTGCTGAAATTCAGCACAATGCCCAGCTCTTCTTTGCCATTCACCACACGCTTTACAACCACGCCGGTGTCAGGAATTGCAGAGGCATCGGAACCCACTTCAGGACCGGTCAATCCGAAACAGGGAATTTCACGGCCGTCCACCAAACGTGGCAACCAGTAGTCTTTCTGTTCTTGCGTGCCGTAGTGCATGATCAACTCGCCGGGGCCCAAGGAATTTGGAACCATGACGGTGACGGATGCCGTGAGTGAGCGAGTTGCAATTTTTGCCACCACACAGCTTTGTGCGTAGGGTGAAAAACCCAAGCCACCATGTTCTTTGGCAATCAACATGGCGAAGAATTTGTTCTTGCCCATGAAGCTCCACACTTCCTGTGGCAGGTCTTTCAACTCGAAAGTGATTTTCCAGTCGTCGAGCATTTTGCACAAGTCTTCAGTCTCGTTCTCGAGATAAGCTTTCTCTTCAGCGGTCAGCTCGGTGTACTTCACGTTCATCAGTTTGGACCAGTCTGGCTTGCCGCCAAACAGGTCGGCTTCCCACCAGGTGTCGCCTGCTTCCAGCGCATCTTTTTCAGTGGGGCTCATGGCTGGCAAGGCTTTGCTAAAGGCCTTGAAGATGGGTGCAGTTAGCACGCCGCGGCGCAGGCTGGACACGTTCAATACCACTGCGATGGGCAGGTAGATGGCTGCAAATACGACCAGGCCGAGTTCACCCAAACCACCCAGGGCGTAAAAGCCCAAAGCGGTGGCGCCAATGGCAGCGGTGAAGGTCAGCAGGTTTGCGCCGCTGTAGATGAGGCCGATCAGCACAACTGCTGAGAAAACGGCGAAAAATGAATTTGACATATGGATTAACCTCTTGAATGTCACCAAAGTTACTTCAAAGTTACTAAGGCGTAACATGCGCTTTCAGTGAACAACTGTCAACCTCATTGCACCAAAAAAACGCCGACTTTTCTAGAGCCTCAATTCGAAAAGGAAGGCTTTGGCCACATTGCAATGCAACATATAGGCCAAGGGAAAATCAGCCAATGTTCTTGCAAGCAATAGCACACGTAAACATGCCACTGCCTCGCAGTGCAACACATCAACTGATTACGACATGCAGGAAGTTACAAGATTTGACAAGCCAGCATTCAGGCGCACTGCAGATGTTCAATCGGGCTAACAAGCGCGCCAATTAACCGATACACTTCACTTCGTGCAGTATTACATTCATCAAAAAAAGCGAGGGGAACATGCCGGTTAATGTAAACGTGAAAATTGAAAAGTCTTTTAAAGTAGCTTGCAGTGCTAAAAATGCATTTGATCAACTTTCTGATGTCGCAGACACCGTGGCATTGTTCCCAAAGCTCGACAAAATTGTGGATTTGGGCGATGAAGTATGGCGATGGGAAATGGCCAAAATTGGCGCAGCCGGCATTTCCCATCAAGTGAAGTACACCGTCAAATACAACAACGATGGCAAAAGTAAAATAGACTGGAACCCGGTCCCCGGCGATGGCAATGCCACGGTTTCCGGTGGTTGGGTGATCAAAGAGGACAGCCCGAAAGCCTGCACCATCGCGTTTCGCTCGACCGGCGAATTTGAAATGCCTGTGCCACGCCTTATGAAGGGCATTGCTGAGGGCATCGTGAAATCTGAATTCGACGCGCAGGTGGGAACCTTTCTGGATCGCGTGAAAGCCAAACTGGAATCTTGATTTAAAACAAAACAACAAGGGGTGCCCCCACGCAGGCGGCACCCCGATGCGCTTTAGGAGACGCAATGCCCTGGATGATTTACGGTGCCAACGGTTACACCGGAGAAATGATTGCCCGCGAGGCCGCCAAACGCGGCATGCGCCCTATTCTGGCTGGCCGCAATGAAGCGGCCATTGCCGAACTGGCCAACAAACTAAGTCTTCCCAGCCGGGTTTTTTCCTTGAGTAACGAGGCGGAAATTCTGCAAGGTTTGAACGAGGTTGATTTGGTTTTGCATTGCGCGGGACCGTTTTCTGAAACAGCCGAGCCCATGATGATGGCTTGCCTGCAAACGAAAACCCATTACCTGGACATCACAGGCGAAATTTCCGTGTTCGAGTTGGCGCAATCGCTTGGCGGCAAGGCCAAAAAACAGAAAGTGGTACTGTGCCCTGGCGTGGGATTCGATGTCATTCCTACCGATTGCGTTGCCGCGCGACTGCATGAACTGTTGCCCGATGCAACCCACTTGGCCCTTGGATTTGATTCCCGCAGTGGCTTGTCTGCTGGCACAGCAAAAACCACGGTTGAAGCCATGAAGCTGGGGGGACGCGTTCGCGAGGATGGCGAGATCAAGGCTGTGGGGCTGGGTTACAACACACGAGAAATCAACTTTGGCAATGGCACCAAGTTTGCGGTCACCATTCCGTGGGGCGATGTGTCCACTGCGTTTCACAGCACTGGGATTCGCAACATTGAGGTGTACATTCCATCTTCACCGAAATCTGTACGGATGATGCGTGCAGCCAACCTGGTCCGCCCAATTCTGGGCATGTCGCTGGTGCAAGGCATCCTGAAGAAACAGGCCGCCAAAGTGGAAGGCCCGAATGAGGAACAGCGCGCCAAAATGCCTGCTTATGTGTGGGGTGAAACCAGCAATGCAGAAGGCAAAAAAATGGTGGTACGCGTAAAAACAGCCAACGGTTATTCACTAACTGTGATGGGCTCATTGGCTGTGGCCAGTTTTATCCTGATGGAAAAGAATATTGCCGGTGGCGCGTACACTCCATCCAGGCTGATGGGCAGTGACCTGGTAGAACGTCTGGATGGTTGTGGAAAAATTCAGGTTTTCGAAGAATAAAAACCTGAAAGTTCACTTGGTTTGAATGAA